>LSQX01034008.1_pt1 | contig 115990 bp, 121 predicted proteins | sample 654561 | NCBI WGS metagenome assembly LSQX01 (sample SAMN04489861, study PRJNA283612) | anaerobic digester metagenome | isolation source: 4 biogas reactors fed with cattle manure at either 37C or 55C with and... | place: Denmark: Kongens Lyngby | collected 2014
TGACCTCTTCCGTGTGAAGGAAGCGGTTAATTTTTCAGCTTTTTTGCCACTCGAAAAACCAGTGTTCATCGGTGTTTAGCTATTTACCCTCTTCAATTTTCAAGACTAAGACCACTTCCCTGTTCAGGAACTGTACAAATATTATAACACAACTCTTGCAAAAAATGTAAGAATTGTGTCAAGTTTTAGAACAATATCTAGAGGGGTCAGAGGAATAATAACAGCAGGAATGGCAAGGAATCAGCCGGCAAGCAATCAGCAGGAATGGCAAGCAATCAGCCGTAAAAGCGAGCTAGCCTATATTTTTCACCCTCCATTCAAGATTATCTGGGGTTAGGCGGGTGTGGGTGTGGCATAAGCTAGGGATAGCTCGGAATGTTAAGCTAACATGGCAATATCGCAATTATTTAACTGTGATCGACATTATTTGGGGTTGGAACCGGGGGAAAGTATGATATAATAAGGAGATAGGAGTATTGTAATTTTTAAAACTACATAATGTCCCTACTTACCATTATAAGCGCTACTGTTGTATGGCAATAGGACTCAAGAACCATATTGATACAGGACTTTAGAACGAAAGTGAGGTGACAGAATGGACGAAGCGGCGGCAAGACTTGAAACAGCGGCAACGGCTCGAAATCTTTTATATTTGGCGTGGCGGGAAATCTCCACGATACAGAAATTGAAAGAAAATTTAATGGATGGAAAGGAGAAAATTAATGACAGCGGTAATTGAAAATTGCGTATCTCTAAAAATGAGAACCCACGACCGAATAAAACATAAACGACCAATCAATAACGCTCGGCGTGCGGCGTGGTTTCTCTCTTGCGCCAAAAAAAAGGCTAAAAACCCAAAAGAAATTATGGCAGCTTTCCGAAAAGGGATAAATGTTTGGAAAAGATTCGAGCGGCAAACCGCTTTTTACCACGTCACGAAGCTTTTAGAAAAAATGGAAAAAGAATATCAAAAAAGAATCTCCCTGTCGGCGACCGTCGGCGATCAAACAAAAAATCCCGAATGTGTCCATGTGGCGACAGTTAACTCTCGTAGCACCTCCGACGATTCCGGCGGCTCGGGCGGCGATGACGACCCCGACGGCGACCCCGACGACCCAGACCACCATCGGCAAATAGTAAAACCCCTTCCTAAAAACGGCTCCTCCATTCAGATTGGAGGCGGTCGTAGTGTATAAACTCATCCGAAAATTCCAAAGAGAGACCACCGCAACCCGAATATTCTACAACGATACAGGTACCCCCTTTGGGTTTGTTTACGACGATAGTTTCTTAAAGTTCGAGCAGAAAAAAGACCGGCTCAGGATTTTTAATTATCGGGCTCACGCCATCGACGAGGAGCTTTTCGAGGAGCTTTCCCGAATGGGCGTTCAGATTCTTGTTCTCGATGAAAAAGACGGCGATGTTTTTAGAATCTGGAGAACTTCCATTCAAAAGCTTGAAACTGCTCCACGGCGAAAATTGGCAGGCGTAAAAAGAATAATCATCGAACTTTCAAAGTGTGAACTTCTCGACGGTCAGCCCGAAAGCTGGTACACGGCTCGAAAGGCGGCGGTATGATGTTTAGCCTTTCCGACATGAACTTGAGCCCATCCGACATAAAAAATTGGTTCGAGCGTGAAATCCATCCCAAGAACGTAAAAGTCGACGGCGATCAAATTTATTGCTCGTGTCCCATTCCAAGCCACAACCACAAAAACGGTGATAAAACCCCTTCGTTCAGCCTCAATATTGCCGATGGTTGCTGGTATTGCCATAGCACTGGCGATTCAGGCTCAATTAAAAAACTTTGTGAGCTGTGCGGCGTTCCAACTCCTTGGAATGGACGAGGAAAAATTCCAGCACGCCAAACTATTTACGTTTACGAAGACACAACAGGCAAGCCGACTTACGAGGTCGTCCGAGTTGATACTCCGTCCGGCAAGAAAATCTTCCAAAGGGCGATTCTCCCGAATGGAGAAAGAAGAAACTCCATGTGTGGCGTCGAGCGGGTTCCTTATCGTTTGTCCGAAGTTCTCGAAGCTCAGAAGAGCAACCAAACAATTTTCATCGTCGAGGGTGAAAAATGCGTCGAAGCCTTGCGAGCACTGCATCTGGTCGCTACCACAAATAGTGGCGGTGCTGGAAAATGGGGCAATTGTGGGAAGTATTTCCAGAAGGGAACAAGCGTCGTTATTGTTCCGGATTGTGACGCGCCCGGGCGGCGACATGCTTACGAGGTTGCAACAGATTTGCAAAAAAGAGGTTGCTCCGCGAAAGTTCTGAACTTGCCAAATCTTCCAATCAAGGGCGATATTTTTGATTGGCTGAAAAAGGGGCACGGCAAGGAAGAACTTCTGGAGCTGGTCGAGCGAGAGCAGGAATGGGACGGCGAACGAGCGGAAGCCGAAACCGCAAAAGAGGAAGAAAAAATCCTTTCCATTTTTAAAAGTATAGACGAACTCCCACGGGAAAAAACAGAAATGATTGCTGGGCTTTTCCCAAGGCGTGGCTTAAGTATTTTTGCCGCTCCATCCGGTTGTTTCAAATCTCTAATCGTTCAAAGAATAGCTTCCGAGCTTTCCACGGGCTCAAAAGTTCTTGGCGGAATTGGCGGGGCGACCCATCCGCAACGGGTCGTTCTTTTTAACGGAGAAATGGATCAAACTCTTCTTTGGGAGCGCAAACAAATATTTAACTTTCAAGACGACCCAAACCTCTTTCACGTTGTGGATAAGAAAACAGTTTTTGACGAAGCAAAAGTCATTCTTGATGTGGACATCCCAGAAGGGCGGGCGGCAATAGAACAGTGTGTTGATGTTTATGCCAGGCGAAAAGGCGCTCCCGACCTAATAATATTTGACTCCATATCGAGCTTTGCGGGCGGGGCAAACCTAAACGACCGTAAAGAAATCGCTCCGATCGTGGAATTTTTAGTGAACCTTTCCAAAAAGCACAATGCGGCGGTTTTAATTATCCACCATCTAAAAAAACGCAAAGTTGAAGAGCGTGGCGCTTGGGTCGACCAGGACGACGTTATCGGCGGCTATTGGCTCATGGGAGCGGCAAGTTATGGATATGCGATTAATGAGCGCCGGGACAAAGAAACAGGAGAACTCACAGAGCGAATCGTAACAAACGTGAAATCACGAAGCAAACCAAAGCCGCCATTCGCCTTTTCGGTCGAAGAAAAAGATGATGGGACATCGGAATTTTTAATCAACTTGGCTCCGAGCTTGGGCGATTCAAAAAAAGAAAATGTTTGGAATAAAATTAATCGAGTTTTTGGGGATGGTGGAACTTTTAAGCGAGAAGCTGTAGAAAGATTGTGCCCGGAAATCTCGGAAAGTTATATTCGAAAACTTCTTAAAGAATGGATCGAGATTGGAGCTTTAGAAAAAGAGGGGGTTACAAAAGATACAAAATATCGACTCTCAAACCTTCCACGACAGGGGGCAAATCATTGGTCAAATCCACCTCAAACACCGATGAACGCTACAAATGATTTGACCACTCCCATTGGTCAAATAGTGGTCAAATCATTTAAACCCACTTCTATGGGTCTTAAGTCCCATTTGACCACTAATCCCAATGATTTGACCAATGCCACTGGTCAAATCAAATCCGGTGATTGCAAGGGTTCAACCCTGATTTGCGCAATGAATCCCCCCCTGTGGTCAAATAAAAAAAGCGAGTGGTCAAATGATTTGGAGACCAAAGTTAACGATAGTTTAACCAAAGCTCCTCCTGTAGAAAAATGTACCAGTCTCGATAAATTTCTTTCGACCATTCAAAAGAGAGGAGATGTTTCCGTGAAAAATTCTAATCAGCCCCAAGTGACCGACCGACCCAAAATGTCCAAATCAGATCAACGACCCATTCCAAAATCACCGCCAACCGATTGGCGGGCGTGGCTCGAATCGTCCGAGCCGGCGGTCAAGGAAAAATACGGAGAAGTTTTTAATCGGCTCAAGGTTTTTTTGACGGAGAAAAACGCAAGGAAAAAGGCTCTTGAAAGAAGCTGGGAGTTCCAACAAAAGCTCAAGGAGGAAGCGGCATAGGGCGGGGGGTATCAACCCTCCTGCCCCCTGCCCCCGGGGGGCTATGAAAAGTCTGGAGGCTTGCAATAGCGAACCCCGCGGCGAAACGGGCGTGAGTGATTGCGAATTTGGACATAAAGGGGGTATGGGTATATTCATCATGGTAAAGGGGGCTTTTTATGGAAATCGTGAATTTGCTCCACGGGAATTTCTTAAAAATTCTGAAAAGGCTTTTCGGTCGGCATGGAAAAAGATAGTAAAAAAATCATTGACGAAATTTTCCGAGAACTCAAAGAGGAATTTTCTCTTGAAGAAGAGCGGGAAAAATATATTAACTCACTCTCAAATCGGATCCGTCGAGGCGGTTCGATCGGTGGAAAAAAATTATAACTTTCGGGGGCGGGATGGGGATTTCCCCCCTCCATCCAAAAATAGATAGAACAGAAAGGGGCGATATCAGAAATGCTTAAGGGGATTGTTTTAATTTATGACGATGATTCACAATTAACGCTTTTTAAGCGGCATGGGCAAATAGGAATTTTCCCCGACGATGGAACTTTTGAAGCTCGAAAATTCTTAAAGGATTTGAAATACAAAGGTTTTGTAACTGACCCGCCATGGATGAAAGGAAGCGGCTGTATCTTTTTACAACCCCATTTTTGGGATAAATTCTTTTCTATAAAGCCAGAAGCAGAGGATTTTAACCCGCTCCGAGATTCACAAAAGAGGTTTTATGAGTACCAAAAGAAGAGCCGCTAAAAAGCGGCTCCTTTTTCTTATCCCCCTCAAAACCGACCCGCCAGAATGCCCCACAAGCCCCCTAAGTTTTAAAAGAGGTATAGATGGTCGTTTAGCGCAAGCCTTTTCAATGTGGCGGTGGCTAGGGGGCTTGTAAGCGGGTTAGGCGAATCACCTCCCTGCTCTTCGTGCTTTTGTTGGCTTGAGAACGCTTTTTACAATATTTGCTTGCGAATGAGCGTTTCGAAGATCGTCGAAAGAAAGGTGTTCATAAAAAGTACTTGTTGTCTTGATGTTAGTGTGTCCAAGAAGCTTGGCGGTCAGGGCGAGGTTTCCTGTATTCCGCAAAAACGCTGTAGCGCAAAGATGGCGCAAACCGTGTATCTTTATATGGGTTCCTAACTCTTTATTTTTTCGTCCAACTTGCCTTCCCAAATTCGAGGGCGTGAGTGGTTCTCCTTGTTCTGTTGGAAAAATATACGGGGTGTTCCAATCGTCTGGGAAGGTCGATGCGAACTTCCGAACCTCACGGCAAGTTTGAGGCGATAGGGGGACGACCCGACCCACCCGAACCTTTGATGTTTCGGGGCGAACAGTGAGTGTCATTCCCTCCATATCGAAGTCATCACGCTGTAAGCCACACAGTTCACCGCGCCTTAGCCCCGTATCGAGGGCGACAAGAAGTGCCACTCTCAATCGGCGGTCAGTAAACTTTTTGTCGCTTAATGAGTTGATGAATGTTTTTAGCTCCACAATAGAAGGAAGGTCAGCTTTTTTTCTGGGCATGGGGTTTTTTATCCCTCTCATGGGGTTTTTGGCTAGCACCCCTTCCTCTACAAGAAACTCACAAAAAACTTTTAGCACTTTTATCCTTGAGAAGCGTGTCCATTGGTTTTCGGGCTCCGACACATACTCAACAATGGTTTGTCGTGGTTCTTTAAGAAATAATGGAAATTTTCTTATTAATGGGGTTATAACGGAGTCGTAGTTTTCGAGGGTTATGCAAGAGGCTCCTTCTGCTTTTCGAATGGAGCAGAACAAGTTAAGGGCGGCTATCGCTTTTTTGTATTCGGTTGGGGTTGATTTGTTGACTTTAGTCATAAAAAAGCCCTCTTTCTTTATAAAAAGAGGGCAAATGTTAACTTTACGAAGATGTAAAAAAGACGTGTTGTGACCACTTCCCGACGCTTTTTTTACACTGTATCGAAACACCGAAAAGCTAGTGTTCATCAAATGGTGGGCGACACAGGGTTCGAACCTGTGACCTCTTCCGTGTGAAGGAAGCGCTCTTCCACTGAGCTAGTCACCCACGACAGAGCGTATTATAGCTGTCTTGCTTCATTATTTCAACCCACAGCGAAAAAAATTATTTGTATGTTGTATAATATTCGCACAGGGGTGATCGTAGATGGTTGACATGTCTTTTTTAGATAAAAGCATGGATTTATGGACCTATTGGGGATTCGAACCCTGGTCTTATAAGCAGATGAAGGGTGTATCTCGAAAGATAACCTTCGTAAAAGATTCCTTTTTAGGAGAAGTCGGCCGATACTACGCATACGACTATGTAGTCTGGGCCCATCAGGGAGTACGTGATGCAGCAGATATCTTTTCTACGTGGAAGCCCTTGCCTGATGTAATGACCCAAAGATTTCTTTTCATCGAACAGATCCCGACCTTTAAAAAGAAAGTCAAAACATTTTTTTGGGGTTTCAGAGGTTTTCTTGAAGTGTATTCTTATGTGCCCGGTGCAGTCTGGGATCCCAAAATTAAAGACCTTGCTCCTTTAGTCAATAAGGCGAAGGACATGGTTAATTCTCAAACTTGGGGGTGATGGCGCCCACAGAATCAGGGATTTGTGCGGATAGTTTTTTATTTCCAAATCTTTTGGGAGGTGAAGAAAAATGTTAGCGATGCTATTTATTTTTTCATTAGTGTTTTTTGCAGTCGTATATCGTATTCATGGACGGTATATGGCTCGAATTTATGACCTTAATGACGATAATCCTACCCCAGCTGAAACTATGTATGATGGCATCGACTACTGTCCTGCCCATCCGGCAGTATTGCTGGGACACCACTTTGCATCCATAGCGGGGGCGGGACCGATTGTTGGCCCCATAACAGCAGCCAGTATGTTTGGGTGGCTCCCGGCGTATTTGTGGTGCCTTCTTGGCTCTGCTTTTCTCGGTGGTCCACATGACATGGGGGCTCTTGTTTCTTCTATGCGCCATAACGGCAAGTCAGTAGGTGAGGTTGTTGACCATTGGGTGGGCAAGCGCGGAAAGTTCTTCTTCCTTGTTTTTACTATTTTAACTCTTATTCTCGTTGTCGCGGTCTTTTTGCAGCTCTCTGCCAATACCTTTGCCGCTGACACTGCTGTTGCCTTTTCGAGTGTTCTTTACATCTTTATGGCTGTTATCTTTGGTGTTCTTGTCTATAAATACAACACTCCCCTCTGGCTTATGACGCTGGTCATGGTACCTGTTGTCATTGGAGCCTGCTGGTACGGAAACTATGCCACCTGGGTTGCGGGGGTTTTCACATACTCTATGCCCACATGGCGATGGATATTGGCTGTTTATATTCTTCTCGCATCTGTATTGCCTGTATGGCTTCTGTTGCAGCCACGGGACTATCTTGCATCATTCTTCCTTTATTTCGCAGTTATTGTTGGGGCTATCGGAATGGTTTTCGGCGGAAAATTCGAAGTTCAGCTCCCCGCTTTCAAAGGATTTGTCGCGGGCGATCAATATATGTGGCCCATGCTTTTTGTCATAGTGGCCTGTGGTGCCATTTCCGGATTTCACTCTCTTGTAGGAAGCGGTACGACTTCAAAACAGCTTCGGCGTGAAACAGACAGCACCCTGGTCGGGTTCGGATCGATGCTTCTTGAGGGGGTTGTGGCTGTCATCGCTATCGGGACAATTATGATTAGCGGGAAAATATTAGAAGGAGGACCCGTTGTTACCTACGCTAACGGCTTTGGCCAATTTGCGGGGCTTCTTGGCATTGATCCAAAAATAGGAGCATCTCTTGGAGGATTGGCCATTAACTCTTTCTTGCTGACATCTCTTGACACGGCAACCCGTCTGACTCGGTATCAGATACAAGAGCTTACGAATATGAAAGTCGATAAATATACGTCAACCATTGTAGCCATAGCTGCCGCCATGGCTTTGCTGCTGGTGAAAACCGTTGGTCCGGATGGAAAAGCAATTCCGGCCTGGGCTGCTATTTGGCCTATGTTTGGAGCGGCGAACCAGCTAGTTGCTGCCCTGGCTCTTTTGGCAGTGGGGGTCTGGGTGGTTAAGGGATTGAAGAAGGATAACTCTTTCCTTATGATTCCCATGTGGTTTATGTTGGCGACTACAGTTGCCGCCTTGCTCTTCATGATCAAAGAAAAACTGACTGGAGTTCCGAACTATCTACTGGTATCCATTTCTATTATCCTTCTAGTCTTGGCTATCCTTATGGTTCGAGAATCCTTCCGCGCTTTAAAAGTAAAAGATGAATCAAAAGCGTAAATAGAGAGGGGTCGGAACTTTCTCTAAAGTTCCGACCCCTCTCATATGTCAATTGTTAGGGCCGCCAACGCTGAATGATTTACTGTTCCAGGATTTGCCTCGTTTTAAAGGCTCTCCTTCTAGTTTCGAAAGATAACGACTTCCGCAATAGACACATTTCATAACGACTTCTGTCGTTTCCAATTCGAATTCTTTTTTGCATTCAAGGCACTTAAACTTGGCCACACACAAACACCTCCGTTTAGATATTCTATGATGGCTTCTCTATTATAGTAGATTTTCTTTTTTCATAAAGTGCTTTAGCCTGAATAGTGTAAACTTGTACTATAACAATATGCCACAAAAGAGAGAGGAGGCGTCACATGAGCAGAATCCCTTTGCGCAAAGCTGCAAAAGATATTTCCATCGTACTGTGCGGAGCTGCTGGACAAGGTGTTCAGACAGTGGAGGAGTTGTTGATAGGAGCTTTTCGGCAAGCGGGGTATAGTGTCTTTGCCAGCAGGGAATATATGTCTCGAGTCAGGGGGGGAAACAATTCTACAGAAATCAGAATATCTTCGTGGCCAATACGGGCCTTTGTTGACCGTATCGACATTCTAATGCCCTTAAGCCCTGGTATTCGCGATAACATTCTGCGACGCATCTCAGAAGAGACGGTGATTATATGCGACAGTAAAGAAATGGGCGGGGAAGGAGAGAGCCTGGGAGGTTCTTTGGTCGATGTAGACATTGTCCAGATTGCCAAGGACATTGGAGGTAGGATTTTTGCAAACTTTGTTGCTGCCGGGGTGATTATAGGCCTTATAGAGGGAGGCCTGGAATGGGCAAAAGGTTTTTGCGACGAGAGATTTGCCGGAAAAAAAGAAGATATCGCGGAAAAGAACAAAATTGCTCTAGAGAGAGGATATGAAGTGGGGCGTGCCCTTGTAAAAGGAGATTCCATACTCCTTCCACCAGAAGCAGTTATGCGTTCAGCTCATAGAGTGGTGATGAATGGCACCGATGCCATTTCTCTGGGGGCTCTTGCCGGAGGATGTTCTTTTATAACAGCCTATCCCATGTCCCCAGCCACGGGAGTTTTAACCTACATGGCACAAAAGGCAGAGGAAATGGGGATTGTTGTAGAACAGGCTGAGGACGAATTAGCAGCGATCAACATGGCTTTAGGGGCTTCCTATGCAGGAGCGAGGGCAATGGTTTCCACTTCAGGAGGCGGTTTTGACCTCATGTGTGAAGGAATTAGCCTGGCGGGAGTGATGGAGTCACCTGTGGTTATACATCTTGCGCAACGTCCTGGCCCGGCTACTGGGATGGCTACTCGAACGGAACAGGGAGATCTGGATGTGGCATTATGCGGGGGCCATGGAGAGTTTCCAAGGGCTGTACTGGCACCAGCCACTCTGGAAGAAGCTTTCAGGTTGGGAGCAAAAGCTTTTTATCTGGCTGAAACATATCAAATTCCTGTGATACTTATGACAGATCAATATTTTCTCAATTCTTATTACGATATCCCCATTCCTGATGTGAAAGCTGCCGTAATCCCCTCTGCGATTATTGAAACGGAAGAAGATTATCGGCGTTATGAAATTACAAGTAACGGCATTTCTCCAAGAGGCATTCCTGGCTATGGCAAAGGCATTGTAGGTGCAGATAGTCACGAACATGATGAGGTCGGACATGTGTATGAAGACTTTGATCTTCGTGAACGTATGGTGCGAAAGCGTTTCAGAAAACTGGAAAAGATGAAGGTTGAAGCGGAAGAGCCATTATTTGTGGGCCCATCGGACTATAGAACTCTTATTATAGGGTGGGGTTCAACTTTTCATATTCTTGAAGAGGCTCTTGATTATATTGGGCGTTCGGATGTGGCTCTCATGCATTTTCAGCAACTTTACCCCCTTCCGGAAAATCTAGGAGAGAGACTTGAACAAGCTCAAAGGATCGTTGTTGTAGAGGGAAATAATAGAGGGCAATTTGCCCGCCTTTTAAAGAGTGAAATTGGCAGGGAGCCAGACTATGTGCTTGGATATTACTCTGGTTTGCAATTTTCAGTAGAACAGATAGCGAGAGATCTGGACTCATGTTTTATAGGGGAGGTGTTGTCGTGAACTCGACAATCTTTGATCTTCCGTCTGCTGATATGTCATGGTGTCCCGGATGTGGAGATTTCCTCATACTTGATGCCTTAAAGATAGCTTTTACAAGGTTGGGATGGAAACCTGCGGATGTGGTTATCGTTACTGGAATTGGACAAGCGGCAAAGACTCCTCATTTTATGAAATGTCATTTTTTCAATGGACTTCACGGCAGGGCACTCTCAAACGCTACAGGAATTAAAGCGGCAAACCCTTTATTGAATGTTGTCGCTATTGGCGGTGATGGCGATATGTATGGAGAAGGAGGAAATCACTTTATCCATACTATTCGAAGAAACCCTGACATTACAAACATTGTTTATGACAACATGGTTTATGGCTTGACAAAAGGTCAGGCGTCCCCAACAAGTTTTCTCGGTTTTAAAACGCCTGTTCAGGTACATGGTGTAATGTCTGTGCCCTTTAATCCCTTAGCTGTGGCCATTGTTCTTGGTGCCACCTTTGTGGCCCGGGCTTTTGCCGGTGATGTAGAAGAAACGGCGTTTCTTATAGAGCAGGCTGTTCAACATAAAGGATATGCTTTGCTTGATATTTTTCAACCATGCGTATCCTTTAACAAGGTGAATACGTATAAGTGGTTTAAAGAGAATACCTATTATATTGGCGACAGCCATAATTCTGCCGATCAGAAAGCAGCCCTGGCTCTGGCCCTTAAAAGTGATAGCTTTCCCCTTGGGGTTCTATATCGCCAGGAAGGCAGAGCTGCCTTTGAAGAGAATATGGACGCTTATAAAGGGGATAAAGCTCCTTTGTTTAAGAGAATGGCAAAAATTAAGACTATTGAAGGTTGTATTACATCTATGGCATAATAGGTGTACTTTTTAAAGGGGGGGAAGTCCATATGCTAGATCTGATCCAGATGGGGTATGAAGGTCCCGATTTTTGTCTGAAAGATCAATTTGGAACATATGTAACCCTTTCTTCGCTAAAAGGAAGAAATATACTGCTTTCATTTCATCCTTTAGCCTGGACAGAGGTCTGTCAAGCCCAGGTTAACTCTATAGATGCTCATATAAAGCTCTTTGAAAGGCTTAACACCCTGCCCTTTGCCCTGAGTGTAGATTCCTTTGCGGCGAAAAAAGCCTGGAGTGATGCCCTTGGCATAAAAAAACTTCAATTTCTTTCTGATTTCTGGCCCCATGGAGATGTTGCCAGGCAATATGGGGTGTTTGTAGAGAAAGAGGGGTTTTCAGCGAGGGTAAATATCATTCTTAATGAGAAGCACGAAGTGATCTTTGCCAAGGGCTACGAATTAGGGGAAGTTCCTAATCTCCGGGAAATAATTTTTCTGCTTAAAGACTACACCCAGACTGAGATCCCTAACCTTGATATGGAGATACAGAGATGTCTGAAAGACGCTGTGGGGAGAACAGTCTGTATGAAGGACAGCCGGTCAAAGGGAATTGACGCCACAAATTAGCGTTACTTAAATACGTATAAGCACAGTGAATCCCCCGGCGCAGCCGGGGGTTAGTTTTGCCAGTTTATGCTGAGAATCTTTTTCCAATTAAAATTAATGATCGCTTCTCTTGAAGGTGATTGCCCCTTCCCCATTTTCTCAAAATCATCATAAAGCCTGTCATAGCACGATCGTATGGTGCTGTTTATTTCAGCTTTGCGAACGAGATCAGCAATGGGCAGAAGCTGGCGATAAACTTCTGGGACGAGGACAAAATTAGGCCCGTCTAGTGTGAGTCCAACAGTGTATACAAAAGTCAGAAGGGGTAATTTGTTTTGTTCCAGGTCTCCCAGTTCAGCATAGGCAGGAAGAGTAGGAGACATGTAAAGAAAGACATCGTCTGGTATGGTTAAATGAAGAGGCAATGAGTCCCAGCGAGACCGTCCTGCCGGCGTGACGGCAAGCCATGCCCTTGGAGTTTCCGTAAGGGCAGTGATCCAGAGGAAATAACTTTTTGTCGTATCAGGATCTGTAAAAGAAAGTTTCCAGATGAGATCTGCGCATAAGTCATTGTCCGCTATAGGTAAACACCAGGTGCTGTCTGTGATTCGCTTGCCCTGAAGGATCTTGAGGGGATGGAGGCCCGCAGGAGATCTAAGCCAGGCCTCTTCTATGATCCCTTTTCTATTCTGAACTGTCAGCGCAAGGGGATGTCCTGGCACTGAGTATACCTGGAGCGGATTTGCCGCTGCCAGAGCAGAGAGAGAAAGAAGAAGGCTAGCTGCTGCTATGATGGCAATTCTACAAATCTTCTTACATTGCATAAACGCCAAACACCTCCTGCTACAGACTGGATATTTTTAGCAATGTTTCATCTTGCGAGTGAATATCTTCTGCCAGTTTTTTTACAGAAACCTTCAACAGGGGATGTATCCAATCCGGAGCTATTTGCGCAAGGGGCATAAGAACAAAAGCTCTTTTATGCATTTCCGGGTGGGGAACCTTGAGCGTTGAGCTATCCAGCACTTCACCGTTTTCCAGAAGTAAAAGATCGATATCTATTTCCCGGGGTCCCCATCGCAATCTGTGGACACGTCCCATTTCCTGTTCTATAGACTTTACAACGGAGAGTAACTCTTCAAGATCAAATTTTGTATCAACAACGATACAGGCGTTTAAAAAACGGGGTTGATCTGTCACTCCCATAGGCGCCGTTTCAAAAATGTCACTTTTAGCAATGATGACAACGCCCTTTTCCTTGAGAAGCTGTACTGCTTTCCTCAAGTTATTCATTCGGTCGCCGACGTTGCTTCCAATACCTAGCGCTAGGCGCATCACAATTCTGCCTCCCTTATGGCATCGATCACTTCTAAAACGTCATGGCTTGCCTCTACGTCATGAACCCGCACAAGTTCAACCTTTTCTCCAGCACAATAGGCAGAAACGGCCATGGTCCCATAAAGGCGTGACTCAGGGTTTTCTTTATTAAGGATGTTCTTGATAAATCCTTTCCTTGAATGACCTATAAGAAGTGGGCGCCCAAGACTTCGAAAGGATTGGATAGACTTAAGGATACGGAGATTGTCCTGTAAACGTTTCCCAAATCCGATCCCAGGGTCAATTATAACGCGATCTGCCGAAACCCCCACATTTTCCAGTTCTTGGAGTTTCTTTTCAAAATAATCAATGGATTCTTCAACGACATTGTTGTAAAAAGGATTTGACTGCATGGTTTGGGGTGTGCCTTGGATATGGGACAACACATAGGGAAGCCCTGTTTCGGCAACTGCCTGAAGCATGTCGCTGTCGAGGGTAAACCCTGATATATCATTAATGATATCTGCTCCATTCTCTGCTGCGACCCTTGCGATATTCCCTTTATACGTGTCTACAGAGATAACCTGTTCAGGAAATTTTTTTCTAAGAGCTCGAAGTACTGGGAGCAGACGGCCTTTTTCTTCTGTTTCTGAAATTGGTTCGGATCCGGGTCGGGTAGACTCTGCCCCTATGTCGAGGATATGGGCGCCCGCGTCGATCATTTTTTGAGCCCTTATAAGAATCTCTTCTATGTCAGCAGTGAAAAGCCGGCTGTCTGAGTAAAAGGAATCCGGAGTTATGTTAAGGATGCCCATGATCTTCGTTTTCCCTTTGCCGAGACCAAGGGTGCGGCCGCCTGGCAGGGTAATGTCCCACGCGGCAATATGGCTTTTCCGAAAGGCGGCATAAAGGGCTTTGCGCAGTGTATCAAGTCCCCAGCATGACATGGCTTCCAGCTTGGGGAAGATAGCCTTGTACTGGCCTTCTGTTCCAATTAACAGAACGTCGCTTCTCTTCGTTCTTCCATCAATAACGTTGCGGTGCACTATAGCATCGCCCCCTCGGGCGAGCATTTCCTGCTTTAAATAGGCGGCTGCGCGAAAATCGACCTGGGGGATCCAAAAGGAAAGGACTTCCCTTTTAGGCAAAAAGTATGCTGCGGATCGGGGGTCAGCCCCGATTTTTGCTATTAATGATAAAAGATCGTTGCTATTAAGTATCTTTAATTCGTATGTAGCCAATGCACAGATCCCTTTCTCAGAATATTTTTAAAGAAGGTGAAGCACAAAGATAATAAGTCCTCTTGATGAGGAGGTCAAGAAAAAGGTTAAATCCACTCGGTGACAACCTTCTTTAGATGGGATGTCTGATTTAAACAGAAAAGGCCGTATCCTCGTTTAGGGTCATAGATAAGGACGCTGTATGAAGCGGTGTCCATATGTATTTTCCAGAAATAGGGTACAGGTATTCCCAGACAAGCGGCGATAAGGGGTTTAAGAACAGTGCGGTGGGAAACGAGGACAAAGGTTGTTCCTTCATGTTTTACCACAAGTTCCTTTAGAGCAGCAAAAGATCGCTGCTGTATCTCAATGAGTGTTTCGGCCCCAGGCAGGGCAAGCCTTTCAGGGCTGGTCAACCATATATTCCATTCATGGGAGTATTCAAAAGCAATCTCTGATTTGAGACGTCCTTCCCAGCTGCTAAAATATATATTGTTGAGCCCTTCATGAATCATAACTTCATTCTTGCTGCAGGCGTCAGCTATTTCAGAGGCTGTCTGCCGTGCCCTCAATAGCGGACTCGAATATATAGCCGAAGGGGAGAAGGGGATGATGGCTTTCCCAAGATCTCTTGCCTGTTCCAGCCCCCGTTCATTCAGTGGGTAGTCGATCCGACCCCTGAATCGTTCCTCTCTGTTCCCTTGGCATTCTCCGTGCCGGGCTAAAAGAATTGTCGTATGTTTATATTGGGTAGCCATCATAAAGCCTCCTTATTGTTATCTATGTCAACCTTTATAACAGAAAATTGAAGGAAGAACAAAAAGGTTGACCAGTCTTGACAATACTTCTAAGGGTTGATAATCTACCTTTTGTAAATAGTGAGGCTAGCACTCATTGACACAGAGTGCTAATACACCCTCAAAAGGAGGGGAGATTCATGCTTACCGAGCGGCAACTCGAGATTGTTCTAGCCGTTGTATATGAGTATATCCAGACTGGAGAGCCTGCTGGTTCCAGAACTATTGCCCGTAAATATCTGAGAGGGTGCAGTGCCGCTACTGTTCGTAATGAAATGTACGATCTTGAGCAGATGGGGTACTTCTATCAGCCTCATACTTCTGCAGGGCGTCTTCCTACATCCAGGGCCTATCGCCTTTACGTTGATTCCATATTACATAGAAGAAGGGTTCCCCCAATAGGATTTGAACACTGGCGGAATGGCATAAGCGATCAGAAGCAGGGGATAGAATCCCTTCTTTCATATGCCTCTCAACTTCTCGGTCGTGTTACAAATTATGTGGGAGTGGCTGCTATTTCTTCCCTTCACGAAGTGGAGATACAGAGGGTTGATTTTTTGTGTCTTGGTGGCAATGCCGTTTTGGTCATACTTATTCTCGAAGGCGGGCTTGTCCACCATAATACGGTAACGTTACCTTGCGAACTCTCACAGGATTCTCTGGATGAGCTGGCTAGGCGGATTAACATGGTAGCTGTGGGGCATCCGTGGTCAGAAGTCCGCGAAGTGTTGTACTCTTACGTACTCGAGGGGCTTGAAAAGCTTTCCAGTGCATGCCGTGCCGCAATCCTTCAGATGGACGCCTTATTACAAAAATATAATTACAAGCTCTTTACTGGCGGCGCTCAGCATATTTTAAGCTTGCCGGATTTTCAGGATGTCAGCAAACTTCAGGCCGTGATATCCCTTCTCGAGGAAGAGTCGTCCCTCGTTGAAATGGTGGGGCGATGCTCAGTTGGCGGAGAAGTCTGCGTGACTATCGGGGACGAAAACCTGGAAGTCGGCATGCAAAATTGTTCTGTTCTTATGGTTCCGTCCCGCAAGAGAGGGCGCAAAACTGTTTTGGGCATTATTGGCCCCATGAGAATGGATTATGAAAAAACCATTGCTGTTCTTGAAGCGATGATGGCAGATATTGAAGAAGACGATACGAATTCATAAAATAAGGAGGTTTGTGTTCTATGACCCCTGGAGATAAGGATTTTCAGGCTCAGGATTCTCCTATGGAAGAGGCAGTAGAAAAGGTAGAGACTGCAGAGCTTCCTCAAGAAAAGATCCTTGAAATTGTAACAAGGGAAAAAGAAGAAATGGAAAAAGTTATAGAAGAGCTTAAAAGTGAGAATGAAGCATTGAGAACTGCTGCCGCCTCAGCCAGAGCCGATTTCCATAACTTCAAAAATAGAGTGGATAGAGAAAAGGAACGGTACATTCGTTTGGCTGGAGAGCGGATTGTTTTGCTGCTTTTGCCAGTTCTCGATAACCTCGACAGGGCTTTGAGCCAGTCAGAGAAAACTGAGGAACAGGATATTCGAACGGGAGTTGCTATGGTTCGCCGCCAATTCCTATCGGTGCTTGAGAGTGTTGGGGTTTCTGAGATCCCTACAGAGGGAGAAGTTTTTTCTCCGGCTTGCCACGAGGCCGTAGGAATAGAGGATGTGGAAGATCCTGAAAAAGATGGGATTGTTATATTGGAACTTCAGAAAGGCTACAGAATGGCCGACAAGGTGATTCGAGCCTCCAGAGTTAAGGTTGGCAAATATAGAGGAAACAAAGAAGCGAATCAAGATGCTTAGTATAGAGCTCAATTAAGAATTTCGCAGAGAATTATACTCTTTTCTAGAGGTGATATGTATGTCAAAGGTAGTGGGAATAGACCTAGGAACGACCAACAGCTGTATAGCTGTTAAAGAAGGAGATAACATAACTATTATATCGAATGCGGAGGGGGCGCGAACAACGCCCTCAGTGGTAGCTTTCACTAAGGATGGGGAACGGCTCGTTGGTCAGCTGGCCAAACGGCAGACCATCGTTAATGCGGATCGCACCATCCTTTCTATTAAAAGGGACATGGGAAGTGAAAAAACAGTTCAGATTGACGGCAAAGCCTACACTCCACAGGAGATTTCTGCCATGATACTGCAGAAATTGAAACGGGATGCTGAGGATTATATTGGCGAACCTGTGACAAAGGCAGTTATAACGGTTCCGGCTTATTTTACCGATGCTCAGCGCCAGGCGACGAAGGATGCCGGTACCATTGCCGGACTTGAAGTGCTTCGGATTATCAATGAACCCACCGCGGCAAGCCTTGCCTATGGAGATTCAAAGCAGGGAGAAAGCAAGCTGCTTGTTTTTGACCTGGGCGGCGGAACCTTTGATGTATCCATTCTTGACGTAGGTGAGGGCGTGTGCGAAGTGCTTGCCACCTCCGGCGACAATATGTTGGGCGGCGACGATTGGGATAGTCGTATCGTAGGGTGGATGGTCGCTGAATTCAAGAAACTGGAAGGCATTGACCTGAAGAATGACCGCATGGCGCTGCAGCGCTTGCGAGAAGCGGCGGAGAAGGCCAAGGTAGAACTTTCCTCCATGCCGGAAACTACCATATCCCTGCCCTTTATTACGGCAAATGAAACTGGGCCTAAACATCTCGAAATGTCCCTTTCCCGGGCCAAGTTCGAAGAGCTGACTCAGGACCTTATGGCCAGGGTGGAAGGTCCTGTAAATCGGGTATTGAGCGATTCAGGCCTTTCCGCAAAGGATTTGGATAAGATATTGCTCGTTGGCGGTTCCACCAGAATGCCCATGGTGCAGAAGAAAATTAAGGATCTTCTTGGCAAAGAACCCACGAAAGGCATCAATCCAGACGAATGCGTTGCGGCTGGCGCCGCTCTTCAGGGTGCTATTATGACGGGAGACCATCATGATATAGTTCTCGTGGACGTAACCCCTCTCTCTTTAGGTCTCGAGACCCTTGGCGGTGTGTTTACCAAGATCATCGAACGAAATACAGCCATCCCTACATCACGGAGCCAGGTCTTTACCACTGCGGCTGATAATCAGAACCAGGTAGAGATCTTGGTATTGCAGGGAGAGCGCCCTATGGCGGCAGATAATGTAAAACTTGGAAGCTTTGTGCTCGACGGGATTCCGGCAGCTCCTCGGGGCGTTCCCCAGATAGAAGTGACTTTCAATATCGATACAAACGGAATTCTTAACGTTTCAGCAAAAGATAAAGGCACAGGCAAGGAGCAGCGGATCACCATTCAGTCTTCACGGCTTTCTGATGAAGAAATAGAGAAGATGAAAAGCCAGGCAGAAGAGCACGAAAGTGAAGATAGGGAGAGAATAGAAGCAGCTGAACTCAAAAATGAGGCAGACGGCATAATATATCAGGCAGAAAAACTTATCCGGGATCATGGCGACAAAATCTCAGCTGAAGAGAAGGGCAAGATCAATACAGCTGTTGAAGAGATAAAGAAAGCTCTTGAAAGCGGCGATCTGGAGAAGATGAAAGCTGCCAAGGAAACCTTGATAAAAGAAATTCAGGAGTTTTCTGAGCGGTTGTATAGCCAGGCAAATGCCTCCTCCAGTGCCGAAGGAGAAGGAACTCAGGAAGCTTCAGGCGCCGGAGAGACCGTAGACGCAGAGTTCAGCGATCAGGGTCAGGCGTAAGGGGTGATTTGAAGTGCCATCTCCCGGTACGCAGGAAGATCTATACGAAATACTTGGCGTTCCCCGGGATGCCTCGTCAGCTGATATTAAAAAGGCCTATCGTCAGCTTGTTCGGAAATATCACCCTGATGCAAATCCAGGTAATGCCGATGCTGAGGAGAAATTCAAGAAGATTAATATGGCCTATGAGGTCTTAAGCGACGCTCAGAAGCGTGCCCAGTATGATCAGTTTGGTACTGTGGGCGATATGCCTCCAGGCGGTAGTCCCTTCGATGGTTTTGGCGGAATGGGGGATGTTTTCGGAGATCTCTTTGAAAATATATTCGGTGGGGGAATGGGGCGGCGCCGAGCCGATCCCCGAGCACCCCGCCAAGGCGCGGATCTTGAAATGAGAGTTACAATCAGTCTTAAAGACGCTGCTCTTGGGCTAGATCATGAAGTGGAGATCCCCCGGTGGGATAATTGCGCTCGGTGTAACGGAAGCGGCGCGGAACCGGGGACGTCGCCAGAGAGATGTTCACGCTGTGGAGGTACGGGCCAGGTGGAAATTCGCCAGCAAACTCCTTTTGGGCAGTTTGTTTCTGTTTCTCCCTGTCCTGAATGTGGCGGGTCTGGCCAATTTATCAGGAATAAGTGTTCTTCTTGTAACGGCCAGGGACGGACGCGGAACCTCCATCGTGTTAAAGTGAAAATTCCAGCCGGTGTGGACGTTGGCACAAGGTTGCGCATCCATGGTGAAGGCGAGGCTGGCATTAACGGCGGTCCGCCAGGGGATCTTTATCTTGTCGTTAACATAGAAGACCATCCCGTCTTTAAGAGAGACGGGTCAGATCTTCATAAGAAAGAGGCCATTGCTTTTCCAACGGCAGCCCTGGGAGGGATGATTCGCCTGGAAACGTTGATAGATGGGGTAGAGGAATTGGAGGTTCCTTCGGGAACCCAGCCAGGAAAAGTCTTCCGTATTCGCGGCAAAGGAATGCCCAGACTTAGAGGAGGCCGAGGCCGGGGAGACCTGTTCATCCATGTAACGGTAGAAGTTCCCACCCGTCTTACAGAAAAACAAAAAGCGTTGATTGAAGGTTTGGCCAAGGAGATGGAGCTTGAAGTAAAGGACGAAGGTCTGTTTTCTAAGTTTAGAAACCTTTTCGGTTCTTGAGAAAGGGCTGCATTTTTGAATTCTTCGTGGTAGACTCAAAACTTGCCGGGGGGGCCTACGCCTCCCCGTTTTTTCCCAAAGTTTTTATAGAGGAGGACGAATTATGGCCGGAGCAGAAAGTTTCTGGTGGTATATAACCCTGGAAGGAGAAACAGGACTTGAAGAGGAAATGGTTTCTCTCGCCGATCTTTCTGGCGGAATAGGCTCTGAAGAGCATGAAAGCCCCGAAAAGATTCTTCTCCGCATCTATTATCGAACCTCCCATGACCTAGGCTACTGGCTTGATGAGCTCAATCGTATTATTGAGCCTCTATCAGGCATAACTGCCGTCGATATGGGGAAAATAGAAAATCGGCAATGGCATACTGAATGGAAAGAGGCTTTTCCTCCTTTGCCGGTAGGGGAGGAGTTTGTTGTCCTCGCACCCTGGCATCGGGGTTCGGAACCCAGGGACCGCATACCGCTTTACATCTATCCTGGCTCCGCATTTGGCACAGGGTATCATGAGAGTACTCAAATAGCTTTGACCCTTTTGGAACGCCATATGAAACCACACTGGGATGTGGCTGATATCGGAACAGGGTCAGGCATTCTCTTTATTGGGGCGATCCGCCTTGGTGCCGGCAAGGTCTATGCGAGGGACCTGGATCCCGCTGTTTTGGACGAAGTGCTGAATAATATGGAGCTGAACGGCATATTCAGAGAAGAAGTAGATTTGAAAGAAGGAGACTTGCTTAAAGATTTTAACCACCAGGTCAACCTGTTAATGGCGAACATTATCATTGAGCCCCTTATTTCGATGGTGCCTCATGTCCCCGCAGTGTTAAAAGATGACGGGATTGCTATTTTTTCAGGACTTCTAGTTAAAGAAAAGATAATGTTTACGGAGGCCATTGGCAAAGCGGGTTTGAAGATCATAGATGAACTTGAACAAAATGAGTGGTGGGGAGTGGCAGTAACCAGAAAATGAAGGGCGCCTTGCAAGGAAAAAAGATCAATATTATGGCCATGGGGTGCCGCTCCAATCAGTCTGAAGCGGATTCCCTGGCCTCCATGTTAAAGAGGACAGGTGCCGAAATAGTGAAGGCGCCGCCCTATGATGCCGCAGTCCTGATCACATGTACTGTGACGGCAATTGCGGATAAAAAAAGTCGCCAGCTTCTCAGGCGGCTGCGAAGGCAATCTCCTGAAGCTCTTCTTGTGGCTACGGGCTGCTGGGCTCAAAAGGCAGACCCTAATCTTGCCCAGCGCCTTGGGGTTGACCTTCTTGTGGGCAACAGGCAGAAATGGCAGATTCCCTCACTGTTGAACCACGCTCTCGGGGAAAAAAGACCATTACCCTTAACTATTGTGAGAAATGATATTCTTCATAGCGAAGAATGGGATCATCTTTTCCAATTCCAGCCCCTTCTTCACAGCAGGGCCTTTGTCAAGATTCAGGACGGATGTAATCATTTTTGTTCCTATTGTGTCATTCCCTTTGTTAGGGGGAAACCTGTAAGCAGGCCATTGAACAGCGTGCTTGAAGAGGTTCGCTCCATAGCGGATTCAGGATGCACTGAAGTTGTACTTACAGGCGTCCATCTCGGTCTCTACGGCCAGTTCGGGGAAGTTTCCCTAGGGGAATTGGTACGACAGGCAGGAGCAATTCCGGGGGTCGAACGTATTCGTTTCGGATCCCTGGAACCCTTTGGGATAAATGACGAATTGCTTTCAGCGCTGGCTGAGACGCCTCAGTTTTGCCCCCATCTCCATCTCCCCCTCCAAAGTGGCGATGACACTGTATTGCAGAGAATGAGACGGGGATACTCTCCATTGGAATATATGGCTTCTGTGGAGAGGGTGCGGCATTATCTCGGCTCTCGAATACATATCAGTACAGATGTTCTTGTGGGTTTTCCAGGAGAGGATGAAAGGGCCTTCGCTAACACCCTGTCTTTTATGAAAGAAGTCGCTTTTGGAAAGGTTCATGTTTTCCCTTACTCCTCTAGAGAGGGGACCAGGGCGGCATCTTTTGATGATCACCTTCCCAGACATGTTGTGCAGGAACGGGTCCATAAGGTCATGGAAATGGGAGAACAGCTTTTTAGAGAATATTGTTCTCAGTGGGTTGGAGAAGAAATTTCTGTGTTCATAGAAGATGCTGCGGAAACTGGATCCACAGGCCTGACCCCCTTTTTTGTGAAAGCGGTTGTTCCCCAAATGGTCTCGCCGGGGCGCATTATAAAAACTTTGACCAGGTCATATGATTCAGAACAACTTTATGGATAGTACTTATTTATAGTTTATGATTAATTTTTGACTGGTATAATAAAGAGTGTAAACGAACTGATTTGTTGAAGTCTTGAAAATTATTTCTTAGTTTGCCTGTTTTAAAGGGAACAGTTTGGGTTAAGTCTATTGTCCAGAAGAAAAATCTAGTATAGAATAACCTGAAGTTGAGAGGTGGGTTTTAGTGAGCAGGAATTGTCTCTTCTGTAAAATAGCCGAAAAAGCTTTGGACGCCCGAATAGTTTATGAAAATTCTAAGGTTATAGCTTTTGAAGATGTTAATCCTCAGGCTCCTGTTCACGTGCTTGTTATTCCCAAAAAGCACGTAGGGTCTGCTGCCGAAGTTCTCGAAGGTGAGGTTTGGGCAGATCTTATGGGAGCAGCAACAGAAGTTGCCCGGGAACTTGATCTGGGTGATGGCGGTTATAGGCTGGTTATTAACTGTGGTGCACAAGCCGGACAAACAATCCCCCACCTTCATGTTCACCTGTTGGCGGGACGATCGTTCCGCTGGCCACCAGGTTAGTCAATGTGGGTGGCATAGAAAGGGGGGATCCTGTATGACAACGATCATTCGGAAAGATAACGAGTCCCTTGAAGATGCGCTCAGGCGCTTCAAGCGTGAGGTTTCGAAAGTTGGAACCCTTCGAGAGGCACGGAAACGTGAGCATTATGAGAAACCGAGCGAAGTGAAAAAAGCAAAGAGGGCCGAAGCGGCCAGAAAACGACGGAGCAGATCCAGGGGGTAAGTTAAGGTGAGCAATCTGTCGGAACGTATTCAGAAAGATCTCGTTGCAGCTATGAAAACAAGACATGAGCTTGAGCTTTCTGTGTTACGAATGTTGAAATCAGAAATACAAAAGGCTCAGACGGAAAAGGGCCGTACGACGGAACTTGCTGACGATGATATTGTTGCCCTTATCCAGCGTCTCATTAAACAGAGACAAGAAGCCGCGGAGCAATATACCGCAGGGGGAGCTGCCGAGCGAGCCGCAGAAGAGTTGCGTGAAGCTGTGTTTCTTGAAACATATCTTCCAGAGCAGCTTTCTGACAAAGAGCTTGATGAAATGATTGAAAGGGCTGCAGCTGCTGTCAAAGCTACGGGTCCCAAGGATATGGGCCGTGTAATGGGCCGTTTAATGGGGGAAATCCGTGGTAGGGCAGAGGGGAAAAGGGTCAAATCCAGGGTCCAATCCTATCTGCAGTCTCTTGTAGATTAGTTCTTCATGTAAAATAAAAGCCGGGTTTGTGCCCGGCTTTTATTTTTACAGATATTGGAGGAGAGTTATCTATGAGATGTCCCAAGTGTGGAGCTATGGAAACTCGGGTAATTGAGACTCGTACCGCGGACGAGGGACGGGTGGTGCGCCGTAGGCGAGAATGCCCTGAATGCCTGGCCCGATTTACAACCTATGAAAAGGTAGAGGAAAAGAGAACGTTGCGGGTCATTAAAAAAAATGGCAGCAGGGAAATTTTCGACCGTGAAAAAATCACTAGAGGAATCAGCAAGGCCTGTGAGAAGCTTCCCGTATCTTTAGAACAGATTGAAGAAGTAGCTTCCAGAATAGAAGAAAGTTTTCGGTCTGGCGGATATGGTGAAATTCCGGTTTCTCTCATAGGGGAGCGAGTAATGGAGGAACTGAAGCAGTTAAATAAGGTTGCCTACGTTCGTTTTGCTTCTGTTTACCGTGAGTTTACAGATCTGTCAAGCTTTCAGCGAGAGATATCCCGGCTTTCCGGGGAAAAAGATTAGCTGCTTTATCATAAGTTACTTCCCAGTGGGAATTTAATCCATTGCCAGACTCAATATTCGTGTATAATTATATAGGCTTTATGTGTCATAGATTCTTTCTCTTTTAATAATATTAAAAGGAGGGGTTTGATTTATGAAGCTGCGAAGGATTGGGTTAGCGTTAGCAATGGTTCTGCTGTTGGGAGGAATGGCCTTTGCTCAAGACACGATTCGCATAGGAGTTTTTCTTCCTCTGACAGGGCAAAATGCTTTTGGCGGCCAGCTTGAGCTGGATGGCGTGAGAATGGCTCACGAAGAAGTCGCGGAAGTGTTAGGCAAGAAAGTAGAACTCATAGTAGTGGATAACAAGTCAGACAAAGTCGAGTCCGCAAATGCGGTAAAAAGACTGATCGAGAAAGAAAAAGTTGTTGCCATTATCGGAACCTATGGATCCTCTCTTGCTATGGCTGGCGGAGAAGTGGCAGAAAAAGCAGGGATCCCCGTTATGGGGACATCTTGTACAAACCCGCTCGTAACCCAGGGTAAAAAATATTATTTCCGCGCATGCTTTATAGATCCCTACCAGGGCGCCGCCGCCGCAACTTATGCTATCAGGGAACTCGGGGCGAAAAAAGCCGCAACTCTCGTTGATGTTTCTAATGACTATAGTGTAGGTTTGGCTGGATTTTTTAAACAGTCCTTTTTGAAATTGGGGGCAGAGATTGTTGCAGAGCTTAAGTACAACACAGGCGACCAGGATTTCACGGCGCAGCTTACAGAAATAATCAGCAAAAAACCTGACATTATGTTTATTCCTTCTTACTTCGCCGAAGGCGCTATCATTATGAAACAGGCTGCCGAACTTGGTGCAGAATTCAAGATCATGGGCGGCGATGCCATGGATAACCCCGAAATAGTCGCTATTGGTGGAGAGGCCGTTGAAGGTTTCATGCACACCACTTTCCCCTATGACCCTTCAATGACTGACATGAACCCCCTCGCGAAACAATTTACCGAAAACTGGAAGAAAGGTCACCCAGACAAAGATCCCAACGTCAATGCCGCTCTTGGATACGATTCCTACCTTTTGGTTATCGACGCTATCAAGCGAGCCGGCGCTGCGGAGCCCGAAGCCATCACCAAGGCTATGGCTGAAACCAAGGATTTCCCGGGTGTAACTGGAAACACTACCATCAACGAAACTCATGATGCTGAAAAAGAAGTGGGTATCGTTATGATCAAGGATGGTAAAAAGACCTTTATCGGAACAGTAAAACCTGAAATGTAATAGTTCCTTTCGTGTTGCTTTTCAGATTATTTTAATTTCTATGAAGGCAGGAAGGAAACCTTTCCTTCCTGCCTTTTCTCAAGGGGGATGTTGCTGTGAGCCTGAATATGTTTATTCAGCATCTATTTAATGCCATTACCCTCGGCTCTCTTTATGGCCTTATAGCAATAGGTTACACCATGGTTTATGGCATCTTGCGACTTATTAACTTCGCCCATGGTGATATTTTTATGCTTGGTGCCTATTTTGTGTTTTTCTCTGTCTCCCTAGCCAAGTTGCCATGGGGTATTGCGGTTGCTCTCGCAGTTATCCTTTCTACGTTCTGCGGGATTCTGGTAGATAGAATTGCCTATCGCCCTCTTCGAAACGCGCCCCGAATATCCGCCCTTATCAGCGCGATTGGCGTTTCCTTCTTTATAGAGAATTTGGGCCTTGTGGTCTTCACAGGTCTGCCGCGACCTGTTGTGCAGCCTGCTTGGCTGGTGAAGATCATTAAGGTGAGTGGAGTTCGTATACTGCCTTTGGCTATAGTTGTTCCGGTCGTTACCTTCTCGCTTGTTTTGGGGTTGCTCTGGATTGTCTATAAAACCAAGCCAGGACTGGCTATGCGGGCCATCTCTAAAGATATTGAAACAACGCGGCTCATGGGGGTTTCGGTGGATAAAGTCATAGCTCTTACCTTTGCCCTAGGTTCAGCTTTGGCAGCGGCTTCAGGGATTATGTGGGCCTTGAGATATCCCCAAATCCACCCATTTATGGGAGTAATTCCAGGATTTAAGGCATTTATAGCTGCTGTTTTTGGTGGCATAGGTTCCATTCAGGGAGCAGTCCTTGGGGGTATGATCCTCGGCATCATTGAGATTATGGTGGTCGCATTCTTCCCCGCTCTTTCTGGATATCGGGATGCTTTTGCCTTTATTCTTCTGATCGTTATCCTCCTCATAAGGCCGACTGGTCTTATGGGGGAGAAGTTGGAGGACAAGATCTGATGGATAAAAAGACGAGAAACTTCATATTGAATTTATGCGGCATTGGTGTGCTGGGTCTTTTCCTTTACTGGGCACAGGGAAATCTGGATGGCTACAAGATACAGGTTCTTAATCTAGTTGCTGTCAATGCTATTCTGGCTCTCAGTCTTAATTTGATTTATGGGTTTACGGGGATGTTTTCCCTTGGCCATGCTGGTTTTATGGCTATTGGCGCCTATGTGTGCGCCATATTGATCTTAAGCCCAGCTCAGAAACAGGCCTTGTGGATTCTGGAACCGATCATATGGCCATTTTCAGTCATAGGCGCGCCTTTTGTTGTCGCAGTCTTTATTGGGGGGCTTATTGCCAGTTTCTTCGGTCTCCTTATCGCTATTCCGGTTTTGCGTCTTGGTGGCGACTATCTTGGTATTGCAACCCTCGGTTTTGCAGAAATTATCCGTGTTGTCTTGACAAACCTGACCCCTATTACAAACGGGGCTCTTGGAATTAAAGGCATTCCGTCCTATGCGAACATTTGGTGGAACTACGGATGGCTGCTCTTTACCCTCTATTTCATGGTTAAGTTTCTCAACAGCAATTTCGGTAATGTTTTGAAGGCCATTCGTGACGATGAGATTGCCGCAAAGAACATGGGTATAGATACTTTTAGGTATAGAGTCATCTCCTTTACCATCGGGGCCTTTTTTGCTGGCATTGGAGGCGCTCTTATGGGAAGCCTCATTACCACCATTGATCCCAAAATGTTTATTTTCTTGCTGACTTTCAACGTGCTCATGATTACTGTCGCTGGGGGGTTGGGGTCTCTTTCCGGGAGTATTCTGGGCAGTTTTATCATTACTATCTTGCTTGAATGGCTCCGTTTTGTCGAAAATCCCCTCACCATAGGATCCTTTGAAATTCCTGGCATTCCGGGGATGCGTATGGTTATTTTCTCCCTCGCCCTGATCTTCATAATCCTCTTCAGGCGAGAAGGCATAATGGGGATGAGAGAGATTACATGGGACGGCATCTTTGCCCGCTTCAACAAAGGGGGGAAGGCGGAATGAACCAGCCTAAAGCTGTGCTTGAAACAAAGGGGCTCACCATGTGTTTCGGCGGGTTAACGGCAGTAAACGCTTTTAATATGGCCGTTCCGAAGGGAAGCATTGTTGGGCTGATAGGTCCTAATGGCGCGGGGAAGACTACTGTTTTTAATATGATTACAGGTTTTTATAAGCCCACAGAGGGCAATATCTTCTTCAATGAAGATAATATTACAGGTTTTCCTCCGAACAAGGTATGTGAGTCGGGCATTGCCCGAACATTTCAGAATATACGTCTTTTTTCCAATGAGACGGTTTTGCAGAATGTTATGATAGGCTGCCATGTACGGCAGAAAAGCAAGTGGTGGATGGCTCCTTTCCCAGTGCCATCCATGATTCAGGAAGAGAAGGAAATTCGTGAAAAGTCTATGAAGTTGCTGGAATCTGTGTCTTTGGCTCAACATGCCAACGTACTTTCGAGCTCTCTGCCTTATGGAGCGCAACGTCGTCTTGAAATAGCCAGGGCTCTCGCCACAGATCCGAGCTTCTTGCTTCTTGATGAACCCGCGGCAGGCATGAACCCGCTGGAAACTGTTGACCTCATGTCCTTTATACGCAGAATTCGCGACGAGTTTAATTTAACTATCCTTCTTATCGAACATGATATGAAGGTTGTTATGGGAATTTGCGAATATATCTGGGTTCTTGATTACGGCAAACTCATAGCGGAAGGAAATCCAGACGAGATACAGTCTAACCCTAGGGTTATAGAAGCCTACCTTGGAGAGGAGTACGTGAAAAATGCTTAAAATAGAGGAACTTCACGTTTACTATGGAGGAATTCATGCCGTAAAAGGCATAAGTCTTCATATTCCCAAGGGGAAGATAGTTACGTTGATTGGCGCAAATGGAGCCGGTAAGAGCAGTACTATTCGGAGCATAGCCGGCCTTGTCCGGTCTGCGAAGGGAAAGATTCTCTACACCAGTAATGAAGGGGTTGAAGAGAATATATTAGGGAAGGCCCCTGAATTCATAGTAAAAAAAGGCATTGCCATGAGCCCCGAGGGGCGGCGTATCCTCCCCCATCTAACAGTGGAGGAAAACCTTCTTTTAGGCGCCTACATCAGAAATGATAAAGAGGGAATTGAAAAGGACATGGACCACGTGTATTCTCTGTTCCCACGCCTTAGAGAGAGGGCATGGCAGAAGGGGGGAACTCTATCGGGAGGGGAACAGCAAATGCTTGCTGTGGGCAGAGCTCTTATGAGCCGCCCAGACCTTGTGATGATGGACGAGCCTTCCCTTGGCCTTGCACCCATGCTTGTTAAGGAAGTGTTTGATATAATTCGGGAAATAAACGCTCAGGGGAAAACAGTTCTTCTTGTTGAGCAAAATGCTTTTGCTGCGTTGAAAGTCGCTCATTATGCCTATATTCTTGAGGTTGGCAGTATTGTTCTCTCTGGCCCGGGTGAGGATTTGCTGAAAAATCCAAGAGTTAAAGAGGCATATCTAGGTGGCTAAGAATAGGTAGTATAATATTTACAGCTAAAAAGCAGGGGCCGAGTCTTGCCGGCCCCTGCTTTGTGTCATAATATGGAGAAGCGCAGTGTGGCACCGATAATTTGGTTGAGGAGGCGACAAGACTAAATGTCTGCCCTGAATGTTCCGAACATGTTAAGTCTGTTACGAGTTTTCCTGACTCCCTTAGTAGTTATCTTTTTGACCCTGAAAATAAGCACTCCAGTTCTTATCCTTGAAAAACTGGGAACCGAGGTAAGCTATGGGGACCTTATTGCTGGATTTGTCTTTATTCTTGCGGCTCTCACTGATACTGCCGATGGTTACATTGCCCGTAAAAAAGGCATCGTTACCAACCTTGGCAAATTTATAGACCCTCTGGCGGATAAGATTCTTGTGGTCGCGGCTTTAATCTCCCTCGTAGAATTACAACGTTTACCTGCATGGATAGTGGTGGTCATTATCTCCCGGGATTTTGTTGTTACGGGCATCCGTCTTGTAGCTGCGGCAGAAGGGATAGTTATCGCCGCCTCACCTATGGGCAAACTCAAAACGGTAAGTCAGATCATTGCCATATCGCTGTTAATATTCAATTTCCCAGGGGGGCTCCTCGCTATGTGGGTGGCCATGATTCTCACAGTGTGGTCTGGCATGGAATATCTCATAAAAGGGCGAAACATCATTTTTGACGCTTCGTAAGAAGGTGGATTTCCATATGGGAGAAAATATAGTTGCCTATATAGACAGAATGAAAAATCAAATGGTTGAAAGTCTGGGCCAGCTTATTGGCTTCCCCGCTATCTCTCCTCATGACGGAGGGATAGGAGAGGTCGAAAAAGCGCGCTTTATTGCGAAGCTTCTACTAGAAAAAGGCCTTCCGGAAGCAGAATGGCATAATGCCCCTGATGAGAAGGCGCCAGAAAAGTATCGCCCTAATCTTATAGTGCGTATTCCAGGCAGAACAAAAAAACGCCTTTGGATCATCACACACATGGATGTGGTTCCAGAGGGAGATTCCACCCTTTGGAACACTAGCCCTTTCAAGGCTTCTATAAAAGACGGCCGTATATTTGGGCGGGGCAGCAGTGACAATGGACAAGAGCTCATAGCCAGTATTTTTGCCGCTGCGGCATTGAAAGAGCAGAATATTGTGCCGGAATACGAGGTATGCCTCTGCTTTGTAGCGGATGAAGAACTGGGCAGTCTATACGGCATACAGTACCTTATCAAAGAAGGGCTTTTCAGTTCAGATGACCTTGTGGTTGTTCCGGATGGTGGAAATGAACGGGGTGATTTTATTGAAGTTGCAGAAAAAAGCATCCTGTGGGTCCAATGGACAGTGACAGGGAAGCAGGTTCATGGGAGCCGGCCTGACCTTGGTCTAAACGCTTGCCGAATTGCCAACGAATTTGCCATGAAACTCGATGGAGCCCTCCACGAAGCCTTCCCAGAAAAGAATGAGCTTTTTTCTCCCCCCCTTTCCACTTTTGAGCCTACTCGGCGATTAGCCAACGTGAGCAACGTAAACACTATTCCCGGCAAAGAGGTCTTCTGTCTTGATTGTCGCATACTGCCTTCGATCAATGTAGATGAAGTGTTGAAGGTTATGGAGCATATTGCCCATTCGGAGGAGCAGAAAAGTGGTGCCGAAATCGACATAACCGTACTCCAGCGAACCGATTCCACAAGCCCCACCCCATCTGATGCGCTTGTGGTTAAGCTTCTTTCAGAAGCGGTTAAGGAAGTTTATTCTTTTGCGCCGGTGATAGGCGGGGTAGGGGGCGGGACCTGTGCTGCCTATTTTAGAAAAAATGGCGTTCCGGCAGTTGTCTGGGGGCAAGAAGCTGATGTGGCCCATATGCCAAATGAATATTGTGAAATTACCCATCTCGTGAATGAGACAAAAGTTTTTGCCCTTATGATGGCAGGCAGTAAAAATACTTTTGACCCGTTACTCCCGGACGGCATATAATAAACTCTTGTGGAACGATCATCGTATATTATTTATTGAGGTGAAGTAAATGTTGAAAGGCCTAAAGCGCGTTCTTGGTTTAGACCCCAATGAACGGGCGCTGAAAAGATATCGTCAGATAGCTGATGATATCAACGGGCTGGAGCCAGAGTATAGTGCGAAAAGTGATGAAGACCTTCGCTCTTTGGTTGCAGACTTCAAAAGACGAGCTAACGAAGGAGAAAGCCTTGACAATCTTCTTGTAGAGGTTTTTGCCCTTGTAAGGGAAGTTTCAAGGAGAACTCTTGGCCTCCGCCATTTCGACGTACAGCTAATGGGAGGCATGGCTCTTCACGAAGGCAAGATAACAGAAATGAAGACTGGTGAAGGGAAGACACTTGTGGCCACCCTTGCGGTAGTGCTTAATGCCCTTTCCGGCAATGGAGTACATGTGGTTACAGTGAATGACTACCTGGCGAAGCGTGACGCAGAATGGATGGGACCTATCTATCGTTTTCTCGGCCTCTCCGTAAAGTGTATTTATGCTTATATGGATCAGGAAGAAAGAAAAGAAGCGTATCTTTCTGACGTAACTTACGGAACGAACAGTGAGTTTGGCTTCGACTATCTTCGAGATAATATGGCTGTGGCTAAAGATCAGCTTGTCCAGCGGGGGCATCATTTTTGCATTGTTGACGAAGTTGACTCTATTTTGATTGACGAAGCTCGAACCCCTCTTATCATTTCCGGCCCATCAGAAGACAACGTAGAGATGTACACTACTGCGGATCAGATCGCAAGGCAACTCAAAGAGGGTCGGGATTTCGAAAAAGACGAGAAAGAGCGGAACGTAGCCTTTACAGAAGATGGAATAGCTCGCTGTGAGAACTTGCTTAAAATGCCCGGGCTTTTTTCTGATGCTGCCAGTTCCGATCTTGCCCACCGAATAGTGCAGGCCGTTAAAGCCCACGTGCTTTTTCAAAAAGACGTTCATTACGTTGTAAAAGATGGAGAAATTATAATCGTAGATGAATTTACCGGCCGGCTAATGTTTGGCCGGCGCTATTCTGATGGGTTGCATCAGGCCATCGAGGCGAAGGAAAAAGTCAGAGTTGGCAGAGAAAGCCAGACTCTTGCCACCATAACTTTGCAGAATTATTTCCGGATGTACAGGAAACTGGCGGGAATGACCGGTACTGCTGTTACTGAATCAGAGGAGTTTAAAGAGATCTATGGTTTGGATGTCATTGTGGTACCTACCAATAAGCCTATGGTGCGAAGCGATTTCCCTGATGTAATCTACCGCACATCCCTTGAAAAATTCCACGCCGTGGCAGAGGAAGTGGAAGAGACCTATGGTAATGGTCAGCCGGTACTTGTGGGAACAACATCCATTGAGAACTCAGAACGCATTAGCAAGTTGCTGAAAGCCCGTAAAATTCCTCACCAGGTCCTGAATGCCAAATATCACGAAAAAGAAGCTCAGATCGTTGCGCAGGCGGGGCGGTTTGGAGCGGTTACCGTGGCGACGAACATGGCTGGCCGAGGTACTGATATTGTATTGGGCGGGAACCCAGATTTCCTGGCAAAAGAAACTCTTCGAAAAGAAGGCAATGTTGAAGATCCGGATCTTTCAAAATATCAGCAGCTTCTTGAAGAGTATCGGCAGATATGCGCTAAAGAACGGGATGAGGTTCTTGATAAAGGCGGTCTCAAGATCATAGGTACGGAGCGTCACGAATCGAGAAGGATTGATAACCAGCTGAGGGGCCGGTCCGGCCGACAGGGAGATCCGGGATCAAGCCGTTTTTATCTCTCACTTGAAGATGATCTTTTAAGACTCTTTGGTTCCGAGCGTATTCAGGGCATAATGGAAAAATTAGGCATGGAAGAAGGGGAAGCTATAGAACACAACCTTCTTACGAAAGCTATCGAATCGGCCCAGAAGAAAGTGGAGCAAATGCATTTTGATATACGCCGTCAGCTTTTGTCCTATGACAATGTCATGAACCAGCAGAGGGAAGCCGTGTATGGTGAGCGCCACAGAATTCTCGAAGACAAAAACATTATTGACCACACACGTGATGTGGTAACTGGTGTTGTAGATGATGTGCTGAATCATTATTTCCCCGAAGAAGGGGAACCTGAACCAGAGCGGGCGGAAGCGAGACTAAGGGGACTTTTCGGCCCGGGTTTCGAAACCTATTTAAAAAGTGTTGACAGCAGCCGTCTCTTACCGGAAGTGTCTGAACAGATAAAGCAGGAAGTGGAGTCCCGTTTCATTCGGAAGATAGAGAATCTTGGCCCTTTGGTAGCAGATGAGCTGATGAGATTCATCGTCCTCCATACCCTTGATACGAGCTGGAAAGATCATCTCCTCGCAATGGACGAGCTGAGGAGGGGTATCGGACTGCGAGCCATAGGTCAAAAAGATCCTCTTCTTGAATACCAGTTTGAATCATATAACCTTTTTCAATCTATGATGGGACGGGTGCGAGAGTCTATTTCCGAGCTGGCTTTCAGGGTTACGGTTGTTTCTGAGGAAACTCGCAGAAGTTTTGATCGGCAAAGCCTTAGAGAGAGCAGAGACTTTGCTATGCCAATCCTTTCGAGGGAGGTTCCCGGAGCCGGAGTGGGTACAGAAAAACATCAACCCATACGGAAGGGGCCCAAAGTAGGGCGCAATGATCCTTGTCCGTGCGGAAGCGGCAAAAAGTATAAGCATTGCTGCGGCAAAAATGCCTAATGATAACAAGAGGAGGGTAACGGGTATGGGTCGGAACATTTTAAAAATAGCTTTGAATGTGGCCATTCTGGCGATTTTGGCGGGGACAGTATTGCTTTCGCCAGCTATGGCGGCTTCGGATATTGACATACAGCGACTTGTTCAGGAAGCCCCGGATTTTTCCCTTTATGAAAAGGCACAAGGTATCGTCTGGTTGAAGGACCACCACTACACATTGCTTGCCGATGGCAGTATGGAAACTGATATCTGCTGGGTAGTGCTTGTGCGGGATACTATTGACCCTTCTTGGCAGGATTGGTCTTTGCCAGCTCCCGAAGGAGGTTCTGTCGAAATTATGAAGGCGGAAGTGTATGATCCTGCTTCCGCTCTGTTGATAAAAACGGCAGAGGTTTCTTCTCAGGAAGTGGAAGGCCGTTCCCTTTATCATGTGCATTTCCCTGCAAGAGATGAAGTTATCTGGGTTCTTTCCTATAGGGTCCGATCTCCTCGAAAACTAGGGGTGGATGGCTATGTGAGAACAGGCCTGACCCTCCCCCTATGGGAGCAGTTCATTACAGTGGATGTGCCCGCTGGTTCATCATTCTCCTGGCTTGCCAGTGAGAACGACGAACCAGTACTCCAGAAACAGGCCGGGCGAGATCGATATCTATGGCATATAGTCAATCGCCCCATATGGCGAGGGACATCTCTTCTAAGCTCTTTCGAACCTTTTATAGCCTTTAGCATGCAGCAGGGGGAAGATGCTTATTATCGCCTTTTTCAGTCAATGGAAGGTGTTACTGTACCCGATGCCCCTGCATCGGTGGTTTCCATAGCAAAAAATGCAAACCATATGAAAGCCGGTAATGAAATTATTCAGTATGTAAAGAATCAGCCGTCCTTTCCGGATTTCGTGGCGGATAATCTTTTGAGGACAGTGATCCCTGAGAAAGGTGCCTGGTCGGATTGGGAAAAGACAATCATTCTCGCCCGATGGCTGCCCCTCGCGGGGTGGCAGGTGAATCTGAAATGGGTTACAGCGGCAGACATTGCAAAGGATACGCCTGTAACCAGGGGTTTTCTTCTAAAGCCGATCCTTGAAGCTTCTATCCCTGGCAGCGGCACTTTCTATTTCGACATTCGGCAGGGGCTTTCTTTGGGCAACACCCCTCCCTCTCTATGGGGCAGCAGGATATGCGGCATTGTTGACAGAAAACTTACATCCGATGTTATTCAGGGAGGCGGCGCAGCGGATCATCGACTTTCCCTTCGCTGGAATCTGAACCTTGACGAGAGCGGTTATCTTTCCGGGCATGCCTCTTTCTTGTTGCGAAACGGATGGGCGGGACTTTTCTTTGGAGGGAAGACACCTGATATTTCAACGGCTGCCTCTATTCTTTCAAACAGCACGGGGCTCCAGTTCGATAGCGGACAAGGGGAAATAAAGAAGCTGAAATATGGCTATGAAATAATCTTCCCCGTAAAGGTGTTTGGAGCGATTACTGGAGCTTCAGGTAAGCAGATGCTGGTAAAGCTTCCAACTTTTACTCCGCGATGCCTGAAGGAACTAGTGACTGTCCGCTCTCCTTTTTCCGTGCAGTTTCCATTTGCTGTAGAGATGGAATATGACCTTCGCATTCCTGATTCCATGAGCGTTCTTGCCCTTCCAGGTACGTCAGGTAAAGATATGGGAAAAGTAAAGTATTATGAAAATCTGACCTATAAAAAGAAAAAACATACAGTGAATGGTAGCGCCAGAGTAGTTGTGTCTGTGGATCGTTTTGATGGTTCCTTGGCCTCTGCCCTTAGCGAATCCCTGCGGCGTTTTGCCGATTTTAATACGAAGACACTGCCCCTGCGTGCAAAGTAAGTCTTTATCGGAGGTGTAAGAATGGCAGATGTATTGCGGACCCTTCGCCAGCTTCTGGATGAAGCGGTCCTATCCATGGCAGAAGAAAAAAATGTTGCAATTGATGATATTCCTGAGTTTGCTATTGAAAAACCGAAAAACGAGGGGCACGGAGATTGGGCAACAAACGCGGCCATGCAGCTGGCGAGAATATTCCATGACAATCCGAGAAAACTGGCCGAGCAAATTGTGAGCCGGTTGGCTGATTGTGATTATTTTACGGCGGTAGAAATTGCCGGTCCAGGTTTTATCAATTTTCGCCTCTCTAAAAAGTGGATGGGGGAAGTTGTAAAAGATATTATTACCCTTGACGATGATTACGGTCGCCAGAATATAGGCGGAGGAGAAAAGGTTCAGGTGGAATTTGTAAGCGCCAATCCTACCGGCCCCCTTCATGTGGGTCATGGTCGGGGTGCCGCTGTTGGTGACATTATTGCAAGGATCCTTGACTTTACCGGGTGGCAGGTGGAGAAAGAATATTATATTAATGATGCCGGATTGCAGATGGAGATTCTGGGGCGTTCAACACAGTCCAGATACTTCAAGCTTCTAAACTGCCCGGAACGTGCTCCATTTCCGGAAGATGCCTATAAAGGCGAGTATATATACGACCTAGCGAGGGAGATCATCGACCAGGAGGGGGACCGTTTCCTTTCTTTGCCCCTTGAAGAGAGCCTCGGTTTCTTTCAGACCTACGCAGCAGGCCGCATCCTGGAAGGCATTAAAAAAGACCTTGCAGATTTTGGCGTTGCATATGATGTCTGGTTTTCAGAGAAGAGTCTCTACGACAGGAATTTAGTTCCCCAGGCTATGGAGATGCTCAATAAACATGGGTACGCCTATGAGGAAGAAGGGGCGCTCTGGTTTAGGGCCACAGCCTTCGGAGATGAAAAGGATCGCGTTCTCATTCGGAATAACGGTGTGCCAACCTATTTCGCCTCAGATATTACCTATCATATGGAAAAATTTAGTCGGGGCTTTCAAAGGGTGATTGACGTTTGGGGAGCTGACCATCATGGATATGTCCCCCGAATGAAAGCGGGAGTGGAGGCTCTGGGCAAGGAAAGAGGAAGTCTTGAAGTCGTACTGATCCAGTTCGTAAATCTTTTGCGAGGCGGCGAACAAGTTGCTATGTCTACCCGTTCAGGACAATTTGTAACATTAAGGGACGTTATGGATGAAGTCGGTGTAGATGCAACGAGATATTTCTTTGTTATGAGGCGGAGCGACAGCCATCTTGATTTTGATCTGGAGCTGGCCAAGCAATCCTCTAATGAAAATCCAGTGTACTATGTTCAGTACGCCCATGCGCGCATTTGCAGCGTTCTCAAAGAGGCAGAAAACAGGCATATCCCAATGCCCGGTCTTGCTGGGTTTAACCCAGAGCTTCTTGTTTCTGACGAAGAGAAAAAACTAGTCAATCGTCTTTCCCTCTTCCCCCAGGAAGTGAAACGGGCTGCTTTGGACCGCGCTCCCCATGTGATTGTAAGTTTTGCCTATGATCTGGCAGCGGACTTTCATTCTTTTTATAATGCCAATCGCATACTTGGGGAACGTCAGGATATTATGGATATGCGGCTTTTGCTTGTGCAAGCATCGAAGTCTGTGCTTTCCCGCTCTTTAAAACTTCTTGGAGTAAGTGCTCCGGAAAGGATGTAAAAGCATGCCGCGGCTACGGTGGGTTCTTTTAACGGTTGTCCTGTTTCTTATAACAGCCATTATGGGAACAGCCTATATCGTGGAACTTCGCGACATACGCCGCCTTTCAGTTTTAGTGGACACCCGAATGAACTATTTAATGGAAAAAAGCCGGACGATCCAGGAATGCCGTGAAAAGATCGAATTTTATAAAACTCAGGAAGGGATGGCCCATCTGGCGAGAGACCAGTATAACCTGGTTTTTCCAGGTGAGCGGATCTATAGAATTGTTGTAACGTCAGATGATACCTTGCCCGAGAATAAACAGTAGCGTATAATACACGGGCATGTGTCCCTGTCTCTTTTTAAGAAAAGAGACCACTTAGACCAAAGGGAGGAGGTGAGTTACGTGCGGCCATACGAAATGATGATTCTTGTCAATGCAGATCTCGAAGAACCTAAAGAAGAGGTTTCTAAAGTGGAAGAGGTCGTACGAAGCCTCGGTGGAGAGCTTTCAAAAACCGATATATGGGGAAAAAGAAAGCTGGCTTATCCAGTAAATGAGCACACCGATGGTTTCTATGCTGTCATGACCTTTAAGCTCAACCCTGACGAAATAACAGAGCTTGAACGATTGCTGAGCTTGCGGCAGAATGTGCACCGGCAGATGATCGTCCGTCTTGACGAAGAATAAGGAGGAGATCTTTTGGCCAGGGGATTCAACAAAGTCATACTTATGGGAAATCTGTCTCGTGATCCTGAAATTCGTTACACTACGTCCAAACAGGCAGTAGCAAGGTTGAACGTAGCTGTTGACCGTCAATGGAAAGGCCGAAGCGGAGAAGTGCAGAACCAGGTCGATTTTATCCCAGTTGTTGTCTGGGGGGCTCAAGCTGAGAACTGCGAACGGTACCTCCGCAAGGGACGTCCGGTTTTGATAGAGGGACGTCTCCAGGTGAGGAGTTACGATGACAAATCAGGTGAACGCCGCTGGATGACCGAGGTAATCGCTGCTTCAGTAATCTTTTTAGGCAGTGCTCCCAGAGATGATGAGAATAAAGGAAGCCCTTATGGTGGAGGAAACGATAATTTTGGAAGTATCCGCGATAAAGGTTTCGGTGGAGAAGAGTTCCCTCTTGACATCTCCGAAATGGGAGAACCTGATTCCGGGGATGATGAAGCAGATATTCCCTTTTAGAGAGGAGGAACAACTATGGCTGTAAGTGGAGGCGCTTCAAAGGGGCCAAGAGCTCCGAGAAGAGGCGGCAAGAGACGGCCAAAGGTTTGTTTTTACTGTGTCGACAAAATTGATTATGTTGACTATAAAGATGTAGAACGCCTGAGGAAGTACATTAGCGAACGAGGCAAGATCATGCCGAGACGAGTTACCGGAAATTGCGCCAAACATCAGCGGCAGCTGACAACAGCAATTAAAAGAGCTCGTTTTATGGCGCTTTTGCCCTACTCTGTAGATTAAACGGCAGAATAATAAGATTTTTCAGGGGGGTGGCCGCGGCTTCTCCCCTTCTTTTTTAAGCACAACTAGTGCGTGAAAGGATGTTTTTGCGTGACACCAACGAGAAGCCTTGTGGAATCATCCCTTCTTGTAGGGCTGGCAGTCGTACTTTTTCTCGCGGCTCAATTTCTTCCTGTCGTCGGAATTGTTTTTTCCTTTCTTTGTCCGGCCCCTCTCGTAGTAATGGGCCTGAGACACGACATAAAAAAGGCCCTTCTTGGTGTAGCTGTAGCTACAGGTCTTATTACGATCTTTATGGGGCCCATAGGTGCGCTGTTCTTTATTCTTGGTTTTGGTGTATTAGGGGTGGGGCTTGGCATTCTTGCAAAACGTTTTACCAGGGGAGTTGAGATTATTCTTTATGGAATACTTCTCTCTCTGGGAAGCAAGTTGCTTCTCATGGTTATCGCGAGCAAAGTAATGGGAGTAAATCCTTTTTCCATAGATCCTGTAGAGGTGGAAACCATGTTCAATAAGATATTCGCCTTCTACGCAGGAAAAGGGCTTTCCCCGGAGACAATTGAATCTATGAAGCAGCAGGTAATGATGTCTCTGAAGATAATTCCCCTTGTTTTTCCCGCACTTCTTACATTAGCCGCCTCTGTTGATTGCTATCTTAGCTACGTCATTAGCAGTGCGGTGATAAGGAGGGTTGGAAGCGGGGTTCTTCCGCCTTTGCCGCCTTTCTCCAACTGGCGGTTCCCAAAAAGTATTTTTTGGGCTCTGCTAGTATCTATGGTTTTTTCTATGGTGGGAATGCAACAAGGGCAGACTAGCCTGCTATTCCGTATGGGGATGAACTTAAAACTCCTTGTCAATATTATTTTTCTACTTCAGGGGTTGTCGGTCATCTGGTATTATCTTTCATTGAAGGGTATAGGGGCTGTTGTTAAATGGATTGCGCTACTACTTATAGTTTTTATCCCATTCCTTTCGAATGTTTCACTGATCCTTGGAGTGGCAGATATGTGGTTTGATTTCAGGTCACGAATCAGGAGGGAATAGCAATGAAGGTGATCTTGAAAGAAGATGTTGCAAAACTTGGCAGTAAAGGCGACCTTATCGAGACATCCGACGGATATGCTCGAAATTACCTTTTTCCAAGAGGTTTGGCGGAAGAGGCAACACCCGCCAAGCTGAAAGAGTGGAAGAAAGTGAAGGAAGCCCGAGAAAGAAAAGAAGAAAAAATGCTGGCCGAAGCTCAGGCAAAAAGCCGGAAGCTTCAAGGGAAGCGGGTTATTGTAAAAGCGAGCGCCGGAGAATCGGGGAAACTTTTTGGAAGCGTAACAAATGGTCATATAGAGGAAGCCCTGAAAAATCAGCTGGATGTATCAATTGATAAGAAAGACATCAGGCTTGATGAAAATATTCGAAATACGGGAAATTATTCCTTTACGGTCAAGCTCTATCAAGGGGTAGAAGCTCGTATGACCGTCAAAGTTGAGGCTGAATAGTAGTGGGTGAAAATATATATAATCGAGTGCCTCCGTCAAGTCTTGAGGCAGAGCGCGCCGTATTAGGGGCTTGCCTTGTTGATAGGGAAGCCCTCAACATGGTGATGGAGACGCTTGTCCCTGATGATTTTTATGATTTAAACCATCGCCTGGCCTTTGATATTATTTGTGATATGGCACAGCGGGATAAACCTGTAGATGCCCTGACCTTCCTGGAAGAGTCAACCAAGCGCGAACTAGTAGAAAAAATCGGAGGGCAGCCCTTTATAGCAGGACTTGTCAACGGTGTGACCACCACTGCAAATGCGGAGTATTATGCCTTGATTGTGAAAGATAAGTCTATACATCGCCGTCTGATCTCTGCTGGAAACACCATTGTTCATCTCGGCTACTCTGAAGAGCGGGAAGTGGACGAGATTCTGGAAGAGGCGGAAAAAGCAGTTTTCGAAATAGCTCAGAAGAGGAACAGAACGAATTTCAGACCCATCTCTGATGTGTTAGGCAAAACATTCCAGATCATAGAAACCCAGTATCGAAAATCCGATCAGGATGTAACCGGTTTTTCTACCGGTTTTTATCAATTCGACAGAATGACAGGAGGCCTGCAGCCTGGCAGCCTTAATATCATAGCTGCCCGTCCCTCTATGGGGAAAACGGCATTGGCCTTGAATATCGCCCAATATGGTGGAGTTGAACGAAAGGAGCCTATCCTCATTTTCAGTCTTGAAATGAGCGCTGAGCAGCTTGTCCAGAGGATGCTCGGATCTGAAGCCAAGGTGAATATTCATGACATTAGAAATGGTTCCTTTGCTGAAAAGGACTGGGAAAAACTTGCCGATGCCGCTGGCCGTCTCTCTCAGGCCCCACTTTTTATAGACGATAGTTCAATGCTTTCCACTCTCGAATTTAGGGCCAGGGCCAGACGGTTCAAATCCCGTTTTGAAAATCTGGGACTCATAGTGGTTGACTACCTTCAGCTCATGAGTTTTGCTCGCCGCATCGATAGCAAACAGCAGGAAGTCGCGGAAATATCGAGGGCCTTAAAGGGAGTGGCTCGTGAGCTTGATGTTCCAGTTATAGCCCTTTCCCAGCTTTCCCGCGCAGTGGAACAGCGAAACGAGAAAATGCCCCAGCTGTCTGACCTTCGCGATAGTGGCGCTATAGAGCAGGACGCCGACTTGGTCATGCTCTTATACCGGCCTGGATATTATGACACGGCAGCCTCTCCAGAAGAAGAAGATAACAGGGCAACCATCCGGATAGCCAAACATCGTAATGGGCCTACAGGCGACGTGAATCTTGTGTTCTTAAAAGAATATACAAGATTTGTAAATGTTGAAAGAACCTTCATGTAGCAGGTCAGTAAGTTGCGAAGACAGGCTATGGATAGAATAAACAAAATGAAAGATCCGTCTTTCTCTAATGAAAGCCCCTCATTTTTAATGGAGGGCTTTTTATTTTCCTGCTTTTTTGCCATGCTCATTTTCCCAAATATGGTTTTCTCAGGCAACCACTGGTTTCAGAGCTTACATCTTCTAAAATGGGTTACGGCTTTTGTTCCCATTGCTCTGATAGTATTGGTTCTTTGGGCCAGTTCTTTTAATAAAAGGGTCGTTTTTTTCTTTTCTGTTGACTTCTTCGCCCTTATATGGCTTGCCTTTTTGGTTTATATAACATTGCAGCCTCTTTGGGTTCCCATATCTTCCCCCCCAACATTCTTGCGAAGCTGGTTCTTCTTCGCCGGGCTTTGGGTTCTTTATGTTGTTGCTTCGAATTTTTTCTCTATGGAGTTTCTCTCTTTTATGTTGTGGGGAAGTGCCATTAGCGGTACTTTGAGCGTTTTTTTCGCAGAATTGCAGCTTCGGGGAATGAATGGCTTCTTTCCTTTTATTCTAGCTACACCAGGACATTACATCGCTAATACCGGTCAACAAAACATGTTAGGGCTGTGGCTGGCTATTTGTGTACTTAACACCATGTATCTTTATATAAAAAAGAAAACTATTGTTTCAGGTATCCCGATCATCATTTTTATGGCGGTGATAGAGTGGGGGCTTTGGAATACCACAAGCCGCTCCGCAATTTTTGGAATTGGGGCGGGCATCATCTTTATGCTGATAATGTCATTGAGGACCCAGTCTAGGGAGATTCAGAAGAAATCTTTAGCAGTGATTCTTATTTTTTTTGTCATACTGGGAGTTACCATTGAAATGAATAAGGGGAGAATAGGGACCCTGAGGCAAAAATTTGCAGATGTTCTTGAGAATCCGGCTTCCGTTGGCAAAAGAGACAGCATCTGGCTTACTTCTTGGTATATGTTTCGATCCCACCCCCTTCAGGGGGTAGGTCTAGGCCAGTATAAATGGCATTATCTAGAAGCTCAGCGCTCTATGCGTGCTCTTCACCCTGAAAAAGCCTGGCAATTCACTTACTGGGCCCATAATGAATACCTTCAGTGGTTATGTGAAACAGGGATTGTGGGGGGATTGTGGCTTTTGCTTCTTGCAGGTTGGTGGCTCTGGAGTTTTGGGGGGATAATATGGAGAAAAATTCGTCTCCCTCATGAGATTTTGTGGGGAACATCTCTTATCGCTCTTATTTTAGGCACAGGTCTATGGACCCGCCCTTTCCATCGTATCGAAAACGTTCTATGGATGGTTGTGGCTTTTGCGATAGCCAATAAGGAGATTCTTGGCACCCAGCCGTTGTTTTCTTTTTTTAGAAAAAGCAAGAAAGCTTTTTTTACTCTGCTTGGCGTGGGTGTCCTTTTGGGGCTTCTATTCCTTGGTCAAGGTATGTACGGGGATTATCTTTTGAGCTCTTCCTTCAATGTTAAGGACGTGGATTTGCAGAGAGACTATCTAGAAAGGGCCGGCAAATCTTTTATGGTGCAAGATCTTGCTCAAAAGCAATTGGCCTATCATTACTTAAATACGGGAGAGCGTCTGCGGAATCCGCAAATGGTCTCCGCGGGGCTCAACCGTCTTTATGATGTTTTTCAACACGAACCTCATGGAAAGGATCTAGGTATCCTTTTAAACTGGGGGCACAGGTTGAATAACGAAACCCTTCTCAATGAACTGTCTCCTTATACCCAATAAAGGGGACAGAAATATATCCATCACTGTCCCCTTTATTACGTTGCCTGGTTTATGAAATGTAAAGCAGATCCCTATAGGTAGGATAGGGCCAGACACTGGCTGCAGTTATAGACTCGGCAGCATCGCACATGCCCCTGATGGCTTCGTACAGGGGCAGGCCCTCTTCGGTGAGTACCTGGGCCTGCTTCTCTATGGGCTTGTCCTGAATGGTTTTGCGCAGGTTGTCAAGGTGTTCAATAGAGGTGAGAAGTCCGCTTTTCAATGTGCAGAGACGTTCGGTAAACCCCATCCAGGGCTGAGTATCAATATTGATCTTGCCCTCAATGGCAGAAAGGGACTGGCCTTCTAAAACTATCTGTTTTGTAAGGGCTGGCAGAATTCCTTCCCATACCATAGAGTGCAAAATTCCCATCTCGATCTCCACAGTCTTTATATATTGTTCAAGTCTTATTTCATAATAGGCTGACGTTTCTCTGTCTGTCATAACATGAAGATCAGATAAAAGTTGACGGTGTTCTGGCACAAGATAGAGGGCCAGGGCCTCAGGCGTAGTGTTGGCAATGGAAAGGCCTCTCCTTCGCGCTTCGTCATGCCACTCCTGGCTATAGGCATTTCCTTCAAAACGGATGTTCCTGCTTTCTTGAGCGGCATATCGAATGGCTTCAAGGGCCGCATCCACCACATCTCCCCCACCAAGGCGCGCTTCGATCCTAGAGCACATCTGGTCAAGCCCCCACGCCCAGATGCTTAAGATCATGGTGAGAGGGCCGGCGATGGATTGCGATGCTCCAGGGGCCCTGAACTCAAATTTGTTGCCGGTAAAGGCTATAGGCGCCGTTCTGTTCCTATCCGTATTGTCAGCCCGAATCTCTGGCAAACGATTGAGTCCCAGGTCTATAAGGCTTTTCCCTGGAAAAGACTCAGGAAGACCCTGTTCGATTCGTTCCATAATCGTGGCAAGGGTGTTTCCAAGATATACGCTCATAATAGGCGGCGGAGCCTCGTGTCCGCCAAGACGGTGCATGTTTCCCGGCGAGGCTATGGATGCCCGAAGCAAAGGGCTGTAGCGGGAAAGCCCAAGAAGAAGAGCGGAAAGAAAGGTCAAAAACTGAATGTTCTTCCGATGGTTGGTAGACGGTTTCAAAACGTTCTTCCCATCGCTGTCCTGTATTGAGAAATTAATATGCTTTCCGCTCCCATTCAGACCAGCGAAAGGTTTTTCATGAAGCAGGAGCATAAGATCGTGGCGGCGGGCCATCTTCCGCATGGTTTCCATAACAAGTTGGTTCTGATCGCAGGCGAGGTTCGCTTCAGAGAATTGAGGGGCAAATTCGAATTGGCAGGGAGCCGCTTCGTTATGGCGAGTGGTGATAACGACCCCAAGACGATAGAGATCGCGCTCTACATCTTCCATATAGGCGAGGACCCTGGGGGGGATGGCTCCAAAATAGTGATCTTCCATCTGTTGCCCTTTAGGGGGTTGGCAGCCAATGATCGTGCGGCCGCAGAATTGAAGATCTGGGCGCTTGCGAGCTCTTTCACCATCCACAAGAAAGTATTCCTGTTCAGCCCCTACCGTAACCTTGGCCCACCGTAATCCGCGGTTCCCAAAAAGCTTGAGAAGACGAAGGGCCCTGCTTTCTACCGCATCGAGAGATTTCATCAGAGGAGTCTTGAGGTCAAGGGGGGTGCCATCGTAGGATATAAAGACAGAGGGGATGCACAGTGTTCCCCCTTTACGGCTAGTGACAACAAATGCTGGACTTGTGGGATCCCAGGCGCTGTATCCTCGCGCTTCAAAGGTGGAGCGAATGCCGCCGGAAGGGAAAGACGAGGCATCCGGTTCACTTTGTACTAATTCCTTTCCCTTAAAAGACTCCATGGGCAGCCCATTTTCATCTGCTGAAAGGAAAGCCATGTGTTTTTCAGCGGTGAGATCTGTGCGGGGGTGGAACCAGTGGGTATAGTGAGTGGCTCCTTTTGATAACGCCCATTCTTTCATGGCAGCTGCCACCATATCCGCAATACTGGCATCTAGTTTCTGCCCAACCTCGATAGATGCGATGAGAGTATCGTATATATCCCTTGGGAGGCGCTCTCTCATGGCTCTTCTGTCAAAAACATACATCCCGAAAATATCCCGCGGCTTATCGTATGGCATCATAATCCCTTCTCACTTATAGAGTGGATATTACAAAAAAATGATGCTGATTTATAGCACCAAAAATAAACGGAGTCAATAGTTTTCATATTTAATGTTTAAAAAATAGATTGGTGCGTATAAAAGGTGGATAAAGAGGTTTTTGGAGTATAAGGAGCTATGATTAATCATGTTATTTGAGAAAATTCATGCTTAAAGAAGAGCCTATGATTTCATGCTTGCCCTGAAAACCATGAAGGTATATTTTCTCAGCGAGGGAGAGGGGGTTTTTTGGTGTAAAATCTAATAGACAATATATTAGAAAGAAAGGAGCTTAGACACAATGCTTCTTAAAAAAGAATTTGTATTCGATGCCGCCCATAACCTAATCCATTACAAGGGGAAGTGCGAAAAACTTCATGGCCATACCTATCGCATGGTAGTGATCATTGAAGGCATACCAGACCATGAAGGCATGGTCATTGATTTCTGTGAAGTTTCTTCCCTCGTTAAAGAGCGGGTCATTTCACGTCTTGACCACGCGTATATCAATGATATTATCCCCCAGCCTTCGGCGGAAAATATTGCGGTATGGGTCTGGAAAGAAATAGAGGGTTTTCTGCGACGACCTAACTGCCATTTGGAGGCAGTAGAAATTTGGGAGACAGCGACCAGTGGAGTAGTCGTTAGAAAGGAAGACATCAATGCGTGACGTGCAGAACGAGCGAGACTCAAGAAAAATTCCCATTGACCTTGTGGGGGTGAGAAACCTCTCTTACCCCATTATAGTTCTCGATAGACAGCAGAATGAGCAGCGAACAGTGGCGGAGATCTCCATGGCTGTTTCCTTGCCCCATCACTATCGGGGCACACATATGAGTCGTTTTATTGAAGTTCTTGAGGAATTCCAGGGGAAAGTGACACTTTCACAAATGGAGCATATTACGGAGCATCTTCGGAAGGTCCTTCACGCAGACCGGGCTGAGATCACTTTTCAATTTCCCTATTTTATGCGCCGTTACGCCCCGGTAACCAATCTTCCAAGTTATTCCCGTTATGATGTGACATTCTGGTCTCAGAAATCGGATACCTTTGATCTTGTGACCACAGTTTCAGTTCCTGTACAGACACTGTGTCCCTGCTCAAAAGAAATCTCTGAGGCGGGTGCCCATAATCAGCGGGGCAGAATAGACATATCAGCCCGCATGAAAAATTTTGTCTGGATCGAAGAGCTTGTTGAAATTGCAGAACGCTGCGGTTCTGCTCCTCTTCACACTTTGCTGAAAAGAGAAGATGAAAAATATGTAACAGAGGAGGCCTATAACAACGCTAAATTCGTAGAAGACGTGCTCCGTGACACGGCCTTGGCACTTGAAGCTGAACCCCGCATATCCTGGTACAAAGTGAGAGTGGTCAGCTCTGAAAGCATTCATAATCACGATGCTTTTGCAGAGCTTGAAAGACATGTGGCTCATGGGGGGTCCATATGAATATACTCTTTGGGGACAAGGCCTTTCTGCGATTGAGGGATAGTCTTTTTCCTGCTTTTAAGGAACATTCTCTGGATGTGGCAGGCGACGGAGAACTCGAGCAGAAACTTCCATGGGCGGATGTGCTTGTCATCCGTCCTATGAATATTACAAAAAGTCTTCTCCAACATGGAACAAACCTTAAAATGGTTCAGCAGTGGGGTGCGGGTGTGGAAGGCCTTAACATTCAGGACTGTACGGATTTGGGCATATATGCCTGCAACATACCATCCAGGGGCACTGGTAATGGGGAAGGAGTTGCAGAAATGGCCATTCTCCATATGATGCTTCTAGGAAGGCGATATCATCGATCCCGAGAAAAACTCTTGGAGGGCAAGGTCTTTACACCTCCAGGGACAGTTCTGTGGGGCAAAAAAGCCTGTGTCATCGGTCTTGGCAATCTGGGACACTGTCTGGTAGAGCGTTTGAAGGGCCTTGGGATGACTGTGGCAGGAGTCAACCGCACCTATAGGGACGAGTTCTTCCAATGGGGCGTAGACACCTTCCACCTTTTGACAGAAATAGAAAAGGCAGTGACTGGATGCCGGTTTGTCATTGTTGCCCTGGCATTGACGCCCGAAACGAGGCATACTATTGGCGAGTCTTTTTTTCAGGCTATGGACAGAGATGCCTTTTTTATTAATGTAGCTCGTGGAGATATTGTGGAACGGGAAGCTTTTGACAAGGCTATCCAAAATCAATGGATTGCCGGGGCGGGGCTTGATGTATTTTGGAACGAGCCGCCCGATATTGCCGACCCCATCCTTCACCATCCTCTCATAACAACTACTCCTCACGTTGGCGGGGTAACAGATGCTTCCTTTCAGGGTGCCGTTGACTTTATAGTAGAAAACATCAAAAGGCTGTCAGATGGACGTGAACCATGTTCTTGTCTCAATGTCCAAGATATTAACAGAAGGAAGACGCTGTAATCGATGAATTTTAATTTTGGAGAAAAAAGAAAAGCCGTTGCCTATGGAGTTATGGTTTTATGTTTTATAACGGCAGCCATATGGGTTTATGGGCTTTGGTGGCGTAATTATGAGGTGACCCACCCTCGTATCACTCAGGCTGTTCCTCATTCTTATGAGGAAGAAATGCCTTTTTCAGGAATGCTTTTATGGGAAGAAATCATTGTAACCACCCCAGTTGGGGGAAATGTGGCCTATACTGTTCCTGAAAGTGGTGGGAGAGTGAGTCAGGGAGATGTCATAGCAACTGTGGGTGAAGAATCACGTCAACAGCTTCGCGCGCCCCTGACAGGCTACTTTGTTCCCGGTCTCGATGGCTTTGAGGGGAGATTAAGTTATCAGTCCCTTTGGGCGGGAGAAGACAGGATTCCCCAAACCCCAGAGCTTTCGCTCTTTTCAATGGGACATACAGCAGAGAGGGGTGGCTTTATTGGAAAGCTTATCCCCATGCCTCAGGAGTTAAGAGCGGTAGGGTATGCGGATTTGACTCCAGCCCTTGATAAACAGTTAAAGCGGGGATTGATATCTTTACGTCGCGGTCCTAAAGACCCTCTGTACCAAGCGGAAGTACGGGTTGTGAGAAAAATGGGACATAGGGTGAAATTATATCTTTCCCTTCCCTTTTTTCCTGTTAATATTGTTAAAAAACGTTCTGTATCGTATCTTATTTCTACAGAAGAGCATGTTGGCGTGTCCATTCCCCAATCTGCTGTCATTTCGCGAGAGGGCAAATTAGGCGTCTTTATTGTGGAGGGAAATTACGCCAGATTTAAAGAGGTCAAAGGCATTCCCCTGACAGATCATCTTTTTTTCATTACAAGTGGACTTCAGCCAGGGAATATCGTTATTCTTAAAGCAGATCATGCCAGGGAGGGCAGAGTAGAGCTATGGTAACTATAGACATACGTAAAAATGTAGAACTTATTCGCAACAGTATCGAGGAAGGCGCTGCCAAAAGTGGGCGCCAGGCTCATGAGATAAAACTTATTGCCATAACAAAAAACCACGCGGTGGAAGAAATGGTAACGGCCATTCGGGATGCTGGCATTATGTACATTGGAGAGAACCGGGTTCAGGAGGCCCAGACAAAAATATGTTCGTGGCCTGAGGAGGTTCAGGCTCAATGGCACCTTGTGGGCCATCTTCAGCGGAACAAGGCGCGGAAGGCCCTTGAAATATTTCATACGATACAGTCATTGGAGTCCGAATCCCTTGCAGAGAGACTGGAACGCATATGTGTAGAAATGAACCGCACCGTCCAGGTGCTGCTAGAGGTAAATACGTCTGGAGAAACATCTAAACATGGTGTTGCGCCAAAGGATGTACAAGCACTTCTTGATTTTGTAATAGAAAAGTGTCCCTCTCTACATGTAGCTGGTTTTATGACCGTCGGCCCCCTTACAGATGATGAAAACAGAGTAAGGGAGGCTTTTGCGCTGCTCAGGAACCTGCGAGATGATCTGAGCTCTTCCACGGGAGTGTCCTTGCCGGAGCTTTCCATGGGTATGAGTGGAGATTTTCAGTGGGCCATTGAGGAGGGTAGTACCATGGTTCGGATCGGGACGGCTATTTTTGGTCCCCGATCATATTGACCGCTCTAATTACAGGAGGTGGTTCAATGTTTGAGCGCCTGATGGCTATGCTGGGGCTTGCCGAATACGACTATGATGATGTGGGGAACGAGGCAGCTCTGGAAGTACCGGTTCGTACCGAAGAAGATCTGGAGGAACGGCAGAAAAGGGTATTAAAAACTCCTCCCACCCAGGCACAAATAGTGATTTGCCGGGGTGAACTCTGCCTTGACCGGAGGGAAGAACTTGGAGAAGCTCTTCATAGAGGACTTATGGTCATTGTGGATTTGCGAAACATGGAACGGGATGTTGGGCAAAGCGTACTTGATTTTTTATGTGGAGTTGCATTTGCAATGCGTGGAGATGTGGTGCGAGTGTCGCCTGGAGTTTTTATAGCTTCTCCGCGTAAGGGGATAACAGAGGAATGGAAGGAGGAACATCGTGCCTGATCTTATAACGGCCCTTGATATTGAAAGTAAGACTTTTTCAAGATCTATTCGCGGGTATGACCCCGATCAGGTTGATGAATTTCTCGATCAAATAGCAGAAACTCTTCGTCTGATGGCTCAGCAGATAACAGACCTGGAGCGGGAAGCCTTGCTCTATGAAGGGCAATTAAAAGAGTATAACAATCTGAAAGACACATTGCAGGAAACTCTTCTTATGGCTCAGAAAAGTGCTGAAGCCAAAACGGAAGCGGCGAAACAGGAGGCCGACGCGATTATTTCTGAAGCTCGGGCCAAAAGTGAGCGCATAGTGTTCGAGGCTATGAACGAGCGGGATCTTCATCGGCGGGAAGCTGCTAGTTTTGCAGACCTGAAGCGGGTATTCAAAGGAGATATGGTGGCTCTTTTATCGAAATTCTCTTCCATACTTAACTCCATTGAAGACAAACCGGAGGAGAGTTAAAGGGAGTGACGGAGAAAAAATTGCATCAGCAGTCTGTGCGCTATATTAAAGGGGTAGGGGCGGTAAGAGAAAAGCAATTGAACCGCCTTGGCATTCAGACTGCTGAAGATTTGATTCTATTTTTCCCACGCCGTTACGAAGACAGAAGAGGTTTAACCTCTTTGGCCAAATTGAGGCCGGAAACCACAGTTTCACTTCTTGTCCGCGTCGTAGCGGTAGAAAAGCGTCAAACATCCAGGAAAGGATTTGTCATTATTCAGGGACTTATGACAGACGGTCAGGATTTTCTTCGCGCAGTCTGGTTCAATAGAAAAGGACTGGAACGCTTGCTTACGCCAGGCAAAGAGGTTGCCTTGTATGGTCCAATAGATTGGAAATACGGACATCTTCAGATCACAAATCCTGAATTTGAAATCATAGAAGAAGGGGAAAGCCCTGAATCTATTGGTCAAGTGGTGCCAATCTATCCACTTACTGCTGGATTGCATCAGCGGTGGTTTCGCAAGCTCATTCGTTTTTGTCTTGATAATAGCCCATTTATTTTTGATCCGTTACCTGATTTTTTACGATTGAAACATGCTTTCCCTCCCCTCTATGACTCTATTCTAGAAATGCATTACCCCCAGGGGCGTGAAAGCTGGAAAAAGGCGAGAGATCGCCTGGCCTATCAGGAGCTCTTTGTGCTTCAGACAGGTATGGCTCTCCGACGAGGAGAGCGGTCCCGTCTGGCTGAAAAAGCTCCAATACTGCCAGAGAGCGGAAGACTGAAAGAGCGTTTCCTGAAAGAAATCTTTCCCTACCCTCTCACGGAAGCTCAGAAGAAAGTTTCTCTAGAAATAAGTCAGGATATGGCCCTTAATATCCCCATGCATCGCCTTCTTCAGGGGGATGTGGGGTCTGGCAAAACAGCAGTAGCTGTTCTGGCCCTCCTTCAAGCTGTGGAGGGAGGGTACCAGGGGGCTTTTATGGCTCCTACAGAAATATTGGCTCAACAACACTACTACAGGTTGCATTCTTTTCTGGAGCCCTTGGGGGTTTCGGTGGTGCTGCTCATAGGTTCTTTGAAAAACAGGGCGAGGGAATTGACATTGCAAAAGATCAGCACAGGTGAGGCCCACGTTGTGGTAGGAACTCACGCCCTGTTTTCTGACCCCGTCACCTTTTCAAATCTAGGGTTTGCCGTCATAGATGAACAGCATCGGTTTGGCGTGCTGCAAAAAAACGCCCTTCGCGCCAAGGGGGCCAATGAGGGGCAAGCTCCTCATATATTGGTCATGACAGCTACGCCTATTCCACGGACCCTCACCCTTTCAGTCTATGGGGATCTTTCTGTTTCAGTCATTGATGAAATGCCGCCAGGCAGAACACCCATACAGACGAGATGGCTTAAGAAAAAAGAAGAGGGACGGTTGTGGGCCTTTATACGGGAGAGGTGCTCCGCCAGGGAAAGGATATACTGGGTTTGCCCTCTCATAGATGAAAGTGAAACCCTTTCAGTGGCTTCGGTAACTGAGAGGTACGAATATCTCAAGAAACTTTTCCCGGATCTGAACGTAGGTCTTTTGCATGGTCAGCTTCCATCGAGTGAAAAAGAAACCATAATGAGGAGTTTTGCGAGGGGGCATCTTGACTTAATCGTTTCTACCACGGTTATTGAAGTAGGAGTTGATGTCCCCCAGGCCACTGTGATGGTCATAGAAGATGCTGATCGTTTTGGTCTCTCCCAACTTCATCAGCTTCGCGGGAGGGTGGGAAGGGGCGGGAACCAGAGCTACTGCGTTCTATTGAGCAATCCAACCACCAGGGAAGGTGTAGAAAGACTCAAGGTTATGTGTGCCACCACCGACGGTTTTAAAATAGCGGAAGCTGATTTGAGGCTTAGGGGACCGGGTGAGGTGTGTGGCGTCAGGCAGCATGGAATTACAGATTTCAGAGTGGCAGATCTCTTAAAGGATCGTTCTCTGCTCGACATGGCTAGAAAAGATGCTTTCAGTCTTGTGGAATGTGACCCTCGCCTTTCTGAAGAACAGGGACTTCTAGATTATGTTTTGAGAACGGTGGGAAAAAACCTTGAATTGGCGGGAATAGCATGAGTGACCGGAATCTTGAAAACTATCTTCAGCGATTGTTAACCCGTGGAGCCTATACATGTTGGCAAATACACGATAAACTCATAAAAAAGGGTGCAGCTGAAGAAGAAGCGGATAAATTAGTTGAGCAGTACAAAGAATTAGGCTTTCTTGATGATGAAGCTTATAGTATTCTTTTTGTGGCATCCCATAGAGGCTGGGGTGACCGGAAGTTGCGGGATGAGTTGCGCAGGCGAAAGGTGGCTCGCTGCGTGATTGAGAAAGTGCTTGAGGAGGCAGAGTCTGACGAAGTCCAGCGCGCCTGCATCTTAGCAGGAGAATGGAAAGACCATGATATTGACCCTCGTAGAATATGGGGGCGGTTGGTTCGTCGGGGTTTTTCTCCCAGTTCTTGCAGAATTGCTTTAGAAAGGACTTGTGAGCCCTTCTTTTGACCTGTAAAATAGAACCCTCAGCACTACGTGTGCAGTCTCCATTAAATATGACAGCACCTTGATAATAAAATGAGGAGTGATTGGCCAATTATGCAAATTATGACTGCTATTATAGGAATAGCTGCAGGCCTTGCTGCTGGAGTTGCAGCAGGGTTTATGCTTTCAAAAACTATTGGAGCAAAACATCTTGAAAACGCCAAACTAAGGGCAGAAACAATTCTTAAAGAGGCGGTTCAAGAAGGGGAACAGCGTAAACGGGAGAAATTGACAGAGGCCAGGGAAGAATCTTATAAACTTCGCCAGGAACTGGAAAGGGAGAACAAAGAGCGCCGATCGGAGCTGCAGAGAGCAGAACGGCGACTCGAACAAAAAGAAGAGAACCTCGATAAGAAAATTGACCGTATGAGCCATAAGGAAGAAGAGCTTCGCCTCCAAAAGGAAGAAGTGGAGAAGCAGTCGGCAGAAATAGAGCTTATTCGTCTTGAGCAAGTCAAACGCCTTGAAGAAATCGCTGAAATGTCCAGAGAAGACGCTCGTCAGGTTCTATTAAAAGAGACAGAAGAGAATGTCCAGCATGACTTGGGGATGTTGATTAAAGATCTGGAAGAAAAGACACGGCGTGATGCGGATAAGAAAGCTAAGGAAGTGCTCGTAACAGCAATACAGAGGTGTGCGGTTGAGCAGACATCAGAAGTAGCGGTAAGCGTAGTTCCTTTGCCTTCAGATGAGATGAAGGGTCGTATTATCGGACGGGAAGGTCGAAACATCCGTTCTTTTGAAACTCTGACAGGAGTGGACCTCATAGTGGACGATACGCCTGAAGCTGTTACGTTAAGCAGTTTCGATCCAGTGCGAAGAGAAGTAGCCCGTCTTTCACTTGAAAGGCTTGTGGCTGATGGGCGCATTCATCCAGCCCGAATAGAAGAACTTGTTGAAAAAGCGACCAGCGACGTCGAAGAGCAGATTCTTGAAGCGGGAGAAACGGCCCTTCTAGAAACTGGCATTAAAAACATGCACGATGAGTTGGTATGTCTTATTGGCCAGCTTCGATTCCGTTACAGTTATGGGCAAAATGCCCTTCAGCACAGCCTTGAGGTTTCTCACTTATCGGGAATTATAGCAGGAGAACTGGGGCTGGACGAAGAGATGGCCCGACGTGCCGGGTTGCTCCATGACATAGGAAAAGCTGTGGACCATCAGATTGAAGGCCCTCATGCTCTTATTGGATCTGATCTGGCAAAGCGCTACGGAGAAACACCAGAAATCATCAATGCCATAGCTGCCCATCACGAGGATGTGGAGCAGACTTCTGTATATGATGTTATAGTTGCTGCAGCTGATGCGGTGAGCGCATCTCGCCCCGGGGCCAGACGAGAGAGTCTTGATGCGTATATACGCAGACTTGAAAAACTTGAGGAAGTGGCAAAGTCATTTAAAGGGGTAAGCAAGGCTTTTGCCATTCAGGCTGGACGAGAGGTGCGAGTCATTGTTTCACCGAATGTAACGGATGAAGGGGTGGTTTACAAGACGGCCTATGACATTGCTCGAAAGATAGAAGAGGAAATGAAGTATCCCGGTCAGATTAAAGTTACAGTGACCAGGGAGGTTCGGGCAACAGAGTACGCGAAATAGGCCCTTTATGTTATGAGGATACTTTTCGTTGGTGATATTGTAGGGCGGCCGGGACGAAAGATCTTTTCGGACCTGTTGCCTCTTCTAAGAAAAGAGTTTTCCAAAATTGATTTCGTGATCGTAAACGGAGAAAATGCAGCTGCTGGCAAAGGACTGACCGATAAGATCATGAATGAACTATTCGCTGCCGGGGTGGATGGCATTACCTCTGGCAACCACATATGGGATCGGTCTGATTTCTTTACGGTTCTTGACGGAGAGCCAAGAGTAATAAGACCGGCGAACTATCCTCCGGGATGCCCGGGGTTGGGATGGACCGTTCTTTCTAAGAATGGAATGAAGTTAGGACTCATAAACTTGCAGGGACGGGTCTTTATGCCTGATATAGATTGTCCCTTTCGCAAGGCTGACGAAGTTCTAGAAACGTTTGCAGACGTGCCGGTGCTTGTGGATTTTCATGCAGAGGCCACTTCTGAAAAGCGAGTGTTGGGATTTTATCTGGACGGCAGGGTTTCGGCTTTTCTGGGAACTCACACCCATGTCCAGACAGCTGATGAAGAGATTCTTCCAGGGGGAACGGCCTATATTTCTGACGTGGGGATGACGGGATCCTTTCAAAGCGCCATAGGTATGACACTTGAAAGTGTTCTACCCCGGTTCCTTACGAGTCTCCCATCCCGTTTTCAGGTGGCAAGTGGTGACCTCCGTCTCAATGCTGTGATAGTCGATGTGGATAATGAAACAAAAAAGGCTGTGTCAATACAGCGAATAGCCAGGTCCCTTTGTGAAACAGAGGCCTGATGGAAGTAAAATATAAAAAGGGGAACTCTCCTAGTCTGGAGAGTTCCCCTTTTTATATTTGTTGCTTTCTTTAGCAAATGCGCGGCAGCATTTCACCAACAGGCATATCCACAACCCTCATTCCGCCTATTTCCGTTTGAAGGGCCACCATCCCTGCGTGATCTTCTGTCACAGTTCCAATAACAGCGGCTTCCTCGCAGAGAGAGCTTTCTCGCAAAAGCCCCAAGGCCCTGTCAGCGTCATCAGGAGCTACCGCAATGGCAGCGCATCCTTCACAGGCAAGGTAGAGAGGGTCGAAGCCTAGAATATCACAAACTGATTGTACGGCTATCCTTATAGGAATCTGTTTTTCCACCAGGGTGATTCCTATATTGCGCCCTTCTGCCCACTCGCACATAACAGTTCCTAATCCGCCCCGGGTACAATCCCGCATGCAACGTAACCCTTTCAGGGCCAATAGGGGCTTTAAAGCTGGCCAGAGAGGGGCGCAGTCGCTTTTCAGGTCTTCTGGATTGAGATTGAACCGACTGGCACCTATGGCCGCTCCATGTCGTCCTATGGATGTGCTTGCAATAATCTTGTCTCCCGACTGCAAGCGGTCCATTCCCAAAGGTTCTTCCGTAATCTGTTCTCCCACAGCGCAGGTGGTAATGAAAAGACCTTCCACATGTCCTTTAGGAACAACTTTTGTATCACCGGCAACCAGCTGAATGTTAAGATCTTCGCAAACGCGGGCGGCGCTCTTCATATACCGCGCGAGCTCAGCCATGTGAAGTCCTTCCTCTGCGACTACGCTCATGGCTATAAAACGAGGGAGCACCCCTCGTACCGCCAAATCATTGGCACTTCCGCAAATCGCTAGTTCCCCAATATCACCGCCAGGGAAATCCCTGGGAGAAACTGTAAAACTGTCAATTGTGACGCCAATTTTCCCCCAGATGAGAGCACAATCCTCCAGGTTTGATGTAAGGTTCTGCTCAGGGAAAACTGAAAGAATGGTCTGTATTAGATTTTGTGTTAGTCGTCCGCCGCTTCCGTGGCCGAGGGTGACCTTTTCCAGGGGGATGCACCTCCTCTATTATATTTATAATAGGCCGAACATGATCCTTCACTTGAAACCATACATGGGCCCACAGGTGTCATGGGGGTGCATGCAGCAGCAAAAAGAGGGCATTTCAAGGGGGTTATGTGTCCAGCCAACACATCCCCACAACAACAGCCTGCAGGCGGTTTAGGAGTGGGAATGGTTATTCCAAAGCGCAGAAGGGCATCAAAGGCTGCAAACTCATCTTTCAGGGCATATCCGGAAGATGGAATGAGCCCTAATCCCCGCCATCGAGCGGAACAAGGAGTGAAAACTTTTGAAATCAAATCCAGGGCTTTCTGGTTTCCTTCTGGTCTCACTGCTCTGGGGTAAAGAGAATGGAGGGCCGTCTCTCCATTTGAATGCTGAAAGACCAGATCCGCTATGGCTAAAAGAATATCCATGGGTTCAAAACCTGCAATGGCACAGGGGACGCCATAGTGATCGGCTAGAAAGCGATAGGCTTTGTGACCTAAAATAACACTTACATGGCCAGGCAGTATAAAACCGTTAATCTTTAGATCAGGGTCTTTGACCAGTTGCTCAAGTACTGGCGGCGTCTGTTTATGATAGACAAGGATTGAAAAGTTTGTGATATTCTTTTCTGTAGCTTCTAGTATGGTTGCGGCAGTGGCAGGAGCTGTCGTTTCAAAACCGACGGCCAGAAAGACGATCTCGCGCTCTGGATTGTCCTCGGCAATTGATAAAGCCTGAGCGGCACTTGTTATAAGCCTGACATCTTTTCCATCGCTTTTCCGTTCCGAAAGAGAGCCTCGTGTTCCCGGTACGCGAAGCATATCCCCATATGTTGCCATAGTAATATCAGGCATGTCGAGAAGGTTTATGGCACAATCTATTTCCCCCTGGTCTGTTACGCAAACAGGGCATCCCGGTCCAGAGATCAGAGAAAGGCCTGGAGGAAGAACAGAGCGAATGCCAGAGCGAAAAATAGAAACGGTATGAGTACCGCAAACCTCCATGAAAGTCAGTGGTTTTGTGAGACGCTGGCCGATGGCTTCTATTACATGGTGCGCCGTATAAGAAGCTTCGATCTGGCCAGGCTTCCTATCAAAGGGTGACATGGCTTTTTTCTGAGTAGAGATGTATCTCATTCCAGAGGGCCTGTAATTCTATAGAGTCATTTTCTTCAAGTTTTTCGATGGCAAATCCGGCATGAACAAGCACTGTATCGCCAATATCGGCAGAGTCTATCAAGTCAACGCGAACTTCTACCTGTACAGAACCAGCAGTAGCTAAAACGGTATTATGGTCTAAAATTCTTTCAATAGTGTGGGGAACCGCAAGACACATCTTGCCAATCACTCCTTTCAGTGTATAATTCTACTCCATATTGCCCCTAACGCAATGGACAGAAAAAACAATCGGATATTTCAATCCTATATTTTTCAATGAAGGACTACAATTTTTAACCTCTTGATGTATAATTAAAACACCTTTTATATTTCTTGAATAATGTCAATTTTTGCTATTTTGCATACTTGACAGTGTTTCTGAAAATTCATGCGGGAGGTGAGGGAGCAAAAAATATCATATTTATTTATAGACGAGTGTCGATGGTTATGAGAGATCACCGGCGCGAGCTGGTGAAAGAGGACCAAATGAAAAAGGGGGGTTATGCGGAACATGAGCAATAATGGAGAAAGAGAACAGTGGGGAAGTAGAATAGGATTTATTCTTGCAGCGGCCGGCTCAGCCGTAGGGCTTGGTAACATTTGGAGGTTTCCTTATATTACCGGTCAATATGGTGGCGCGGCCTTTGTTTTTCTTTATGTAGCACTTGTTTTCGTTATCGGTTTCTCAGTTATGCTTGCGGAAATAGCCATAGGTCGTCGTGCCCAGCTCAATGCCGTGGGCTCCTTTAAAAAACTTAAGGGGGGCGCGTGGCCTCTCGTGGGTTGGATGGGTGTCGCAGCCGGGTTTATAATTCTGTCTTATTATGCTGTCATCGGCGGCTGGACTATTAAGTACTTTATTATCACGTGGACGGGGCTTATGGAGGCCGGCGCAGCAGGGAAGGCTGGAGATGTATTTGGCGGTTTTGTTACGAACACGCCCCAGGTCATTCTATACCAGGCCATTTTCATGCTGGCTACCATATGGGTTGTTTATCGCGGCATTGGCGAGGGTATTGAAAAGTACTGCAAAATCTTAATGCCGGCCCTGTTTGGCATTCTTTTGATTCTTATCGTCCGCTCAGTGACTCTTGAGGGGGCCGGGAAGGGATTGGAATTCTATCTTAAACCTGATTTTTCAAAAATTACCGGTGATACGTTCCTGGCAGCTTTGGGGCAGGCGTTCTTCTCACTTTCCCTGGGAATGGGATGTATGATCACCTACGGCAGTTATCTGACAAAAGATACTACGATCCCAAGCGCAGTGGGGCAGATTTGCTTCCTTGACACCATGGTGGCCTTACTCGCCGGTCTCGTTATATTTCCGGCTGTTTTTGCCTTTGGCGTGGAAGCGGGAGCGGGTCCCGGCCTGACGTTTGTTACATTGCCGTCTGTCTTTTCGCAAATGCCTGGCGGTCCGATCTGGTCATCACTTTTCTTTTTACTCCTGTTCATTGCAGCCTTGACATCTGCCATTTCACTGCTTGAAGTTGTTTCCGCCTACTTTATTGACGAAATGGGATGGGGGCGTCCTAAAGCCGCATGGCTAATGGGTCTGGCAATTTTCATACTGGGCATCCCTTCCTCTATATCACTTGCGGGCAACTTGAAGATTGCAGGCAAAGACTTTCTTGACGCCGCGGACTTCTTGGCTTCTAACGTCCTGTTGCCTTTAGGGGGTATGCTGATTGCTCTCTTTGTAGGCTGGGTGTGGACAGAATCAGCCCGAAAAGAGGTTTCCAATGATGGCACATATGAGTTCGGGCTGATGGATGCATGGATTTGGGTTTGCAGAACAATTGCTCCTTTGGCCATTGCTGTTATTTTCTGGAAGGGCTTGAAGTGGTAAAAACCGTTCATATTTAAAGAAAAGATATGATGTTAACCTGTTGCGGGGAGGGTTTTCCCTCCCCGCATTTTGCATAATATAACAAATAGGAAGAAAGTTTTGTGTTTCACAAGCTATTGACTATCATGCCATATAGTGTAGAATCATTACGGATTACCGGAGGAAGGCCGCAAGAGAGTCCTTTTTTACATTAAGTAGAGGGGCGCCGAAGGGGCAATGTTTTCAGGTTTGGGAGCCTGAAAATGGAAACTCTCAGGCAGAAGGATTGTGGCTGGACGGGTCTCTGGAATAGTTAGCCGCCCTTCTTGTAGACGTTGTTCGCTTTGGGGCTATGCGACAGAGATTGTCTAACCTATAGTAGTAATATAGGAGGCAGAACGATGGGTCGCATGCTCCTCGTTACAAATAATAGAACTCTTTGCAAAAGAGTAAAAAATGTCGAATTAGTAGAGGGAACGTCTTTCGACGTTCTTGTTTATGTCCGCAATTACATCCACAAGGGTTGGTCTCTTTTAACACACCCTCTTTATGGGAATTTGCGTCCCTACCAGCATCCATTTCGCTCCATCCTATTACAGGTTCCATCTGGGGCACTGCCCAGAAACGTCGATACTTATTCTCTTGAACTTATTGAAAATGCCATTTCCATATATGATTCCTGTAAAGAGAGAATACTTCTAGTTTCGTCTCTCACAGATGAAATGATAGATGATTATTCATTTCTTGATAAGGAACTCATAAGAGAAAGTCTGGAAAAATATTCAATGTTTCTCTCTGCTAATGAATAGGCAGGGATAAATAGGGGTTAGTGTTATCGTAATAGTGAGATTTTTAACAATCGCGGAAAGGAGGTGAGAATGTATGGCAATGGTAGAGTTGACGAAAGATAACTTTGACGCGGAAGTGAAGGAGAGCAGCCTTCCTGTGCTGGTTGACTTCTGGGGTCCTAAATGTGGACCCTGTATGGCTCTTCTTCCCAATGTCCACAAGATGGCAGAAGAGTTTGAAGGAAAAGTTAAGTTCTGTTCCGTCGATGTTTCTCAGAATCGCCGTGTAGCCATCAATTGCAGGGTGATGGGGTTGCCCACATTCCTTTTCTGGAAAAATGGAGAAGAGGTTGCACGTATCAGTGGTGCTGAGGTTACTCTTGAAAAAATCAAAGAAAACGTAGAGAAACTGCTGTAAGCAAATCCGCGAAAGGGGGGGAGTTATTTGAAATTAGAACTCCATAACGTAAAAGTCAATAAACTTGCGTGGGGTGACAAGACGACTGTTAAAGACGGCGTTCTTTATGTCAATAAAGAAGAGCTTTTAGCCAAGCTTTCTGATGACGAACGCCTTGTTAAGGTGGATGTCGATCTTGCCATGCCTGGCGAGAGCGTCCGCATTCTTCCAGTGAAGGATGTTATCGAGCCCCGATGCAAACTTGAGGGTTCCAATGAAGTTTTCCCCGGATTTGTCGGCGATGTAGACACCGTTGGCGAAGGCAAAACCCTCGTTCTGAAAGGTGCTGCCGTTGTGACAACCGGGCAGATCGTCCGTTTCCAGGAAGGCATCATTGATATGATGGGCCCTGGCGCAGAGTACACGCCTTATTCCAAGACCAACAACGTTGTGCTTGTCCTTACTCCTGTAGAAGGTCTTGAGAAGCATGATCACGAAGCCGCATGCCGCATGGCCGGCCTTAAGGCAGCTGTCTATCTCGCCCAGAGTTGTACAGAGGTTAAGGCTGATGAAGTGGAGGCTTTTGAGCTTCCGTCCTTAGATAAGGCTATGAATGCATACCCGGAGCTTCCAAAAGTGGCTTACCTTTACATGCTCCAGTCCCAGGGACTTCTTCACGACACCTATGTTTATGGTGTCGACGCTAAAAAGATTCTCCCGACACTCATCAATCCTACAGAGGTTTTTGATGGAGCTATCGTTTCGGGAAACTGCGTTTCCGCCTGTGATAAGAACAACTCCTATGTTCACATGAACAATCCGATTATCAGGGCTATGTTTGATCGGCACGGAAAAGACTTCAATTTCATTGGCTGTATCATTACCAACGAGAACGTTACTCTTGGCGATAAAAAGAGAAGCTCTTCCTACGCAGTCAAGCTTGCCAGAACCCTTGGCGTAGATGGTCTTCTCATTTCCGAAGAAGGTTTTGGCAATCCGGATGCAGACCTTGTTATGAACTGCTGGAAAGCTGAGCGGGCGGGCATCAAGACCACTCTTCTTACAGACGAATATGCCGGACAGGATGGCGCAAGCCAGTCTCTTGCCGATTCCTGCAAAGAGGGGGACGCCTGTGTTACTGCTGGTAACGCCAATGAAGTAATAGTACTTCCTCCCATGGAGAAAGTCATTGGCTTCCCTGAAGAAGCAAATGTCATTGCCGGCGGCTGGCAGGGTTCTCTTGCTGAAGATGGCACGATCACTGTTGAGCTGCAGGCAATTCTTGGCGCAACAAGCGAGCTTGGCTATACAAAGCTTGGGGCCTACACAATCTAATAAGCAATTTAAAAAATTTAAAACAAATATTAAGAAGGAGGTGTGAAGCATGGGCAAATTGGCTGGAAAAAAAGTGCTTTTTCTCGGTGAGCGCGATGGCGTGCCGGGACCTGCCATGGAAGCATGCTTCAAAAACAGCGGAGCTGAGGTTATTTTCTCAGTAACCGAGTGTTTCGTCTGAACGGCTGCAGGAGCCATGGATCTGCAGAACCAGCAGCGTGTTAAAGATGCTGCTGAAAAGTATGGCGCTGAAAACGTTGTGGTCATTCTTGGTTCTTCCGATGCGGAAGGCGCAGAAATTTATGCAGAGACCGTAACGAACGGCGACCCTACATTTGCAGGTCCCTTGGCAGGAGTTCCGTTGGGACTCCCAGTCTACCATGTATTTGAGCAGGAAATTCGTGATGAAGCCGATGAAGCGGCTTGGGAAGATCAAATCAGCATGATGGAGATGGTTCTGGATCCAGAAGCCCTTTCCGCTGCTGTGAAATCTATGAGAGAACAGTTTAGCCAGCATACGCTGTAAATCCTTAATGAAAGGAGGGGGGCATATGACTTACCGTGTCGTTCATTATATAAATCAGTTCTTCGCAGGAATTGGCGGTGAGGAAAAGGCAGACTATCAGCCGGAACTTCGTGAAGGTGTAGTAGGTCCGGGTATGGCCCTTAACGCTGCATTTAAAGGGGAAGCTGAGGTTATTGCTACCGTCATTTGCGGAGATACATACTTTGCTTCCAATATGGAAGAAGCAACAAAAACAATTCTTGATATGGTCAAGCAGTGCAACGCCGATGCTTTTGTAGCTGGCCCGGCATTTAACGCCGGCCGTTACGGCACTGCCTGTGGTGCGATTTGTTCTGCCGTATCTAAGGAGCTGGGTATTCCTGTAGTTTCCGCTATGTACCAGGAAAACCCCGGCGTAGAAATGTACAAAAAGAACCTCTACATTGTGGAAGCTGCCGATAGTGCTCGTGGCATGGGCAAAGCAGTTCCAGCCATGACCGCACTTCTTCTTAAGCAGCTTAAGGGAGAAAAGATCGGTCTTCCAGCAGAAGAGGGTTACCATGAGCGCGGTGTTCGAGTAAACAAGTTCTACGAAAAACTTGCCGCTGAGCGCGCAGTTGATATGTTTGTGGCCAAGCTGCAGGGCAAGCCCTTTACTACAGAGTATCCTATGCCTGTTTTTGATAGGGTTGCGCCTCAACCTGCCGTTAAAGACCTTAAAAATGCCACAATAGCCCTTGTTACTTCCGGCGGCATTTGTCCAAAAGGCAACCCTGATCACATTGAAGCTTCCAGCGCCAGCAAATATGGCGAATACGACATTACCGGAGTGGATGATCTTACAGCTGATGAGTATTGCACTGCTCACGGCGGATATGATGCTACCTACGCAGACCAGGATGCTGACCGTGTTCTTCCCGTGGACGTCTTAAGAGAAATGGAGAGAGCTGGAGTATTCAAGAAGCTTCACAATAAGTTCTATACAACTGTTGGTAACGGAACAGCCGTTGCCAGCGCAAAACGCTTCGGTGCCGAAATTGCTGAAAAACTTAAGAAAGACGGCGTCGACGCGGTTATTTTAACATCCACCTGAGGAACTTGTACTCGTTGCGGTGCAACGATGGTAAAAGAAATTGAACGTGCCGGTTTCCCGGTTGTTCATGTATGTACAATAGTTCCTATTTCTTTAACTGTTGGAGCCAACAGAATAGTACCTGCAATTGCTATTCCTCATCCACTGGGTGACCCAACGAAGCCTTTTGCTGAAGAAAAAGAACTTCGTCGGCACCTTGTAGAGAAAGCTTTAAAGGCCCTTCAGACAGAAATCGACGAACAGACAGTCTTTGCAGACTAGTTTTAACTGTAACAAAGGGCCCAGGGTTCACCCTGGGCCCCTCTATTATAAGAGAATGCGAATGAGGAGGTTTTTGCAGCCATGTCCAGTGTTGGTATTAAAGGTTACGCGTACTGCCTTAACCATGCCCCCGAACTTGGTCTCCATTATGGTAATACCCCTTATGTAGAGAGACACCATCATAAAGGAGAGAGCGAGTTTTTAAAGGCCCTGCCCAACCATATGCAGTCCTTTGAAGATGCAAGGGATTTTGCTCCGAACCAGGCCTATATCGGCGGCATTACCCTTGAAGAGTTTGAGGCGAAGCAGCAGCCCTGGATCGAGAATCGTTTGACAGGGTCTAGCCGTTACGGTAAATTTGGAGAAATCATGCCTGAGGATGAATTCCTTGGACTCATTGATATATGCGACGTATTCGACATCATTTGGCTTGAGAAGGATTTTGCCGCTTCAGTAAAAGAGAAGCTGGCCCAGAATCCTGTTATCAATGAACACGTCCTCGCCAGACTTGAGACTGGCCACGATCTTTCTGAGATTGAGAACGAAGTTGAAAAACATTCAGCTTTGCCCCTTTATTTCAACAACAAAGTAGTGGGATGCGCACGAAGCGGTCACGAAGTGGATGAGTGTCTTTTCCCCTATGTATTGCTCGAGAATATCGCCTGTAAGGCCGGTGGCGTTCTATCCCTTCTTCACTTGTTGAAAAATACGGGAGTTGCTTCAGAAGACATCGATTTTGTTATCGAATGTTCGGAGGAGGCTGCTGGTGATATGAACCAGCGGGGGGGCGGCAATTTTGCCAAGGCCATTGCAGAGATTGCCGGATGCGCCAATGCCAGTGGTTGCGACGTTCGAGGTTTTTGTGCCGGTCCCGTAAATGCCATGCTTTCGGCGGCATCACAGGTTGCTTCAGGTCTCCGAAAGAACTGTGTGGTCGTAGCGGGTGGGGCTATCCCCAAGCTGTATATGAACGGCCGCGATCACGTTAAAAAAGGCATGCCTGCCCTTGAAGATTGCCTTGGGAACTTTGCAGTCCTACTCGTTCCTGACGATGGGACAAACCCGGTCATGCGCCTTGATGCGGTAGGGAAACACTCAGTGGGATCAGGAGCTTCTCCCCAGGCCGTTACCTCTGCCCTTGTCTATGAACCCCTTCAGCAGCTAGGCATTTCCTTTGCAGATGTGGATAAATACGCTGCCGAACTTCATATTCCTGAAATAACTCTTCCTGCCGGGGCTGGTGATGTCCCCCTTGCCAGCATTAAGATGATAGCAGCTCTGGCAGTGATGAAAAAAGCTATAGAAAAAGCAGATATGATGGATTTTGTAAAAGAGAGAGGCCTTAAAGGCTATGCTCATACGCAGGGACATATTCCATCGGGAGTGCCTTTTGTCGGGCCGGCATGTGAAGCAATTAAGGCGGGAACAATGAAACGGGCCATGATTATCGGTAAAGGAAGTCTATTCCTTGCCCGATTGACCAATCTGGCTGACGGAGCTTCTTTCTTTATAGAGCCGAGCAGCGGTGGTGCTGGAGCTGCCGTGAGCAAGGAAGATGTGAAAGCGCTGATTCTCGAGGTTCTTTCTGAGATCACGGAAAAGCTCCAGTAAAAGGAGCGAGGTGAGCTGTATGAGTGAGATCAGGCGTCTAGTCGGAGAAGCGCTCTCTGAGATAGTAGAAACTGCTGTAAGTGGCGGACCGCGCATAAGCGTCGGACTTATGGCGACGGGTAGTGAACATGGAGCGGAAGAACTGGCACAAGCCGGTCTTCTGGCTCAGGGACAGTATCCTAACGTTAAAGTTGTAATGATTGGACCGAAATGTGCTGGATATGATGATCTAGAGTGGATCGAAACTCCTAATTGTGATGCGGACGTCGCTTTGGCAATGGAAAAAGCCCTTAAGGAGGGAGTTATCCAAGGGGCAGTGGCCATGCACTATCCTTTCCCCATGGGTGTAACGACCATAGGACGGGTTGTAACACCTGCTAAGGGAAAAGATATGATTATAGCTTCTTCTACAGGTACCTCTGCTATACAGAGGGTGGAAGCCATGGTCAGGAATGCCATCTATGGCATAGCGGTGGCAAAATCCATAGGGAAGCGAAATCCCACTGTGGGTATATTGAATGTAGAAGGAGCACAGCTTGTCTTCAGGGCCCTGAGCCAATTAAAAGAAAAGGGGTATGACATTGCCTTTGGCACAAGCATCCGGAAGGATGGAGGCTCGGTGCTGAGAGGAAATGACATCCTTGCTGGAGCAGTCGATGTCTGTGTGGCAGATACACTGACGGGAAATGTTCTAATGAAGATGTTTTCTTCTTTCAACTCAGGGGGGACCTATGAAGCTCTTGGGTGGGGGTATGGGCCTTCAGCCGGGGAAGGCTGGCCCCATGTCATCTCTATCATTTCAAGGGCTTCAGGCGCTCCTGTCATAGCCAATGCCCTGGCCTATAATGCTGCTGCTGTTCGTGGTAACCTTCCGGCACAAGTAGCTGAGGAAATGGCGAAAGCGAAGCGTGCGGGTTTTGATGACATCATTGCCGGATTGCAGCCCAAGCCTTCAGCCGCGGCTGAGGAGATAGCTCCTCCTCCAGCAGAGCCAACTGACGACGAAATACACGGCATAGATGTTCTTTCAATAGAGGATGCTGTGAGGGTTCTATGGAAAGAAAATATTTATGCGGAATCAGCCATGGGCTGTACCGGTCCAGTAGTTAAATTGCCAGCAAAATATACGGAGAAAGCAAAAGAGATATTGAAGGCCAACGGATATTTGTAATACATTTGTGGTAATTGTTCAATAAAAACGGGAAAACGGGAAAATGAGAAATCATTATCCCGTTTTTTTTATGCGTAATTTAGTGATATAATTTTATAAGTTTAGATTGTTTTAAATCTAACGAAATGTGGGAGGTGATGTAAAGTTCAGTGTAGCACATGCTTTTCGCTCCTTGGTTAGTGTATCACTTTAAGTGGTGTATTTGCGCAGAGAGAAAGAGTTGTTATAAAAACAGGCTTTCTCTCATGACGAAAGGGGGAATTGCATCAATGGATGCTATTATGAAACTGAACGGGGTTATTAATGGTATCGTTTGGGGACCGTGGATGCTAACGTTATTAGTGGGAACGGGTGTTTACCTGTCTCTGATTCTCGGTTTCCCGCAGATAAGGTATTTTGTTTTTATGTTTAAAGAAGTATTTGGGAACCTTGGAAAAAAGAAAGAGGGAGAGGGAACCATCTCATCTTTCGCTGCTCTTTCCACAGCTCTTGCCTCCACTATTGGAACAGGCAACATTGCCGGTGTCGCGACAGCCCTCCATTTAGGCGGGCCCGGAGCCCTTTTCTGGATGCTTGTTTCAGCAGTGTTTGGCATGACTACGAAGATGTGTGAAGTCATTCTGGCCGTTCATTTCCGCGAAAAGGATGAGCTGGGGAACTGGCGTGGCGGCACCATGTATATCCTTGAAAAAGGCGCCAAACAAAAATGGCTCGCCTGGCTCTTTGCCCTCTTCGCGTTTTTTGCTTCCTTCGGCATAGGCTGCGCTGTTCAGTCCAACTCTACGGCAGAAGGTTTTTCCCTTGGCTTTGGAATTCCTCCAATTTGGACAGGTGTTGCTGTGGCAGTTTTAACAGCCCTTGTTATTGTTGGCGGATTAAAACGAATCTCTGATGTTACAACCTACCTTGTTCCCTTCATGGCTATTTTCTACATTATCGGCGGCATCATCGTTGTCTTTGTTCATATTGGAGAAGTTCCGGCGGCGTTGTCAAGTGCAGTCAAATACGCTTTCAGCGACCCAATGGCCATGCCTGGAGCGGTAGCTGGCTGGACTGTTAAATTAGCTCTGACCAAGGGCATTGCCAGGGGTGTTTTCTCCAACGAAGCTGGCCTGGGATCCGCCCCCATGGTTCACGCCACGGCCATTGTTGACCATCCTGTCCGTCAGGGAATGTATGGTTTGTTCGAGGTGTTTGTGGACACCATCGTTATCTGCTCACTCACATCTTTGGCCATTATTACAAGCGGTGTTCTTACAGGAAAAGCCGAACTGTCCGGTGCACAGCTGACCCTTTCCGCATTCCAGGCAGTTCTTGGCGGAACTGGAACCATGATTCTTTCTATAGGATTGGCTCTTTTTGCTTTCTCGACCATTTTGGGTTGGTATTGGTATTGTGAAACCGCTGGTGAATATATTTTTGGAGCCAGAGCCATTCCCGGAATAAAAATTGTATGGATTATCATCGTATTCCTCGGAGCTGCCGGCGGAACCCTTCTTGGCGACGCAGCTGCGTTCCTAACAAACCTTTGGGATCTTTCTGATACTCTGAACGGACTCATGGCGGCCCCCAACCTCGTAGCTTTGTTGCTGCTTTCGAACGAAATTCGACGCCTTGTCAAAGATTTTGACGCAAAGAAAAAATCCGGAGCGCTTAAATAAACTGAGATTTTGACAAATTTCTCAACTCTTGTATCATGTGAGACAGGGGCGGTTTTACCGCCCCTGTCTCATGTAATAAAAACTAATAAAAGGTTAGGGGGGAATAGCTGTGTTTCTTCGCCCAACGAGGATGGAGGTCAATCTGGCTAACATTCAGTCTAATTTCAAGACGATTCGCCGGCATGTGGGAGCTGGCCCCCAGATCATGGCAGTAGTGAAAGCGGATGCCTATGGTCACGGAGCTGTAGAAGTGGCAAAATCTCTTATCGAGGCGGGCTGTCAGCGTTTTGCGGTAGCTACACCTGATGAAGCAGTGGTATTGAGAGAAGCGGGGATAAATGACCCTATTTTGGTTCTGGGCCCCTCTCCTTACGATGCGGCATCAGCCTATGTTAAACACGATATTTCAGCAGCCCTTACAGATTTGGTTTTCGCACAAATGATGAGCCGTGAAGCGGTGAATCAGGGTAAAACCGCCTTGCTTCATCTGAAGATCGATACGGGGATGGGGAGAATAGGGTTTTTGCCAGAACAGATTCCAGGCATCATTGACGATATTTTAAAATTGCCCGGCATAAAGTTAGAAGGGCTCTTCACTCATTTTGCAACGGCAGATGAGAAACGTCTCGATTATACAAATCAACAGTTTGCCCGTTATATGAAGGTCTATCATTTTCTGGAAAGCAAGGGGGTAAGAGTTCCTTTGCGCCATGTGTGCAATAGCGCAGCCGTGTTGAATTCTCCAGAAAAACATCTTGATGCCGTTAGACCGGGAATTATTCTCTATGGCATGTACCCTTCAAGCGAGTGTATCAGGCCCATAGAGCTTAAACCCACTTTTGAAGTTAAAACGGCCATTGCAGCCGTTAAAGAAATTTCTTCTAATAGCGGTGTGGGCTATGGACTTCGATATATGTCTCGGGGAACAGAAAGAATAGCTGTTTTACCAATAGGGTACGGTGATGGTTTCTCTCGATGCCTTTCTATGAAAGTTCCAGTTCTTGTCCACGGTAAAAGGGTTTCCATGGTGGGAAATATCTGTATGGATCAGACAATGATCGATGTTACCGACATAGAAGATGTGAAAGTTGGCGATGAGGTGGTAATTGTTGGCCGGCAGGGGGAGGAAGTCATTACACCGGAAGAAATAGCCCCAACGCGAGGTACCATAAACTATGAAATTCCCATAATGTTCTCAAAGAGGGTCCCCAGGGTCTACATTCGCTGATTACCGTAAAATAATGAGAGTAAAGGCTGCCTCAAAAAAGGGGCAGCCTCTTTTTTACATATAAAGTATGCCGAAATAGAAAAAATGGATATAATCTAACAAGTAATCAGACCAAAGGAGGACTTAAAATCAATGGAGAATAATCTACCGTCTCTTCGCGATTTTTCCGCAGAGTCGTTGAGCCATGGAAACGTAAAACTTCTAGAAGAAGCAGCCCGAAAGGCCCGTATAGACGTTCTCACAATGGTGACCCTTGCAGAAAGCGGCCATCCCGCGGGCTCTCTTTCCAGTTTGGAAATGTATCTGACAACATACGGAGTTGCCAATCTGACCCCAGAAAATTGTAATAGTGTCGATCGTGATTATGTGGTTATCAGCCATGGACATACCTCGCCCGGAGCTTACGCAGCATTAGCCGCATGGGGTTTTTTCAAGCCCCTTGATGCCGTTGCCAACTTCAGGTTATGCTCTAGTCCTTTCCAGGGGCACGTGGAGCGAAATGTTCCGGGCATAGATTGGGGAAGCGGCAACCTCGGACAGGGGCTTGCGGCGGGAGTAGGTTTCGCTCTCGCTCAGAAGGCTAGAGCCCACGGTGGCCGGGTTTTTGTTTTGATGGGCGATGGGGAGCAGACAAAAGGGCAGGTAGCGGAAGCTCGCCGCATCGCGGCTAAAGAAGGGCTTTCAAATATTACCGCTCTTATCGATTACAATCATATTCAGATCTCTGGCCGCACAGAAGAAGTAATGCCTGTAGATGTGAGAGCTTTGTGGGAAGCTGACGGCTGGGGAGTTCTAGAATGCGACGGCCATTCTTTTGAAGAACTTTACACGGCTTTGCGAGATGGTGTAAATGACGAAGTTCCCACAGTGATAATTTGTCATACTCAAATGGGGAAAGATGTTTCTTATATGGAAGGGGTTCCTGACTATCACGGAAAGGCTCCAAACAGAGACCAGTATGAGAAGGCTGTAAGGGAACTTGGCGGGAACCTAGACTACCTTGAAAAGGCTAAAGCCCGTCGTGGGAACCCTGTCCCTTCAGGGAGGAAGATCGTTTCTACAATAAATAACCTCCTTTATGGAGAACCTCGCACCTATGGCAGCGAGAAAAAGACTGACAATAGATCGGCTTTTGGAAACGCTTTGGCAGATGTAGGGACTTTAAATTATAAAAGAGAGGGGAGTATGCCCCTTCTTGTTTTCGATTGCGACCTGGCCGGATCGGTCAAAACATCGGATTTCGCAAAAAACTGTCCGGAATGGTTTGTTCAGACTGGCATACAGGAGCACGCCACGGCTACGACAGCAGGAGCAGCCTCAGTAGCCGGCGTGGCCAGCCTTTGGGCCGGATTCGGCGTGTTCGGCCTGAGTGAAGTGTATAATCAGCAGCGATTGAATGATATTAACAAAACAAATCTCAAACTGGCATTAACCCATGTGGGTCTGGATGTAGGAGAAGACGGCATGACCCACCAAGCCATTGATTACGTTGGCCTGATGCGGAATATGTTTGGATGGAAACTCCTGGTCCCCGCCGACCCCAACCAGACCGACCGGGCTACGCGATGGGCACTCCGCGAGGCAGGAAATGTATGTATTGCCATGGGAAGGAGCAAGCTCCCTGTTATTACCAATGAAGGGGGAGAACCTCTTTTCGCTGGCGACTACTCCTTTGAATATGGAAAGGCCGCCAAGGTTCGGGATGGAGAAGATGGAGCCATTTTTGCTCTTGGCGCAATGACGTGGAGAGCCCTTGAAGCGTGGGAACTCCTCCGAAATAAAGGATTGAACTTCAAACTCTTCTCTGTCGCCACGCCCCTTGAAATAGATCAGAAGGCTCTCGAAGAGGCATCTGCTACTGGCCTCATCCTTTCGGTGGAAGATCATCACTACCATAACGGTTTAGGTGCAAGTCTCGCCTTGGCTATGGCGGAAGGGAATCTCCATGGAAAACTTGTTCCTCTTGGAGTCCGTTCTTATGGCGCTTCTGGCAGGTCAGAAGATGTTGTGGCAGCAATGGGCCTTGATGGAGCAAGCATAGCGGCGAAAGCGGAGGCTTGCTTGAAGGAGAGGAAATAAATATAGGATGAAGAGCCTGTTGCTTCATATTTGCTGTGCTCCAGATGGGACTATTCCATGGACAGTTCTCATAGAAGAAGGATACGATGTAACGGGGTACTTTTATGGCCATAATATTCATCCTGAAGCAGAATATATACGACGGGAAGAGGCAGTGGAAAAACTTGCCTCTTCCCTGTCGCGACCACTGGCAATAGAACCCTATGACCCTCAGATCTGGTTTAAACGAACGGCCCTTCTGGCTTCTGAGCCTGAAGGAGGGGCGCGGTGTGCGTTATGTTTTGAACTTCAGTTGGAAGGCGCGGCAAAAAAGGCGGCAGAACTCTCTTATTCCTGGTTGTGCACCACGTTGACTATAAGTCCCCACAAGAATCCGGAAAGAATCAATGCTTTGGGAGAGGCCGTAGCAACCCGTTATGGGCTGCGTTGGCTCCACAAGGTTTGGAGAAAGAACAATGGTTTTGTGCGGTCCGTCAAGGCAAGTCACGAATTGGGCCTATACCGTCAGAACTATTGCGGCTGTTCTTACAGCGCTAAAACTACAGAAACGAGGAGATGACCTTTATGGAGGACGGACTAAGGAAGTTACCTGTGGGAAAACTTCCACCAGACATTCTTGAACAACATATATTGCAATTCAGCGGAGCCAGTCGACCGGATGTCCTCGTAGGTCCCGGCATAGGCGAAGACGCCTCTCTTATTCGTTTTCCAGAAGGGAAACTTTTAGCTGTTTCTTCTGATCCCATAGTGGGAGCTTCAAAGGGTGCGGGAACCTTTCTCGTCCATATAAATGCAAACGACATTGCCTGCAAAGGCGGTGATCCGGCTTATTTTATCATTACCCTTATTATCCCTGTGGAGCAGGGGCTTCCCTTCGCCAGAATGATCATGGAAGAGATCCATCATGCGTGTAAGAAAATGGGGATCGCAGTGATAGGCGGGCATACGGAACTGACAGATCGATATAAAAAACCGGTAGTAGTGGGAACCATGATGGGGCAAACGTCCTATCTTTATCGGGCAACGGATATTTGCGCAGGAGATGGCGTTATCATGACAAAGCATGTAGGGCTTGAAGGAATGTCCATACTTGCCCATGATCGTCCCGATCTTCTCAAGCCTCATTTATCCGATGCAGAAATACAAAGCATCACGTCGTGGATATCCTCTATTTCAGTGTTGAAAGAAGCTGCAGCTGTGCGAGATCTAGCCCGTTTCATGCATGACCCCACGGAGGGGGGGCTTTTCGGAGGTTTGGCGGAAATATGCCGTTTAAGCGGGTTGAATCTCCATCTTGACATGGAGGCTATTCCAATACACCCCTTGACCCGCAAAGTAGGAAAAGCTTTAGGTGCGGATATTTACCACCTTATCTCCTCGGGCGTGCTTGTGGTGGTCGTCCCTGAAGAGAAGATTGAAACGGCCTTGAAGCGACTTGAGGAGAAACAGATTCCAGCAGCTCTTATTGGAAAAATAGTAGAGGAAGGACGAGGAAACTGCGAGCTGGATAGCAAAGAGGAGCTTTGGAGACTCCTTGCCCTGTAGAAGGAGGCGCGATTATTGAGAACAGAAAACATTCTCCGCCGTACAGAAAGGTTGCGAAAGGCCTTTCCTTCTCTTGCCATAGACGGGGTAGTCCTTTTTGTCTTTGAAAGCGCCAACTGGCAGAGTGTCTATTATATTTCCGGGTTTCGCGGAAGCAGTGCTGGCGTTCTTATAACCGAGCAAGAAACCTGTCTTATTACAGATGGCCGCTATATGACCCAAGCCTCTGAGCAATCGCCCTTTACACTGATTCCTCAGGGGCAGCGATCACTGGTCGAGGCCATGGGCGATCTTCTTAAACAAAAAGATTGTAGACGCGTTGGTTTGGAAAAAGAGAAAGTATCAGCCAAAACTTTCGAACAGATCCAGGGTTTGGTAAGGGACGTGGAATGGAAAGACGCTTCTCAACTATTGCCAATGTTGAGGCGCGCAAAAGACAGCGACGAAGCAGATCTGATAAAAAGAGCCGGAATGATAGCTTCCAATGCCTACAGAGCTGTTATCGCTAAGGTCAAAGAGGGAATGACAGAAAAGGAATTTGATGCTCTTCTTGAATACACGGTGAAAAAACTTGGCGCTGAAGGCGGTTGGGGAAATCATGGTTTCATAGTTGCTTCAGGTCCTAGAAGCGCATTACCCCATGGGGTGCCTACAGATAGGAGCTTCCAAAAGGGAGACTGGGTAACCGTTGATTTTGGAGCCATGGTGGGTGGGTATCTTTCAGACATTACCCGTAATTTCTGTCTCGGAAAGCCAGACACCAGGGCCAGGGAGATAGAGATGGTTTTGCTCAATGCCCATAAAGAAGCTGCTATAGCCTTAAAGCCTGGTGTAAGTGGTAAGGAAATTGATGGAATAGCCCGAAGAATAATTGCGGATGGGGGTTATGGAGAATATTTTACCCACGGTCTTGGCCATGGGCTCGGGTTGGAAATTCATGAAAATCCACGATTATCGCCATTGTCAGAAGACTTTCTTCAGGTTGGCGATGTGACAACAGTAGAACCGGGAATATACATTCCAGGTTTCGGCGGCATGCGTATTGAGGACGATTATCTCATTACAGAGTCAGGAGCGGAACGGCTGTCAGGGAATTTGGAACAGGGCCTGCTCCTTCTCTAACATCTTAATGAGATCCTTTTAGATATTGCATTTTGAAGAGAGTCAAAGATATAATGTGGTGGACACTTTAGCTATACCATGAAGGAGGGGAAAGGCATGCAAAGGTACGTCTGTACTGTTTGTGGTTATATCTACGATCCTGCAGAAGGAGATCCCGATAACGGAATAGCCCCAGGAACTTCTTTTGAAGACCTTCCGGATGATTGGGTCTGCCCCGTCTGTGCTGTGGAAAAGGATATGTTCGAGCCCGAAGAATAAATTTCAATCTGCCTTGTAAAGAGAAGTCTTTTTAATAAAAAGGAGGGGGGAATTGCCCCTCCTTTTTTCTTGACTTCTTCGTTTTATAAACTATAATAGAGCGACGTTAAACAAATGTTTTAATTTTTGAACATATTTAACTTCAGTTTATATAAGGAGGAAAGGTTATGAAGAAATTAGTAGTTCTGCTTGCTTTTATTTTTGTATTTGTAAGTGCTGCTGGTGCTATGGCTGAGTCTGCTCTCGATAAAGACGTAATTCGTGTTGGAACGGAATCCACTTTCCGTCCCTTTGAATTTAGAAATGTCAAGAATGAAGTGGTTGGGTTTGACATCGATCTTATTAATATGGTTGCCGAAAAATTAGGGAAAAAGGTGGAAATTGTAGATGCAGCCTTTGATTCTCTTATTCCTTCACTATTGACTAAAAAAATTGACATTATAGCAGCGGGAATGAGTGCAACAGAAGAGCGGGCCAAGCGTGTTTCTTTCTCTCATGTATATTACATTACACCCTCAGCAGTTGTTGTTAAGGCTGAAGAGACAGGTATAACTGCTGAAGAGGATCTGAAGGGCAAAATTGCTACCGTTCAGATGGGGACGATTCAGGATGTTTATGTAACTCAGCTTGATCTGAAAGAAGTGAAACGTTTTGCAAAAACTGACGACGCCTTCAGGGAAGTCCTTCTTGGCCGGGCTGATTTTGCCGTGGTAGATGGAACGGTAACGAAAGAAAACCTGAAGGAGAACAAAGATTTTACAGGAACGCTCAAACAGGTTTTCGAACTTCGCATTGATAAAGGCATGGCCCTTGCGCTGCGCAAAGACGATCCCCAGTTCCTTGAGGCAGTCAATAAGGCTCTAGATGAACTTAAAGAATCCGGAACTCTTGCTGAACTGGAAAAGAAGTGGATGGAAGAATAAGTTTATCACTGTAAAAATTTTTTAAAGAGAGATAGTTGAAGAGGAGAAACTGTGCATAAGAGCAGTTTCTCCTCTTTTTTTATAAGGTCTTTTCTACTTCAGTGATGATTTTTTTCATTATCGCCATAAGTTCATCTTCAGAAAGGCATTTGCTCTCTACAATGAGGGTGGTCTGTTCAGGAAGACGAACAGAAAGGGCACCGCCTATATGGGGATACCATTCAAGCAAGGCCTCATGTTTTTCTACCGAAAGGGTTCGATACGTAGCGCCAAAACCTATAGGGCGGTCGTTTGTGTCAATTTGGGCATCTGGGAGGTAAAGATCGCCACTTCCGGTACCGGAGAGCAAAATGACGTCAAAATTTCGTCTGTCTTGTGCGACATAGGATCTTTTCAGCCAGATGCCATAATTTCCTGAGGGAGCTGTCAGAGGCTGAGAAAAAAGGGGGCCGCCTGCCCATCCCTCCAGTTCTGGCAGATCTGTGACTTTTGCCCAACCCGTTCCTGATATGGCCATGAGCGTTATAAGAGTTAAAGTAATAATATTGCGAAAAAATGTCATTATTTTCCCTTCTTTCATGAATACTCCTTTGTTGCCATTCTATCAAAATAGTTGTTCCCCTTCCTTTTGTCCATCTTAAAATCATGCTATCATTTTCCAATTTAGTATTTATCATGTTACAATATTAGAATTTCTATGACCAGGAGGAATACCTGTGTATCGTTTTATTTTAAAAGTATATGGCTGTCAGATGAATGTCTATGATGGCGATAAGCTTCGTACAGCCCTGATCCGGAACGGTTGGCAGGAAACACCAGAAAATGAAGCGGATATTGTTATTTTCAATGGTTGCAGCATTCGAGCCAAGGCGGAGCATAAAGTGTGGAGTGAACTTGGCCGTTATGGAGAGAGCTGGAGCGATAAAAAGAAACCCTTTGTTGCCGTAACAGGATGTATTGCCCAGCGCCTGGGAAGTGCCATGATGACCCGTTTCCCATGGGTGCGCCTGGTGGGCGGTCCTCGCCATATCGGCGATCTTCCTGAAGCACTTGAGCGTGTAATGGCGGGAGAGAGAGTGAGCCTTCTTGATGAAGACCCAAGGGCTTTTGTAGACCTTGCAGTTCCTCCTATAGAGAGGGTAAATCTATGGAAAGCCTATGTAACCATTGCCCATGGTTGCGATAATTTTTGTACCTATTGTATTGTGCCCTATGTAAGGGGGCGCTTTGTATCCCGCCTTCCTGAAGATATACTCGTGGAAATACGGGGACTTGTAGAGGATGGGGTTAAAGAGATTACCCTTCTCGGACAAAATGTAAATAGTTACGGTCAGGATTTTAAGAATGGTTACACTTTTTCTTCCCTCCTGCGGGATGTAGCCGCCATTGACGGATTGCCTCTTCTTCGTTTTGTAACGTCTCATCCAAAGGACTTCACTCCAGATATAGTGGAAGTGATGGCCCATTATCCTAAAATCTGTCCATCGATAAATCTTCCCATTCAATCGGGCAGTGACCGTATTCTGAAAAAAATGAATCGAAAATATACTCTTGCCAAATACAGAGAAACTGTTTCTGTTATCCGAAACGCCCTTCCCGAAGTAGGCCTTACAAGTGACCTTATCGTAGGGTTTCCAGGAGAGACAGAAGAAGATTTTCAGGCTTCTGTAGCTGCTTTGCATGAATTTAGGTATGACCTTGTCCATACGGCCGCTTATTCCCCACGGGAAGGAACAGCGGCTGCGACAATGGAAGATCAGATTGACCAGGACGTAAAAATGAAACGGCTCAATACTGTAAACGCGGTACAGTCAGAGATTGCCCTTCAGATAAACCGGGGTCTTGTTGGTAAAAGATATAAAATTCTCATTGATGACTGGGCTCCTAAGGGAGAATCTCTTGTTCAGGGCCGGACACCTGGCGATAAAGTCGTAATAATGGAGGGGACGGAAGAGTTCATTGGCCGGTTTGCCCTGGTTTCCATTACATCTGCAGAAAATTGGTGTCTTCATGGAGAGGTGATTTCGATCATTGATTAATGAAAGAACGAAAGCCCTGCTTTTTTTTGCGGCGGGTGTTCTCTGTCTTGCATTAGCCGGCCTTCTCATAGCGACCTTTAAGGGACGATGGGAAGCTGGCTCACCTACTGTTGTTGCTGGGGCTCTGCCTGTAACTTCACCAGCAACAAAGGAGGCAGCAGATGCTCTTCCCCAAAGCAGTGAATGGGTAGTATATATTACTGGACACGTACAAAGACCTGGCGTCTACCATGTTTTACCGGCATCAAGGGTTTATCATGCCGTCGATATGGCTGGGGGATTTGCATCATCAGCTGATCCTGAGGCAGTCAACCTTGCCACCCCTCTAGAGGATGGGATGCATATACATGTTCCAGGCAAAGGGGAAGGCGCCGGGCAAAAGCCGGCATCGCCGTCGTCGGGGCAGAACTCAGATTCTTCAGCTGGGAAAAAAGTAAACATAAACAGAGCTTCAGAAGAAGAGCTGCAGGCTCTTCCTGGAGTAGGGCCTTCCACAGCTGGTTCTATTGTGCGTTATAGAGAATCTCAGGGGTTATTCAATGGAATAGAAGATTTGTTGCGAGTTCGAGGTATAGGCCCGGCTAAATTTGAAAAAATACGTCACTTGGTAACAGTGAATCAATGACGGCTCCCGGCAGGATGCCGGCCTTATTCTCTCTTGCCGGCATTTGTCTGGCTCTTTGGGTTCTGCAACAGGGAATACCCCTTTTTATCTTTCCCCTTGTAGCCATGTCTGGTACATTGGCACTCGTTCTCCTTTTTACCACTCAGGAAAAGCCGGGCTATTGGAAAGGAGTTGCGTTAGTTGTTCTTGTCGCGGGGATTGGGAGCGCCTACATCTCTTCAAGGCTTTCTATAGATTTTCTTTACCCTGGGGAAACATTTCAAGGGCAAGGGTACATTTTACTCGAGCGTCCCTGGGGAAGAAGACGTGCCCTCCTTATACGAACTAAAAAAGGAACGCTCCTGGCAAAGATACCATCACAACATGGATTTATTGCCGGTGACACTGTAGAGGTAGCTGGGACGATGCTCTCTCTTCCCTCTTCGGGAAAAAACCGTTCTTTTCATGAAGATAGATACTGGAAGGCGAGAGGGGCGGTGGCAGAGATCGTTATAGGCAAGGTGGAGAAAATAGAATCCTGCCGTCAGTTTTCTCTGTCAGGCTGGCGGAATATGTTAGTAAAGAGAATACTCCTGACTCAGCCTCCCCGCACTCGGGGATATCTTGCAGCTGCCTGGACAGGAATGAAGTCGCCTTTGCTGAGCAGCCAGCATGAGAGGTGGGGGACAAGCCATCTTCTTGCTGTTTCCGGTTTTCATGTTTCCCTCTTTGTTTCCGGCCTGCTCCTTCTTTTGCGTTCATGCTTAGGAAGAGGATTTATTATTTCTTGTGCAATGTGGGGCTATGTATTGATAGCCGGAGCAGCGCCGAGCGCTCTGAGAGCTGCTTTAATGATGCAAATTGCCCTTATTGGGCGATGTCGCGGCAGGCCGTCGCAAGCTGTCAATACTGTTTCTTTGGCAGGAATGGCCCTCCTTTTTTGGCGCCCATGGTGGTTTTGGGACCTGGGATGGCAGCTTTCCATGGTGGCTGCTCTTATTATAGCTGCTGCCCTCGAACGGGGTCTTTCCCCTGTGTGGTGGCTGAGTGTGGGGCCAGCTATCTGGGTAACTACCCTTCCATTGGCAGCGCCAATCTTCGGAGATGTACCTCTGGCCGGCATTGTTATCAATCTTTCTGCCGGGCCGGTGTTCGGGGTCCTTTATCCTCTGGCTTCATTTTTGGCATTGCCTTCCCTTCTGGCTTTGCCATGGGGAAATTGGGCGTCACAAGGGGCGGAAGGACTTTTTATCCTTTGGGAAACTTGGGCAGATTCCATTAGTCGGCTTATTCCGGTCTATGTTCCATGGACTCCCTTCTGGACTGCCTTTGCGGCAGGGCTTCTGCCTCTTTTGATAGCTCGTTCCCTGAGGCTTTCTTGGAGGCATTCTCTGGCGGCATCATTGCTGTTACAATGTGTTATGTTATGGATAGTGATGTAATGTTTTAATCAAAACTCCCCTGGGGGGTGACGAGGATGCTGCTTGTTTTAGACGTAGGCAATACAACCACTGTTGTTGGTGTTTATAGTCAAAAAACCCTTATAGTCCATTGGCGCCTTGTTTCTGAAAGGCACACTTCTGATGAATTGGGAATATATTTGCGGAACTTGATGCAATTCGCCTCTATCCCCCATGAAGATATTCATGGGGCGATCTTATCGAGTGTCGTTCCCTCCCTTGACTGTGTCATTCAAGAGGGAGTTTCGCAATATTTCAATGGCATTGAATGTTTGCGAGTTTCCTCCACCCTCGACCTGGGCATGGAAGTGCGCTACGCAGCCCCTCATGAAGTTGGGGCAGATCGTCTGGTCAACGCAGTGGCAGGCCGAGACCGTTACGGAGCACCACTTATCGTTATTGATTTTGGAACGGCCATAACTCTCGACATCATTTCACCAGATGGAGCTTATCTTGGAGGAACTATTTCCCCGGGACTGGTTTCTGGAATGGAAGCTCTTTTTGGTCGTACTGCTAAATTGCCTCAGGTTTCTCTGGAGGCTCCGTTAAATGTTATAGGCAAAAACACCATGGAGTCCATACAGGCTGGACTTATGTACGGAAATGCCGGCCTCGTGGATTTTCTTGTACGTAAAACCTGGGAAAGCCTGGGTACCCGTTGTAAAGTAGTAGCTACCGGCGGTCATGCGGAAGCTATTGCTAAAATATCAGAAACCATTGAAACGGTAGATCAGTGGCTAACGTTGGAAGGATTGCGAATCATATATGAAAGAAACATTTCCTAAGGCGGTAGGCGGCATAACTCTTGAATCTCCTCTTATTTTAGCCCCCATGGCAGGGGTAACCATTCCTCCTTTGAGGCTATTTTTTAGAAAGCTCGGGGCAGCCGCAACCCATACAGAGATGGTAAGCTGCGCGGGGCTGATACGAAGCAACACTAAATCCGGGAATATGCTCGAGATTTGCCATAAGGAAGAACCTGTGATCCTGCAGCTCTTTGCCGGTGATACGAAAACTCTTTTAACAGCGGCGGAGAAGGCCATATCAGAAGCGCCTGGCAGATTCGCCGCTCTAGGGATCAACATGGCCTGCCCTATGCCCAAAGTTCTTAAAAAGGGGGCAGGTTCCCGCTTGCTCGAAGACCCAGAAAAAGCGACATCTATGGTGAAATCACTGAAAGAACTGGGTGCCCCTGTCTGGGTTAAAACCCGAATATATTCGGAGCGGGGATTTTCTATGACGGCGTCATTTTGTGAAAAGCTGCTCTCTGCCGGAGCGGATAACGTCTGTGTACATGGTCGTACCCCTTCCCAGCGGTATGCGGGGGTGGCTAATCGCCAGAGTGTATTTGATCTGGCTGAAACCTTTCCAGACATGATTAGTGCCAGCGGGGATATTTTTACCCCCCACGAAGCCTTGGAATATCTGGAAAAAAGATGCGTTTCCGTTTTTATAGCCCGAGGGGCCTTGAAAGATCCATTTATTTTTCCACAGACACTGGCAGCTTTGGGCTTTTCGGTAGATAATAGATTGTTATGTCCTTCAATAGGGTTGCAAATATCTTTGCTTGTTGAGTTGGGGGACCATATAGCAGAAATGGCCAGCCCCAGACTGGCTGAATTTTTGATAAAGCGGCTTCTCTCCGGTATGTTTAAGAGCATTCCTGGAATAGCAGAACTTCGAAGGGACTGCGCATGTCTACATGGCTGGAACGCACTTCGGGATCTCATGAGCGGCTGCGAGCACTATTTCGAAAGGAGAGACATGTTGTGTCGGCCAACTTAGAAATCAAAACAGAAGAAATCGCTCTGCCAGAGGAAGAAATTTTTCGTCAAAGAAAAGAAAAACTGGCAAGGCTAAGAGAAGAGGAGGGCTATGATCCTTTCCTTATAGAGCGATGGGAGCGGTCAGATCTATTGAATGATGTTCGCCAACGCTTTGATCATCTTGAAATAGATGAAGCAGATGAGGATGCAATCCTTTCTGTAGCAGGCCGTGTAATGACCCTCCGCAAACACGGAAAGGCCATGTTTGCGAACCTCCAGGACGAAACAGATACCATGCAGCTTTATTTCCAGCTTAATGCCATGGGAGAAGAAGCTTATGACTTCGCAAAAAAATGGGTGGATAACGGAGATTTTGTTGGCGTTGTTGGCATCCCCTTCAGAACAAGGCGGGGTGAGCTCACAATTCTCGTAAAGGAGTGCACCCTTCTTTCCAAGGTCCTCCGTCCTCTTCCGGAAAAATGGCATGGTCTGAAAGACACAGAGGTTCGCTATCGTCAACGGTATCTCGATTTAATGGTTAACACTGATGTAAGAGATACTTTCAGAAAAAGATCCGATATTATTGCTTCTATGAGAAAGACCCTTATAGATCATGGGACTCTGGAAGTTGAAACGCCCATTCTTTCTTTTTTGGCTGGAGGAGCGAATGCCCGTCCCTTCCAGACCTACCATAATGCCCTTGATGCGAACATGTACCTTCGCATCGCTACGGAGCTATACCTCAAACGTCTTGTGGTGGGGATGTTTGGCCGAGTCTTTGAAATTGGCAAAAACTTTAGGAACGAAGGCATTGACACGATGCACAATCCTGAGTTTACTCTCATGGAAGTGTATTGGGCCTACGCTGATTACTCCGACATGATGGATCTTACTGAAGAGCTCGTTCGAAATGCGGCGTTGGCAGTTGATGGTCTTGTTGTCAATTATCAGGGAATCGAGCTCGATTTCAGCAAACCCTTTCGCAGGGTGACCATGCTCGACCTTGTTAAAGAGTATACGGGAATAGACTTCAAAACCATAAAGACAGATGAAGAAGCGCGGAAGATTGCCGATGAAAAGGGAGTGGAGCTCAAGGGCTCGGAGAGCCGGTTCGCGGTACTGAACGAAGTTTTCGAAGCCTACGTAGAGGATAAACTTGTTCAGCCTACGTTTGTTATAGGTCACCCCACAGAGATTTCCCCTCTGGCGAAGAGAGACCCTGAAGATCCTGATTACACCCATCGTTTTGAGCTTTTTATTTGTGGCTCAGAAGTGGCAAATGCCTATAGCGAACTGAACGACCCCCTCGATCAGAGAGAGCGTTTTCTTGACCAGCTTCGTAAAAAAGAAGCGGGAGATGAGGAAGCCCACGTTTTTGATGAGGACTTCATTAACGCAATTGAATGCGGCTTGCCTCCTACAGGGGGACTTGGCATAGGGATTGACCGTCTTGTCATGTTCTTAACCGACTCCCGCTCAATACGAGACGTCATTCTCTTCCCAGCCATGCGTCCAAAAGCGTAAAGGGGAGGCTTGTTTCAGTGGATCGGAGGGAAGCACTGCAACGTATCGAAGCTCTGCGGGAAGAAATCAATCGCCATGCCCATCTCTACTATGTTCTTGATACCCCGGAAATAGCAGACCATGAGTATGATGCTCTCTTCAGGGAATTGGCCACTTTAGAAGAAGCTTTCCCTGAATTTGACGATCCTGATTCTCCCACACACCGCGTTGGAGGAGCCCCCCTTGACCGTTTCGAGAAAGTGATTCATGAGAGCCCCCTTCTCAGCCTTGATAACGCTTTGTCTAAAGAAGAGGTATGGTCGTTCTGTGACCGTGTCTTTTCTGGGTTGGGGCTTGGCAATCTGGAGTATCTTTGCGAACTGAAAATAGATGGTTTGGCTGTTTCTCTTATTTATGAGGATGGTGTTTTTATCCGGGGAGCCACTCGCGGCGATGGGCTGGTAGGGGAAGATGTAACGGCAAACTTGAGAACGATCCGTTCTTTGCCTCTTCGTCTCAGAGAGAAGGTTTTGGGCCGCATGGAAGTTCGCGGAGAGGTGTTGATGACGAGGGAACAGTTTGCGGCGTTGAACCAGGAACGGGAAGAAGGGGGAGAGCCTCTTTTCGCTAATCCGAGAAATGCCGCAGCCGGGAGTCTTCGTCAGCTTGACTCGTCAATTACAGCGTCGAGAAAACTCTCAATCTTTCTCTATTATGTAGCCCATCCCCAGGAGCATGGATTACGGACCCAGCAAGAGGTTCTCCATTGGCTTCAGCATTTGGGATTTCCAGTGCAGAGTGCATGGGGGGTATGCAGCACACGGCAGGATATTGACGCATTTATAGAGGAGTGGCGGGAAAAGCGATTCTCCCTGCCCTATAGTACTGATGGTGTAGTTCTGAAGATCAATCAGGTTGATTTTTGGGAAGATCTGGGCACCACAGCAAAAGCTCCTCGCTGGGCTATTGCCTTTAAATATCCGCCAGAGGAAAAAACAAGCAGAATCCTTGATATAGAGGTTTCTGTGGGCCGCACAGGGACTCTCACTCCAGTGGCCCACCTCGAACCGGTCCATCTTGCAGGAACTGTAGTGAGAAGGGCCAGCTTGCATAATGAAGATGAAATTCGCAGAAAAGATATCCGCATAAGAGATAAAGTAGTTGTTCGTAAAGCAGGTGAGATCATCCCGGAAGTGGTAAGGGTTCTGACAGAGGAACGGGATGGAAATGAAGTTGAGTTCCAGATGCCTGATACATGTCCTGCCTGCGGATCCCATGTCATGCGAATCCCTGGCGAAGTTGCCCTGCGGTGTCCTAACAGGGCATCGTGCCCGGCCCAGCTTCGAGAAGGAGTTGCTCATTTTGCTTCAAGAGCAGCCATGGACATTCGTGGACTGGGAGATAAACTCATTACGCAGCTTATAGACAGGCGGCTTATTAGGAACATGGCTGACCTTTACACGTTGAAGCGTGAAGACTTGCTTTCCCTGGATAGAATGGGGGATAAATCTGCTTCAAACCTGTTGCAAGCTTTGAGTGTTTCTAAGAACAGATTTCTTTCAAATCTCATTACGGCTCTGGGAATTCGTCTTGTCGGAAAAAAAGTGGCAGAAATACTTGCCGATCGTTTTCATAGCCTTGATGCTTTATCGTCAGCCCAGGAAGAGGAACTCTCTTCTATAGATGGGGTTGGTCCCAAGATAGCGGCTTCTATAAAGGCTTTTTTTGGCGATGAAGCGAACAAAGAGATGATTTCGCGCCTTAAGGACGCTGGAGTTCGGATGGCAGAAGAAAAAAGCATGTCAAGTGGGGAGGGGCCCCTTGAAGACCAGCGTTTTGTTTTTACAGGTGAACTCCAATCCATGTCCAGGGGAGAGGCTGAAGCCCTTGTAAAGAACCTTGGAGGGGCGAGTTCATCCAGTGTAAGCAAGAAAACGTCGATAGTGGTGGCTGGTCCAGGTGCTGGCAGCAAGCTGCAGAAAGCCAGGGAACTTGGCATAACCATTATAAATGAGGAAGAGTTCTTACAAATGATTCGCCCTTACGAGAGGGTATTTTCGAAACATACGGATAGTATTGAGAAGGAGGAGTGACCATGGCGGTCTCAGCAGATGATATTCGGCATGTTGCGGCCCTTGCCCGTCTTGAAATAACAGAAGACGAAGTTCAGGCCATGCGCCAGCATTTTGAAGAAATAATGACTTATTTCAATAGGCTTAATGAACTTGACCTCGAAGGGATAGATGCCTTTGCCCTCAAGGTGGAAGAAAATATTCCGTGGAGAGAAGACAGAGCTATAGACAGCTCTGTACGGGAGGATGTTTTGGCTGAAGCTCCTCACCGTTATGAAGATTTCTTCCGGGTTCCCCGGATAGTGGAGGAGGAGTGACATGAAGCTCTATGAACTTTCCGCCGCCCAAATAACCCGGGGCATTCATGAGGGGAAATTCTCAGCCAGTGAGGTCTTTTTATCATGTTTGGCCAGGGCAAGGGAGCTAGAGCCCCAGATATCGGCTATGCTCACTATCACTGAAGAGTCAGGCATGGCCCAGGCCAAGGCTGTAGACGAAGCCGTGGCGTCGGGGAAAAAACTTCCTCCCCTCGCGGGAGTTCCTTTTGTAGTAAAGGACAATATGTGTACCAAGGGAATTCCAACCACCTGCGCCAGTAAAATGCTGATGCAGTGGAAACCACCCTATAACGCGGCAGTTATAGAATTGTTGGCCGAAGCTGGGGCAGTACTTATGGGAAAGACCAACCTCGACGAATTTGCCATGGGGGGAACTACGGAACACTCTGTTTATGGCGCAACGTCCAACCCCTGGAAGCTTGACTGCGTCCCAGGCGGCAGTTCAGGCGGAAGCGCAGCTTCTGTTGCCGCAGGATATGTTCCTTTCAGCCTTGGAAGCGATACAGGCGGGTCTATTCGCCAGCCAGCCGCTTTTTGCGGTATTTATGGTTTCAAACCGACATACGGGCTAGTAAGCCGACGGGGTCTTGCGGCTTTTGCTTCATCCCTCGACCAGATAGGTCCCTTTGCCCGGACAGTGGAGGATCTGGCCCTCGTACTCAACGCCATCTCTCAGAAAGATGAGCTTGACTCCACATGCAGTTGCCGTCCTCGCCCAGATTATACCAAGGCTCTCAATGCAGAATCCCTCAAAGGGAGAAGGGTCGGCGTTATAAAAGAAATACAGGAGTATGCCATAGACCGCGAGGTCAGGAAGGCTTTTGATCAGACACTGAAGTTTTGCGAAGGGGAGGGGGCTGAAATTGTTGAGATCACACTTCCCACAATGGTGGAATACGGCTTGCCCTGTTACTACATTCTGGCTCTGGCAGAAGCAAGTTCTAACCTGGCTCGCTTTGATGGGGTGCGGTATGGCTTGAGCACCGATGCAGAGTCTCTTCTCGATCTCTATACGAAGACCAGGGCCCAGGGATTTGGCCTTGAGGTCAAACGGCGTATTCTGGTGGGGACCTACGTGTTAAGTTCGGGATACTATGATGCCTACTACCTGGTGGCCCAGAAGGCCAGGCAGCTCATAAAACAGGAGTTTGTAAAAGCCTTTGGCTCTGTGGATTCCATACTTCTTCCTACAGCGCCATCACCTGCCTTTAAAAAAGGAGAACTCATCAACGATCCTATTCAGATGTACATGGCCGATATCTTTACATTGCCAGTCAACCTGGCCGGACTTCCAGCCCTCTCTCTTAACGCGGGGTTCTCCGCTGACGGCCGGCCTCTCGGAGTACAGTTTATCGGCCAGTGGTGGGATGAAGAAGGGCTGCTGTCCACAGCTTCTCTACACGAGAAAACCTTCGGTTGCGCACCTATTGCCCAGGGAGGTGTTCGCTAATGGCTGATTTAACTTTTAAACCTGTAATTGGTCTTGAGATACACGTACAGCTTGCTACAAAGAGCAAACTCTTCTGCTCTTGCTCCACAGACTATATTGGAGTCGCCCCGAACACGAATGTGTGTCCAGCCTGTCTAGGCTTGCCCGGCAGCCTACCAGCCCTTAATGCCAAAGCGGTAGAATACGGAGTTAAGGCAGCCTTGGCGCTGAACTGCACTATTAATACAGCTACGCGGTTCCATAGGAAGAATTATTTTTACGCGGATTTGCCCAAAGCCTATCAGATCAGCCAGTATGATCTCCCCATCGCTGAAAAAGGATATGTGGATGTTTCCACAGAAGAAGGGGGAAATTACCGGATAGGCATCACGAGACTTCACCTTGAAGAGGACGCTGGAAAGCTTGTACATGAGGCATCAGACGGGCGTCTCGTAGGAGCCGATCAGTCTTTTGTGGATTACAACAGAGGCGGCATTCCCCTGGCAGAAATAGTTTCGGAGCCCGACATCAGGTCTGCGGCAGAAGCGAAGGAGTATGTAACACGCCTTCGCCAGCTTGTTCGGTACCTCGGCGTTTCTGATGGCGACATGGAAAAAGGGTCTTTGCGGGTGGATGCCAATATCTCAGTCAAATGTTCCGATGGACGATGGGGGAACCGCGCAGAAATAAAGAACCTGAACTCCCTTCGAGCCCTTGAGCGAGCTCTCGAATATGAAATAAAACGACAGAGTCAGCTTTTGGCGGAGGGGGAGGAAATAACTCAGGAAACCCGTCACTGGGATGATGTGGAAGGGGTGACAAGGGCAACCCGAAGCAAAGAGGAAGCTCATGACTACCGCTATTTCCCTGAACCAGACCTTCCCCCCTTGATTCTTCCGGAAGGGTATGTTGAGAAAGTTAGAAACACGTTGCCTGAACTTCCATGGCAGAAGATGGAGCGTTTTATGTCTTCTTATGAGTTGAATGAAACCGATGCCATGATTCTTTCAGAGCATATGGCTCTTGCAGATTTTTATGAAGCTTGCGTCAAGGCCGGTGCAAGCCCCCTTCGAGCCTCTAACTGGGTTCGAACGGAAGTGCTGCGAGTCATGAACGAGCAAAAAATTGATATTACGGAATTTCCAGTAGATGCTGCTGCGCTTGCCCAACTTATTGCAAAAGTTGATGGCAACAAAATTTCAACAACCGCTGCGAGAGAAGTTTTTGATACAATGGCGGCAAAGAAGGTCTATTTTGAGGAAGCCATGAAAATCTGTGGAGTAGAGGAAGGGGGAATTTCTGGTTCCGATCTTGAGAAAATGATACGCAACATCCTTGTAAACAATACTGATGTGGTGGAAACCATCAAGAGCGGCCAGGATAAAAAGGGTAAAAAGCAGAAATTCCTTCAGGGACTCATTATGAAAGAAGCCCGAGGACAGACTGATCCCAGAGAAGCTGCTTCACTTTTGGCGAAACTTCTAGAAGAATAGAGCAGAAAGGGCAGGGAGCCCGTTCCCTGTCCTTCTCTTTATTGACTATCCTTATAGCTATGCGTAAGATGATACGGTGTAAATCAAAACAAAAAAATCTGCCGGCTTGCTGTCTGAGTTGCTGAAGTGGTAGCAGTCGGGTGTAATAGAGGAGGTAGTAGGGAATGGGAACGCGCAAACCTGAAGACATTAGAAGTGTTGCCATTGCAGCTCACGGTGGAGCCGGAAAGACATCCCTTGTAGAAGCGATGCTCTTTTCAAATGGCGACATAAACCGTATGGGGAATGTCGTAGACGGCAACACCGTCGCAGATTTTGGAGCAGAGGAGCAGAAGCGACAGATTTCCATTAATACTGCACTTGTTACATTGGAGCGGAACGGGAAAAGACTCTATCTTCTCGACACGCCAGGATTCGCTGATTTCATTGGTGAAATGCGTTCAGCTATGAGAGTCTCAGACTCTGCTTTAGCTGTAGTGAGCGGTCTCCATGGTGTAGAAGTCCAGACAGGAAAGGCCTGCGAGTATGCTGAGGATTTTTCTATTCCGGTTGCTTTCGTAGTAAGCAAGCTTGACCGCGAGAACTCGGACTATGCACGAACTCTAGACGATATTAAAAAACAGTTATCTGACAAGGCAGTCCCCTTTTTCCTCCCCATAGGGAAAGAAGCATCATTCAAGGGGGTTGTGGACATATTGAACCAGAAGGCCTATGAGTACGTTACAGATGGGTCAGGTTCATTCAAAGAGATTTCTATCCCTGCAGAGATGGTTGATGAAGTATCAGCTGCCAGGGAATCCCTAATAGAATCTGTTGTAGAAGCTGACGATGAAGTTATGATGATGTATCTCGAAGGAGACGAGATCTCTCATGAGGAAATCGTTAAAGTTGCAAGAAAAGCCATTCGGGAACGTCAGATTTTCCCAGTTCTCCCTGCGTCAGGGACAGCCAATATAGGTGTCCACCAGGTTCTCGATTTCCTGGGCGACATGTTTCCTTCCCCTCTGGAATCACGCCCCCGCCAGGCTCTTAAGGGCGATGAAGTTATTAATATCGATCCTGATCCTGAAGCTCCTTTCTCAGCCCTGTGCTTCAAGATCATGGTCGACCCCTATGTAGGAAAACTTTCATATATCAGAGTTAATTCAGGACATCTATCCAGTGACAGCAGTATTTATAATGTTACTCGGGAGGAAGAGGAGCGTATCAGTTCCTTTAAGGCCATGAGGGGTAAAGATGGCCAGGATGAAAAAGAAATCATTCTCGGCGATATCATTGCCATTCCCAAGCTCCACAGCACACAGGTAGGGGATACGCTGGGAGTGAAGAGTACCGCTTATATCTTCCCCCCAATCAAGTTCCCTAAACCTGTCTATAGCGTTGCCGTTATGGCAAAGAGCAGGGCAGATGAAGATAAGCTTTCCAATGCACTCCACAAAATACTGGAAGAGGACCCCGTTCTTACATTCGCTAAGAACCCTGAGACAGGAGACAATGTCCTCTCCGGCATGGGTGATATGCATATTGAAATTCTCCTCTCCCGTATCCGTGAAAGATATGGAGTGGAACTTGAAACCAGAACACCTCAGGTTCCCTATAGAGAAACGATCAGAAAAACAGCAGAAGCCCAGGGGAAATATAAGAAACAGACTGGTGGACGGGGACAGTACGGCGATGTCCACATTCGCTACAAACCTCTCGAACGGGGCGCGGGATTTGTATTTGAAGACCAGGTAGTAGGCGGGGCCATCCCCAAGGGCTTTATACCAGCCGTAGAAAAAGGATTGCGAGAGGCCCTGGTCAAAGGACCACTGGCTGGATTCCCCACAGTAGACTTCAAAGCAGAGCTTTTCTTCGGGTCTTACCACGATGTAGACAGCTCTGAAATGGCCTTTAAGATAGCGGCTTCCATGTCATTCAAAAAAGGCATTCTTGAAGCCAGCCCTGTACTCCTTGAGCCCATTATGCTAGTGGAAGTCGTTGTTCCGGAAGATTACCTTGGCGACGTCATGGGAGACATGAACAGCCGCCGCGGACGAATTCTTGGAATTGACAGCCATGGCCGTCTGCAGGTGGTTCGAGTTCAGGTTCCCCTCTCTGAAATGTTTAAATACGCCATAGTGCTTCGGTCTATGACCTCCGGAAGAGGTACTTTTACAATGGAATTCGACCATTATGAAGAAGTACCTGGAGATGTTTCAAAGAAAGTTATTGAAGAGCATAAGAAAGAAGAAGAAGAGGAATAAAATAGGACATTTTTCTTAAAAATGAATATAAAGAACCAGGGCCTCGACTTTTAAGTCGAGGCCCTGGTTCTTATTCGTTATGCTTTTTAGTTGAGTTATTCAGAAAAGTAGAGTTATCGGTTTTTCTGATCTTCGCAGAAGAATTTCCACATGGTTTCTTCTGCCAGATCGGGATTAAGCTTTCCTTCAGATAGCACATGTTTCCACGCTCGTTCTGTTAAAGACCCAATATACTTTTCAAAGTCCGAATTGTTACGCTGAGCTGCTATCTCCAATGTCCTTACGCGAAAATCTTCCCATTTTGAAGCCTTTTTCTCATCAATAGACATCTCAGCATCCCTCCTCAGCTTCTGTAAAAGAAGACTTTTCTCTTACTTGCCAGCAGCTTTTTTCTCTGTAATGTACTTGTCTATGGCTTCTGCAGCCTTCTTTCCTGCACCCATGGCAAGAATGACAGTAGCGGCACCTGTTACAATATCTCCGCCGGCGAAGACCCATTCAGGATCTGCCTGGCCCGTTTCGGGATCAGCGTCAATGTAACCTTTTTTGTTGAGCTTCAACTCTGGGAAGGCACTAAGCAGCACTTTGTTGGGGCCCTGACCAATAGCTTCGATAATGGTATCTGCTTCGATTGTAAACTCGCTGCCCTTGATTTCCTGAGGCCGTCTGCGGCCAGATGCGTCAGGTTCGCCAAGTTCCATGCGGATGCATTTCACTCCAACTATGTTTCCAGTTTCGCTTCCCACATACTCCACAGGATTGGTAAGCCAGTTGAAAACCACGCCTTCTTCCACTGCATGGTGATATTCTTCGATACGAGCGGGGAGCTCTTCAAGAGAACGGCGATAGACAACCTGAACGCTTTTTGCGCCAAGGCGAAGAGCAGATCTGGCAGCATCCATGGCTACGTTTCCGCCGCCCACAACGACCACCTTTTCAGATTCTTTGGTGGGGGTGTCATATTTGGGGAACTCGTATCCGTGCATAAGGTTTATTCGGGTGAGATACTCACTTGCGGAATAGACACCGTTCAAACTCGTTCCGGGAACCCCCATAAAGTGAGGAGTTCCAGCTCCTGTAGCGATGTAAACAGCATCGAAATGGCTCTGAAGCTCTTCGATGGTGACGCTTCGTCCTACGGCAACGTTAGTCTCGATCTTCACACCAAGGGCCTTGATGTTCTCTATTTCCCTGCGCACAATAGCTTTGGGAAGACGGAACTCGGGAATACCGTACATCAGCACTCCGCCAGCCGCGTGAAGTGCTTCGTAGACTGTAACCTTGTAGCCCATCTTGGCAAGGTCTCCGGCTACTGTAAGGCTTGAAGGCCCTGATCCCACAACGGCCACATTGCCCTTTGTCTGCTCAGGAACTTTAGGAGCGACCTTGCTGCCATGTTCTGCTTTCCAGTCGGCTATGAACCGCTCCATTTTGCCAATGGAAACAGGTTCGTATCCTTTGATTCTCCCTACAGTACAAACACCTTCACACTGTTTTTCCTGGGGGCAAACACGGCCGCAGACAGCAGGAAGGTTCGTATACTGACTGATAATGTCCCATGATTTCTCAAGGTCTTTTTCTTTAATGGCCTTCAGGAATCCGGGAATATCAATACTGACGGGGCAGCCTTTAATGCAGGGTGCATTCTTGCACTGAAGGCACCGAGCACTTTCGGCCACTGCCTCTTCAATGCTATAGCCAATAACAACGTCGTTAAAATTCTTAATTCGTTCCTCAGCGGACTGCTCAGGAACAGGAAGTCTTTTCGGGGCAATATCTAAAGCCATTACTCTTCACCCATTTCAGCCTTATATTTTTCCAAAGACATTTTCTCTTCGTCTTTGTACTGTCGCATGCGGTTCATAAACTCGTTCCAGTTCACGCCCCAGCCATCGAATTCTGGTCCGTCGACACAGGCGAATCTGATTTGGTCATGAATGGTTACCCGGCAACCGCCACACATGCCTGTCCCATCGATCATGATTGGGTTCAATGACACGAACATGGGAATATCGAGCTCTTTCGCTTTCAATGAGGCGAATTTCATCATGATGGAGGGGCCGATAGCCCATGACTGGTCAATTTTCACTCCACGTTCAGCAAGCTCCACCATAGCATCGGTAACGACACCCTTCTTACCGGCAGATCCGTCGTCTGTGGTGATGAGAAGCTCATCTGAGTATTTCTCACACTCTTCTTTCATAATGACGAGATCTTTAGTTCTTCCGCCAAGAATCGTGTAAACCTTGTTTCCGGCTTCCTTCAACGCTCTGATAATGGGAAAAAGGGCTGCAATGCCAACTCCGCCTCCGACCATAAGAACTGTACCGTATTTTTTGATCTCGCTGGGCATCCCCAGAGGGCCAAGAATATCGGTCAAACAGTCTCCCACGTTCATATCGGCGAACTCAGCTGTGGTCTTTCCAACGGTCTGAAAAATCATTCTAATCAGACCCTTCTCTCGGTCATAGTCTGCTACAGTGAGAGGGACACGCTCTCCCTGGGGGTTCGTGCGAATAATGACGAACTGCCCGGGCTTAACATGCCGCGCCACTCTTGGAGCCTCGACCCATACATCGAACTCCTTGGGAACGACAAGCTTTTTTGATATTATTTTGTACACTTTATTTCCTCCTTGTTTGCGAAGATATACTAGGGGTTATGTTATTAGGGGTTATGTTATCTGCTCTCAAGTTGATACATTATATGTTATATTTATTTTGTCAATACAAAATATGTTCCATTGTAACATCAAAAAAGCCCGTTTGTTTGTGGCTTTGTACAAAAATAAAAGACACGCTTTCTGGCTTGACGAATGAAGGACGGCCTTGTAATATACCTATTAGGGGTATATATAAAAACCGTTCAGACGGAGGGATGTAAATAATGATCAAGGTTTATTCAACACCCACGTGTCCCTGGTGCACAAAAGCCAAGGAGTATCTTACTTCAAAAGGCGTAGAATTTGAAGTCGTTGACGTAGCAAAAGATAGAGAAGCCGCTATGGATATGGTAAAAAGAACCAAGCAGATGGGAGTGCCCGTTGTTCAGTTTGGCGATGTATACATTGTAGGTTTTGACAGAACGGCTATTGACGCTGAACTCGCCAAGATAGGAAAGTAATATGGAAAGGACAACTTTTCTGTCTTAAAAATAAGAGGGAGGGTGTGGTATGAAGAGTTTGCTTAAACTTCATTATGGAGCGGCGTTAGGCGAACATCTGACATCAGGTGTAACGACCTTCCAGGAGCTCCTGAATCTTGCTCCTCTTATTAAAAAGGCAGATGCTTTATTGAAAAGCCGCTCCGAGCTGAAACTTGAAGGTTCGGGGTGGCTTCTTCTTCCCCACAAAAAAGATAAAAAAATCAATGATCTAGCTGCGCGGTTTTCTTCTATGACTGATGTGATTCAGATAGGTATTGGAGGGTCGGCTTTGGGAAACATGATGCTTCATAACGCCCTTTTGCCTCCCTATTGGAATGAGATGAGTCCAACTCTTCACCGTCCACGTTTCTACATGGCTGATAATGTTGATCCCCAAGAGAATAGAGCCATCTGGGATCGAGTAGACCCTCGCCATACGGCCCTGATCGTTGTCAGCAAGTCTGGCACTACGGCAGAAACTATGGCCAATTTCCTTTTCTTCTGGGAAGAAATGAAACAAACTGTAGGGGCAGAGCAGGCCGCTCGCCAGACAATCATTATCACAGACCCCGAAAAAGGGGTACTCAGTGAGTTTGCGAAAGAAAGAGGCTGCGCCGTTTTGCCTGTTCCTCCCAATGTAGGGGGGCGCTATTCAGTGCTTTCTCCAGTAGGGCTTCTTTCTGCGGCGGTTCTGGGAGCGGATACAGATAGCCTTCTTGAAGGAGCCCGGAAAATAGCAGACTTTCTTACAGCTGAACATGACATGGAAGAAAACCCTGCCTGGGTCTTTGCCGCCATTTCATGGCTTCATTTTATCCGAAAAAGAAACATGATCGTTTTTATGCCTTATATTGACAGCCTTTCTATGTTGAGCGAATGGTTTGCCCAGCTCTGGGGGGAAAGCCTCGGAAAGGAAGGAAAGGGGTCAACGCCAATAAAAGCCCTCGGAACTATCGATCAGCACTCACAATTGCAGCTTTATACAGAAGGCCCTGATGATAAATTATTTTTGCTGTTGCACGTAAGTTCTCTCAAGGAAGATATCGTTATTCCACATGCGGAAGAGAAAAGCCTCGCTTCTCTTTCCTATCTTTTTGGCCAGTCAATGAACATGTTGCGATATTCAGAACAGCTTTCCACGGCGTCATCCCTTGTAAAAGCAGGGCGGCCTGTTCTTTGGCTGGAGATTCCGGAGTTGAATGCGTTCTACCTTGGAGCTCTGATCTATCTGTTGGAGTATGCAACAGCCCTTACCGGGTTTATCATGGATATCAACCCATTCGATCAGCCGGGGGTAGAACTTGGCAAAGAGTATACTTTTGCCTTGATGGGAAGGTCTGGGTTCGAAGTACAGGCTCAAGAAGTTGCCCGTTTTTCAAAGAACCTTTCTTCCCGGACTATTACCGTTTCAATAGAGGAAAAGTGATACAATACTCCTGTGTTTTGAGAGGGTAAAATTTCTCGAAGTTCAGTTCATAAAAGAAGGGATTGGGGAAACGTGGATACATCTCTCCTCAAAGTTGATTCCATAACGGTGCGTAGAGATAACGCAACCATACTTAAAGATATAAGTTTGCGAGTGGAGACAGGGGAAGTAACAGGCGTCCTTGGCCGAAATGGGGCCGGAAAATCAAGTCTTGCCTATGCTCTAATGGGGTTGCCAGACTATATTCCTGTGAAGGGCTCTATATCTTTTCACGGAGAGGACATTACGAGCTGGTCTATAACTGATCGTGCCAAGGCTGGGCTGACATTGGCGTGGCAGATGCCGGCGCGGTACGAGGGTATTTCCATCCGGGATTATTTGCGTATAGGGCCTCAAAACAGCTCTGAACGGAACCTTGAAGAGGCCATGGATTTTGTACAGATGAGCCCTCTCTTTCTCGACAGAGCCATAGATAAAAGTTTATCAGGCGGGGAGCGCAAAAGAATAGAGCTGGCCTCCATTTACCTTATGAAACCGCGCCTTGCCATTCTTGATGAACCGGATTCAGGAGTAGACCTTCTTGCCTTGAGAGAAGTCTTGGGGCTTTTACGTCTTCTTGCGGACCAGGGGAGCGGCGTTGTGGTCATAACCCACCGCGAAGACGTAGCCGCCGGGTGTGACCGATCCTATCTCATGTGTGATGGGCGTATTATTCTCGAGGGAAGCGCTGCTGCCGTGAAGCGATATTTCATGTCTCAGTGTCGGCCCTGCGAAGGCTGCGAGGGAGAGCAGATAAGCCGAAAGGGAGTTCTTGATGAGGTGATGGGCCGTGCCAAAAATCAGTAAAGAATTTCAAGAAATATTAACCATAGCGGCCAGTGTCCCTGGGTACAATTATTTCAACCATCGGAAGGGAGCCTATGCTCTCATCGGCGCAAACAAGGTTGTTGATTATCATGAAGTAGAGGGCGTTCATATCGAAGCCTATGAAACGGAGGACGGGGTAAGGGCTGTTATAGAAGTAGAGGAAGGGACTCGCTTAACAGATCCTGTCCATCTTTGCTTCGGCGATGTCCGAAAAGAAGGTCGTCAAATTATAGACAGCCACATCACTGTCGGCCGTGGAGCACATGTTGAATTTTTAGCCCATTGCGTCTTTCCCCATGCGGAAAAGTTTCTTCACGCCATGAAGGGTGTGGTAGAAATAGGTGAGGGAGCTGACGTAACCTACAAAGAACTTCATTTTCATGGCCCAAAGAGCCAGATGGAGGTTCGTCCTGTCACAGAAGTGAAGGTCGAAAAAGGCGGACGTTATGTAAACGACTTCTCACTTATCGAGGGAAGGGTAGGCTCTCTCGATATTAAAATCGACATAGATGCCGCGGGAGAAGGAAGTCGAGTAGAATTGACGTCGAAGGTCTATGGCAAGGATGATGACACCATAAAGATTCAGGATGTGGTAAAGCTCTCTGGACGGAATAGTTCAGCCCTTATAAAAACCCGGACAGTTTTGAAGGGGCGCAGTGTGGGAAGTTTCCTCGGTATGATAGATGGTGCGGCCCCTGGAGCCAAAGGCCATGTGGATTGCACAGAAGTAGTTCAAGGAGAAGCCGTGGCCGATGCCTCCCCAGTGGTGAGGGCATCCCATCCTGAAGCGGAAGTAACCCACGAAGCGGCCATTGGACGTATCGCAGATGATAAAATAGCTGGTCTTATGGCGAAGGGTCTTTCTTCAGACCAGGCCATCGATATGATCGTCTCAGGACTTTTAAAATAAGCATTGAACTGCAAAATCGAACATAAGCAAAGAGCCGCCTCATTTTCAGAGATGGCTCTTTTTTCGTCTTATCCCTCGTTTTTCATCTGACTCTCCTGTTCTATTTTCCAGACATCTGAAAGTCGAACTGACGAAAGAGCGTGGATAATGTTCTTTTTAATACTTGGATTCTCTCTTGCAAGGTTTTCTATAAGCGTACGAGTTCTGCTTCGCTGAGTATGAAGGGAAAAGGGACATTTATCTTCTGTCACCGGCAAATGTAGCCGCTGGGCCTCCTTCATAATATCTTTTTCTCCAATATATATAAGGGGCCTGATAACCCACAGACCAGTTCGGCTCTGCCAGAACTTGGGCTTGAAGCTTTTAAACCGGCCAGTCTGAAAAAGGTTCATGAGCACTGTTTCGGCTACGTCATCAAGGTTATGCCCCAATGCGAGAACGTTATACCCACGTTCCACAGCTTCTGAACTTATAATGCCCCGTCGTATGTTGGCACAGAAGCTGCAAGGTGATTTCTCCTCTCTTTTTTTTATTACCTCTGAAATAGGATAAATGGTCACGAAATGTTCTACGTTAAGGCTGCGGCAGAATTCAGAAAGGGGTCGGGTTGCCATCTCCCCGCCTGAAATATCCACAGTACATGCCCCTAATTCGAAGCGGCGGGGAGACTTTTTTCGAAAGGCGGCCAGGGCAGCGAGGAGAAACAGGCTATCCTTGCCTCCAGAAAGCCCAACTAGTATTCTATCCCCCTCTTCGATCATGGAAAAATCGCCGAGGGCTTTCCCAAATCGTTTGCGCAGCATAGGCTGAAGTTGAAAAACCCGTTTCTCTTGTATGTTGTCTATCATGTTCTATCTCTCTTCTTCTATTATGGAATGTGGTAATATAATTGGGACTAAGGGCCTAGCCTAAAGATGCAATTTTTAAAAATTTTTTTCACCACTATATTTACACTATATCATAGGCGCGAATAGGCTCACAGAGTATTATGCGGAGGTGGAATCATGGATTCTATACGCCTTGTAATAGCGGATGACCATAGACTCTTTAGGGATGGGGTAAAGAAATTATTAGAGTACGAGTCCGATATTGAGGTCATAGGCGAAGCTGGCGATGGAGAAGAAGCTCTTAAGGTTGTACGAGAAAAAAAACCGGATATCCTTCTTTTTGATATAAATATGCCCAAAAAAGATGGAATACAATTAGTTAGAGAACTGAATAGCTTATCTCATGGCATTAAATTTGTTGCTGTTAGTGCTAAAGACGATGAAGACAGTCTTTCAGCTCTTTCTTCTGTAGGAGTTTTAGGCTTTGTCCTTAAGGCATCCGGAAGGGTAGAACTATTATCAGCCATTCGATCTGCCAATCGAAACCAGCCTTATGTAGATCCCCAGGTAGCAGGAAAGCTTCTAACGTCATTTTCAAGACGCAAGGAAGAAAATGACCAGCTCTATGAACTGACCCCCAGAGAAAAAGAGATTCTTTACTGGCTAGCTCAGGGCCTAAGCAATTCTGAAGTGGCAAGTAAAATGGTTCTCTCAGAAAAAACTGTAAAAAACCATGTGAGCCACGTCCTGAAAAAACTTGATTTGCGCGATAGGACCCAAGCCGCTATATTGGCGTGGCGCATAGGCTTTGCCCAGCTTCAGCCTGAATCTTTGCACCAAATAGTAAATGGGGGTGCCTTTATAGAAAGGTAACTTTATTTCACTACGTGGTAGAATAGCCCTCGAAGAAGAGCTGGAGGAGATTGGTTACATGATCGAAAAAGTGCAGAAGCAACTTCAGGAATCGATTAACGTCAAAATTGCGGCTTTATCTTTAGCAGAAAAAGTGGCATCAGCTTCCCAATTGATAATACAAGCGCTATCTCACGGAGGAACCGCTTTCTTTTTGGGGAATGGCGGTTCAGCGGCAGATGCGCAGCATTTAGCAGCAGAACTTGTTGGTCGCTTTGAAAAAAACAGAAAAGCGTTGCGAGCCGTGGCATTAACAACAAACCCCAGCACTATCACAGCCCTTGCTAACGATTACGGATATGAAAATATCTTTCTCAGACAGCTGCAAGCACTGGCCGCGCCAGGAGACATCGTTATTGGAATTTCTACAGGCGGCGCAAGTCCCAATGTAGTCAAAGCTCTGACGTGGGCGAAAGAGAAGGGTATTGAGACAATAGCCATGACTGGTGAAAATGGCGGAGATTTAGCAAGGATCGCTTCTCTTCTTCTTACAGCCCCATCGTCTCACACCCCCCGAATTCAGGAGCTTCACATTACGTGGGGACATATAATCTGCGGTTTAATAGAGGAGGCCCTTTGTTCCAATGGGTGATGAACTTGCTGTTATCCTTGCGGGTGGGCTGGGGACGCGTCTCAGACGTGTCGTATCAGATTGTCCCAAATCCCTTGCCCCAATAGACGGCAAACCTTTCTTGCATTGGCTCTTCCTCTTCCTTCGACAAAAAGGGATAGGTCAATGTGTCTTGCTTCTTGGATATAAATCAGAGCAAATCATTGAGTACTGCCAGAATGGCGAGAAATGGGGGCTCTCTATAGAGTATAGCCTTGAGCCAAAGCCACTTGATAAAGGAGGGGCCTTGCGGTACGCCCTTCCTCTCATTCAAAAAGAGCGTTTTTTATTCCTTAATGGGGATACATTGCTTGACGTAAACATAGAACAAATGTTCTACCAGAGTCGAAAACTTGACTCTGATGTACTCATTGCGTTGCGTAAATGGCCTTCCATAGAAAGAACCGATCCAGTAGAGGTAGACAAACAGAATCGGGTGTTGCGTTTTGGAAACCCTTCCATAAAGGCAGGGTGTGATGGCCATTGGCTTGTAAATGGCGGCATGTATATTGTAAAGCGCTCCATATTGGAACCTCTCCCGGAAGGGCGGCTTTCCTGGGAAAAAAACGTATTGCCCTCATTGCTTAACGACGGGAAGGATGTATATGCTTTTGAAGCGAAGGGATACTTTATCGATATTGGCGTTCCTGAAGATTATGAAAAAAGTCAGATGGAGATTCCTCAGTTCATAAATTCCCTTAGCTCATAAGAAGGTGTTTATAAAAATGGTGACAAGGGTTTTTATTACAGGTATTGGCGGGTTTATTGGCTGCCATCTCTCTGAATTTCTTGCAAAAAAAGGTTGTGAGGTATGGGGTTCTTACTTTCGCCCTACTAACGATATGAGCGTTCCAGCATCTTATGCGAAGGGACTCTTCAATATTGATGTCAGACAGCGCTCCCACCTTGAGGACGCTCTTCAGAAAGTGCGTCCCCATGTCGTATACCACCTTGCGGCTCAAAGTTATCCAATGGTTTCCTATAAAGAACCTGAATATACCGTTGAGTCGAATGTAATGGGCACGTTGAACCTCTTTGAAGCCATGCTTCATCTCGACCTTCGAGGAACACGGGTACTTCTGGCTTCTTCAACGGCTGCATACGGGTTTATAGACCCTTCAGAGGCTCCTGTCACAGAGAGCCAGCCCTTCCGCCCGGCTCATGTCTACGGTATGTCGAAAGCAGCCCAGGACTTGCTGGGGTCTACGTATTTTAATGCCCATGGCCTGGATATTATCCGATTGAGAATTGGAAATTGTGTTGGGCTTCGCCGCACTGGAGAGGTTGTTTCGGATTTTACCCGAAGGCGCGCGCAGATCGACCTTGGTATTATTGGCCCGGAATTTCATGTGGGCAATCTTCATACGAAGCGTGCTTTCCTCGACGTTCGCGATGCAGTAGAGGGGTTTTGGGCCCTTCAGGAAAAAGGGAAAGGCGGCGAAGCTTATAATATCTCCGGTGCAGATGCTGTATCTATGCAGCAACTTCTTGATGTCGTCCTTTCAGGATGTTCGAAATCGGTGCAAGTTGTGCGGGACTTATCTCTAGTCAGATCTGTAGACGAACTTATCTATTGGAATGACCTTTCAAAAATAGAGAGACACACAGGCTGGAAACCTCATCGGGCTTTGAGAGAAACCGTAGAGGACATGATCGAATGGTGGAAAACAGAACTCTCAAAAGCACCAGAAGGGGGGAATAAAGTTTGATTACATCCATTGATGACAAAAGGGTATCTTTACGTTCGAGCAAATCAAGAGATAGGGAAGACCTGCTCAGAGAGGTGAAAGAGATTCTTTCAAATGAAGGAAAAGTGCTTCGCTTCATTGAGGCTGATGGTGTGGCTATAGAAGAGGAAGCATTTAAAGCCCTTCGAGAAATTGTTATGGTCAATTTTATCAGCATATCTGTTCAGGAACTTGTTATGGAATCTCTGGAAAACTCTGAAAAATACCTTATAACAATAATTGACGCTATGGATAAGAGCGCTTGCGCTTTAGAAAAAAAACAGGCAGATGACGCTATGACGGCATTGATAGATGCAGTGGAAGGCATCTGTTGGCAGTTGGAAACCATATACCAATTGCAGATTCTTCTTTCGGTAGAAGAGAGAGAAAGAATGGATGAAGAGTTTGAAGCGCATCGAGAAACTTTGATAGATGGTCTGGAGCGAACTTCGGAATTTATGAAAGAACGGAAGCATGCGGAAGCAGCCGGCATAATACGTGAAAAAATAAACCCATCACTTGATGGCCTCCATTCCTATATAGAAAATCTTCGCTCCCTTGCCCATGGGAAAGCATGGTAGAAAAGATGGTACCGGCTGTCTTTATTGACAGAGACGGAACATTGATAGAGCATGTTCCTTATCTAGACGATCTGAAAAGGATAAAGCTTATCCCTAAAGCTGCTTTAGCTCTTAAAAAAATGAAAGAATTAGGATATCTGCTCGTTGTGGTAACCAACCAGAGCGGTGTAGCAAGAGGTTATTTCGAAGAGGACTTTGTGCAAAAAAGTCACCGGTTTATACAGCGTGAATTAGAGAAAGAAGGAGCTTCTATCGATGCTTTTTATTATTGCCCGCACCATCCGGAAGCAACGATAGGTCGTTACAGGCGGCAGTGTAGATGCCGAAAGCCTTTCCCTGACATGGTGCTTAATGCGGTTGAAGATTTCTCCATAGACTTGAAAAGAAGCTGGATCATAGGGGATAATGAGCCAGATTTTCTTTTAGCCGAGAACACCGGATGTCCCTTTATACTTGTGCGAACAGGTTATGGCGCTGAATTCGAGCAAGAGAGAAGGTGTTCGTCTGTAAAAGTTGTAAATGGGCTCTACGAAGCGGCATGTTATATTGAAAGAGTCCATGGGATTGAATGAGAGGTGTGTCTCCTGTGTCATTACGAAAAGGACTATTGATATTTTTAACATTGACATTTGGAGTCAGCGCCTTGGTTCTTGTATCTAGCGTGGATCAAGGTACTGTCAGAATGCTGTTATCAGCACGGAAGTCTGTTTTGCTTCTCGTCTTTGCTCTTGTGATATGCGCCTGGTGTTGTGATGCCATGCGTTTTTGTGCTATTGCCAAAGCAGCTTCAGAACATATAAGTTTTCGTCTTGGGCTGGTTTTGACCTGGCTCCATTACTTTGGCTGTGCGGTAACGCCCATGCAAAGCGGCGGGGGGCCCTTTCAGGTATTTGTGCTCTATAAAAGGGATATGCCTATAGGAAAGGGAGTGGCAATTACCCTCACCCGCACCCTTCTTACTCTTCTTCTGCTAGGCATAGTGGTGCCTCTAGCCATCCTTTTGGAACCTGAACTTTTGGGCACGGGTCTCTTTATAAAAAGCATCTTCACCTACGTGGCCGTTTTTGTAGGGGTTTCATGGATACTGGTCGTTCTTAGCCTTACGAGGCCAAAGCTTATGAAAAAATGGGGGCAAATACTGACCCTCTGGCTCAAACGTTTTGGTATAGTGAAACGTCTCAAGGTTCTTGCCGTTATCAGACGGATTAATCTTGAGATAGATAATTACAGTGAAAATTTCCGCCTCTTTTTTTCGTCTGGGTTCCCACATTTCATTTGGGCGGTCTTTCTCTCCGCTCTTCATCTTCTTTGTCTCTTCTCCGTCTTGCCCTGCCTGATCTGGGCTGTAGGGCTTCCTGTTCACTATTTGCAGGCCTTCATGGCCCAAGCAGTGTTCATGTTTGTACTCTACTTCGTTCCAACTCCAGGGGCGAGCGGAGTAGCAGAAGGCGGCGGCGCTGCTCTATTTGGACTACTTGTCCCTTGGCATATAGCAGGGGTAATGGCCATTCTCTGGCGTTTTTTTACGGAGTATCTGGCAATTGGCATGGGAGCGGCTGTGGCTATTCATTTTTTAGGATGGGGAGTAAGCGAACAGATCTTTATAGAAGAAAGAGGAAAGTTTGAAAATGACGCGTGATGCCCTTCGTGCCCTCATCTTCAAGTTGCGAGGAGGTTTATGGACGGCACTTTACCTCCTCATATTACTTTTGGCTAGCCCAGAGAAGAGTAGATTGGTCTCGTCACTGCTTCTTGTTGCGTTAGGTCAACTTATACGTTTTTGGGCTTCGGGCTGTATTGTGAAATACAGGGGAGAAAAAGTAGGGGCAGAACAACTTGTGACCTGGGGCCCTTACGCCTTTGTAAGAAACCCTCTCTATGTGGGAAATGGCCTCATTGGCCTTGGATGGGCTCTATTAGCAGGGCCGTTAGTTGTAGCTCTTTTCCTAACCTCATTCTTTCTTATCTATGGGGTATGGATAGTTCCCTACGAAGAATCTTTCCTCGAAAAAAAATTTGGAGAAGCCTACTCCGCGTATTGTCAATCTACAGGCCGTTTTATTCCTTCTTTTTGGCCAGGGGATCGTCTTCATGGACCCTATGACTGGTCCATCGTCTGGAGAAGTGAAAGACACTCTTTATGGATTACCCTTGCGGGGACGGCCCTTCTTCTTTCCCGCTTTAAGTGGTAAAAAAATTTCTTTCAAAAGCTACTTAAACAAACTCAAAATGCATTTAAAACAGCGAGCTCCCAGAGAATTTTCTCTGAGGGCTTTTTGCTTATTTGAGGCTATGTTTTAGTTAGTATGGGTAGTTGCTATCCTTTCTCAATACCGAAAAAAGAAAATAGTTCTCTCCTCTTGAGAATAACTCTCCCCTTTAACTCAAGAACAAGATGGTTAATTCTAAATAAAAACAATAGTAAAATATCTTTTCTATTGTTTTTTATAATATTTAGTCTATAATGACTAAATTAGAAGTGTGTTTAAAAAATCACAAATGAAACATGCCTTTTTACCCCCGTTTAAATTAAAAAGGAGGAATACATTACGAGAGCATTCGCTATGTTAGGTATTGGAAAGACAGGTTGGATTGAAAAAGAAAAACCTGTTGCAGGTCCTTTTGATGCCATAGTTCGTCCCCTTGCGGTATCTCCTTGTACGTCTGATATCCACACTGTTTTTGAAGGGGCTATCGGAGACAGAAAAGATATGATCCTCGGTCACGAAGCAGTTGGGGTAGTGGAAGAAGTTGGGACAGAAGTTAAGGATTTCAAACCAGGAGACAGAGTTATTGTTCCTGCTATTACTCCCGATTGGCGTTCCATAGCTGTACAGCGCGGTTTCCCTCAACATTCAAATGGTCTTCTTGCGGGATGGAAATTTTCTAATTTTAAGGACGGCGTTTTCGCAGAGTTTTTCCATGTTAATGACGCCGATATGAACCTTGCGTTGTTGCCATATGGGATTTCGCCCAAAGCTGCTGTAATGATAACAGACATGGTTACAACTGGATTTCACGGAGTAGAGTTGGCTGAGATCCAATTTGGCATGAGTGTTGTTGTTATTGGAATTGGCCCGGTAGGACTTATGGCTGTGGCTGGGGCGGCTCTTGCTGGCGCAGGTCGTATATTTGCCGTGGGAAGCAGGCCCAAGTGTGTCGAAGTTGCCCAGGCCTATGGCGCTACGGATATCATCAACTATCGGAATGGAGAAATTGTAGATCAGATTATAGAACTGACCCATGGAGAGGGAGTAGACAGAGTAATTGTTGCCGCTCCTGGTATTGACATGATTAAAAAGGGAGTAAAAATGGCTAAACCCGGTTCTGTCATCTCTAACGTCAACTATTTTGGCGAAGGCGAAGATCTTCTCATTCCTCGCATTGAGTGGGGATGCGGCATGGCGCATAAAACCATCCGCGGCGGGCTATGCCCAGGAGGAAGAGTTCGTATGGAAAACTTAGCAAACCTTGTTCAATATGGACGCCTGGATCCTTCTTTGTTGCTTACCCATGAATTTAATAGTTTTGATAAAATGGAAGAAGCGTTGCTACTGATGAAAGACAAACCAAAAGACTTAATTAAACCTGTAGTTGTGTTAGAGTAACTGCTTTTCCCACATAGTTAAAAAAAGAAGGGGGCCTTTTTAACGAGCCTCCTTCTGTCTTAAACTATGCGCGAAGGGAATATCCTCCAAAAAGCCTTTGCCACGTATCATCGTAAATCTTCTTGGGTGGCACCGAACGTCTGGCGAGCCCCTCAGAAATGGCAGATTGCGCCACAGCTTCCGCTACACATGGGGCCGTTTCATCTGAGAAAAGGTCGGGCATAATGTGGTTCTCGTTCATTCGCCGTTTATCAACCACTCCTGAAACAGCCTTCGCGGCAGCCATGAGCACATTCTTATTGAGACCTGTGGCTCGAACGTCGAGAAGTCCCCGTACCAGCCCCGGATAAATATGAAGGTTTGGCATTGGATTTTTGCATGAGGTAAGCCCCATGGCTACTATCCGTGCTCCTGCTGATCGGGCTTCCTCTTCAGTTATTTCAGGGTAAGGCACCGAAAGAGGAAATACTATGGATGAAGAATTCATCCTTTTGATCTGGTCGCAGGAAAACTTTCCCCTGGAGGAAAGGCCAACATACACATCCGCGCCTTCAATTGCATCATCAAGGTTTCCCTTTAATCCCTCAGGATTGACCCGTTCTGACATACTCCGCTGAATAGAGTTCATAGAAGGATTTTGCGGACCGAGAATACCCTTGCTGTTCAGCAAGACAATGTTTTTGACCCCAACATAGAGAAGCATGTCAGTTACAGCAATACCAGCGGCGCCAGCCCCGTGTATGACAACTTTTATATCGCTTATTTTCTTGTCCACTACAGCTAAAGCATTTGTCAGAGCAGCTAAAACCACAGCGGAAGACCCTTGCTGATCGTCAGAAAAGACAGGTATTTCAATAGACTGCAGCGCTTTTACAACGTTAGATATATTTGGGCTTGATACGTCTTCTATATCAATAGCCCCGAAGGTAGGGGCCAGATGTTTTGCCGTTTCGATTATTTCCTCAGCGCTCTGAGCTTCAATACAAATAGGGATAGCACTTATATCTCCGAATTTTTTGAAAAGAAGACACTTCCCCTCAATAACAGGCAGCGCGGCGTGTGGGCCGATATTGCCCATTCCCAAAACAGATGTTCCGTCCGTAATCACCGCCAGGCGGTTGTTTCTCCCTGTGTATTCATAGGATCTGTCACGATCTTCCTGTATTTCTGCAGCAGCGTAAGCGCTTCCCTGAACGTAAGTTTCGGCAAGATCTTCTTCATTTCTGATGTTTACGGTGGGGTACATTTTTATTTTACCCCGTGCTCTTCGGTGCAATTCTAATGCTTTCTGCCGTTCCACAGTCATAAAAAGCCCCCCTTTGAACGTCTCTTGCTTTTTTATTTAAAAAGAGGCAGCAACGTTTTAAATTCTGGAGTGCCAGACCGTCCCATTAACTGGTAGAGCACGGTTTCTGTTGGAACGACTATTGCTCCCATTTGTGTCATAGTTCTCAGGACAAGGTCATGATTGTTCCTGTTGCGGCTTCCGCAGGCATCTGCGGCGACCCAGACGGTAAAACCTGCCTTGATCAGATCCATGACTGTTGCCAGAACACAAATGTGGCTCTCTATACCCCATAGGACAATCTGTTTTTTATCATTTTTTTCTAAGATATCGATGAATCCCTCTTCGTCGCAACAGGAAAAGGTCAATTTCTGAAAAGCGGTTTTCCCCTCAATTTTTTCGAGAAGCTGACGATCTGTGCTTCCCAATCCTTTAGGATACTGCTCTGTGTAAGTGAAGGGAACTTCTAACACTTTTGCTCCTTCTACAAGGCGGAGAGCGTTGGTTTTTATTTCTTCAAATCCATGTATTGCGGGGAGAAGGCGCTCCTGAAGGTCGATCATAAGAAACTGAGTGTTCTTACGAGATAGTTTCAAATAAGTCATTTCGTTCCTCCTTGTGATAAAAATAATCTTTTATTTGTCAAAGTTTATTGTAATATAAATCGTGTAAACCTACACACTTTATGTTATGCTGTTCATCAACAATATGCAAAGGGTACTTTGGAGGTAGGGGAATGACCAAGCCTAACGGCGAAAACAAAAGGGAACAAGATCAGTGGACAGTAAGGGATGTACTTGTGGCCATGTCTGGAAAGGGATATCCCACCTATCTGCTGAAATTTATAACAGATGTCCAGTCTTGGATGGAAGACATACTGGCAGGAGAAGAATTAAGAGACAATGAAAGAGAAATATTGATGCCCTATCTTGAGGAGCCTTTTGAGGTGGATATGGATAACCTCTTCTCTCGCCTTGAGTGGGCCGAAGAATTTGCCGATGTCATCCCATCGATTCACAAACCTAAGGGGCATGACGATGCCATTGTGCTTGCCCTTGGTCCAGCGCAATTTGAGGATGGCATTCGCATGGCCATCGATTACGCATCTCTCTTTGGCCGGGACGTGTGCCAACGGGTATGGCTTGTCTGCGACAGCTATATGCTTTCCGACCTGCTGCGCTATTCTGCCCATATCAAGACCCTCTTCGGGCAGGGCGTGGTCTTCAGGTTTATTATGGTGACTCCGTGGGGCTGGACAGAGATTCCAGTGGGAGACAGCACAAATCCCGGCGGTCGCTTAAATTGGCGTAACTTACGCAAGGGCTCCCAGGAAACATCAAATGGCAACAGCTCTGGCGGAGAGGACGACAGAGCTCATTAGGGATTTGACGACCTCTTTGGGGCGTGATACAATCTCGCCGTTCGGGGCGTAGCGCAGCCTGGTAAGCGCGCCTGGTTCGGGACCAGGAGGTCGGAGGTTCGAATCCTCTCGCCCCGACCATATAGAAGAATGATCCTGGCTTTTTGGGCCAGGATTTTTTTATTATAACCACCAGTTAAGGGACAAAAAAATAAATTGACTAATACTGACTATTTTGCTAGAATCAGCCGTGGAGGGAAATAATTTGGCCATAGATAAAGTCGCAGTGAATAGAAAAGCCAGGCATGATTACTTTATACTTGACACCTTTGAGTGCGGCATTGTACTCACTGGTACAGAGATAAAGTCGGTGAGAGCCGGCAAGGTCAATTTAAAAGACAGCTTCGCTCTCATTCGAAATGGCGAAATGTGGCTTATTGGCGTACATATTTCCCCTTATGAGAAGGGAAGCTATTATAACCACGAACCAGAAAGGGATCGAAAGCTTCTTGTTCATAAAGCAGAGATAATACGACTGAACAGCAAAATTCGCGAAAAAGGCTTAACCCTCGTGCCCCTTTCCATCTATATAAAAAACGGGCAGCATGCAAAAATAGAGTTGGCACTGGTAAAGGGAAAGGCAGAACACGACAAACGGGACACCATAGCGGAGCGAGATGCAAAACGATCTATGGCGAGAGCCTTGCGGCGAGAAGATAGAGAATAGGGGGGCGACTGGTTTCGACGGCAAGATGGAGGGTCTGGAAGAGCGGGTCGAGGACTCCGCAACCTCGTTAAACGGCGGGACAACAATAAACGTCAACAATAATAATTACGCACTGGCTGCTTAGTTCAGCCACGTCTTCAGTAGATTAGTCACCGGTCTGCTGACAGGCGTCACAATTAGGTGAATGCCTCGCGGAGAGTGCCTCTGGCTCTGTGAGAAAGATAAAGGGGCTAGGGAGTGCGGCATCCTGTTCCTGGGGGGCTGCATCCGACACTAAAACAGGAACTACACTCGTAGAGCTTCCACGGCTGGCCCTTGTCGGACCGGGGTTCAAGTCCCCGCGCCTCCACCAATTATAAAAGACAAACCCGTCTCTCCAGAGTAATTCTCTGGGTAGGCGGGTTTTCTTTCTTCATAAATTTGGGCCCTAGCTTGTGGCCGCTTTTAACGATTGTCTTAGGCTATCGTACGGTGCCGCCGTCACCGGACGTTTTTTAAAACCGCCTGCTACAGAGAAGCTTTTACTCAAAACTGCGCCCTTGACCTTCCTCTTCATAGGTTACTCCGTCACGGATATGATAAATGCGCTTAAAGGTGGGGATTATTTTTTCATCGTGGGTAACGACAATAACAGCAGTCTCGAACCTTTGGGCCATATCGTTCAAGATTCTGATGACCGCCAGCGCACGCTCACTATCAAGGGGGGCAGTCGGTTCATCGGCCAATATTACCGGAGGGCGATTGACCAAACCGCGTGCAATGGCCACTCGTTGTTGTTCGCCACCAGAGAGTTGAGATGGCATAGCCTTGGCGCGGTGCTCCACATCAAGCGCTTTTAACAATTCTATTGCTTGTTGACGCGCTTCGGCGTTAGGTTTCCCCGCCAGCATAGGCAGCAGTGCGACGTTGTCGGTAACATCTAGGAAAGGGATCAGATACGGCGCTTGAAATACAAAGCCGATATGGTCACGACGTAGCGCGCGAAGATCTTTGACCTTCCAGCCATCGTGATAAATAACGTCATCTCCGAGCATCATTTGCCCAGCAGTCGGCTCTATCACAGCACCTAAGCATTTAAGCAACGTACTCTTGCCAGAACCTGAAGGTCCAATCAGCCCAACGACTTCCCCAGGCGCAACGTGCATGTTTACCATCTTCAAAGCGTCAACAGCAGTATCGCCGCTTCCATAGCGTTTTCTCAACCCTGAGATGCGAATGCCTTTACCAGTCATATTAACCTCCTATGGCTTCGGCCGGATCGACCTTAAGAGCGACACGAATGGCTATAATGCTCGACATGACGCAGATCATAATCACGGCGATAAAACCAAGAACTGAGTCGAGAGGCTCCAGCAGCACATATTTGGGAAAAATAGGTGCCATCAACAGAGTCGCCGAGATCTTCCCAACCACAAAACCGATCAAGCCCAAAGCAATAGACTGTTGTACAATCAAACCGACAATGGTGCGATTTTTTGTGCCGATCAGTTTTAACACGGCGATTTCCCTTATTTTGCCAAGTGTCAGCGTGTAGATGATGAAGGCGACAATAACCGAACTCACAATCGAAAGGATCACAAGAAACATCGCGATTTGCTTTGATGAGGTGGCGATCAGCTTGCCGACAAGAATTTCCTCCATCTGACTGCGAGTGTAGACCGTCAAGCGCTTCCAGCGGCGGATCGATTCAGCGACTTCTTCTGGGTCATGACCTGTTTCAACCCGCACCAAAATAGCGTTTACGTAAGGGTTGGTGCTTTGCGAGGCAATAACCGCATCAAGCAAAGCAGGCACTCCAGGCTGGTTGAAAGCCGGGTTTTCAGCTGTTCGTCGGCGCTGTTCTCGTATGGCATCGTTATCCTTTAGAAACTGGGCTTCCTGAGCATCTTTAAGTGGAATAAACACCATGGGATCACCATTGGAAGAAACCATCCTTCTAGTCAGGCCAACCACGGTGTATTGGTTACGTCGAATCTGGATGTGTTCACCAAGTTTAAATCCCGAGGCGATATCGGCAACGGCCTCGTAATGGCTCCGGGTGATCTGACGTCCTGCTACGAGATAAGGCGGCCAGCCTGGTGTTCCTGGTTCTCCGGGTGCGATGCCGGTAACCATGACGCGTACATCTCTTGCTTCTTTGCGTACTTGCATGGTGAGGTAGGTGATGTTCGCTGTCTGATCCACGCCCTGCATGCCTCGTATCCCGCGCCAGGTGTCATCGTAGATGCTTGATGATTCAGCGTAAGGACCAAGCGTGTCCTTTTGTACCACCCAGAGATCAGCACCGCTGTTGTCGAGTAGTACCTTAGCGTCATCCACCATGCCGCGATAGATGCCAGCCATGGATAGAGTAACGCCGATCAGCAGGCCAAGCCCCATGGCGGTAAAGACGAACTTTCCCCAGGAGTGCATAATGTCGCGACCTGCCAAATTGATCATTGTGTCACCCCTGGAATATGGTCAACAATGTGAATTCGGCTGTGTTCATTCAATGGGTTTTCGCTGTAGATCACTACCTGGTCGCCAATTTTGAGTCCTTCTCGTACCTGTACGCGGCCCTCCAAATCAGCGATCCCTAGTGAAACTGGTGTAAAGCGAAGATCACCATCTATAACCTGCCACACGCCCAATCTGCCATCAATGTGATGGATAGCGGCATTAGAGATAACTGGCGCTGCCGCAAGCGTTGGCAGGGTAATCGTGACCTCGGCCAGTTCACCGATTGGTGGCATCGGATCAGGAATTTGATCGAATACAACTTTGGCCAATACTTCCTCAGTAACTACGTCTGCCAATGGTTCGACTCGTAGAACACGCCCTGTCTGCATTTCTCCCGCCTGGGAACGTAACCTGATCTGGGCTGATAAACCGGCGGCGAGGCCACGCGCTCGAATTTGATCGAAGCGGACATTGACCCACAGTGAGTACGGGTCGATCAGTTCTACGACAGCCTGGCCAGCAACTACGGTGGTTCCAGGATCGGCATCACGTGATACGATCAATCCGTCAACTGGTGCAATCAGAGACAAATTGCTGCGCTGCGCCTCTAATGCCTCTCGCTCGGAACGTACACGAGATAGCTCCTCACGTGCCCCAGTCAGCGCTGCTTCCGCAACCAACAGTTCTTGTCGTTTAGCGTCTGCCACCTCTTCACTGGTGTAACCCGCTTTAAGTAACTGCTCGTAACGTAAAGCCTGTGTCTTCGCATAATTCTTACGCACCTGCGCCTCACTTATTTGAGCATTCGCTCGCTTCAGAGTGGCATCTTGAGCCTTGATACGTCCATCAAGATCTACCGGATCCATTTCGCCAAGCACTTGCCCCGCCTTCACATGCTCACCTACGTGTATATCCAAACTTTTGACCCGGCCCGCAAACGTTGGGCCAATCTTGTAAGTGTAACGAGCTTCAATAGTTCCGATGCCGAATAGTGCTGGTGAAAGGCTCTTATTCTCGACTGTGGTCAACACAATAGATACAGGAGCAAGTGGCCCCGAGCGAAAGGCAACATAGACAAAAAGCGCAAACAGAGGCACAAGTATAGATATCAGTGCCAGTGTACGTATTTTGATAGGCAATCTTTTCATAGTGCACTCCTTATGCCCCGCTGGTAGATGGCAAAAACTTTCGGAGCATTGCGGCGCATATGGCTCACATCTCCAGCTATCAACGATTGCATGACCAATCCTTGAATAGAGCCTATGAAGAGAGTAGCCGCAGCTTCGCTATCAAGCTTTTCGTCAAGCTCGCCACAGTTTTTCCCTTGTTCAAACAAATGATTGAGGCGCTCTTTATAACGCAGAGTGAGTGTTTGTGCCATCTGCTTAGGGGCAGTTTCTTCAGAACGTTGCAATTCACTAAATAACATACGTGGAATACCGGGATGCTCTGTTATAAAATCTACATGCGCCATAAACATGCTTTCAAGTGCGCCAAGAGGGGAGGATTTTGCGTCTACCGCCTTTTCGATGCGAGACATTAACCGTTCGGCTACCCATTCCATAACTGCTTGCAAGATAGCATCCTTGTTTGGAAAATGGCGAAAAAGAGCACCCTGAGTCAATCCCATGCGGTTGGCTATGGCAGCTGTGGTAATTTCGCTCGGATTCTGTTCCCCAGCCAACTCGACTACTGCTTCTACCGTCATCGCTCTTCGTTTCTCTTTAGAAAGATATTTGTTTGATGAACTCATATAAACCTCCACAAAGAAAGTAATCAATTACTATCTTTTATCATAAGAAGTAATTTGTCAACCGTTTTTTAAACTATTAATGCTAAAGGGTGGTCTTCTTTACAACCCGCTCTGCACTTTTAGTCTTCAGCTCGTCTTCATTTCTTTCAGTCAGCGGGATAGCATTTTGAGCACGGAGTATAGTCTTTCGCTTTTGCTTCCCCAAGCGAAACTTTCGGTTTGGGTGGGATTGTACCGTTTATTGTAGGAGCCTGGCTTCAAGAGTTGGTGTCGATATGTGGACTTTCAGTCGAGCTTTATGGCAATATTATTGGGTTTATTCTGGTGTTGTGTGGTTGTTTTTTGATTCAGCTTTCTCAAATCCCCTCGTCTCACCAGATAGAGTTCTGTCGTTGATCAAGGTCGTGCGATAATCTTTGCAATAGCAGTTTTTTGTTAGGTGACTTTTGCAAACGGTGAGTGGGGCAATATGGATTGTAAGGGCATGGAATACCCTGACGCAGATTACCTGCCAGCAGCGCAGAACCTATGCAAATAAGGAGGCTTTCATGATTATTCGGGAAATACAAGCCAAGAGCATTCTTTCAGCCTCAAAAATCTACCCCTATGTCATCAACCCCTATGTCGGTTGTCAGCATGCCTGCACCTACTGCTACGCCCGGTATATGAAAAAGTTCACTGGTCACAATGAACCTTGGGGTGCGTTTGTTGATGTGAAGGTTAATGCTGCAGAGTTGCTGCAGAAAGAGATATGTAAGAAAAAGAAGGCGACAGTCTGGATTAGTGGCGTCTGTGACCCATATCAGCCCTTAGAGAGAAGATACAAGCTCACGAGGCAATGTTTGCAGATATTGGTTCGCGAAGACTGGCCTGTAGTGATTCAGACCCGCTCTCCATTGGTCCTTAGGGATATGGACATCCTCAGAGGAGCAAAAAATATAGAAGTAGGGTTCTCCATAACGACCGCAGATGACAGCATAAGAAGATTGTTTGAACCAGCTGCGCCGTCTATACCTGAGCGAATAAACGCTCTTGTAGAATTACATCGGCAGGGAATCCGGACCTATGCGATGATTGCTCCACTTCTTCCGGGTGCGGAAAAACTGATTAACCTGCTGACTGGGACTGTTGATTACATTTTGGTGGATCGTATGAACTACCACTATGCAGACTTTGTCTATAAGAAATATGGTTTAGAAGAGTATATGACAGAGGAATATTTCACCCGGGTAAGCCAGCAGATCAGGTCTGATTGCTTTCGTTTGGGTATTGAGTGCTCGGTAGTGTTCTAAAAGCTGTGCAACGGGCAAGATACGTTTACAGTGTGTGGTTTCAGATCTATGACTGCGATATTACAAATGAACATGGGTGACCATCTTCAAATTATTTAAATTTGCTATCTAAAATTTTCGGTCTTCAGTTCTTTCATATCTGTCCGCGCCGATAAGTTCTTTTGCCTTTTCTTCGAGGGCTGCATTTTGTCGAGGAACAGGTTGGTCAGACGTTACTGCTCACATCATTCAAACAACTTCGATAGATCAACCTTTCCCCAATTGGAATATCCGTAGCTTCGGAAGTACACGACCATGTCTTCGGGAACTGTGATTACCTGGATGACCGTACCGAAAGGCGGCATATAGAGTGCCGCTCCTCCGTCTTCAATCTTTTTGTTCATCATATCTTTGACCATGTCGAGGGTAACACCCGATTGCCATTGGGGGGAAGCGAACAAGCGGTCCAGATTCAATTGTCGATCGTCGTACTGTCCATCGGGAATCTCCACAACCCACCCTTTCCATTCGAGGGGAGTTGGGCGGGCAAAGTTGTTCAGTGCGTAGAGGGCACCATTTTGCTGTTCAAGCACGCGGAATCCAAAAGTGGGAATCTCTACAGATACGGCCCTTTGTTTATCGGCCACCTGAATGATGGAAGACTGGTCAAGTTTAGCCTCTTGCAACCCCCGGACCATTGCTTCCAGCGTACCGTTCTCATGAATCAGGTCGAAAAGTTTCGTAACAACAAAGGTACCATCAGGATTTATGCCTGGATCAGATGCCCCGCCATTGTTCATTTCTACAAATACTCCTGACTCGTTAAATGCTGTTTCAACGTACACCTGCCCGATTGGTCGGATATTGGCAAAACTCTGGCCCTCCTCAGGATTGAACACCACACAGGCAAGGTGTTTGAGATATGGTCGCATGGCATCGGGGGTCATGTCCCAGTTACGGGCGAAGTACAGTTTGCCGTCTGCGGTTCTGGGTGATGAAACTCCCTATTCTCGTTTTGGCCTGGGAGGTTCATGAATTCGAATTCCGGCAACGTATAAAAAGATCCATCAAGCAGTATATGTTCTTCCAAAGTAAGCCCTGATGTTTCAGCCATGCCCGCTAAGAGCTCCTTCATGGGCAGTGAGTATCCTGAATATATTTCGTAAATGCCAGAGATCTGTTTCTTGCAGAGGCCTCTTTTCTCCATGTCGGCTACGATGGAATGGTGAAATTCCTGCAAATTCTTGAAAACCAGAGCGCCGTACTGGCGCCCCATCTGATGCCACGACCCGTTCAGTTGGAGAACGGAATAGCGACCGGTTTTAGTCACGTATGCCCGCCCCCCCTCAAACTCATCGATGAAAATAAGCGCTTCTTTATTTTGAGAGGTTTCCCCCCCATAGGCTGGGGGTAAAAAAGTGTGCAGTGGTGTGAAGGCGTCCATCAATACAAAAGAAAAAAGCAGGATACAGAATATTACGCGCCGTATCATGGAAATGCGAGTGTTCATAAATAATGCCTCCCTTTCAAGTAGTAAGTAATCTTAATTGACCATCTCGCTGAACTACCGCTGTCAGGCATAAATTCATAATAATTTTCTTTTGGCAACGGCACCTTGATACACAAAAAGCATCTAGCTTTGATAGTAACGCATAAAAAGTGCGCTTCTTCTTTTGAAGATATTGTTCCTTTTGTAAAAATAGTGTGGTTAAATTTAGTTGCATAAATTTTATTTGTTGTTTATACTAACACTAATATTGTGCTTTTTTGTGTTAGTATTCCAGATGTGATGCGGCTAATCTGCTAAAAATAGAAATAGAAATTGTATAGGCTATGGGAAAAACGTTGCGTCTGCACTGAGAGAAGAAGAGTTACATTATGAAAAAGTATTTAGCGCATGGATTTTGGGTTGTGGTCTTTCCGAACAAGAACGCCCCATAAGTAATTTATAACGAGAGACTTGAAGTGCCTTTTTGTGCCAAGCTTAATAGGGCAAACTTGTTCAGTAAGGCTGTGCTTTTTCTCTGTCGTATGAATTGTTGGTTGCTGTTATTGTTTATTTTGGCTCATTTGCCTATTTGGCATCCGCAAAAATCTGGTAATTTTCTAGAAAGCTCCAAGAAAACTTTTCTGAGGGTAATTTTGCTCAGAAACTAGTATTCATAGGCTTTTCGTACCTTGGTAGCAGATTAGTTCTGTGCCAGGAGCCAGGTAATCTGCAAAATTTCATTATCATAATGTAGAGGAGTGGTAAATATGAAACGGCTTTTTGTATTAGCACTTAGTATCGTTATGTTGACATGTGGAATGGCTTTTGCGGCAACGGAAATTAAAATGGCCTATACAGGTCCCGCAGATG
>LSQX01318257.1_pt1 | contig 115609 bp, 119 predicted proteins | sample 654561 | NCBI WGS metagenome assembly LSQX01 (sample SAMN04489861, study PRJNA283612) | anaerobic digester metagenome | isolation source: 4 biogas reactors fed with cattle manure at either 37C or 55C with and... | place: Denmark: Kongens Lyngby | collected 2014
GCTTTTTCCACCATTTCCTCAATACGGGCAGGATGAATGCGCCCGTCTGCCACTAATTTTTCTAAAGCTATACGGGCAATTTCACGCCGAATAGGATCAAAGCCGGATAAAATAACGGCCTCCGGAGTATCATCAATAATTAAATCTATGCCTGTCAAAGTTTCAAGAGCCCGTATATTACGGCCTTCGCGACCGATAATACGGCCCTTCATTTCATCGTTTGGCAGCGAAACTACAGATACGGTAGTTTCTGACACATGATCAGCAGCGAATTTTTGGATCGCTCCGGTGATAATTTCCCGTGCTTTCTTTTCCGCATCTTCTTTTGCCTGACTTTCAAACTCTTTTATCATTAAGGCCATTTCATGTTTCACTTCATCGCGGACACGAGATAGTAATATTTCCTTGGCCTCATCGGTAGTCATGACAGCAATACGCTCTAATTCAGCTAGCTGCTGCTGTAATGCTTCCGTGATTCTTTCCTGAATGCCGGCGATTTCCGCTTCCTTTTGCTTGATTTCTTCTTCTTTGCGTTCATTTTGCGCGATTTTTCGATCTAGTGATTCCTCTTTTTGCAAAAGCCGGCGTTCACTCCGTTTAAATTCTTCACGGCGCTCACGACTTTCCTGTTCCAGATCTCTGCGCAGCTTGTGTACTTCTTCTTTAGCCTCAATTATTTTTTCTCGTTTAACGGCCTGCGCCTGCTTTTCAGCTTCCTGTAAAATTGTTTTAGCAGCTTGTTCAGCCGAACCTATTGTTCGCTCCGCAAACTGTTTGCGCATATAGTAACCTGCTGCAGCAGCCACCACAGCTGTAATAACTGCAATCAGAATTACATAACCAGTACTCAAATATTTCACCTCCTATTAGCAGTTTAGATAATAGTATGTCTAGAAAAATAAAAATAGCCATGCGTTCACACAGCTATAAAGAAGCGCATACTGATCTTAACTGGAGTCAGATTACAATAAAATATAATTTTTTACCAGTAGAAGATATATATTCAGGCATAAAATGCCAAACGCCCAATTAGCAGGAAAACGCACTCGTTTACTTTTTCTGCCTTAAATTTTATCTGTTTTAGGGCATTATGTCAAGGAAAGCTGTGCTTTTTAATGTTTTTATGTGTATTTTACGTTTAAAAAGTTCTAAAGCACCTTTTTTGTCTGCATAATCAGGTCTGAGTTCTGCCCAACACCGTTTCACTCAGGCCCCGCAGAAAAGCCAATTATTTTTGCTGTTACCTGTCGGGCAGTTTGGGCGGAAAAACCTCTGGAGAGCAGCCTACGCATAGCTTTTTGTGGTGAAACATTACTTTTTAAACAGATTTTTGTTAAGTATTTTTCCGCCAGTATCTCTTCAAGCTCTGGATTAAAAACAGCGGACAGTGCCTGATTGATTAGCTCACGCTCGACGCCTGCCCGCAGCAGTGCAGCGCGCAGCCACAGCGGACCACGCTGCTTATTTGTCACCTGATACTCGATAAACTGCTGTGCATAGGCAGAATCATCAAGATAGCCGGCAGCTAATAATTCGTCAATTACCTGCTCTGACACCTTTACCGGTATCTTTTGACGCTGAAAAGTATCCTGTATTTGCTTTACGGTCCGGGCACGTTTTGCTAAAAGGCGATAAGCAGTAGTCCGGGCTTTTTTGATGGGATCATTTTTCATTGTTAGTCAGCAGTAGTCATTTCAGTTTCTGCAGGCGCCTCGCCGAGGGGCAGATTGAAGGTTTCACGAATTTTTCTGTCAATATTGTCGGCGATATCTTGATTATCCTTAAGGAACTGCCGCGCATTTTCCCGACCCTGCCCTAAACGGATATCACCAAAGGAGTACCAAGCGCCGCTTTTTTGTACCAAATCAATTTCAACGCCCAAATCAAGCAGAGCGCCTTCACGTGAAATGCCCTCACCGTATATGATATCAAATTCAGCCTGCTTAAAGGGAGGTGCCACTTTATTTTTGACTATTTTCGCCCGTGTGCGGCTGCCTACGGCGTCAGCTCCCTGTTTCAGTGTTTCAGTGCGGCGCACCTCCAAACGCACCGAAGAATAAAACTTTAATGCTCGCCCACCCGGTGTCACTTCGGGGTTGCCAAACATGACACCTACTTTTTCTCTGATTTGGTTAATAAAAATGGCAATACTGTTTGATTTAGAAATGGCACCGGAAAGTTTTCGCATCGCCTGAGACATTAAGCGTGCCTGCAGACCAACATGGGAATCGCCCATCTCTCCTTCAATTTCGGCTTTTGGCACCAGTGCGGCTACAGAATCAACGACCAGAATATCGATAGCACCGCTGCGCACCAACGATTCGGCTATTTCTAAAGCCTGCTCACCGGTGTCTGGTTGTGACACCAACAAATCATCTGTATTTACGCCTAAGTTTTTTGCATATTTGGGATCCAAGGCATGCTCAGCATCAATAAAAGCCGCGTATCCGCCTGCCTTTTGTGCTTCGGCAATAGCATGCAGAGCCACAGTAGTTTTACCGGATGACTCAGGTCCATATATTTCAATGATGCGGCCGCGTGGATAACCGCCTACCCCCAGCGCAATATCGATGGCCAGTGATCCCGTAGGAATAACCGATAAATTCATTTGTGCGCTGCGATCACCAAGTTTCATGATAGAGCCTTTACCAAACTGTTTTTCAATTTGCAGTAAAGCCATTTCTAAGGCTTTTTGTTTTTCTTTTTTCATTTAAACTTCTTACCTCCCACCAAACATTTGTTCCCCTACCATATGTTATCTTCTCCTTAGCGACAATAATTCCTGCTGAAAAAAATATTTTTATTAAAAGATAGCAGACAAGATTCCTGCAGCAGCAGTTATAATCAGTTATAATAAGGTAAATTCTTTAAGTTGACGATAGATGGGACCACTCCTGGTCAAAGTGCTTTGCCAACAGTAAAAACTATTTATTTTTATCGATTCCGTGTAAAAGGAACTCCCTGCCTGCAAAGTTTGTGCAAAATTTACAACTCGACCCGGGCGGACACGTCCCAGTGTCACATGCGGAGAAAAAGGTTTGTCGGGCAGTTTGTCCAGAGCAATATTTAAGGCTTGGACCAACTCCCTTAATTCTTTCCTGCCCTCTGTGACACCGGTCCAGATTACTCGTGGTTTGGCAGTTGAAGGAAAAGCACCAACACCGGCCAGGGTTATGGTAAATTTTGTGCAGCAGGCAGCAGCCGCTTCTGCATTCCGCAAAAGCTGACGCAGCCTGCTTTCATCAACACTGCCTATAAACTGCAGGGTAAGGTGAAAATTATCTTTTTCCACCCATTTCACAGCACCGGCCGCCGGTTCCAGCCGCTTTTGCAAGTCAGCCAGCTGCTGCCGGACTTGCTCCGGTAAGGCAAGGGCAAAAAAGATTCTGTGCATAGTATCCTCCCTAATGACCCTTCTAGCTATAATTTTACTTGACGAATAAAAATCCTGCTGCAGCAGGATCTTTATTCCTCTACCTGAATTTTTTGCGCTTCTGATCCATCATCGACTGCGGCACTGCCAAAAAGGCGTCTTTCCAAAGAGAAACCGCTGCGTAATTGATAAACATGAATGGTATCAGCTGCCTTTAAATATAATTCGCCATCTGACCGGGCAGCAAAATGCAGTAACACTAAAGAATAAGGTACTTCCTGTCCTGTCTGCAGACCGCGGATTCCGGCGGCGCCTGTAGTACCGGCGTTAATCATTACCGAGCCGCCCTGCTCACTGATCTCATAGCGATGCAGGTGACCGGTTAACACAACCGGCACCCGGCGGAGAAAGTAGGAAGCTATACGCGGATGATGCGCGGCGATAATATGCGGGGGCCGGTCGGATGTCTGCAGCAGTCCCTCCAGCTGACGGGCATATTCATCAAGTACATTTTCGGCAGCTACCACCATCCCGCTATCACCGGCAGAGGGATCAGCTATACCTGCAATGCGCAGCCCCAACACTTCTATCTGTCCCGCTTCTAAAACAATAACATTATCAAGCTGCTGCAGACGGGCAATGACTCCGGGAGAGTCATGGTTACCGGGAATAAAGATATAAGGGATCTCAAATTCGGCAATGGGATTTGCCAGTGAAGTTTCTATTTCTGTGCCAAAGTCCGTAATATCACCTGTGTCTATCACCATGTGGACATTGAAAGTATCAATTACCTGACGCAGAAAGTCAATGCCGGCAGGATTATTATGCAGGTCGGAGACGTGAACAACTTTCAGCTCCCCTTCTACCGTATCTAAGGGTTCCAGCCGCTCAACCTGCTGAAATAAAGTATTAATACTAACGGCTACCAGTTCCAATTGTTCGCCCAAAGTCTGTACACTAAATAGGGCTTCCTCCAAAAGTCCAAATAACCAGGGAGCTGCCTTGAGAATTCCTTCAAACTCCGGATTCATAAAGGCTAATGGCTTGTACGTAAAATAGGACACTGCCAGCAAAGTGCCTAAAACAAAGACACCCAGCAGACCGGCGGCTATTAATTGTTTACGCTCACGGATACCAAAAAAAAAGGGACCGGCAAAGCCTCCGACAAAGGCCAGCACCAACAGCCTGGCTATAAAGATCTCCACTTTGCGGCGGGCAGCAGCGCGCAAAGCGGCTAAATACTCTTCGTCATTAGTATGTTCCAATACTTCCTGTAATCGCTGCAAATTAATATTATCTAGACGAACTTTCAGCATTAGAGGCGGCAGATGGGTTCTGGCCCGCACACGCCCTAAAGGGGGTAATTCCAGCTGTGTGTAGCCGCGATCAAAAATCTGCAGCCCCAACTCTACCTGCAGTGCCTCCAATCCGGTAGTAAAACTACCTAACAGACTGACAAAAGCCAGCATGCCAATGATGGCTAAGAGGATTAAAGTGAAAACTTGACGCTGATTTTCCTTAAGCAAACCATCACCCAAGTTGAATAAGGTACAGGCGCAGCATGTTTAAAGCACTCATGACTGCCCGCTCTTTAATATTCTCCCGTTTGCCGAAAAAATTAAACCTCTGACAGGTCACTGTAGTCGGTGTGGCCAAAGCTATATAAACAAGCCCCACCGGCTTGTCAGCAGTTCCTCCCGTGGGTCCGGCAATCCCGGTAATGCCCATACCCAAGTCGCTTTCTGCAACCTCTCTGACTTGACTGGCCATGGCGCGTCCAACTTCAGCGGAAACGGCATCATGTTCCTCAATAAACTGCAGGGGAATGCCCAACAGCTTGCTTTTAGCTTCATTGCTGTAAGTAACCAGTCCTGCTGAAAAAAAGCTGGAACTGCCGGGTATATTAGTTAAGGTGTGGGCTAAATAACCTCCTGTGCATGATTCCGCCAGGGCAAGGCTCAGTTTATTTTTGCTTAAAAGTTCAGCAACTACACTGCCCATTGTCTGCTCATCCCTGGCATAAATGGCATTTCCCAAGCGGGCAGTTAGCTTAGCCTCAGTCTCATCTAAAAGCTCTTGACATTCCGTTTTGCTGCGAGCTTTAGCCGTTAAACGTAAGTGCACCTCACCTAGTTTAGCCAGCGGAGCAATGGTAGGATTAGTTTGTGCGGCAATAATCTCAGCCAGCTTATCTTCTACGCTGGATTCCCCCAGTCCTACCACTTTTAGAGTACGGGAAACCAGGCTGCTGCCGCTGGACGGCAGAAGAGGCATAATCTTTTCAATAAACATTGGTTCTAATTCACGCGGCGGTCCCGGTAAAAGCACAATAATTTTGTCCCGGTGCTCCAGCCAAATGCCGGGGGCTGTCCCATAGTCATTGGTAATCAACTTAGCGCCACGCGGCAGCAGTGCTTGTTTGTAATTATTCTGGGTCATTTTACTGCCGCGGCTTGCGAACATATTTATTAACTGCCGCTCCCACTCAGCATTTACTTCCAAAGGAAGCTGTAAAACTTTTGCCACCGTCTCTTTAGTCAGGTCATCCATGGTGGGACCGAGGCCGCCCGAAGTAATGATTATATCTGACCGTGACAGCGCTAAACGTAAAGCTGCTTCCAGTCTGACCGCGTTATCCCCGACTACAGTATGCCAATAAACATCTATGCCCATTTGGGCCAGCTTTTCCGATAAAAAACGGGCATTTGTATTAACAGTCTGCCCCAGCAGTAATTCTGTCCCGGTAGCAATAATTTCTGCCTTCATTCTTCCCCTTCTCTCTAAGGTATGGCTTCCTGAATAATACCACCGCCCAGCACATCCTGGTTCTGGTAGAAAACGACAGCCTGACCAGGTGTGACTGCCCGTTCCGGTTCGGCAAAATCTACCCGTACACGCTCTGCAGACTGTGGTGTTAAAATCCCCGCCACTTCCCGGGCATGATAGCGAACCTTTATCTTTACCGGCAGTGATTCTTTCAAATCTTCAATTAAGATATAATTACAGTCTGCCGCAATCAGGGAACTAAAATAAACATCCTTATCCTCACCGACAATCAGCGCGTTACGTTCAACATCCAATTTTACCACAAACAGCGGCTTGCCTACGGCGATCCCTAAGCCTTTGCGCTGCCCTACAGTATAATTCATCAAACCCTGATGTGTTCCCAGCTGTCTGCCGCTGGTATCCAGAATTGGACCCGGTTCAGCCGTCAGCCCACTCTCTTCCTTGAGAAAGCGCTTATAATCATCATCAGGGATAAAGCAGATTTCCTGGCTGTCCGGCTTCTGAGCGACAGCCAAACCATAATCAGCTGCCAGCTGACGCACTTCACTCTTTAAGTAACCCCCTAAGGGAAACAGTGTGTGGGCAAGCTGTTTTTGAGTCAGACTATAAAGTGTATATGTTTGGTCTTTGGCGCTATCTTTTGCCTTTTGCAGGCGGTAGCGCTTTATTTTTTGGTCATACCTGATTTGTGCATAATGGCCTGTCGCCAGATAGTCTGCCTCCAATTCCAGGGCTCGCTGTAACAAAAGATCAAATTTCATGTAACGATTACAGGCAATACAGGGATTGGGAGTGCGCCCCCGCCGATATTCTTCAATAAAATAGTCAACTACCTGCTGCCGAAACTGCTCTTTAAAGTTGACCACATAAAACGGAATGCCCAATTTATCAGCAACCCGGCGGGCATCTGCCACTGATGAAAGGGAACAACAGCCGCGACCGGATTGTCTGGCCTCAGCTTCAAATTCATCGGCTACCCATAACCGCATGGTCATACCAATCACTTCATAGCCCTGCTCTAATAATAATGCTGTAGCCAGGGAACTATCAACACCGCCGCTCATGGCCACGACGACACGTTTTTTCTTTTTTGCAGCCATTTTATCCCTCCGTCTTGCTCAGACTATTGTTAGTATGACCTAAAATGAATTTTGCTTTACCACGGGTAGCCTCACTGAGCTGCTTTTGTAAGTTTTCCCGAGCTGCTTTAGTCACGCTGCCGAACACCGTCACCCCATGCTCTCCATACTCAACATTACTTACTTCCCCGTTACCGGCGGCAATTTCCCGCAGCACACTACCAATATATTCGTAAGAGATAAGTACAGTAAAAGGCTCATGAAAGATTTCCGTGATGCGTTCAGCTGCCTGCAAACCGGCTTCAGCACAGGCACGGTAAGCGCGTACCAAGCCGCCAATACCCAGTTTAACACCGCCAAAATAGCGTGTACCTACCACAGTCACATTAGTCAAACCGGCATTTTCAATTGCCTGCAGCATCGGCGGACCGGCCGTACCGGCAGGTTCTGCCGCATCATTCTGGCGACAAATAGCTGTATCACCCAGTCCAATTTTATAGGCATAAGCATTATGGGTGGCATCATGAAATTCCTGACTTACTTTGGCAATAAAAGCTTTAGCTGCTTCTTCATCGTCAGTTCGTGTCACACTGGCTATAAAGCGGCAGGCTCCTACAGCAATTTTTACCTGCACAGGCCCTGCCACGGTATCAAAACGATCAATCATGTTTTTCACCTTTTCTTTGTCGCAGCGCTTCCCAGCGTGCCAGCCGTTCTTTTATGGAACGCTCATAGCCGTTGCTGCCCGGCCTGTACAACTTTGGCCTGGGCATACCCTCCGGCAGGTAATTCTGCACCACAAAATTGCCGCGATAATTATGGGGGTAGAGATAATCTTTTCCGTAGCCTAATTTTTTGGCCCCACTATAGCTGGCATCACGTAAATGCAGCGGCACCCTCTCTCCGGGACTCTGTTTTACCAGAGCCAAAGCTTCTTCAATACCCAGGTAGGCGGCATTGCTTTTAGGCGCCGCTGCCAGATAGGTGGTTGCCTGGGCCAGGGAAATACGCCCTTCCGGCATGCCCAGCATCTGTACCGCCTGTGCCGCCGCTACAGCTACCAGCAGTCCGTGGGGATCGGCATTGCCGATATCTTCTGAAGCAAGAATAACAAGACGCCGGGCAATAAATAAGGGATCTTCACCGGCTTCCAGCATCCGCGCCAGCCAGAAAAGTGCCGCATCCGGATCGGAACCGCGGACAGATTTGATAAAAGCAGAGATAACATCGTAATGGGCATCACCGTCCCGGTCATAAACTACTGCCCGCCGCTGCACTGCCTCTTCTGCCAGCTTCAGATCAACCATTTTTTGTCCCCGGTCATCAACCTCAGCCAAAGCAGCCGCCAATTCCAGAGCGTTGAGAGCAGCGCGGGCATCACCGTTAGCCATCACTGCCAGATGTTCTAAAGCCTCTTCTGTCAGATTGACAGTTTCCAGGCGGGCTTCAGGGCTGAGCAGTGCGCGCAGCAGCAGCTCCGTTATTTCTTCTGTGCTTAAAGGTTCAAAGGGAAAAATTCGCATCCGGGACAGTAAAGGCGCATTAATAGTAAAATATGGATTTTCCGTAGTTGCGCCGATCAAAACAACCAGACCTTTTTCGGCGGCCGGCAGTAAGGCATCCTGCTGTGCCTTGTTAAAACGGTGGATTTCATCGATAAAAAGCACAGTACGCTGACCATTCTGGACCAAGCGTGTTCTGGCAGCATCAATAATTTTCCGTAATTCACTGACGCTGGAAGACACGGCATTGACACGTACAAAGGCAGCATTTGTTTTGGCCGCAATAATTTCTGCCAGTGTAGTTTTACCGGTTCCCGGCGGCCCGTAAAAGAGCAGTGACGATAAAACATCACTCTCAATCAGGCGGCGCAGAGGTTTCCCCGGAGCAACAAGATGTTTTTGTCCCGCAAATTCGTCAAGGTTTTGCGGACGCAGACGCAAAGCCAGAGGACCATGCTTTTTTAGTTCTTCTTCCTCGCGCATTGTAAAAAAGTCCATGCCATCACCCATTAAGTGCAGCCAGGGCGCGTTTGGCCTGTAAATAAAGACCGCATTCCACCCGTTTGCGGTGAAGTTCACAGCCCAAGGCATAAGGCTGCTGCAGATCATCATTAATATTCCAGGCTGCCGCGTGACAGCCGCCACCACAGAAAAAGCGGGCGAAACAAGCACGACATGCTTCCTTTTCCACCGAATCTACACCTTGAAAACGGCTTAACTGACGATAGTCGACACCGTCTGCCACATGACCGGCACAAAACTCCGCTTGGCCGGCAAACTGATGGCAGGGGTAAAGTTTACCGTCCGGCGTTACCGCTAAATATGTACTGCCTGCTCCACAGCCTAAAGCCCGCTTTTTGGCACACGGCCCTTGGTGTAAATCTAACTCAAAATGGAAAAAGTATACTTTCTTGCCTAGCTCTTCCCATTCCCATAACAAGGCAGCCAACTTTTCATATTCTGCAAATAGGCGCGGTAAATCCTCCTCCTGTAGAGCCTGCTCCGCTTCCGGCTTTAAAACAACCGGTTCCAGTGAAAGTGAAGTAAAACCGTGCCGTACCATCTCCTTGACATCTTCGGTAAAATCCAGGTTGTGCCGTGTATAGGTACCGCGCAGATAATAATTATTGTGCTGCCGGGCAGCAGTTATCTTTTTACTGTTAGCTAATACCTGCTGCCACGTACCGCCGCCCCCGGGCAGTACACGAAATCTGTCATGTACAGTCTGCCGTCCGTCCAGTGATAAAACCAGACTTAACTGTTCACCATTGATAAAGTCAATCATTTCTTCCGTTAAATGTAAAGCATTGGTAGTAATGGTGAACTTGATTATTTTCCCTAACTTGGCGGCCTGTTCTTTACCATAGGCCACAGTTTCCCGGAGAACAGCAAAATTTAGAGTTGGTTCGCCACCAAAAAAATCGATTTCACAGTGACGCCTTTCTTTACTGGCTTCCAGTAAGAAATCTACAGCCTGTTTAGCTGTAGTCAGGGGCATTAAACCTCTCGTACCACCGTAATGTCCTTTACTGGCAAAACAATAGGTGCAGCGCATATTGCATTCATGGGCTAAATGCAGACAAAGAGCTTTAACGACATTGTCTGTTGTTAAAGCAAGCTCCCTCTTTTTACTAAACAAGATTTCCTGAGCCTGTAGGTCAGCAATTTCTGCCAGCACCTGCTCGGCTGTCTTCTGCCCCCAGCCTGCAGCCAGCGTCTCTTGTACGACCGAGGCAGATTTACCCCTTGCTAACATCTCTACTGCTTGGTAAGAAGGATCATCTAAAATATGTAAAGCACCGCTTTCCACGTCAAGTGCTAATTTTAAATCATGTAAGCTAAAGGTATGCACCATTCTCTCGTCTTCCTCATTTCATCATTAATGTGACAGGGGACGGTTCCTTGACACGCCGAAACCGCAGTGCTGACCTCCCCGTCAGATAAGGGGTCGATGTCATTTCCTAACCGACAAGAAAAGCGTGCATTAATTGCTTTTAGCACGCCGCCTCTTTCTATTTAAATTAACTTTTGACTGCTTATTTTTGTTCTCTGATACAGGGTTGATTAGCGACTGTACATGAGGTTTTACATGCCGATTGACAGGATGTGGGACACTCTCCACAGCCGGAATCTGCATTAAAAGCTTTTGCTGCCTCAGGATTTACGGTGATAATATGCTTCTTTTCCACAAAATTTACCTCCTTCTCCAGATTACAGCCTCATTATAGCACAATTGCAGAAAGCGGTAAAGGAGGACAAATAAAAACGGTGCTAACACAAATACATTTAGCACCGTAAAGTCTTTATTCTTCAGCTTGGTAAATGCTTTTACAGTATTCAATACCCTTGACGGCATCAGTAGCATAGGCATCGGCTCCGGTAAATTCGCGTACAGCCTCGCTAACAACGGTGCCGCCGATAATTACTTTGACCTGATCTCTTAAACCGGCCTCTTTAAAAGCCTCGACAACATTTTTCATTTCCGGATAAGTTGAGTTTAACAAAGCACTTAAGCCTACCACTTTTGCACCGCTTGTCTGAACCATTTCCACAAATTTTTCAGCCGGCACATCTACACCTAAATCAATAACTTTAAATCTGTGACTGCGGAGTAGGTTGACAACGATATTCTTGCCAATATCATGAATGTCACCGCTAACGGTGCCGATTACAACCGTGCCAATAATTTTACCTTCAGCACCCTTAGCAGCAATAAATGGCTCCAGCTTGGCCATCAGACCCTGCATTATTTCGCCGGAAAACATTAACTCGGTAAGAAAATACTGTCCAGACGCGTACAATTCACCAACAGCTACAATACCTTCATTTAAATCGTTAATAATCTCAATCGGTGAAACTTTTTGAGCCAGTTTTTCATCAACCAGTTCGTTCACCCTATCCTCATCCAAATCACGCAATGCTTTAGCTAACTCGTTCATGATTGAATGCCTACCCCTTTCTACGAGTGCATCTTCACCATTAAACAGTCAATTAACAGCAAAAATATATAAGTTCTTGTAAAATGATAGCACACTAATTGTGATCACAAACTGCACTCTTTAACAGATTCCTCTCATTGGCAAAAGTTAGGTTTAGTTAGCGTTTTAATCAACCACCTCCAACATCGGTCAGTTATCTATTGATAAGTTCACGATATAGAGCACGAACTGAACACCAAGTAATAACTAAACAGCAGCTGGTAACAACTGCAGCTTTAGTATATGCATCTCTGGCAAAAAATAATTAAGCCTACAGCTTTTTATCAATATTATATCGTATTGATAACCGGCTTGTCTACACAAAAAAAAGACGTTAATCCTGCATTTTACGCCCCCTTCTGCCCTATTGACATAATATGTTAGTAATAATATGGTCATCAGATCTTTAAATATGATCACCTGCGCTCGTTTACGCAGGTGATCCTGATAAATCTATAAAAAAGTATGACTAAAGCCTAACAATTATTTATCATAAACTTTCTTTGCAAAAGTGACACCTGTTTGTGCATCTCTGGCATAGGCATCGGCACCTGTATATTCACGGACAGCTTCGCTGGTTATGGTGCCGCCGATGATCACTTTAACCTGATCTCGCAAGCCTGCTTCTTTGAGTGCTTCAATAACATTCTTCATTTCCGGATAAGTTGAGTTCAGTAAAGCACTTAAGCCTAAAACCTTCGTGCCGCTTTCCCGCACCAGCTCCACGAATTTTTCTGTCGGTACATCGACGCCTAAATCTATCACCTTAAAGCCATGGCTGCGCAGCAAATTGACAACAATATTCTTACCAATATCATGGATGTCACCACTTACGGTGCCGATAACAAATGTTCCCATTGTCTGTTCAGCTTCACTACCGGAGGCAATTAATGGTTCAAGTTTAGCCATTACACCCTGCATAATTTCTGCAGAAAACATCAATTCTGTTAAATAGTATTCTCCGGCAGCAAACAGATCACCAACAGCAGCAATACCCTCGTTACATTCCCTAATAATCTCAGTGGGAGCTACACCTTGGGCAAGCTTTTCGTCAACAAGTTGATTTACTAAATCCTCATTTAAGTCACGTAATGCCTCAGCAAGCTTTGTCATTTACGGTCTCCTCCTTTCTATTGGCTGCAGACCCAGCCATAAGCCATACTATCGAGCTGTTCCCACCAATCCTTAATTAGTTTTTCATCGCCAGGTATTTTCCAGTTGTTTTCCTTTTTTATTTCTTCCCATGGTGTTACAATGCCTGGTTCGGGGAATTCAACCCCATTAGTACCGGGCTCGCCAATTTTAGGCTCCGGAGCCGGACCATCAGAATATTTACCATATTCCATTACTGCATCCAGCAGAGCACGGAAGTTTTCAGGTTTAGTATCTTCCGGAATATGTCCACCGCCATTCGGTATCCAACCACCGTCTTTACCAACAGTCTCACACAGAAGCTTGACGCGCTCACGGATATCATCCGGTGTGCCCAAGATTAACATATCGGTGGGAATACCGCCTGTAATACATTGTTTATGGCCAAATTTTTCTTTTGCGTCAAAAATGTCTGCTTCATTATCGATATCGCAAATGACAGTGCCCTTAGGAAACTCTGCCATAAAGTGCCAGTGGGGACTCCAGTCACCTTCTAAGAAGATACGGAATTTCCAGCCGGCTTCAATTAATTTCATGATACCTTTATAAAAGGTTGGCCAATAGAAAGTTTCAAACTGTTTAGGTGAGAGGAAGCAAGGCTTATGTGTAGCAACAAAAATGGGAAAACGTTTTAAGGGGTCCGCTCTACGCCAGGCAGTACTTAACTGTTGTTCTAAAATATGCTCACAAGCTTCTAACACATTGTCAGGCTGCCTGAACATATCACGTGTTATACCGTTAAATCCCCGGTACGCATCAGAAAGCACATCAAAGGGAGCTGTAAAGCCACCCACCGTACCTTGGGGAATCCCGACTTCATTTTTTAACCGCTCAATTCTCTTGGCCGCTGCGGCGCCAAATATACTCCCGGCCATGCCGGCCTTAAGGAAAGCCATGTAAGAACGTATAGAGCCGCGTTCTTTGAATTCACCGAAGATGCGCGGCAAATAAACATCCATGCGGTAACCGATAGGGTCGTCTATAAAGCGCCGATACTCATCGGCTTTCATCCATTCCTGCTCATTAAACTGCTGCAGAGATTTGGCTGCAATATCCCGGCCCGGTACTCGCCACAGTTGGTTGTTGGTAATATCCCACATGGGAGCCCAGGCCAAATTTGTACGAAATATGTCTACTTCAGGATACTTTTTGGCAAACTCTACCTCCATGTCTTCCCAGATTTGAAAATCATACATAATTTGCTGGTAAGTGTAACCTGATTGTTTTTCTGCAAAGTATGTGGTGGCAAAAGCTGTGGGTACGCGATCAGTAGGTTCCAGGGCTATGGCAGCCTGATAACGACCAAGACGTTCATTATACAACCTTTGGATCTCGTTCGTCGTCACTGTTTACCACTCCTCTTGTTATTACTAATTAGGTGATAATAGCCGCAGCGAGCATTTTCCATTTTTTTCACCCCATTTCTTTATCAACTCTCACCACAGGCTGTTATCAGCCAACAACGCCAATATTCGACTATTTTGACTGATTATAATTTTCTGAATATAATTTACATTTTTAACTAAATATCACATACAAATCTTATAATATAATTACCCTCACTGTCAACAACCATCGGTCTTTGCTTAGCGTGAACAACAGCATCATCAGCAGCGCTCAACATTCACAAAATCCGGCAAACAAACATAAGCTGTAGGTGCCGGAGGTGCTAGCTATGATATATAAAGTATCTGTTCTGCTGCCGCTGTTAATCTATTTGGTGGGCAGCGCAAAATTAGAGCCAGCGGCGGCTCAGTGGTGGAAACAAAAACAGCGGCAATACATATATCATTACCTGATTATTTTTGTGGCTTGTACTGTACTGGGCTTTTTCCTGATCCTTTTTTCACTATCATGCATGGGTAAAGTTGATCCCAGTTATCTTGAACTGGTATTGACCCTTTGTTTTACGGCGGGGAGAATATTGCTGTCGGGATCTGCTGCCAGGCTTTTTAAAACCATATTATACGGTGACAAAACAGGCCTGTCTGCTGATTCCTCACTGGGAATGCTTCTGTTTATCCTGTTTGTGCAGTTAATCGCCCTCAACGGTTACCCGCTGGTACTAGACTTGGCTAGACTTACTTTAAGTGTCCTGATCATCAGAACAGGCTTTTCCAGCGGCTATCTCTATCTTAGCGCCTGCTTATAAATTAGTACATCGTCGAAAGCAAAGAGACCGTTTCAGCAAACGGTCTCTTTAAGTGTTAATTCCAAAGATTCCTCCAGCGGCTCCTGTAGCAAACGCAAGTGCTGCTTTAGAAATATAGCTGACATTCAGGCTAAAATCCGGCAAGACTATCATGGCAATGATAATCAGACCTGCTAAATAGAGCAAACCGGTAATACCACCATTTAACCAGCCCCTCAGCTGCAGTCTTTTCGTGACATAAGCAGCACCAAGAAAGATGGAAACTAAAGATGTGGCATAGGCTGTGTAAGGCAGAATAGCTTCCGTCAAACTTGTATACTGTATGAGCAGGCTGAAGATTAAGAAAACAACTAGTGAAAAAAAGTAGGCGTAGAGAACTCCTTTGGCCATCACCAAAACTGCAGTTGGCGGGCGGACCTGCAGCGCTGCGGCATTTTTCCTTGGCATTGAGTTCACCTCCACAAGTTCTTACTTGCAATTTATGTACTCAATGCGCAAATTATGCCGTTTAAGCAGGTTTACTCTTTGATTACCGATTCAACAGAAAAACGTGCCATCCGGATACTAACATTATCTGCAACGCGAACAGTTATTTCGTTATCATTGAGTTTTTCAATGGTACCATAAATACCACCAATGGTACGAATTTTACTGCCAACAGATAAGTTTGCCAGCATGTCATTTCTTGCTTTTTGCTGCTGCTGCTGCGGCCGAATCGTAAAAAAGTACATAAGACCAAAAAACAACAGCATGGGGGCCATTAGTTTTAATGTTTCTGTCATTACTTCTCCTCCTTTTGCTGCCCAAAACGGGCGATAAAGTCTTCATACAGCTCAGGAAAGGTGCCGTTAAGAATACTTTCCCTAATACGGGCCATAAAATGCACTAACACAAAGAGATTATGATAGGTAGTCAGCCGCAACCCAAAGATCTCATTGGCTTTAATTAAATGCCGTACATAGGCACGGGTATAATTGCGGCAGGCATAACAATTACAACCTTCTTCCAATGGGTTAAAATCCCGGGCATAAGGAGCATTACGCACAGTCAGATAGCCGTCTCTGGTCATAATAGTACCGTTTCTGGCAATACGTGTCGGCAGCACACAATCAAACATATCGATACCGCGTTTAACACTTTCAATTATATAATCGGCAGTACCCACTCCCATCAGATAACGCGGTTTATTAGTCGGCAGCAGCGGCAGCGTCTCGTCCAGCATATCATACATCAGTTCTGCAGGTTCACCTACACTTAAGCCGCCGATACCATAGCCGGGGAAATCTAAGGCCACTAACTGGAGTGCACTCTCTTTGCGCAAATCAGCATACATACCGCCCTGCACAATGCCAAAAAGCGCCTGCTTACTGCTTTTATGTGCTTGCAGACAGCGCTCAGCCCAACGTGTGGTCCGGGCCAGGGAATCTTCAATATAGCTGCGTTCAGCGGGATAGGGAGCGCATTCATCTAAAACCATGGCAATATCAGAACCCAGCGCTTCTTGAATCTCAACAGCTTTTTCCGGGCTGAGGAAATGTTCAGAACCGTCCAGATGGGAGCGAAAAGTTACTCCCTTCTCCTCTATTTTACGCAGAGCACCTAAACTAAAAACCTGAAAACCTCCGCTATCGGTTAAAATAGCACGGTCCCAATTCATAAAACGGTGTAAACCACCTGCTTCATGAATCAGCTCATGGCCGGGACGTAAATAGAGATGATAGGTATTACTCAGGATAATACCCGCACCAATCTCTTTTAATTCTTCGGGACTCATTGCTTTGACCGTTGCCTGGGTGCCTACCGGCATAAAAACCGGTGTAGGAATATCGCCATGTGGTGTATGTAATATTCCGGCACGGGCGCCGGTGACGGAACATTCTTTGAGCAGGGTAAAAGTTACAGCCATTTACATCTCTCCAAAAGTTAGTTTAACCGTCTTTCTTACGGCTGTCAATCACAGAATGAGCATGGCGTCGCCAAAACTAAAAAAGCGGTATTTAGCCTGCACTGCTTCTTGATATGCCCGCAGGACATTTTCCCGTCCGGCAAAGGCAGCAACCAGCATTAAAAGTGTTGATTTGGGCAAATGAAAGTTTGTCAGCAGGGCATCGATGGCCTTAAAACGATAACCGGGATAAATAAATATATCAGTCCAACCACTACCGGCCTCAATTTCACCACTTGCCGAGGCAACAGTCTCTAAAGTACGGCAGGTTGTCGTGCCTACGGCAAAGATGCGTCCGCCGCGCTGCTTACATTGATTAAGCAGCGCCGCAGCTTCTGCTGAAAGATGATAATACTCACTATGCATTTGGTGTTCTTCAATGCGCTTAACTTTGACAGGACGGAAAGTGCCAAGCCCGACATGCAGGGTCAGATAAACAAGAGATACTCCTTTAGCTGTAATCTGCTGCAAAAAATCAGGGGTAAAATGTAGTCCTGCCGTGGGCGCGGCTGCGGAGCCATCTTCCTGCGCATAGACAGTCTGGTAACGATTCTTATCAGTCAGCTTTTCCTTAATGTAAGGCGGCAGCGGCATTTCACCTAAGCGGTCTAAAAGCTCTTGAAAAATACCTGTATAGGAAAAACGTACAAGCCTTCCCCCGTCAGGCAAAATTTCTACAATACGTGCTCTCAATTCCCCGCTGCCGAAAACTACCTCGGCCCCGGGGCGCAGTCGTTTACCGGGTCTAACAATAGTCTCCCAGGTATGGGCATCACGCTGTTTCAGCAGCAGTATTTCCACTACAGCCCCCCCTGGCACTTTGTGTCCCAGCAGACGGGCGGGCAGTACCTTTGTATTATTAAGAACTAAAGCGTCACCGGCCCGCAAATAATTTATCAGGTCCGTAAACTGCCGGTGCTCGCAGCTGCCGTCATTTTTATGCAAAACAAGTAAGCGGGAGGCTTCCCGCTGTGCCAGTGGAACCTGGGCAATCAAGGGTTCCGGTAGTTCATAATCAAAATCCTCCAGATACAAACGACCACCACCAAGGGATTCTCTTTTCATTCTTTTCCTTTTTATTGATATTATACTGCAGCTTGTCTAAATCTAATTCGACAGCATTAAGATATTTCCTCCGGCTGATCACCTTTATAGTAGCGATCCTTTTCACTGAAAATACAGCCGCAATAAGGTTGACGATAAAGACCTGCTGCCTGGGAAAGCTTAATGCTTTCACGGTAGCCCGGACGCAAGTCTGCATAAATAAACTCCACACCATGCTTCTGCGCCGCCGCCTCCCCTATTTCCCGCAGTAATTGATGATCCTGATAGGGACTGATTGCCAGCGTGGTGGAGAATTTAGTAAATCCTAAACTTTTAGCTTTGTTGGCTGCCGCAAATAAGCGAAGTGTATAGCATTCCCGACAGCGTTCTGCCAGATTATTGACGGTTTGCTGCAAAAACAATTCTAACTGATAATTCCTCTGCACGGTTAGCGGCACATGCTCCTGTTGACAGTATGCCACCAATGTTTCCAGCCGCCGCTGAAATTCCTTATAGGGGTGAATGTTAGGATTATAAAAATAACCATGTATTTGATAGCCAAGGGCACGGAAATGTTTAATACTATAAGTGCTGCAGGGTGCGCAGCACATATGCAAAAAAAGCTCCATTTTTTCACCTACCACAAAGTGTTCTGCTCTTTTTCAGTATAGTTTAACCCCAGATGTCGACAGGCTCGTGCTGTAACTACGCGACCGCGTGGTGTACGCTGCAGAAAACCTATTTGCATTAAATAGGGTTCGTAAACATCCTCAATGGTTTCCGCTTCCTCGGCAATGGCAGCGGCCAACGTATCTAATCCTACCGGACCGCCGTTAAATTTTTCTACCATTGTCTGCAGCAGATACCTGTCAACTTCATCTAATCCCAGCTCGTCAACCTGCAGCAGCCGCAGCGCCTGCTGTGCAACTTCTGCATTAATGAAATTGTTGGCTTTAACCTGGGCGAAATCACGCACTCTTTTGAGCAAGCGATTGGCAACCCGGGGCGTTCCGCGTGAACTTTTGGCAATGGTCAAGGCACCCTGCTCATCAATACCGACCTGTAGTATTTTGGCTGCCCGGCGCACGATAGTCTGCAGCTCCTGCTCTTGATAAAACTCTAAACGAGCAACCACACCAAAACGATCACGTAAAGGTGAAGATAAAGCACCGGCCCGTGTAGTGGCACCTATCAGAGTAAAGGGTGCCAAATCTAAACGTAATGAACGGGCACTGGGCCCCTTGCCAATTATTATATCTAAAGCAAAATCCTCCATTGCCGGGTACAAAATTTCTTCTACAGTACGGTTAAGCCGGTGAATTTCGTCAATAAATAAGACATCATATGGTGCCAGATTTGTTAAAACAGCTGCCAAGTCTCCGGGACGTTCAATGGCCGGGCCGGAAGTAGCACGCAGATTAACACCTAGTTCTATGGCAATAATCTGCGAAAGTGTTGTTTTACCTAAACCGGGCGGACCGTATAATAACACATGGTCAAGGGAGTCACCGCGCGCCTTGGCTGCCTCAATAAAAACGCTTAAATTATCTTTTAATTTTTCCTGTCCAATAAAATCATCCAAACTGCGCGGCCGTAATGAACTATCTTGTAAGTCATCTTCATTACGCCGTTGTGCAGAGATAATCCTCTCTTCCATGATTCTCTCCTTAGTGCGTGCCCAGGCGGGCTAACGCTTTACGTAATAATTCTTCCGCCGCCAACTGATCACGTTTCGGTACAGCATTTAAGGCACTCTGTGCCTCTGTACCGTGATAACCCAGAGCCTGTAAGGCGGCTAAAGCTTCGCTGTATGCATCGGCAGCTGTCTGTTCGGCTGGCGGCTGCAGTGACTCTGCGCCGGACTCAACTATCTCTGTCACCTTCTCCTTTAGTTCCACTATCAGGCGTCGGGCGGATTTCGGTCCGACGCCCGGTACACGAGTTAAAACTTTTATGTTCTCATGTATAACAGCGGCATAAAACTCGGCAGCCGTCAGCGTTGATAAGACAGCCAATGCTGCTTTGGGACCAATTCCGGACACAGAAATAAGCAGCTTAAATAAGTTTAACTCTTCTTTCTGCAAAAAGCCATAAAGCTGCAGCGCATCTTCGCGAACTGCCAAATAGATATACAGTTTAACTTCTTGTCCTAAGGCAGCCAATCGGGACTGTACAGTCAAAGGAACGGTAACTTGCCAGCCGATACCATTATTTTCAATAACGGCGGTATCTTGTTCCAGAGCAATTAAAACGCCGCGAAGATAATTAAACATATGTCCTCCCCCGCTGTAATACAGTACGCCCGGTACGGCTGTGGGCATGACACAGGGCAATGGCCAACCCATCTGCGGCATCATCCGGACGCGGAATATGGTCTAATCCCAACTGCATTCTTATCATCTGCTGCACCTGCTGCTTCTCAGCCCTTCCATAGCCAACGACAGCTTGTTTTACCTGCAGCGGCGTGTATTCAAAAACCTGCAGGCCGGCTATTCTTACCGTAAGCACTACCACACCACGGGCTTCCCCCACCTGCATGGCACTGTTAGCGTTTTTCGCAAAAAATAATTTTTCTATAGCCACTTCCTGTGGTTGATGGCGAGCTAATAATACCTGCAGCTCATGATATATTAGTTCTAAACGCTCCGGCACACTAAGGCCGGCAGGTGTACGGATACAACCATAAGCAAGGGCAGAACTGCGATAACCATCTGTCTCTACCACACCATAACCGGTAATGGCAATTCCCGGATCGACACCTAAAATACGCAAAGCTATCTCCCCTTTTTTTCCTATGCAAACATATATTCGCTAATCCTGCCTTTTATCCTGCTTAGTTCACTATAGTTATAATTTAATTACTGAAGCGGCGGTAATCTGCTCTACAATGGCGTACATATTTGTTACTTCTCCCACCGCTAACTGGGCGGTAAGCTGAAAGAAGTCTAAACATAACCCGCAGGCATAAATCTCGACACCTAAACTCTGCAGTTTGCACAAACTCTCTAAAACAGGTGAACCTGTACAGGCTAATTTAACGCCACCGTTAAGAAAGTAAATCGCCTGCGGCAGCTGCGTACTTTCCGCCAGTGCATAAAAGAAGGATTTCATGAGGATGGTGCCTAATTCATCACTACCATGACCTAATGTTTCACCGGCTACTAAAATGACTTTCCCGGCGGCAGCCGCTGCACTTGAGGCTTCTGCTTCCTTCATGATCGTGACACTGTAATCATCTGCTTCTTTTTTTGACGCCGCCGTCAACCCCAAAGAGTTAGCCAGCTTTAAAAGATTATTTTTAGCCGTTTCATTATCAACCAAGACCGTCAAAGTCCCTGCTGACAGCTCCGATAATTTCTTTTTAGTTTCTACAACCGGCTGAGGGCAAGCTAACCCTCTGCAGTCTAATTTGTCGTGACGCATAACCTCACTCCCATCAGTGCTTTAAACATAGTTTACTACATTCGTACCAAGAAGAACAGAACAACATAAACCATGATAACAGGAAGGTGTTAACGATGCAAAAACCGGCCATCCCTCTAACTAAAGATTTCAATCCGCAAAATTATCAGGTTGCTTTAGATGTGGCGAGAGAAAAATTTGCCGCCGGTAATCCGGTGAAAATGGCAAAATTAAGTGGTACACTTTACAACGAGGCACACTCTGCCTTTACGGTAAACTGTCTGAATCACCTTTTTACCGTTAGTTATCCAAATGGGCGGGTAACCTACGAAGACAGCGACTTACAACCACCCTTTGCCCTGCAGTTAATGATGATCAACTATCTTGCCCGGGCCGACGGGACCCCTTTAGCCTATGATTATATTCCCTACCGTGATTTTGAGGGCGGCCAGACTTACTACGGAGCTTTTGTTAATACAGCCATTGCTCCCCTGATTGATGTTTTTGGAAAACAGCCTGAACTCCTGGAAACCGCAGCCTTAGCTTTTGGTGGCGTGCCCCTTGTCGGTATGGGCGGGAATGCTGTGTTAATCTATCTATTCCCACGGGTACCGCTGCTTTATCAGATCTGGCCGGGAGATGATGACGATCAGCTGCCGGCCCAGGCTAATATCCTCTTTGACCGCACTGCTAATCATTACCTGCACACAGAGGATTTAGGTGCCTGTGATATCGTCTCGCGCTTATTAATTGCGCAGGCAAAAAACTCCAACACCCTTTAAGGTTTGGAGTTTTTTGCTTATTTAAGCGCTTAGACTGCAGTTAAACAGCTAACTTTTCTGACGCCAGTCTACTGCGCAAAAGATCCCCACTTACTTTTTCGTTTTGTACCAATATCTCAGCAAGTTCAGCTACTAAATCCTTATGGGCAGCTAGATATGCCTGCACCTGTGCTTCCTGTTGGGCAATAATCCTTTGCATTTCTTTGTGCAGAAGTTCCTGCGGCAGGTCATCTAAAGAAACTATTCCCAAGGAAGACATGCCCGCAGCGATCAGCTGTTTTGCTGCCTGCACAGCCTGCTGAAAATCATTTGCAGCCCCGGTAGAACGATTTCCCAGAACGGTTTCCTCTGCTGCTGCGCCGGCTACCATCACCGCTATCTGGCCTTCCAGATACTCCTGCGTGTAAAGATATGTGTCCTTTTGGGGACTTTGCCGCATATAGCCCAATGCTTTACCCCGGGGGGTAGTCGTAATATTTGACACCGAGCCCGGACGATGCAGCTCACTAAGTAATGCGTGTCCAATTTCGTGGACCGCAACCCGCCATAGTTCATCCCGTTCCGGTTTGCGATCCAGTTTTTCACCCATCATTACTTTGTCAATTGCTTCCGTGAAATGACGCATGGTTATTTCTGCTTGTTGTTCACGCATCGCCAGAATAGCCGCTTCATTGGCCAGGCTTTCTAAATGGGCACCTGAAAAACCAAAAGTATCCCGTGCCAGCTGCTCGAGCTTCACATCAGCTGCCAGGGGTTTATTGCCGACATGTATTTGCAGGATTTCCTGGCGGGCTTCCCAATCCGGCAAATCTACCTGGACCACACGATCGAAGCGACCAGGTCGCAGGAGGGCACTGTCCAGTAAATCAGCGCGATTCGTTGCGCCAATAATTAAAGTGCGCACACGATCGTCAACCGATAAGCCATCCATTTCCACAAGCAGTTGGTTCAGTGTTTGATCATACTCGTGGTGCGAAGTATGGGAGCCCCTTTTACCACCAAGTATCTCAATTTCATCAATAAAAATAATGGCACTGTTTTTCTTTCTCTTCACTGCCGTACTGCGTGCTTTTGAAAAAATCTGCCGTACACGCTGCGCACCAACACCGGCGTACAGTTCAATAAATTCTGAGCCGCTGGCTGCCAAAAAAACGGAATCTGTATACGCTGCGGCGGCTTTTGCCAGCAGAGTTTTTCCCGTACCGGGAGGGCCGGCCAGCAGAATACCCTTGAGGGGGCGAATACCCATGGTAGCTACACGCTCAGGATGGCGGATAAAGTCAAGCGCTTCTAATAATTCTTTTTTTGCAGTGCGCTGTCCCCCTATTTGGTCAAATTTAACCAGTCCCGAACTTTCGCCTGCCTCCACGACAGAGAATTGTGTCTTCCCTCCATTGCGCAGGCCGGCAAAGTGATACAGCAGGGCGAACATAACGGCCAGCACTACAACAGGAGCAACATTTATACCCTGCCAGACCAGAACGCAGATTAGAGCCAAGCCTGCCCCTGCCAATATTTCCAAAATCATGTGCGCACACCTTCCTTACTCCGCTGTTCACGCGCTACTACCTCATACAGATAGGCATCTCCAGCTTTTATTTGCAGATAAATATGCGTCTTATCTACAGTCAGTCGATGTTCAGTTATTTCCAGTTCTGCTAAGGCTGCAGCAATGCTTTTACCCATCTCGGTAAAATTACCTCTTTGTTCTCCTTCGTAAAGAGCCGGACTAACTGTAAATAAAGCATCAGTTAAAAATGAATTGCGTGCATCAACAATTTCTAAGCGATAGCTGTCTGGTGCCAGTAATTGATTTAGTTCTGCCGTTAAAGCTTGGTAGGTTGTCGCTAAATTTTGGACATAAGCAAGCTGAACTTGTACAACCAACTGACCTTCTTCCTGACACAAGTCAACAGCTTTAACACCTGTCAAACTGCCTATACGTTCGTATAACGGCTCGTTTACCATTTGCCGCTGACGTAGTTTGACAATTCCTACTGCTGCCCCCAGTGTTAACATAAAGGCCAAAACGGCTACCTGCCACTTGAACTTCTTCATCGTATCGCCCTTTCAGCAAAAACATAGTTTACATAATATCTTGTTTACATAACATATTATAACATAGGCAATATTTGATTCCAACTGGAAATAGTTCGAACTTTTAATATAAAAAAAGAACGGTTCTTACCGTTCTTTCCTTAACCGCAGCAATGTTACCGTTTGTCAACAGTACCTAACAGATCATAGCCGTCAAAAGCTGTGATAGTAACAGGCAGCATCGTCCCGGGAGATGCACTGCAATGCGAAATCCTGACATAACCATCCACTTCCGGTGCCTGCAGCGGCGTACGCAGCAGGAGAGTTTGACTATCCTGTGCCGAGTATCCATCGACCAGTGCCGTAAATTTCCGGCCGATCAGTGCCTTTTGTTTTGCCGTAACAATCTCACTTTGTACGGCAATTGCTTCCGCTAATCTTGCTTCTTTAACCTGTGTCGGGATTTGCTGCGGCAGACGTGCGGCAGGGGTGCCTTCTTCCTGTGAATAAGCGAAGAAGCCAATGCGATCAAGCTGTGCAGCTCGTAAAAAACTTAATAGTTCCTGAAAATCAGCTTCTGTCTCCCCGGGAAAACCAACAATAAAGGATGAGCGAATAGTAATCTCTGGCATAACTTGACGTAGTTCTGATAATAACTGCAGCATTTTTTCTGCCGTCATCTTACGCCCCATGCGCCTTAAAACATGATCAGAGCCGTGCTGCAGAGGAATATCAAGATATTTGCAGACTTGATCAAGACGTGCCATCGTCTCGACAATGCTGCTGTCCAGACGCTCCGGATAGGCATATAGTAAGCGTATCCAGGCTAGGCCCGGCAGCTCCGCCAACTCCTCCAGCAGAAGGGGCAGCTCCAACTTGCCGCTGGTATCCAATCCATAGGGAGTGATATCCTGCGCAATTAGGTTAAGTTCTTTTACACCGCTCTGCACCAGTTTTTTTGCTTCAGCTACCACCGCCGCACGACTGCGGCTGCGGTACGGCCCCCGAATAGCCGGAATAGCACAATATGTGCAGTGGTTGTCACACCCCTCGGCAATTTTTAAATAGGCCGTATGGGAAGGGGTTGACAGGATGCGTGGGGCATCTTCCGGCGCTTCATACTCCCCCTGCAAAAAGCTTATTCTTTCGCCTGCCAGTGCCCTGCGTACAGCAGCCGCCGCCGCCTGCAGATCATTAATACCGAAAATACCGTCCAGTTCTGGGATAGCCGTAAGCAGTTCTTCCCCGTAACGCTGTGCCAAACAACCTGCAGCCAGCAAAACGCGGCAGTTTCCATTTTTTAATTCAGCTAATTCCAAAATTTTGTTTATTGACTCCTGTTTAGCGCTCTCAATAAAACCACAGGTATTGATAATGATCGCCTCGGCTGCAGACAGGTCTGTCACCAGGACGAAATTTTCCTCTTTCAGCTGTGCCAGTATAATTTCACTATCTACTAAGTTTTTGGCACAGCCCAGTGAAACTAAAGCAATTTTCAGGCCAGACATACTATGTTCCTCCTCCCGGCTTACCAGTTAAGTATAAAGGAGCAGTTTCAAGTTGTCAAAACCCAAATTCCCCCGATTGTAATCCGGCAGTCGCATGAAAGACGCAAGGAACAGTTGCCTGTTCCTTGCGCGTTATTCTTTACTTATGGTTAATGTATAAGCATATTTTGTTTCCGGCAGTTCCACAGTTTGGCCGTTAATAGTTAAAGAGACTGCCGGCGGATTGCCAATGCGAATACTGATCTCTTCCGCGGCACGGGCTACCTGCGGCTGTCCCGGACGAAAAGTGCCATCTAAACTCTTTTCGCCATCACTAAAGGCGCGAACCCAACATGGTCGGGAAAATGATAGTTCTGCCGTTAACTCGTCAGCATGGCGGACGATAAAATGTACATTTTCCGTACTTGGATCGCGCTCGACAAGCACAGCCGGTTCCTCTTCATTCGCTTCGGGATTTTCTGTATCTGTCGGTCCGGGTTCTTCTTCATTTTGCTGTTCATTAGCCGGAGGTGGATCTGTCTGGGAAGGTGTTTTGGCAGACCATTTGCTGATTAAAAAGCTGCCGGCCAACAGTAATAGAATGACTGCGACCAGGGGTAAGAAACGCTTTAACTGTATAGTTGACAGAACTGCTGTCAACTCCATCTTTGGCTTCTGCGGGGGTTTTTTCTCTGGCGTCATAACTGCAGCCCTATTTTCAGTAACTATTGTCTCTGCAGCAGCTTCATTATAGCTGTCCACCAGTGCCTGGGCATCTAATCCTAATTCAGCTGCATATTTACGTAGGGCGCCTTTAAGGTAAACTTCACCCGGAAAAAGGGCAAATTGCTCTGTTTCTAATGCTGTCAAATACTTTATCGGAATCATCGTCCGCTCGGTTATTTCTGCTAAAGTCAGCCCCTGTGCTTCACGTGCTTCCTTTAATTGCTGACCGATATTATGCATCTCTTCACCCCAATCTCATTAGTTGTCAAAACCATCAAGTTTAGTATCTATATCTGCACTGACTAAAATAACTAATTTTAGTCACGGACAGCAAAAAATTTTTGTACCTGTTCCGGTGTAACTAATACTTCCCTCGCCTTACTTCCTTCAAATTGACCGATAAAGCCTCGTCTTTCCATATCGTCAACTAAGCGGGCAGCCCGGGTATAACCGATGCGCAAGCGTCTCTGCAGCAAGGAGATAGAAGCCGTACCCGCCTCGGCAAACAGCATTAATGCCTCAGGGAACAGCTCATCCTCTTCATAGAAAAACTCCTCATCTTCCTCCTCTGCCAAAAGCTGCTCGTCAAACTCCGGTTCGCCCTGTTTTTTGATAAATTCTAAAAGATTGCTTAGCTCACGCTCGTTGATAAAAGCCCCTTGGATGCGGAAAGGCTTGGCTAAACCGATGGGATGAAATAAAGCATCACCCCGTCCTAACAATTTTTCTGCCCCGCCCATATCAAGAATGGTGCGTGAATCAGCTTGAGAGGAAACAGCAAAGGCAATACGTGAAGTGATATTAGCTTTAATCACACCGGTAATAACATCAACTGAAGGTCGCTGCGTAGCGATAACCAGATGAATACCGGCAGCCCGGGACATTTGCGCTAAGCGGGCAATTGAATCTTCAACATCAGCGGGCGACACCATCATCAGATCGGCCAGTTCATCAATAATGACCACAATATAAGGCAGAAGCTCTGTTTCCTCATTTTGCAGGCGTTTTTTTTCGTTAAAGGTATGAATATCCCGCACACTTTCTCTGGCAAATAATTCATAGCGCCGCGTCATTTCTTTGACCATATTTCTCAGGGCCAGCGAAGCGCGTTTAGGATCAGTCACCACCGGCATTAATAAATGTGGAATACCGTTAAATGTACTTAATTCCACTACTTTAGGATCAATCATCACAAATTTAACTTCATCTGGTCGGGCATTAAAAAGAATGCTGGCAATGATTACATTGATACAAACACTTTTACCGGAGCCTGTGGACCCGGCAATCAGCAAATGAGGCATTTTCATCAGGTCGGCGACAATTGAATTACCTGTAATATCTTTTCCCAAAGCAATAGTTAATACAGAGGAAGCATTCTGAAATTGTTCGTCCTCCAACACTTCCCGCAAATAAACAGGCGCAATCACTTTATTGGGTACTTCTATGCCTATGGCCGCTTTCCCGGGAATTGGGGCCTCAATTCTTACATCAGCCGCCGCTAAATTAAGTGCGATATCGTCGGCCAGGGAAACTATTTTACTTACCTTAACTCCTACTTCAGGCTGCAGTTCAAAGCGTGTAACTGTGGGGCCACACTGAGCGTCCGTAATCCTGGCTTTTACACCAAAACTCTCTAATGTATTTTCCAGTATTTTCGCTCTTTCCAGCAAATTTTTCCTGGATTGGGGATCTTGATGTTTGGGAACCTTCGCTAAGAGCTTAAGGGGCGGCAAATGATAAACACCATGTGCCGGGTCCATACTGATTTTAGGGAGCTTGTCCTCTGCCGTAAACATTTCCAACTGCTCTGCCGCCTTAACGGCTTCAACCATCTCCAGTGGTTCAGGCTCTGGTACCGTCTGGATTGACTCCAAAGGAGAGGCTGCTGAGGTAGCTGCTGTTTCAGATAAGGAAACAGATTCCAGAGTACCAGCCGCTGTCATAGGGCGCTTTTTCCTGGGCACTGCAGTAAAATCATCTGCTTCCTCTGCCTCCGGCTCCTCCGGGGCTGGATCAAAACGAAAAAAATCCGCCACAGCTTTGCCTGCCTGTAAAAGACCGCGGCCAATTAAAAGCAGGCAGCGACCGGCCGTTTGCAAAAGCTGGGCCAGGGAAATATTTGTTACTAAAATAAAGGCAATTACGGCTAAAGCCAATAAGATAATGCGGCTGCCGAGATCTCTAAAAAGATAGTAGAGAATGACGGCCAGCACCGCACCCAGCACACCACCACCCTGCTGCTGCAGACCTAAGCGTAAACTGGCCTTAAAAATACCAAGATCCTCAACTAAGAGAATTTCTGCAGTCATCACCTGCAGATGAGCATAAACCAGTAAGATGACAAAAAATAGGCCAAGTCCGGCGTTACGCTGTTTTAGATTTGGCAGCTGCCAGGGAAATATTTTTAATAAATTATTTGCCACCAGGACAACCGGTAAATAGATGGCCAAATCTCCAGTCAACATACGCAGTACATTATTTACAAACATACCAACTTCGCCGGTTTGCCTGGGGAACAGCAAAGCAGCAAAACTAAATGCTGCCAGGGCGATTATAAAAACTGCTTTCACCTGTTGTTTAATCTCGTCTCGAATGTTATGCATCGCCATCTAGACACCTGCTTAGGAAAAAAATATTTTATAAAGGATTGTCACAGCGCCGGCGAACCAACAATAGTAAGCAAAATAGTGGAACTTACCTTTTTGCAGCAGGTTGACAAAGATACGAATCGCAAAAATACCTGTAAATAAAGACGCCAGCGTACCAATGACAAGACTGCTGTTGATTCCGGTGAAGCCAAAAGCTAAGACATCTTTCAATTCAAATAAGGTGGCGCCGAAAATAACCGGAATCGAAACCAGAAAGGAGAATTTAACGGCTGTTTGCTGATCTAATCCCAGCCATAAAGCCGCAGTAATAGTAGAGCCAGAGCGGGAGATGCCGGGAATAATGGCAATTCCCTGTGCAACGCTGATTAAAAGGGCATCCTTGGCCGTCATTGTCCGTTCATTTTTCCGGCCGGGAGTCAGGCGTGATAGTGTAAAAAGAATCACGCCGGTAAGAAGGAGCATAATACCGGTAAGTAAAGGCTGCGCATAAAAGCTTTCAAAGGCATCTTTGAGCAATATTCCCATGAGGCCGGTAGGGATAATACCTAAGAGCAGCATTAAAACAAAATGTCTTCCCTGCCCCCCCTGCCTAAAATCCCTGGCCAAGCGGATAATATCGCGACCAAATACCCAAATGACTGATAAAAGCGTCCCGAAGTGGAGCATCACTTCGAAGGTGATTCCAGCTTCCTGGACGCCGAGTATATCTTGAAATATTACTAAATGCCCGGAACTGGACACTGGCAGAAATTCTGTCAGACCTTGAATAATACCGAGAATAATTGCTTCGCTGTTTCCCATACAAACCTCCTGGATTTTACTCAGAATCAGACCTTTATTGAAGGACTGAAATGAGGCAGAATATCGGAAAAAAGTCTGTGAAATTATTGTGCAAACTTGTTGAACCGATAGCGTATCACTTCGATAAAAAGGTCTTAATTCCTGCTTTTTAGTTTAAGTCCAAGCAAACGGCTTTTCGTTGACATGGATAATCACAACACTATAAATATATCACTACAGATTATAGAAAGTAAATGAACAGCTGCGGTAAAAGTGGACAAGCAGCTGCTTCACCCTTCCTGATAGTTGTTAAAAAGTCAGTACTGGTTAAGATAATTACAGCGGCAAGTAATTGCAGATTTTAACCGGGGTGACATAGTGAAAAAAAGAAAGTATTTTCAAAAGCTGTATAAGTATGAAAAGGAAACTGAACATTATCTCATTGAGGTCTCGCTTGATGATTACGGGGATGTTTACGATAACTGGGATCCCTCCCCCTTTAAGCAGCGCGATATTGAGGATGAATTTCATGACTTTATTTTTAATTCGTCAGAAGATATTCCCCTGTCTTACCAGCTCAGCATTGTGCTTTATCTGCCCCTGGGGAAAAAAGATATTAAAAAAGAACAAGCTGTAATCTCAGCCTACCGCAATTACTATGCTTATGCCTTAGCCAGACTGGAAAAAAATATGAGTAAATTAAACAGAAAAATAGTTGTTTCCCTGCTCTTGGCTGTTTTGTTTTTGACTGTAGGCTACTTTTGGGGCAGTAAAGTCAAAGGCATCCTGTTTAATGTGCTGCGGGAAGGCATCTTTATTGGAGGTTGGGTATTTTTATGGAATTTTTTTACCGATATTTTTATTACGAAAAGAGAACAGCAGGAAGGATTTAAATTATATCATCGGCTGTACCAGGCCGAGCTGCGCTTTGTCTACCAAAGCCCTACCCAATGAGCTAAAGCTATAATAATTTACGGTATGCTGCAAATAAGTCTGTTAACTCAGGGGAATCAACTGCATAAGTTAACGCTGCTGCTGCATTTTGAAAAGATACTGTAATATAACTGCTGTGCTGGCAGATAACTACTGCTTTACCATCTGTTAACTCAATGTTAACAACAAGTTTAGCAGCAGTAGGTTCAGCAGCTGTTCTGACTAATTGTGGATAACAGGAATTTATCGCTTTAATTAAAGGCGTGTAGAGTTCTTCCTCGGCCAAACTGACCCTTTCCTCTGCCGCTGGCGTCAGGGAAGCAGCCAGCCATATTTCTGCAATTTGCTCCGGCTGCAGTTTACAAGGCAGAGGCAGTTTATCCCAGGGCACAAATTCTGTGTCTTTCACTGTACCCGTACTTAGTTTAGTATATTGGGCTAATAGAGTTCCCTCTTCATCATAAAGATTGATTGCTTCCGCCACCTTCCTCTGCTTGAGGATAAGAATAAAACCTTTTGCCAGCGGCAATTCTTGTTCTATAATTTTCCAACTGCTTAAAGTTATGGCCGCCTTACCCTTGATCAGGTTAAAGTCCCTGTCTAACTGAACCATGTCATGTTCAGCATAATCACTGCTTTCTTCCTTAGCTGCCAAGCTGTTCACGCCTTGAGTGACCGTCCTTTGCTCAGCAGGCAGGGGTCCATAAATGAGTGTTTCTCCGCCCTCTACTAACCTGTGCAGCTTAATTTTAGGCGTCAGTGCCGCCGATGCCAAAGCTGCCGCACCATCATTATCGAGCAGGAATAAATCCAGCAAAGCTGCCTCCGCCGAAGTTTGCTCTGCTGCCAGTACCAGTAACTTTCCCCGATACGGTAATGTTGTTAACAAGCTAATAGTACTGCCGCCGGGTGAAAGCTGTTGACAGCAGGCAGTTATTTTTGCAGCAATTGCTTCTTCTGAAATGGTAACTGCTGCACAGCCGCTCAAAACTAACAATATGGACAAAATGATTAATAATATTCTGCCGCGCATATGCTTTTCCCCCCATCACCCTGTTTCTTTATCCTTTATTGCACAACACAGACCTTATTTCCTTTATTTTCTTCTGTTTACAGCAATAGCAATTTATTACAAGTTTCGCGTTATTACTACCGTCTAAGACATCATCAAGCTTAACCACGGCAGTCTTAACTGCTGCCACTATGCGCGTCATTTGATCATATACATAATCAGCCTGACCTATGACAGGTCAGGCTGATTATTTTTCAGTGGAATAATACTACCGGGCTGTATCTGCGGATTAAGGTAATCTTCAGGGTTAGAAGAAATGATTCTGATCACTCTTGCTCTGCCCAAACCCAGGGGTTCTACTAATAAAGCAGCAGTTTTCCAGCTAAGCTCGGCATAAGTAGGTGAAAAAGTATCGCTCCCTTCCATGACGCTTTCCAAGGGCATAACAGTCCATAACATTTAATTGACCACCCCTTGGGAAGCATGTTCGTCAATTAAGGCCTGTAGTTTTGCCAGCGCCGCACCTAAACCACCTACTTCATCAATCAAGCCAACTTCGACGGCATCTTTGCCCACCATCACCGTTCCAATATCTCTTGCCAGCTGATCGGTACAAAACATCAGTCGACGAAACTTCTCAGATGAAATGCGAGAATGTTTTGTGACAAATTTTATTACTCTATCCTGCATTTTATCCAGATACTCATAGGTTTGCGGCACACCAATAACCAGACCGGAGAGACGAATGGGATGGATCGTCATGGTTGCCGTTTCCGTGATAAAGGAATAATCTGTGCTGACAGCAATGGGTACACCGATGCTGTGCCCACCTCCCAGCACCAGCGAAACAGTAGGTTTACTCAAAGTATCAATCAGCTCGGCAATGGCTAAACCTGCTTCCACATCTCCGCCGACAGTATTAAGAATGACTAATAAGCCCTGAATTTTAGGGTTTTGCTCAATTGCTACCAATTGCGGAATTATATGCTCATATTTTGTCGTTTTGTTCTGAGGGGGCAGGGTTAAATGACCTTCAATCTGCCCAATGATGGAAATAGCGTGTATATTTCCTTCAGGCTGTGCCGGAACTGCTGCCTGTCCAAGTTTTTCAATGTTCTGCAGAGTATTTTCCTCATTCTCCTCTGACTTAGCAGGTGCAGTTGGCGGTACAGCCGGTGTTGTTTCAGGCAGCGTACGAATGCGTCGTGTTGTGTGGGGCGTGCGCTGGCGACGCGGGTTCCTGTTCATTAAACCTCACATCCTCATCAGAGTCTCTGTACTAGTATTTCGCCCAGAGACACTCTTATACTGAATTAGCTGTGCGCACACGCCGGCTGCCGGTAAGATTTAAATCTCCATGACTACCGGCAAAATAATGGGTCGACGATGCATTTTATCCCAGATAAAGCGCGACAGAGAATCTTTCATCTGACCTTTAACATAGGACCAGTCTGTATTTCTCCCCTGCAGTACATGCGTTAAAGATTCGAGCACATGCTCACGCGCTTCATCCAGGAGGGTCTCGGATTCACGCACATAAACGAAACCTCGCGTATAAATATCCGGTCCGGCCAGAACCTCACCGTTTTCCCTCTTGACGCTCATTGCTACCATGATAATCCCATCTTCTGACAGCAGCTTTCTGTCGCGCAGCACAATGCTGCCGACATCGCCTATGCCTAAACCGTCAACTAACACATGGCCTGCCGGCACAGTGCCAACAACACGTCCTGATCTGGAGGTAAACTCCAGTATTTGTCCGTTCTCAAGAATAAACACATTGTCAGCAGGAATGCCTACTTGTTCCGCAACCTGTTTGTGATGAATAAGATGACGGTGTTCACCATGAATTGGGATCAGATATTTGGGCTTAAGCAGATTTAACATTAACTTTAGTTCTTCTTGCGAGGCATGACCGGAAACATGAATGCCTGAAACACGTTCATAGATCACATTGGCACCCCGGGCAAAAAGATTGTCGATGGTACGCGAAACCAATTTCTCATTCCCAGGGATTGGTGAAGCAGAAATGATAACTGTATCTCCCGATACCAGCTCCACTTTTTTGTGCTCGTCCTTGGCGATCCGGGTTAAGGCTGCCATGGGTTCGCCCTGACTACCGGTTGTCAGGATAACTACTTTATGCGGCGGCAGCTTATTAATAGCATCTACTTCAATAATTGTTCCTGCTTCAGCATGCAGATAACCTAGTTCTTGGGCAATTGAAACAACATTGACCATACTGCGACCGACGACGGCAACTTTTCTTTTATAATGTGCCGCAGCATCAATCACCTGCTGAATACGGTCTACATTAGATGCAAAGGTCGCTATAATAATGCGTTGGCGAGCGGTACGAAAAATATCCATAAGCGCATCGCCCACCACTTTTTCTGAGTAGGTATAGCCAGGGCGTTCTGCATTTGTACTGTCAGAAAGTACTGCCAGTACACCCCTTTCGCCCAATCTTGCCAAACGATAATAATCTGTTATTTGACCACTGACGGGAGTTTGATCAAACTTGAAATCTCCTGTATGAACAATTGTGCCTACAGGTGTTTTTACTGCTATACCAACTGAATCAGGAATACTGTGATTGGTGCGGAAGAACTCAATTTTAAACGAACCAAGTTCCAGCTTGTCCTCTGGTCGGATAGTATGCAGCGTACAGTCTCCTAACATGCGGTGCTCACGCAGTTTTACTTCCACCAGGCCTAAGGTTAATTTTGTTCCGTATACCGGCACATTGATTTTCTTCAAAAAATAGGGCAGAGCACCAATATGGTCCTCATGACCATGTGTTAGAAGTACGGCTCGGATTTTATCCTGATTTTCCAACAGATAGGTAATATCCGGAATTACCACATCAATCCCGAACATTTCGTCTGTCGGAAATGACAGCCCGGCATCAATAATTATCATTTCGTCTGCATAGCGAATTACATACATATTTTTGCCAATCTCCCCAATTCCGCCCAAGGGGATAATCTGGACTTTCTTGCCGGAACTTGCCGCGTGTTTTATTTTACCTCTTCTTTTGCTTTGAACATTACTCAAAACACTTCACCTCCTTCTTTGCAGGTTTCCGTCCAAATATCACTAGCTACAATTATAACTGAATTAAAGAAGCTGATGCAAGTCAACATAAATTAATAAATAATAACGATAATAGCAAGCAAGAGATTGCAAAAAAAAACCGTGCTCCGCACGGTTTTATCTTATAGATAACCCATTTTGCTTAAGAGTTCTTTTATCGTATCCTTTTCCTCTGCCGTTGGTGCCACTAAGGGCAGCCGCATGACATCAGTCTTAAAGCCCAGCAGATGCATGGCAGTTTTGACCGGAATAGGATTAGTAAGTATGAACATCCCCTTAAACAAAGGCAGCAGACGAAGATGAAGAGCACGCGCTGTCTCTACGTCGCCTGAACGGTAGGCGGAAACCATCTTTTTAATTTCTTTACCGGCAACATGCGAGGCCACAGAAACAATACCGCAGCCGCCCACAGCAAGAATTGGCAAGGTTAGAGCATCATCCCCACTGTATACAGCAAAGTCAGCCGGTGCCGTACGGCAAATGAAGGAAATCTGCTCCAAATTCCCGCTGGCTTCTTTAATCGCCACGATATTAGGTACGGTGGTAGCTAAACGTACCGTAGTTTCTGCAGTCATATTAAGTGAGGTACGGCCCGGTACGTTGTAAAGCAGCACAGGCAGAGTTGTCGCTTGCGCAATGGTGGCAAAATGCTGATACAAACCTTCCTGTGTCGGCTTATTATAATAAGGTACTACCAGCATAATACCGTCTACACCGCATGCTTCAGCTTTTTTCGTTAATTCAACAGAATGCTTGGTAGCATTTGAACCGGTTCCCGCCAACACTTTAGCCTTACCCTTAACTGCTTCAACAACAGTTGAGAACAACCTGACTTTTTCTTCGTCTGTTAACGTCGGTGATTCACCGGTTGTTCCGGAAACAACAAGAGCATCACTGCCGTTCTCTGCCAGATAGGCAGCTAACCTGGCAGCTTCTGCATAATTCACTTCACCGTCATCTGTGAACGGTGTGATCATAGCAGTTAATACTTCACCAAAAGGTGCAGTCAACGATGGTCACCTCCAGCTTTCAAACCCACTTAAATCTAACGTTCTAAACATTGATTCATGCCATTATATCATAAAAATTGAAGTATTCAAATAGAATCTTCATGTAAGCCAAATTCCAGATGCAGGGCACGGGCTGCAGCCGCGGCTTTATCTACCGGCACCAGACAGGAAATACTGAGATGAGAATCGGCAGTTTGTAGGATAGGTGTTTGCGCCCTGTTTAGCGCGGCCACAATCCGGGCCATTACCCCCGGCATACCCCGCATACCGGAGCCTACCACCGTTACTTTAGCAAAGCCGTTAATTACTTCCGCCGGACACCCAAGATCCTGCAGTATTTCTTTCACTCTTTTCTCCTCCCGGGCAGGGACGGTAAACATTTGTTCCCGGGGAGAAAGGCTGATCAAATCAATACTAATGCCGGCCGTTGACAGCCTCTGCAGCATTTCCTCCAACTGCTTACTATCTGCCAGGGGAGCCTGCAGCCGCACCTGAGCTAAATTATTGCTATGGGTGATTCCAGTCACCACATTTGCTTTTTTCGCCAAAGTCTGACCGCCGGCAGCCTGTAAATGAGTAATAAGTGTACCTGGTGCTTGGGTACCGGTTTTTTTTAACAGCAGCGGTATATTATACTGCAGAGCCAGATCTACAGCCCGTGGGTGAATAACTTTTGCTCCTTCCCGGGCCATTTGCAAAACTTCATAATAACCAATATTTTTTATGGGCTGAGCCTCCGGCACTAGGCGCGGATCTGCCGTCATCACGGTATCAACGTCAGAATATATTTCAACCAGTTCCGCATTGAGGGCGGCACCAAGTGCTACGGCAGTAGTATCAGATCCCCCACGTCCCAAGGTGGTAATATCGCCCTCTTCATTGATGCCCTGAAAGCCTGCTACTACAACAATATTATTTTTCTGCAGATGGCACAGAATCTTTTCTCTATCTATTCTGATAATTTCCGCCCGGCCAAACATACCGTCAGTGACAATCCCGGCCTGCCAGCCTGTTAATGCTACTGCTTCCAGGCCGGACTTGGTTACTGCGGCTGCCATCACAGCAGCTGCAATAATTTCACCGCAGGCAAGCAGCAGATCCTTTTCCCGTCCCGGCGGGTTTTCTGTGACCTGGTAGAGAAAATCAAGCAGCGTATCTGTAGCATAAGCGTCTCCCTGACGACCAATGGCTGAAACAACCACCACTACCTGCTTTCCTGACTGTTTGGCCATACAAATATGTTCCACTACCTGCTGTCTAAGCTCGGCTGTGGCTAAGGAAGAGCCGCCGAATTTTTGTACAAGCAGGCGCATCGGCTTCACCCTCTAACTTTTGTCATACCTCTTCCTCATGCGCATAATTAACTAACAGCGGCTGTAGTTGGCGCCCTTCCAAAGCGGCTAAAACCGTGGGCAGCAGCAGATCCAGCTTGGCAATCAGGGAGTTTGGTTTAGTAAAAGGTTGATCCTGCCCAAAGGGGACCAAATAAACATGTTTAGCAGTCAGCAAAGCGCTGAGATTCTTGGCATTAAAACCTAGCCCGTCATTGGTGGAAACAGCAACTATTAATGGTCTTTGATTGCGCAGATGTGCTTTTGCACCCATCAGCACAGCTGTATCAGTTATGCCGTTGGCAAGCTTAGCCAGGGTGTTGCCGGTACAGGGTGCAATAATATAGACATCAAATAATTTGCTGGGACCTATAGGCTCTATTTCGACAATACTGTTAATTACTTTGCGTCCCGTTGCTTTGCTCAGTTTTGTTTTCCACTCCTGGGCATCACCATAACGAGTGTCTGTTAAATCAATGGCCGGTGAAATCACAGGAAATATTTCTGCACCCTCTTGAATTAATTTTTCAATTTCCGGCAAAATTTGTTCCAGGGTACAATGTGAGCCGGTGATACCAAAACCAATATTTTTACCTTTTAGCCTCATCGTTTATTCCCTCCTTTTATGTAAACTAATATAATATGCATAAATCTCGGCTAACTGCCTACCGACGGTCAGAGGAGCGACTTTACCGGGCAGACCTGGCAGGAGCGCCGCCTGCAGGCCCAGCGCCCGCGCAGCTGCAAAATCTGTTCCCCCGGGTGCTGAAGCAATATCATAGATCAAAACATTTTTTTGCGCCTTAGCTAAAATATCTTTCGTTAAGACTAACGCGGGTACCGTATTGAAAATAAAATTAATGTCTGCCATTTGCTCAGCAAGTTTGTCAAAAGTTACGGCTTTATAACCAAGCACTGCGGCCGTGGCTAAATCTTTACGCTTACGGGCAGCAATTGTTACCTCTGCCCCTAAAGCGGCAGTAACTCTGGCCAGCTGCTGTGCACAGCTGCCAAAGCCGGTGATGAGTACTGAACTATGATTTAGGGTAATCTGCGATTCACGCAGTGCGATTTCTAAAACACCTTCTGCGGTAGGAACAGCGTTAATAACGGCTAATTCTTCTAATTGTGAAGTAATGATAAGCCTTATTCCCTGCTCCTGCAGCGACTGCCGTAAATGTTCAGGTATTCTGCCGCAAAATAACAAGACATCTGCCTGCAGCAAGGGATTTAGCTCCGTAAAATAAATTTTTTCTGCGGCATACGCGCTATAGATGCTGTGATCATTAAGCACACCAGGCAGCGGTAAAATAATAATATCAGCCCCCGCTGGTATACCCTGCTTAATCAGTTTATTAATCGGTAATTTGTATTGTGCAAAGCCGTACAGCCACACTTTCGCTCCCTTTTTAATAAATTCTTCTGCCAAAACGACTTCTCGTCTGTCGCCACCTATGATGGCGACGTCAAGACCTGTTAATGGCCTCTGCTGCATACGTTCACTCCTCATCTCCATTTAATTCACTATATGAAATAAAGCCGACAAAGGGTGATAAAGAGACAAAAAAAGTCTGACCTTCGCCAGACTTTTTTTACTTGCATTTAGTAATGCGTTTAGTTTACTTTGCAGTTTTAAACACCATTATTGATGTGTTTTGACATCAAAAGCGCCATTTTCACGGAACACGGCAGACACTTCGTCTTCAAAATCCTCATCAGTTTCCACAGCTACCATGACACTGCCGCCTTCAATCTCCTGCTTATAACGTTCTCCTTCAGCTTCCGGAAAGCCGTAATCTATTAGCCCGCCGGCAATACCCCCTGTCACCGCGCCGGTGAGGGCACCGGCCAGCGGGCCGGCAGCAATAATCGGTCCCAAACCGGGAATTAGTAAAGCCCCGGCACCGGCTAAAAGCCCTGCTAATCCGCCAATTGCTCCACCTGTAGCTGTCCCGTCTGCCAAATTCTGCTGTTCATAGCTTAGAGCGGAATATTCGCCCTCAGTGTCTTCTCCCTCACCACGGGCAACCAACGATATATCCAGATCATCAAATTCACGCGCTCTTAATTCACGAATTGCTTCTTCAGCCTGATCTTGTGAGCGAAATAAACCAACTACTGTTGACATCAGGATCCACCTCTTTCAGATGATACTAATTTTCTTTTCTAGTATCAACTGAAAGAGCTTCATTATTCATAACGCGGATAATTCCGTGCACTATGCTCCGGGGCAATATCAACCACTAAAACTTCTTCGCCAATTACTTTTACCGCGTCCCAGGGCACTACCAGTTCTCTGGCACTGGAAATCTTGCCTGCTACACCTCTCGCATAAATAATAATGGCCTGAATATAACCGGATTGATCATCAATAACCAGGTCAGAGTCACCCACGAAGCCTAGTCTGGAGCCATCATGAAGATTAATTATCTCCTTACGTGACAATTGTGACAACTCCACAAAAAATCAGCTCCCTTTCAACATGCGATAGATCCTTAAAAAAAAGGGCTGCAGAGAAGCCAGGGCTAAAGAAGAAAAAGCTACCGGCTCCATGTTAATACCCATAATCCGCCACTCTTCAGCCAAATCAATATGTAAAAAAGAAATCAAAAGAATTAACGACAAATAAATCCCCCCGGCATGTGCAAGAAGCTCCTGCAGAGCCTCAGACAAGGGTGAAGCTTTTGCCTGTTCCGGGAATTGATAGCCAGCTCTGCGCACTTTGTCTTCCATGCGTAAATAGACTGAACAGCATAGCAGTATAAGTATGGCAAATAAGGACCTCACAAAGGGTCATTCCTTTCCCTGCCTCTATTTCCCTGTATGGCCGAAACCACCACTACCCCTTTCGCTGTCCGGCAGCTCCTCGCATAAAATGATGCTGGCCTTTTCCACTTTACTTACAATAAGTTGGGCAATACGATCACCACGAGTGATTGTATATGGTTCCTGTCCCAGATTGATCAGGATTACTTTAATCTCACCGCGATAGTCAGCATCAATGGTACCCGGACTGTTCAGTACAGTTATTCCATGTTTCACTGCCAATCCGCTGCGTGGACGTATTTGACCTTCAAAACCGGCCGGCAGGGCAATCTGCAGACCTGTAGGAACCAGTACTCTGTCTCCCGGCGGCAGCAGCAGGGGCTCAGTTACGGCAGCAAATAGATCCATCCCTGCCGCTTCCGGTGTCATATATGCAGGTAAGGGTAAATCAGCGGCATGGGGTAATTTTTTGACATATAATTTACACATGGCACTTCTCCTTATGTCATAGTTGTTCCCAGCTTACTGCCTTTAATCTGTTTTGTCAATATTTTAAGAGGTTACTGGCTCCACAATTCCACCCACACGTAACCGCCGCCTGCGCCGGAACGAATCTGAATAAACTTATCCGTAGAATTACGAAACTTAAAATCAATATAATTAGTAACGGTGGCGTCTTTCCCCGGTGCTACATAACCTACACGAATACTGTGAGGATGCCGCTCTACAATTTCCATACCGGCAATGAGGGCGGCATTATAAATTGTAGTTGCAACCTGACAGACTCCACCGCCAATACCCATGCCCCCTACTACCGGCGCCATGCTGTAGCCTCGTTCAAAGGTACGGGGGCCTGTTACATTATTGAAGGAAAAAACATCTCCCGGTGCCAGTACGGTACCATTCATATACTTGGCAGCCACATATAAATTATCTGTTCGCCCTGCGCTGCCGCCGCCGCTGGTGCTGAAAAAGGCGATTTTATTGTTGATGGAGCGAAAGACATCTGCTGTTATCTCAGGCTCCAAGCGAATGACAATCAATTCTACTGCTTCTTTGGGTGCTGCCTGCATTACTGCTGCTACGGTTGCTTCCACATCTACTTTTAAACCAATAACTTCAGGTATTATTTCCTGCGTATTCTGCTCAAAACGTGCATTATGCGGTGCCTGATCTATGGCTGCAGCCATTTTTTCTACTTTTTCCCGTACTTCTTCTTCCAAAAGGCGTTCCATAGGTATTTCAGCTAAAGTAACACCGGCTTTAACGCCATAAAAATAGCGATAGACATGTGAACCTAGATTGAAAGCAAAGGCCAGTGCTGCAAGGGCTGCCAAAATTAAAAGCACCGTAGTAACTTTTAGAGTCTTAAAAGTTGTTCTTTTCACACCGGATCACTCCTTCAAGGTGCGCAGCGGGCTGAGCAGTTTACTTAAAGAGACCGGCTCCAGACCTTTAGCCCTGAGAGCAGGAATGACCTGTCGTAAAAAGTCAGCTGTTTGCTCTGTTGGATGCATGAGAATAAGACTGCCCCCTTCCGCCTGGGAGAGTATCTTTTCCAGCATGACCGCAACACCGGGCAGCTTCCAGTCAACTGTGTCCACAGTCCACATGATGGTACGATTACCAAGAGATGCCGCTGCCTGCAGAACTTCCTCAGACAGTTCACCGCGGTGCGGACTAAAATAAACAGGTCTTTTGCCGCAAACCTCCTCAATCACAGCAGCAGCTTTACTGATATCTGCAGCTGCAGCCTCAAAGCTTAATTCCTGCATACTTAGGGCATCTGAAAAGCCGTGGTTACCAAGTTCAAAACCGCTTTCTGCCAGCAGCCGTGCTTCAGCCTTATTTGCCTGCACCCAGCGACCGACTAAAAAGAAAGTAGCTTCCGCCTGCTCTTCCTTTAATACCGCCAACAATTCCTCCAGGTATTCGTTACCCCAGGCCACATTGATTAAAAAGGCAACTTCGCTTTTCGCCGGATTTCCCCGGTAGATGGGTTTTTCAGGAAAGTGGGTCAGCGAAACTGCTGCTTCCACTTGTTGATAAACCGGTTTAACTGTTTCATTCTCCTGAGCAGCCAAGGCCCTTGCCAGTGTTTCCTCCACATCAACTGCCAGACCATTTAGACCGGGAATAACACCATTTGTGGCAGGGTCAAGTTTACTGTCGATGGGTGGATGATTCAAAATGCTTGCTGCCTGTTCTATTACAATTTTTGCTTCAGCTGCTGTCAAGCCGCTTAAATCCCTGCCGGCAAAACTAACTCCGTCGCCAATGGTAGACGTGCGGCGAAAAGTTGGCCTGAAATGATTAACAGCCAGGAGCATCAGGAAAAGTATGAGTATAGTAAACAATACTTTGGGTGCTCTTAGTACGGTAAACAAGCGGTAGCGCATCTGTTCTCCCCCTTTACTTCCGGCCCCTCTTTGCAAGCTCAGTAAAAGTTAAAATTTCATATTCCTGCATCAGCAAGCTCTGTATTATAACCGGTAAAGCCTCTACAGTCTGTGAGGAGTTTGTATGCAGCAGAATAATGGCTCCTTTATGCAGCTGTTTGGTGATACGGCTGATAATCTTGTCTTTACCAGGTTCCCGCCAATCATGGGGGTTAATGCTCCAAACTACCGTCGTGTAACCTCGCTCGGCAGCAAAAGCAAAGACGCGTTGATCCAGTTCTCCATAGGGTGGCCGAAACAAGCTAGTCTGCACATTAAGCTCTTCCTGCAGTGCCTCAGCCATGAGATCAAATTCTTGTTTTAACTGCTCATCGTCCAGTTCGGTTAAATGTTTATGGGAGTAACCGTGTTGTCCGATTTCGTGTCCGCGTTCAATGATTTCACGTGCCAAATCAGGGTTTTGACGCAGCCAGCTGCCGGTAAGAAAAAAAGTGCTTCTGATTTTGTAGCGATCTAATATATCCAGCACTTCAGCAGTAAAGGCAGGTTCCCATACCACCTCGAAGGTCAAAGCCACAGCTTTATCTTTTGTCTCAACCTGATAATAGGCCCCTTTTACCAGGGGAGAAAAAACTCCTTTTGTGATTTGCCGGTGCAGTAAAAAGCATAGGAGCAGTAAAATAATGCTCAGCGACAGCAGGAAACGTTTTCTCCGTTTGCGTAGGCGCTCTGCTCTGGACAAAGGGTCACCCCTTCCTCAGCAGGTTTTGCTTTCTAAAAGGTATGCAAAGTAAAAAATAAAAATGACACCACAACGGAGAGGAAAGATAGCTGTTCAAGTTTGATATAATTTCGAGCCAATAAAAAAACCTGGGTTTTAACCCAGGCAGTCACTTTTGCGGTTTATTTCCATTTCACAAAACGTTTTTCAAAAATTACTACCGCTTGGTACATGATGGCTGCAGCGGCGCATAATATGATTACGCTGGCCATCACTAAGTCTAAGCGAAAGACCTGACCTCCATAGACAATTAAGTAGCCTAAGCCGGCTCGGGAGACCAAGAATTCCCCCACGATCACACCGACCCATGAGAGGCCTACATTAATTTTTAAAGCGGAAATAATGGTGGGAATGCTGGCCGGCAGAATTACCTTTTGCAGAATTTGACGCTTATTGGCACCAAAAGTTTTCAGTAAAGTGATTTTATTTTTGTCAACCTGTGAAAAGCCTGAATAAACGCTAAGTATCGTCACAATGACAGAAACCAGTAATGCCATGGCGATAATAGCGCGCATTCCCTGCCCCAACCAGACTATCATCACAGGCCCTAAGGCTACTTTAGGCAGGCTGTTAAGCACTACCAGGTATGGATCCAGCACTTCTGCCAGATAATCAGACCACCACAGTGCCACCGCAATAAATGTACCAAACAAGGTGCCTAAAGTAAACCCGGCTACCGTTTCTGCCACAGTAATACTCACATGCGTAAAAAGATCACCGGCAGCGTAAAGAGAATGCAGTGTTTGCACAATGCGGCTGGGCTGACTCATGATAAAAGGATCGATCCAGCGCAGACCGGCGGCTGCTTCCCACAAGGCAATAAAACCAACTAACAAAATAATCTGGGCTGCCGTAACACGGTAACGATATTTTTTGCGTGTCTGCAGGTACGCCAGATGCTCTTTAGAGACTGCCTGCGTCGACAGATCATTTTTCAGCATGCACATCCAGCTCCTTCCAGATACGATTAAAGTATTCGTGAAACTCCACTGCTTCCCGGCGGCCCAGGGGAGTATTAATTTCGCAAGTTAACTTTATCTCGTGGATATTTTTAATCGTCCCCGGTCTTTTACTTAAAACTACTACCCGATCAGACATACTGATTGCTTCAGCAATATCATGTGTTACTAAGACGGCTGTTTTGTTCTCACTGGTAATAATCTCTTTTACCTCATCTGCCACTAATAAGCGCGTCTGATAGTCTAAGGCCGAAAATGCTTCGTCCAGCAGCAAAATTTCCGGATTAATAGCCAACGTGCGGATTAAAGCCGCCCGCTGCCGCATGCCTCCGGAGAGTTGACTGGGATAAGCATCTTTAAACTCGTAGAGGCCGTAAGTACGCAGCATTTCTTCTGCCACTGCCTTTGTTTCCTTATTCACCTTTTTCTGTACTTCCAGCCCCAGAAGAACATTGTGCCAAATCGTACGCCATTCGAACAACTGGTCATCCTGCGGCATGTAACCAACTAAGGAGGTGGGACCGCTAACCAGTTGTTCCTGGATATAGACAGCTCCCGCAGAAGGTTTAATTAATCCGGCTAGAATATTAAGCAAAGTAGTTTTGCCGCAGCCACTTGGACCAACTATACTGACAAATTCCCCTTCTGCAATATTTAGAGAGATGTCCTGCAGGGCAGAGATTTCTCCTTCAGGGCTGTAATACTTCATGGAAACTTTTTCTATTCTTACTAACTTTTCTGCCCCCATTTGCTCTCTCCTTTCCGCCTTTTAGCGTACGAGTTCCATTGCTTTTTCAGCAAATTCATTCGTTACCAATTTAGTATAGGGCGGCCGTTTGTTTAACTCACCGGCAGTCTGCATCACATCAAGCAGGCGGTTATAGGATTCTTCGGTAAAAACAGGGGTAGCAGCCCAAGCATCAATTTCTTTGTAACGAGCCGCGACCTTTGCCAAGACTTCCAGATCCGCATCCGGGAAAGAAGGCGCAATAACTTCAGCAATTTCTTCCGGTGTTTTTTCCTGTACCCAAAGCTGTCCCCGGTAGACGGCATTGGTAAACTTTTGGATTAACTCCGGGTTTTCTTCCATTAGTTTTTTCCGGGCACAGAAAACAGTATAGGGAATTTTTCCACTGTCTGCACCGACTGAAGCCACCACGTAGCCGGCGCCTTCCAGCTCCAGAGCGGAAGCAACAGGCTCAAATAATGTTACATAGTCACCTTCACCACCGGTAAAGGCACCCGCCATCAAGGCAAACTGAATATGGGTCATAACTTCCACATCTTGGCCTGGAATAATACCCTGCTTTTTAAGTACATACTCTAAAGTCATCAAAGGCATGCCGCCCTTTCGACCGCCGATAATGCTTTTGCCGCGAACTTTTTCCCAGGTAAAATCCGGATCCGGCTCCCTGGCAACTAGGAAAGACCCGTCACAAGTAGTTAGCTGAGCAAAATTTACTGCATAATTATCCTGACCTTCGTTATACACGTAAACACTGGCCTCAGGACCCATAAACCCGATATCTGCTTCGCCTGCCAGCAGCGCAGTCATCACCTTATCTGCACCCTGACCGGTAGTAACCTCCAGCCTCAACCCTTCCTCTTCAAAATATCCTTGGTTCATCGCAACATACATTGGCGCATAAAACACAGAATGTGTTACTTCGCTTAGTCTGACAGTTGTTAAATTATCGTCTTTTCCACAACCGGTTAGAGCTAATGCCACCACCAGCAGCGAAACAAGTACAAAGACAACAATCCGCTTTTGCACAACTGCAACCCCTTTCCTGATTATTATTCATAATCATAATATTGCTAAAGCCAATTTGTGTGACGGTTTCCTGCACCAAATTATTGCTTTACGCATATCTATATTAGAGTATTGCTAATTTGCTTGCTAAGGAGTGAGTATGTGAGTAAAACGATGCCATCTGTACTTGTACACGCCGAAAATAACACTTATAAACTTGGTGACACAGTCATAATCTCCGTTATTGCTAAAAAACAGGACCAACCTGCCCCTCAAGTACCGCTTAAACTTTATGTTTACGATCCCAGCGGCAAAAAAGTTTTTCACACTTCCCTGCAGACTGACAACAAAGGTAAAGCGATGGCAGTTTATCGTTTAGATAAAAAATCTCCTACCGGTAATTATTATCTGGAAGCGCAAAGCAACAGTAAGTCACTGGCTTTAGGTTCATTCATTGTGCTTCTGTAGAAGCAGATAAAATAAACTGCCGGGGAGATATCTCCCCGGCAGCAAATAAAAAGAACATAAACCAGGATGTTTATGTTCTCCGTGAACGTTTATTGTTGCGATTATTGTTGGGACGACGGTCACGTCTTTCATCGCGCTGCGGCTGATTCTCATCAATCATTTCTCCATTGGCATTGGGAATTGCCGCCCGCCGTGACAAGTCTATGCGGCCGCGTTCATCGATACCAATCACTTTAACCGGAACTTCGTCACCTATTTTAACTACATCTTCTGTTTTTTCCACCCGTTCATGGGCAAGACGAGAAATATGTATCAATCCCTCTTTGCCTGGTAAGATTTCAGCAAAAGCCCCGTATTTCTCGACTCTGGTAATTTTGCCTATATAGGTGTCGCCGACCTCTATATCTTTAGTCAATCTTTCAATCATCTCTTGTGCTTTTAAGCCACCGGCGGCATTAACGGCAGCAATATAAATTGTTCCATCCGGCTCAATCTCAATTTCCGTTTCTGTTTCTGCCACAATTTTATTAATCATTTTTCCGCCGGGTCCAATCACATCCCTGATTTTATCAGGATCGATCTGCATGGTGATAATGCGTGGAGCATAGGGAGAAAGCTCGGCACGGGGCTCGGGGATCACAGCTGTCATTTTATCCAGGATATATAGATAGCCTTTTTTTGCCTGTGCCAAAGCATGGGCCAGCAGTTCCCGTGATATGCCTTTCATTTTAATATCCATTTGCAAGGCAGTAATGCCGTCTTTAGTTCCGGCTACTTTAAGGTCCATATCGCCTAAAAAGTCTTCCATACCCTGAATATCTGTCAGTATGGCCGCTTCATCACCCTCCATGATTAAACCCATTGCAATGCCGGAAACCGGTTTCTTGATGGGCACACCGGCGTCCATGAGAGAGAGTGTGGAACCACAGACACTGGCCATCGATGATGAACCATTTGATTCAACAACCTCAGAGACTAAACGGATAGTATAAGGGAATTCTTCTTGTGAGGGCAGCACCGGCAGCAGAGCACGCTCTGCCAAAGCTCCGTGACCGATGTCACGCCGGCTGGCACCGCGCATGAAACCGGCTTCACCAACACTGTAGGGTGGGAAATTATAATGGTGCATATAGCGTTTATACTCTTCCAGTCCTAAACCATCTAAACGCTGCACATCCCCCGGTGCACCCAAAGTGCAGATATTTAACACCTGTGTTTGACCGCGTGTAAAGAGGCCGGAACCATGAGTACGCGGAAGAATGCCCACTTCCACTGTGACAGGACGGATCTCATCACTTTTACGTCCATCAGGGCGAACATTTTCCTTAATAATCATGGTGCGCATAACTTCTTTAATCAGGTCATCAAAAGCTACCCGTACATCCTGCTCATTTTCAGGATAGCTTTCGGTAAAATGCGCCAAGGTTTCATTTCTTAACTCTTCAATGGCTGTTTCCCGGGCTTGCTTCTCCACCGTACGTACGGAGCGATACAATCTTTCCTGGCAGAACTGACGTACCTCGGCCGCTATTCCCTCATCAGGTTTAAATCCGCTCACTTCCATCTTCGGCTGCCCCATTTCAGCCACCATCAGCTCCTGTAATTCTACGATGGCACGATTGGCCTCATGGCCTGCCATAATAGCTTCCAGGATCTCTTCTTCTGTTAACTCGTGTGCACCGGCCTCTACCATCATAATGGCATCTTTAGTGCTGGCTACGGTAAGGTGAAGCCGGGACGCTTCCGCTTCAGCCTGTGTCGGGTTGATTACCGGCCTGCCGTCAATCCAACCAACTACTACTGCAGCAATGGGACCGGCAAAGGGAATGTTAGAAATGGAGAGAGCTGCAGAGGCACCGCAAATTGACAATACTTCCGGGGGACAGTCCTGATCCACTGATAAGACTGTGCTCACAATATGTACAGCATTACGAAAACCATCGGGGAATAAAGGACGGCAGGGCCTGTCTGTTAAGCGGGCAGCCAGGATCGCCTTTTCTGTAGGTCTGCCCTCCCGCTTAATAAATCCGCCGGGGATCTTTCCGACAGCATACAGTCTTTCCTCATAATCAACTGTTAAAGGAAAGAAATCAACACCCTCACGAGGTTCTGCCGATGCCGTAGCTGTACATAGCAGTACAGTATCGCCGTAGCGAATTAAGACAGCACCGCTGGCCTGCTTAGCAATGCGCCCGGTTTCAAAACTTAATTCCCTACCGGCCAACTGCATTTTATAAACTTTCATCGTTTAACATCCTCTCTTGGTTACTAAAAACGACAGCTCTACCTGCTTTTTACCGTGGACAAGGTTGGTGTAATTTCCTTTCCGATAAAAAAGCGGGGTTTCCCCCGCTTTTGCTGCATATGTGATACCGGGAAACTATTTACGAAGCGAAAGCTTTGTTAAAATAGTGCGGTAACGTTCTGCATCAATTTTTCTTAAATAATTTAGCAGACCACGTCTTTTACCGACCATTTTTAGCAGGCCGCGTCTTGAGTGATGGTCTTTTTTATGCTCTTTCAGATGTTCTGTCAGGTAATTAATTCTTTCTGTTAAAAGAGCTATTTGTACCTCCGGTGAACCGGTATCATGTTCGTGTAGACGAAAACTGTTAATAATTTCTTGTTTCCGGACTGAATCCAAACTCATGAAGCACACCTCCTTTTTCTTTAATCCCCTTAAGCCAAGGCAACGTCGGAGCCTCGTTTACCTGAGCCAAAGGTTAACAGTATAGATTTTACCATAATGGTTATGCAAAGGCAAGAAAGATGAAGGCTTTATAGAGCTATTTCTTTTTCTGCTGACATTTTTTTTATCATATTCTTTGCCTGTCTCACATCAGCCTGGATCTGAGCCACCAGGGCTGAAGCATCCGGAAACTTTCTTTCCTCTCTAATTCTTTGTAAAAAGGAAACGATTAATTCCTGCTGGTAAAGATTTTTTTGCGCTGTCAACAAATATACTTCTACCGAAATCTCATCCTTATTAAAAGTAGGCCGCAGCCCGACATTAGTAAGTGCCCAATACTCTTCTTCTTTAACCTTCACCTGGGTTAAATAAACACCATTGGCCGGCAGTATTATTTCCGGGGGTGGCTGGAGATTTGCGGTAGGGAATCCCAGTGTACGCCCTCTGCCATCTCCATGAATCACCATCCCCCGTAAAAAGTATGGATACCCTAACATCAGATTAGCCTTATCTAAATCCCCCTGCTGCAGCAGCTGACGAATGGCAGTACTGCTGACCGGTTCGCCACCAATACTAACACGTTCTACAATCTGCACCAAGAAGCCTAATTCTGCTGCTGCCTTTTGTAAGTCAGCCGGTTTACCCCTGCCCCGGCTGCCAAAAGAATAGTCATAGCCTACAACTACACCGGCTGCAGATAGTTTACGGTGCAGAATCTCTGTGATAAACTGCTGGGGTGTTATAGCGGCAAATTCAGGTGTAAACGGGTGAATAATAACATAGTCCACACCTGCTTCTCCCAACATGCGGATGCGGTCCTCAACAGTCAGCAATAATTTTGTTGTTCTTTCCGGCCTTAAGATCATAGTTGGATGAGGAGAAAAGATAAGGACTGCACTTTTTTTGTTATGTGCCCTCGCCAAGTCAACAGTAGTACGAATGATAACCTGATGACCACAATGAACACCGTCAAAATTTCCTAAGGCCAAATAAATGGGTTCCTGGTGATAAAGATGAAAGGAATCAATCCCGCGTATAATCTCCATAGGCTTCACCTGCTGTGAAAAACTTTTCGCGGCTGCAGCACATTATTTTCTATCCGAGCAACAGCCAAAAAATTATTATCTGGACCGTATACACGCATTATGGTGCCTGTCGGCGGCAGATCAACCAATTTTACGGCCCTGCCGTTTTTTATTTTTGCGGCATTCTCTGCTGAAACAATCAGCGGCGGCAGCTGCCCTAAGGCAGAGTCAATGGGCAAAATTGCCTGAGCCAACTTATTTGCAGCCTGCAGGGCTGCACACTCTTCCAAAGTAAATGTTTCATTTAAATGATATGGGCCGACACTTACACGAACTAAAAATGACATATGCCCAACTGTACCCAGAGCTTCTGCCAGTTCACAACATAAGGTGCGAATGTAGGTGCCGCGGGAACAGGAAACATCAAATAACAGGGACTGTGGCTGCAGCCGCAGTAATTTCAAAGTATAAATATTGATCGGGCGGGGCTGACGTTCAACAGTTTCTCCGCGCCGCGCCCGCTGATATAGCTTTTCTCCCTGGACACGAACAGCCGAAAACATCGGTGGAATCTGCAGACGAGCACCCACAAAATCTGCCATGACTTTTCTTACCTGCTCAACCTCTAAAGGCGGTATAGTTTTTCTGGCAATTACTTGTCCCGCTGCATCTTCAGTATCTGTAGCAGTGCCTAGTGTTAATTCAGCCCGGTATGTTTTGTCCATCTGTAAAACATATTCAGATACACGTGTTGCCTGCCCGATACATAGCGGCAGTACACCGGCCGCGCCCGGATCTAGGGTGCCTGTATGTCCAATTTTGCGCGTTCCGATTACACGCCTTAAAAAGGCTACAACCTGATGCGACGTCATGCCGGGCGGTTTCAGTATATTGATAATACCGTTCATTGACTGATTTCCTCACTGACTGCAGCAAGTACTTTCTGCACTGCTGTCTGCAAATCCTCCCGTAAAGAACAGCCAGAAGCTAATTTATGGCCGCCACCACCAAAAGAGGCAGCAACCTTACCCACATCTGTTTGATGAGCGCGAAATCCTACTTTAGTCGTTCCATCCGCTTGTTCTCTAAACAGTAAACCAACTTCTACACCTTCAATGTTTTTGGCATAATTTACAATCCCGTTCACATCTTCCTCCGCCGCTTGTGCCTGCTGCATATCGTCGTCAGTTAATGCTATCCAGGCTATTCTGCCGTCAGCAGAAAAAGAGAGTTTCGCCAGCGCCTGACGCAGAACGGCCAGGGCAGCCCGAGACCGCAAATCAAAAATTAAAGGACTAAGAGTTCCCGGGTTAACTCCGGCTGCCAGTAATTCAGCCGCAATGCGGTGTGTGCGGGCTGAGGTGCTGGCGAACTTGAAAGAACCGGTATCGGTACTAATGGCAACATATAAAGCTTCCGCAATTGCCACATCCAGCCGGCAGCCTAATTCCTGCAGTAAGGCAAAAACCAGTTCACCCGTTGCCGCCGCTGTATGGTCAACATAATTTAAATGCCCAAATAAATCATTAGTAGGATGATGGTCTATATTTATTATCATCTTATTTTCAATTTTATCCCAGATTGGTTGGAGGCGATTTTTGTCTGCACAGTCTAATGCTAACACACAATCAAAATCCTGCGTTGGCAAACTGTGAGTAATAATCTTATCTGCACCAACTAAAAATTGATAGCGTTTTGGCACATCATCAGCAGAAAACATCAGGGCAGCTGCATTAAGCTGCTGTAAGGCTAAGCCCATGGCCAAAATTGAGCCAATGGCATCACCGTCAGGTGCATGATGAGAAGTAATAAGCACTGAACGACAAGTATGCAGTTTTTGGGCAATTTCTGCTAAACTATTCACCATCATCGTCCTTCTTCATTTTGCGTAGTACTTCATTAATATGGGCCCCATAAGCTATAGAACGATCTAAATGAAAAGTTATTTCCGGGGTGTGGCGCAAACGAACGCGTCTGCCAATTAAAGATCTGATAAAACCGGTGGCCTTCTCCAGAGCTGCCAGTGTACCTTGTTGTTCCTCATCACTGCCAAAAATACTCAGGTACACTTTGGCATGACTAAAATCCCTGGTCACATCTACACCAGTCACACTAATCATACCGCTGACGCGGGGATCTTTAACCTCATCACGTAAGATACTGCTGATTTCTCTTTTTATTTCTTCGGCAACCCGGTGTGCCCTTTGTTGTGACATTGTATAACCTCCAAACCAACGAAAGATTATGCAGGTTTTATTTCTTCAATGGTATAGGCCTCGATAATGTCGCCTTCCTTAAAGTCATGGAATTTCTCCAATAAAACACCACATTCAAAGCCGGCTAAAACCTCACGTACATCATCTTTAAACCTTCTTAATGTTTGTACCTTTCCTTCATGTACTACCACGCCGTCCCGTATAACTCTGATATCAGCAGAACGTGTAATCTTGCCCTCCAAGACATAGGAACCGGCAATGGTACCAAGGCGAGACACTTTAAAGAGCTGTCTTACCTCTGCCTGGCCTAAAATCACCTCTGTATATTGGGGAGCCAACATCCCTTTAAGCGCTGACTCAACTTCTTCAATGGCTTCGTAAATAACACGATATAGGCGGATTTCCACATTTTCTCTTTCTGCTATTTTTCGCACATTAGGTTCCGGACGGACATTAAAACCAATAATTAAAGCATTGGAAGCAGAAGCCAGCATGACATCTGATTCAGCAACTGCACCGACACCACCATGAATAATCTGCACACGCACCTCATCATTTGACAGCTTAAGCAATGAGTCACGCAGTGCTTCAAAAGAACCTTGTACGTCAGCTTTAATAATGATATTTAAATCTTTTACTTCGCCTTGTTGAATCTGCTCAAAAAGGTCGTCTAAGGAAACCTTGGCTGATTTATTAAGCTCCACTTCACGCTTCTTTTCAGCTCGTTTTTCCGCTATTTGACGCGCCATTTTATCATCAGTTACTGCCTGCAAATCGTCTCCGGCCTCCGGCACATCTGTTAAACCTAAAATTTCCACAGGAGTTGAGGGGCCGGCTTTCTTAATCCGCTTACCCTTATCATCAACCATGGCCCGGACTTTACCGTAAATGGTGCCACAGATTACAGAATCTCCAACCCTTAATGTGCCATCTTGGATCAAGACAGTGGCGACGGGACCCCGTCCTTTATCTAATTTGGCTTCAATAACTGTGCCAAGGGCAGGCTTGTTGGGGTTGGCCTTCAATTCTGCCATTTCTGCAACCAAGAGGATCATTTCCAACAACTCGTCGAAACCTATTTTTTTCAGAGCTGAGATTTCGACCATAATAGTGTCGCCGCCCCACTCCTCAGCAACCAAACCATATTCTGTCAGCTGCTGTTTGACGCGCTCAGGATTGGCGCTCTCTTTATCAATCTTATTAATGGCAATAATAATGGGAACGCCGGCTGCTTTGACGTGATTGATAGCTTCTACAGTTTGCGGCATCACACCGTCATCAGCAGCTACTACAATTACTGCGATATCTGTAACCTGGGCTCCACGTGCCCGCATGGAAGTGAAGGCGGCATGACCGGGCGTGTCTAAAAAAACAATCTTTTTACCTTGATAGTAAGCCTGATATGCACCGATATGCTGTGTAATACCGCCGGCCTCCTGGGCCGTCACATTGGCTTTACGGATAACATCAAGTACTGATGTTTTGCCATGATCAACGTGACCCAGTACTGTAACCACAGGTGAACGCAGCTGGAGGTCTTCCTCCTTGTCTTCAACTGCTTCCACCAGTTCGGCTTCATACTTGTCAACCTGAATTTCCACTTCAAAACCATATTCCTCTGCTAACAACTGGGCTACTTCGGTGTCAATAGCCTGATTAATAGCAGCCATTACACCCAAACCAATCAGCTTACTAATAATTTCACCCGCACCTACGCCCAGTTTATCTGCCAGTTCACCAACTGTTATACGGCTGCCCAGCACGACCGTATTTTCCCTTTTCTGCTGTTCATTAAGCAGTCTGGCCTCGCGTCGTGCCCGGCGCTCTCGTTTATCCAGTTTCTTTTTTGGGCGTTTAGCTGTTTGTTTGTTCTTTTGCTGCGCCACTGCATTATTGTTTTGTTTGGCAGACCTGCTTTTCCGTTCCTGTTTTTGTTTAGGTTTTGCACTGGGCGCGGCTGATTCAGCAGCTGCCTGTTTTTGTGGGGTCTGCTGTCCTTGTTTCGTATGTCTGCCTGGTCTTTTTTGCTGATCGTTGTCACTACTTTTTTGGGTCTGATGTTTCTTTTTTTTGTCTGCTGCCTTTGGCTTACTCTGCTCCGTTGTTATCTTCTTTTGTTCCTGAGCCTTACTGTCTGCCAATTCTTTTGTATAAGAAGCAGGCGGTTCTCCTTTACCTGTTAATTGGTAGCGGATATGGTCTGCTGACGCTTTATCAACAACACTCATATGGTTTTTAACATCACAACCAATTTCTGTCAGCAAGTCAATGATGCGCCTGCTGGGCACTTCTAACTCCCTTGCTAATTGATACACTCTAACTTTCGACATGGGCTACACCTCCATTAGTTTGGCCTCCTTAAACATTACTCTGTAGTTAATAAAGTTTTTAATCGCGCGGCAAAACCTTCGTCAGTTACAGTTACTGCTGCACGCGGGGATGTCCCCAGGGCAGCACCTAATTGAGCTTTATCTGCAAAAACAAGCAGGGGGACACGATAGGTTTTGCTTTTATCACGATATCTTTTTTTTGCTGCCTCACCGGCATCACCGGCTAAAAGCAGTAGTTTAGCCTGACCGCTGCGAATTGCCGCCAAATTGGCTTCTTCAAACCATGTTAGCTTGCCGGCACGACGTGCCAAGCCCAAAAGAGATAATGCTTTATTTGGCATCTTATTCTTCCTCCGCCAGTTGTGCAGCTAATGCTTCTACAACCGCAGGAGATATTGACTGCTGTAAACTACGTTCAATTCTTTTCGCTTTAACTGCCTGCTCCAGGCAGCTTTTTTTTCGGCAAATGTAGGTACCGCGACCTGACTTTTTTCCCGTTGGATCAATCTCCACCTCTCCTTGTGGAGTACGTACAATCCGGACAAGTTCTTTTTTCGCTTTTTGCTCTTGACAGCCAACACAAGTACGTAAGGGGATTTTACGTCGTTTCACTTAAGTCATCCCCCTCCAGCGAATAATTAGCTGCTGTCGTCTCTTTTTCTGCAGCCTGACTCTCACTGGAGATATCAATTTTCCAACCTGTCAGCTTGGCAGCTAAACGGGCATTTTGTCCCTCTTTACCAATAGCCAGTGACAATTGGTAATCCGGTACAATCACACTGGCTACCTTCTGCTCTTTGAGCAGCGTAACAGAAACAACTTTTGCCGGTGAGAGCGAGTTAGCAACAAAGATTTCCGGATCTTCATCCCATTTAACTATATCTATTTTCTCACCGCGCAGCTCATTGACAATAGCCTGTACACGTGCCCCTTTTGGCCCGACACAGGCCCCCACGGGATCAACATCTTTATTTTTGGCATGCACAGCTAATTTAGAGCGTTGTCCCGCTTCCCGGGCTACCGATTTAATTTCTACCGTGCCGTCAAAGATTTCAGGCACTTCTAATTCAAACAATCTTTTTAATAACCCAGGATGTGTTCGGGAAATAAAAATTTGCGGTCCTTTAGTAGTGCGTCTTACTTCAGTAATGTAGGCCTTGATCCGCTCCCCGGGTTGGTAAGAATCATTCTCCATTTGTTCTGTAGGCAAAAGAACGGCTTCCGTTTTCCCTAAATCGACAATAATATTTTTTTGATCAAAGCGCTGTACAATTCCTGTAATTATGTCATCCTCGCGATCAACATACTCATCAAAAATCATCTCACGCTCTGCTTCACGAATACGCTGTATAACAACCTGTTTAGCTGTTTGTGCCGCAATACGCCCAAAATTCTTTGGTGTAACTTCTTGTTCCACAATATCGCCAATATTATACTGCGGATCAATCTCCCGCGCTTCTTGTAAGGAAATTTCTAATTGCGGTTGTGTCACCTCTTCTACCACGTTTAAGCGCGTATAAACTTTTAAACCTCCTGTCTCCCTATTTAATTGTACACGCACATTAGCTGCCGTATTAAAATTACGTTTGTAAGCTGAAACCAGTGCAGCCTCAATTGCTTCAAAGAGAATATCTTTTTTAATGCCTTTTTCCTGTTCAATTGCAGCCAGGGCAGCTAAAAATTCTTCATTCATTTTGGCTGAAATGCCTCCCTTCCACTATATCTACTCAAAAACTAAATTTGCCTTTGCCACAAGCTTTAGAGGAATCCTGATCATTGTTCCGGATTCCAACTCCAACAAAATATCCTGCTGCTCCAATCCCCGTAAAACCCCTACATATTTTCTGGCACCGTTTAGTGGGGCAAATAGTTTTAATGACGCCAACCTGCCGCTGAAGCGTTCATAATCTGCTGCTTTTTTCAGCGGCCGTTCAATACCCGGTGAAGATACCTGCAGCTGATAACTATGCGCGATGGGATCAAGGCGGTCAAGTTCACTATCCATGATCCGACTAAAAGCTTCACAATCATCCAGCGTTACGCCGCCCTCTTTATCAATCAAAAAGCGCAGGACATACTGCCCACCCTCCTTAACGTATTCCACATCTACCAGCTCAAGCTGCAGCTCTGCCGCCAATGGTTCGGCCACTGCAAAAAGGTCAGCTGCTATTTTTGACATCTGCAGTCCTCCTGTCAGTATTTTTATTTTGCAGGATTAGTTTGCCCAATCTTAAAACAAATTGGTTGTTGTCATTTTTCTGCAGAGCAGCACAACAGGCGTGCCCTGCAAAGTCTTTAAGCACGCTGTCCGGCACAGTCTGCCCAAAAGCCTTATATGTAAGCTTTAGCCGTCGAAAAGAAAGGCTTGCTTTTATTCCCTAAGCAAGCACTGCAGACAAATCAGTAAAAGTTAAGAGTGGGCGGACCCACTCTCCTGTTACCAAACATTGTTTTCCAAATTATTTTACCACATTTGGCTGCAAACTGCAAGTCCGGCACAGTGCGCGGCCGAGCTTACCGAGGGAAAATAATTATCTGCACAATTGCCTCACCTTTACCCTGCCTGCGTATCAGCATCATTGTTGAGCAGCTCCTGCAGGGCCAACATAAATTCATCTACTATTTTATCCTGCGGCACTTTTTTTAACACTTGACCGCGGCGGAAAATTAAGCCTTGTTCTTTACCTCCGGCCACGCCCAGATCTGCTTCTTTAGCCTCACCGGGACCGTTAACAGCACACCCCATCACAGCAATAGTCAGCGGCTGCTGCACGATTTTAACCCGTTCTTCAATTTCCCGGGCCAAATCCATTAGCTTGATTTGCGTACGACCACAAGTAGGACAGGAAATAACTCTCGGTCCAAAACGTCTGACGCCGGCTGCAGCCAGTATTGCTTTAGCCACAGGTATTTCCTCTGTCGGATCTGCTGTCAGGGAAACACGTATAGTATCTCCTAAACCGTCCAGCAGCAGGGCGCCAATGCCAACGGCAGAATAAATGGTGCCGCTGCTAAGGGAACCGGCCTCGGTGATACCTAAATGCTGCGGGTAAGGCACCTCCCTTGCTAAGAGGCGATGTGCCGCCACTGTCAGGGGAACAGAGGAAGCTTTAATGGAGATTACCAGCTGATTAAAACCAAGCTCTTCTACCATCCGCACGTGGTCCAAGGCAGATTCCACCAAGGCCTCAGCTGTAACAGCACCATATTTTTCGTGGAGACGTTTTTCTAAAGAACCGGCATTAACACCAATTCTTAAAACAGCATTTTTTGCTGCCGCTCGTTCTACCACTGCCTGCAGTCGTTTTTGTCCGCCTATATTGCCTGGATTAATTCTTAGTTTGGGCACACCTGCATCCAGGGCAGCCAATGCAAGGCGGTAATCAAAATGGATATCGGCAACCACCGGCAGCGGTGATAATTCAACAATTTGCGGTAAAACTGCAGCCGCCTCAGCGTTAGGTACAGCCACACGTACCAGTTCACAGCCTGCCTGGGCTAAAGCGTGAATTTGCTGCAGGGTTGCTCCCACATCAGCCGTATTAGTGTTAGTCATCGATTGAATCACAACCGGTGCTCCCCCACCCATGGTCAGGGTGCCTATCTGCACAGCCTTAGTCTTTTCCCTGGTTATCATGAGCGACTCCTCAATTAAAGATATTTAAACGAACCAGATCTTTATAGGCAATGACAATCATCAGCACAATTAAGAAGGCAAAGCCAATAAAATGAATAAAGGACTCTTTTTGTGGATCAACAGGACGGCCACGTAAACCTTCCAGAACCAGAAACATTAAGCGGCTGCCGTCTAAAGCCGGTATAGGTAAAAGATTTATGGTACCCAGATTAAGGCTGATGATAGCAGCAAGTGAGATTAAATTCATTAACCCGGTACGCGCCACTTGACCAACAAGACCAATAATGCCAACCGGTCCCATCACATCAGGCGCTACCCTGCCCAAAACCATCTGCAGTAGACTGAAGACCGTAAATTTGATGAACCAAACAGCATGCTCAACGCCCATGCGTAGAGAGGAGAGTAGGGCAAATTTACGCGTTTCTGCACCGATACCGATTCTTCCTTCACCGGTCTCAGCATCACGTTCCGGAGTTACAGTAACCGTAAAAGTTTTTCCGTTACGTTCATAGACTATTTCCAACTCCCGTTCAGGGTGGGCGTGTATTATCGCCACTACCTCATGCCAGTCAGTTACTTCCTCACCGGCTATAAACTTAAGGCGATCACCTTGTTGTAAGCCGACCTCTGCAGCTGCTCCTCCGGGAAGCAGTTCCCCAATCGTAGTGGAAGAATAGACGGGAACACCAAGAAAGGCAAAATAGATCAGGGAAAATAAGATGACTGCCAAAAGAAAATTCATCAGCGGTCCGGCCAAGATAACAAGAAAACGTTTCCAGACGGCTTGTTTCTGAAAACTGTTTTCCGCTTCAATTTCCTCCTGCTCATCACCCAGAAGGCGCACAAAACCGCCTAAGGGAAAAGCACGCAGCGAGTATGTGGTTTCTCCTATTTCTTTATGCAGTAGGCGGGGGCCAAAGCCAAGGGCAAACTCCATGACCCCAATTCCCACTCGCTTGGCGACCAGAAAGTGTCCCAGTTCATGAAAAAAAATCAATAAACCGAAAATGATAACAGAGGCGACTAATGTCAGCATTATTCCACCCTTTCCTTTTTACACAGTGAATCTACCATTGCCCGCGCTTCCCGGTCAACCGCAGCTAAAGTCTCGAAATCCGGCTCCATGATTACTTTATGTTTATTCATTACCGTTTCAATTATACGAGGGATTGCTAAAAAGCTGATAGCTCCCGCCAGAAAGAGCCGCACGGCCTCTTCATTAGCTGCATTCATCACCGCAGGAAGAGTACCGCCGGTTTTTCCTGCGGCGTAGGCAAATTCAAGACAGGGGAATTTTTCGGTATCAGGCGGCGCAAAGCGCAGCTGCTGCAGCTGTTCCCATGGTACACGCGGGGCACTGCCGGCTAAACGCCGTGGATATGTTAAGGCATACTGGATCGGCACACGCATATCCGGCATACCCATTTGTGCTAAAACTGCTCCGTCATGAAAAGCTACCAGAGAATGAATGATACTTTCGCGCTGCACAACCACTTTTATTCTATCGTATGGAACGGCAAAAAGCCAATGAGCTTCAATCACTTCTAGGCCTTTGTTCATTAAAGTAGCTGAATCAATAGTAATTTTAGCCCCCATGGACCAATTAGGGTGCTTAAGGGCTGCCTGTGGAGTAACGTTTTCCAGTTCAGCCAAGGAAAAGTCAAAGAAAGGCCCTCCGGAAGCAGTAAGGATCAATTCCTCAACGGCTCCGGCATCATGCCCCTGTAGGCATTGAAATATGGCCGAGTGCTCACTGTCAACGGGCAAAAGAGCTTTGTTAACAGCTGCCGCCAAAGGCATGACCAAATGACCGCCGGCCACTAAAGATTCTTTGTTGGCTAAAGCTACATTTTTCCCCGCGGACAGGGCAGCTAAAGTTGGCCGAAGTCCGGCGAAGCCAACCACAGCATTTAAAACAAGTTCATGCTGCTTGTCTGCTGCCAGTTCACAGACAGCCTCCGGACCGGCGCTTATCTCTACTGGTAAGTCACTGCAGGCGATTTTTAGTTCCGGATACATGCTTGGCTCTGCAATCACGATCTTTGCCGGTTTATATAGACGGGCCTGTTCAGCCAGCACTTTAACCTGGCGGTGGGCCGCTAAGCCGTGCAGACGAAAAAGATCAGGATAATCCTTAATAACCTTCAACGCCTGCTTACCAATAGAACCGGTTGAGCCCAAAATGCTTAATGTTTTCATCAAATCCCTCCCCTTACCGCCAGGCTAAGCAGAAAATAGCCTACCGGCACGGCAAACAGTAAACTGTCAAGCCGGTCTAAGACGCCACCATGCCCGGGCAAAAACCTACCGGAATCTTTTGTGTTCCCCCAGCGCTTTAATGCAGATTCGGCCAAATCACCACATTGACCTGCAAGGGAAATAACAGCGCCAAGCAGCAGTGCGGTTGGTCGACTCAGTTTAAGTAAGGGAGCAAAGCAGACAGACATCACAACTGCAGCAAATAACAAGCCGCCTACTGCCCCTTCCACCGACTTTTTGGGACTAACTGCAGGAAGCAGTTTATGTCGTCCCAGTGTCAATCCACAGGCATAGGCCCCGGTATCCGAGGCCCAAGTAGTTGCAATAATACTTAATAACAAGATAAACCCTTCGGCCTGAGCCCGCAGCCACAGGAAAAATGCCAATAAGGATGTAATATACAAAACACTCCAGATTAATAACATTAACTCCCTATAATCCTGGGGATAGGCCAAGACAGCAGCAATGTTAATCACAATAAAAAAGCAAATCAAGGCAAAAAAGTATCCTTGCGGATTGGTCAGATAGGCAGCTGTCAGGAGCAGAATGTTTCCTCCGTAACCTATGCTGGTAATAAGTCCACTGTTCACTGCTCCAATTGTATAAAATTCACGCAGTGCCAGACTACTGATTATCATAACTGCCAAAAAGAAAAAATAGCCGCCCTGCCAGATAAGCCAGACCACCAACGGTATACCAAGCAAGGCGCTGATAAGTCGCTGTCTAAACATAAAATCCCCCCTATAATCCACCAAAGCGCCGATCACGCCGGCCATAAGCTTCGACAGCAGCCTGTAAGTGCTCGCCGTTAAAGTCTGGCCAATAAACATCCACAAACCATAGTTCTGCATAGGCTAACTGCCAGAGCAAAAAATTACTCAACCGCACTTCACCACTGGGCCGAATCAGCAAGTCCGGGTCAGGCAGTTCGGCTGTATATAAATGCTGCTGCAGCGTCTGTTCAGTGATTTCTTCAACCTGCAGCTGCCCTTCAGCAACTGCTTGGGCTATCCGGCGCACAGCCTGCAGAATTTCGGCGCGGCCGCCATAATTCAAAGCAAAGTTTAAAACCATGCCCGTGTTGCCGGCAGTGCTGGCAATAGCCTCATCAACAGCCGCCAGTGTATATTCCGGCAGACCTTCACGGGAGCCGGACATCATCACACGCACATTTTTTGCCCTTAGCTCAGGTAAATCTGTACGTAAAAACTCACTGGGCAGACGCATTAAAAAATCAACTTCGGCTTGGGGGCGATTCCAATTTTCGGTTGAAAACGCGTAGACCGTGAGCACAGCAATCCCCAGCTTGTTGGCAGCCCGGATGGTACGCCGCAAAGCTACCATCCCGGCATGATGACCTGCCGTACGCGGCAGACCGCGTTTGGCAGCCCAGCGGCCGTTTCCGTCCATGATAATGGCTACATGCCGCGGTATTTTGCTGTTATTTTTTTCTTGTGGCAGTTTTTTGTTAAAAAATCTTTTTAGTGAAAAAGACAAACTATCCACCTCGAGTCGCATAGTAACAGACCCCCTCAGCTGAGGGGGTCAAAATCTTCTGCTGCTACAGTCAGCTCTAAGACTTTGTTCCGCTGCGTCAGACGCACTCTGACTACCCTTTCCCTACCCTGCTTGTGCTTTTGTGGCGGGGTAGTGTACTGTAGGGACGGGGTTAGCCCCCTACTCTCTAAAATGCGTACAGCCTCCTCAAGTGGGTAAGCGAGAACATCAGGGAAGTCTGCCCTGTTGCACATCTTAAACCTCCATGATTTCTTTTTCCTTATCGGCTAGTACCTGATCTGCCTCCCCAATCATTTTATCAGTGAGTTTTTGGATCTCGTCTTGCGCCTTATGCAGCTCGTCCTCTGTAATCTCATTTGCTTTTTCCATGCTTTTCAATTTATCATTGGCATCGCGGCGAATATTACGAATGGCAACTCGACCGTCTTCCGCTTTTTTTCTGCTGATTTTAACCAGCTCTTTTCTTCGTTCCTCAGTTAATTGTGGGATAGGCAGACGAATTATGGAACCGTCACTGTTGGGAGTGAGACCTAAATCAGATTTCAGCAGCGCACGTTCAATCTCTCCGATCACCTGTTTATCCCAGGGTTGAACTACCAAGAGACGCGGTTCGGGTACAGAAATGTTGGCGAGTTGGTTAATGGGTGTCGGTGCTCCGTAATAGTCCACCGTTATCTTGTCCAAGAGTGCAGGAGTGGCACGACCTGTTCTCAGCGTGGATAATTCCTTTTTTAGGGCCAACACAGCTTTTTTCATTCTGTCTTCAGCATCACGAAAAACTTCTTTCGTCATCCTTACTCCCCCTTTACAAATGTCCCAATTTTTTCACCCAGGAGTACTCTTTTAATATTGCCGCTTTTATTAAGACCAAAAACTATCAAAGGAATTTTGTTGTCCATACATAATGAGGCGGCGGTGGAGTCCATAACACCCAGACCCCTGTTTAACAGATCAATATAGGTCAGCTCGGTAAACTTCTTTGCTGTAGGATTTGTTAAGGGATCTGCATCATAAACAGCATCAACTTTGCCTTTGGCAAGTAAAATTACTTCTGCTTCAATTTCAGCTGCACGTAATGCTGCCGTCGTATCAGTTGAAAAATAGGGGTTACCGGTACCACCGGCAAAAATGACTACACGGTTCTTTTCCAAATGGCGAATCGCCCGCCGTCGAATATATGGTTCTGCAATCTGCTGCATTTCAATGGCAGTTTGCACACGAGTGTCTACACCACGTGCTTCCAGGGCATCCTGCAGCGCCAAAGCATTAAGCACAGTAGCCAGCATTCCCATGTAATCAGCAGTAGCACGATCCATACCCCGCTCACCTGCAGGGGCACCGCGCCAGATGTTTCCCCCACCAACAACTACAGCTACTTCGACACCCATTTTCCAAACTTCTTCGACTTGAGCAGCTATATCACGCAGCACATCTGAGTCGATACCGAAGCCGCGATCACCGGCTAAAGCCTCACCACTTAATTTCAGCACAATCCTTTTATAAACTGCTTTTCCCATAGAAGCCATATGACCTCCATTCATAATTTTCCACATCAAATTGTATTATCCTGTAAATATTCTGTAAAAAAAGAACACCGGAGTGCTCTTTTTATAGTTGTCATCAACTTTATGAGGACTTGGTCATCGCGGCGACTTCTTCTGCCAGGCTGCATTCTTTCTTGGCCAGGCCTTCGCCCATTTCAAAACGAGCGAAACGACGAATAGCTATGTTTTCACCGATCTGAGCTATTTTTTCTTTTAAGAGTTCAGTAATTGTTTTATCAGTATCACGAATATAGGGCTGCTCTAATAAGCAGTTTTCCGTGAAATATTTATTGATGCGGCCCTCTACAATTTTATCAATTACTTTGTCTGGTTTTCCTTCGTTTTTAGCTTGGATGCGGAGAATTTCACGTTCCTTCTCTAAAACTTCTTCCGGTACATCTTCACGTGACAAGTATTGGGGATTGGTTGCGGCGATCTGCATGGCAATATCTTTGACGAAAGCGCGAAACTCATCTGTCCTGGCCACAAAATCTGTCTCACAGTTTACTTCCAGGAGAACACCAATCCGTCCACCCATATGTATATAGGAATCGACCAAACCCTCAGCCGCAATGCGGCCGGCTTTTTTGGCAGCTGCCGCCAGGCCTTTTTCGCGCAAGTATTCTACGGCCTTGTCCAAATCACCACCGGTTTCAGTCAGCGCCTTCTTACAGTCCATCATACCGGCACCGGTTTTTTCACGTAATTCTTTGACAAGTGATGCAGGGATCATTTATAACCCTCCCATGTAGTTTATTTTAAACGGCCGGGCACACGCCCGGCCGTAAGTTGGACTTATTATTCTGCAGCGGGTGTGTCGTCTTCTGCTTCTTCATCCTGCTCTTCAACCACAATGTGATCTTGCCGGCCTTCCAGGCCTTCGAGGACTGCATCCGCTATACGTCCCGTTATTAATTTAACAGCACGGATTGCATCATCATTACCGGGGATAATATAGTCAATCTCATCCGGATCACAGTTAGTATCAACAATGGCAATGATGGGGATGCCGAGTTTACGGGCTTCCGCAACAGCAATTCTTTCTTTGCGCGGATCGACGACGAACAGGGCATCAGGAAGAGTATGCATATTGCGTACACCCGAAAGGAATTTATTCAGCTTGTCATATTCATGACGAAGTCGAATCACTTCCTTCTTGGGCAGGACGTCAAACACACCGTCTTCTTCCATTTGTTCCAGCTCAATAAGGCGGTTAATCCGTTTACGAATTGTTTTAAAGTTCGTTAACATACCACCCAGCCAGCGCTGATTAACATAAAACATACCGCAGCGTTCAGCTTCAAGCTGAATAGATTCCTGCGCCTGCTTTTTGGTTCCCACAAATATTATTTTACCACCGTCCCGCGCAAGGTCGCGGACAAAATGATATACGTTTTCCAGCATTCTTACGGTTTGCTGCAGGTCAATAATGTAAATACCGTTTCGTTCCGTAAAAATGTACTGCTTCATTTTGGGGTTCCAACGGCGCGTCTGATGTCCGAAATGAACACCGGCTTCCAATAATTGCTTCATGGATATTACGGCCATGCTCCTGCACCTCCTCTCTGTTTTACCTCCGCTTCCCTCACTTGTCCACAGCACTGTCCAAACAGCACAGCTGCAGACATCAGGAAACGTGTGTAATTAATACCGTTTTGTAGTATAACATAGTTTATCTGGTTTGGCAATGCAGTGCCCGAGATAATTTTCTTATTCTACCTGCAAACGCAGCTGCAGCGGAATCCTGCCGAAGATATAAACGGGAAAACTTTTCATATTAAACTCACCGCTCATCGTTTTTTTCATCTTTGTATAGACATTATCTCCAAATTGTTCAGCCAGTATTTGTGTATTGATACCATCTAAAATTTGTGCCGTAACATTTTCTACATGAGTACGCATTTTGCTGCGCAGCTGCAGCATTAATTCCTCAGGCAGTGAAAAAGCAAAGCCGGCAATTTCCAGACGTCCGGAAAACTGATGATTCATTTCAGCCTCTACTATCCGCGGAATTTCCGCCTTTGCTTCAGTAATAATCAGGGGAAGCTCCTGTTTGGCCTGGGAAATCACCTGCTGCTGAACGGCTCGGGCCATCGCTTCACTATCCAGCTGTATAGTCACACCTTGGGTCACAGCGTAAGAAAAAATCACAGCATTAATGAGCAGCAAAACGGCCAGACTGCAGCTTACACCATACCAAAAGGACTTTTTCTCCAGCTGCCAGCGCTCTCTTCTTTTGCCCATCTTTCACCTCTTCAGGCTTATTATTTTAAATTTGCCTGTAACAGTATAGTATAACTAATTATACTGTAAATTATGACCGGACGACTCCCTGCTGCAGGCTGCAGGGAGAGGTGAAAGAAATCTTTTAATTCTGCTTTCTTAGTCAATAAAAGACGCGCAGCTGTCAGCGTGCGCGTCTCCCATTACATGGCTACTGCATTCCTTTTTTCAATTTGTTCGAGCAAATAGGGATTTTTCACCTTAATGTAAGTACCCTTCATCCCCAGAGAGCGAGATTGTATAACGCCTGCACTTTCAAATTTACGCAGGGCATTTACAATCACGGAACGAGTTATACCAAGTTGATCGGCAATCTTACTGGCGACTAAAATTCCTTCATCACCGTCGAGTTCTGCAAAAATATTTTCTACCGCTTCCAGTTCCGAATAAGAAAGTGTACCGATGGCCATCTGGACCACAGCTTTATTGCGGGCTTCCTCTTCAATCTTATCGGCACGAATACGTAAGACCTCCATACCGATAACCGTGGCTCCATATTCAGCCAAGATTAAATCTTCTGACTTAAATTCTTTGTCTGACCGAACCAGTATAAGCGTACCCAGCCGCTTTCCGCCGCCAAGAATTGGCACAATGGTGGTGATTTTATCAGTAAACAGAGACACTGAATCATCCTGCTGCAAATTAACTTTGGCTTCATCATAACTAAGCACCATTGCATTGTAGTCAGCAGGGAGAGTGTCGTCCTCACTAAGCATTTCACCATCAAACTCATCAATTGTTGATATCCCTAGAATTTTCCCACTACGGTCAGCAATATAGACATTAGCTTCAACCACATCTTGTAATACATCGGCTACCTCTTTAAAATCTACGTGCTGACCTGCCGTTTTCTGAAGAATTTTATTAATGCGGCGGGATTTTTCTAGTAAGGCTTCAATTACCATCTTGATCATTCCTCTCTCTTTAAAATTACAAAATATACCTACTTAAATCCTTATTTTGTACAATTGGCTGAATTTTATCCATAATATATTGTGCTGTGATCATTACTTCCTGACCTGCAATCTCTGGCGCCGCAAAAGACAGGTCCTCCAGTACTTTTTCCAAAATCGTATGCAAACGCCTGGCGCCGATATTCTCCATCTCCTGATTGAGGACGCAGGCGGTTTTAGCTATCTCCTCAATGGCTTCTTCCGTAAAAGTTACTTTAACACCTTCTGTAGCTAACAATTCAGTATACTGCTTAAGCAAAGCGTTTGCCGGCTCTGTCAATATTCTATAAAAATCTTCCTGGGTTAAACTATCTAACTCCACACGAATTGGAAAGCGTCCCTGCAGCTCAGGAATCAGATCCGACGGTTTAGCAACATGAAATGCTCCTGCAGCTATAAATAATATGTAATCCGTTTTTACCGGACCGTATTTTGTCATCACCGTTGATCCTTCCACAATAGGCAGAATATCTCTCTGCACACCTTCGCGTGATACATCAGGCCCTCCTGCATAATCTTTGCCGGCAATCTTGTCAATTTCGTCAAGAAAAATAATCCCTGATTGTTCCGCCCTTTCGATAGCTTCTGCATAAACTTCTTCCATCTCAATTAACTTTTCTGCTTCTTCCTGCTGCAAAATTTTTCTGGCTTGTGCAACCGTTAGTTTACGTATCTTTTTCCGCTTGGGCAAAAACTGACCCATAATGTCCTGGAAATTTATACCCATATCTTCCATGCCGGAGCCGGGAATAATCTCCATCATCGGCGGATTAGCGTCTACTTCCATTTCTATAATTTCTTGTTCTAATTCGCCGGCCCGGAGGCGCTGCGCCAACAGTCTTCTTTTCTCACCAATTTCCTGCTGCTTCAGCTGGACGGACTGTTCAGCATCATCATTATCTTCCTGGTCGTCTGCACCGGAGAAAAGTAAAGCTAAAGGGTTCTGCGGTTTCTTTTCTTTCTGCGGTTGTGGGTCCAGCAGTGCCAACAAACGTTTTTCCGCCAGCTGCTGCGCCTTCGTTTCCACGGCGGCAAGTTTTTCCGCCCGTACGATCCGGACTGATGTCTCGACTAAATCGCGGACAATAGTTTCCACATCGCGTCCCACATAACCGACTTCCGTAAATTTTGTTGCTTCGACTTTGACAAAAGGTGCATTTACTAATTTGGCCAAACGGCGGGCTATTTCTGTTTTCCCCACACCTGTGGGACCGATCATAATAATGTTTTTCGGATAGACCTCCTCGCGAAAATCATCAGCCAGCAGCTTACGACGATAGCGGTTGCGCAAAGCAACAGCAACACATTTTTTTGCATCTTTTTGTCCTACAATATATTTATCCAGTTCGGCCACGACTTGCCTGGGGGTTAACTCTTCTTTACTTGACTGCTTTCCTATTGCCAATTACAGTACCTCCAGCACAATTCTATCATTGGTATAAACACAGATTTCTGCCGTGATTTCCAGGGCACGCCTGGCGATTTCTCCGGCATCCAGGTCAGTGTAACGGCTTAGCGCCCGAGCCGCAGCTAAAGCGTAAGGGCCACCTGAACCGATAGCTGTCACACCGTCATCAGGCTCAATAATCTCTCCGCTGCCCGATATTACCAGCAGCCCTGTCACATCAGCGACAACGAGCAGAGCTTCCAAACGGCGCATCACACGATCTGTTCGCCAATCCTTGGCTAACTCAATGGCAGCACGCCGTAAATTGCCCTGGTATTTTTCCAACTGCTCTTCATATCTTTCAAAAAGTGTAAAAGCATCAGCCACAGAACCGGCAAACCCTGCCAGTACTTTTCCTTGATAGATACGGCGTACTTTAACAGCTTTATTTTTCATTATTGTCTGCTCAGCAAAAGTTACCTGGCCATCACCGGCCAGAGCACAGCGGCCATCTTTTAAAACGGCTACTATTGTTGTTCCCTGAAACATAATTTACTCCTTACGCCCGAGGATGGGCATCATGATAAACCTCTTTTAAACGCTCACGGGTAAGGTGCGTATAAATTTGCGTGGTGGAAAGATTAATATGCCCCAATAATTCCTGGACTGCACGCAGGTCGGCACCGGCATTCAGTAAATGCGTGGCAAATGTGTGCCGTATACTGTGGGGACTAATACCATGTGACAAACCGGCCTGACGGACATATTTTTCCACAAGCCGTCTCACTCCCCTGTCAGAAAGCCGTGTACCATACTTATTGAGCCAGAGAGCTTTTTCCAACTCCCCTGCACTGTTTTTTCGCAGCAGCAGCGGTCTGGCGTTCTGCAGATAGCGCTGCACCGCATTACAGGCAAAGCGTCCCAGCGGTACCATTCTTTCCCGCGCACCTTTGCCCTTAACAATAAATTGACCCAGGTGCAGATCTAGGTCTTGAACATTAAGCGCAACCAATTCACTAACGCGCACACCTGAGGCATACAATACTTCTAAAATAGCCGCGTCTCTCTGCCCCGCCGGAGTTTGCACATCAGGGGCGTCGAGCAGACGCAGCATTTCTTCGGGATAAAGAAAAATGGGTAACTTTTTTCCCACTCGGGGAGTAGAAACATTATGCCAAGTTTTGTCCTCTAATAATTCCTCCCTATTCAAATATCGTAGAAAAGAACGAATTGCGGATAGTTTGCGGGCGATAGAACGACGATCATAACCCTTTTCCTGCAGCAAAGCTAAATAATGCCGCAGGGTTAAATAATCTATCGCCGTCAGATTTATAGTTTCCTTTTCTAAAAAGGCGGTAAACTGCACTAAATCTTCACCGTAATTACGCAGAGTGTGGTAAGAAGCGTTTTTTTCTACTTGTAGATAGGATAAAAAACCGTCCAGCCACTGTATCATTCGACGGTAATCTCCTTTTTCAAAATATTTTAACATAATGGCAGTACTATTGGCAAGTGAGTAAATGATGAAAGCTTGAAATTTTTGGCTGTGTAAGAATTAGTTAAGCATCCGGCTCCGCCATTGTTCCAGCTCACTTAAAGCACGCTCTGCCAGCGCCAGTTTCCTTTGTTTCTTTGGTATACGCTGGGCAAGGGGCGGCAGCAGGCCGAAATTTACATTCATCGGTTGGAAATTATCAGGATCTGCGTTGGTGATATAGTGTACCAGTGCTCCGTGTGCAGTAACAGGCGGCCAAGTCACTGGTTCTCTGCCAGCTGCCAGACGCGCAGCATTCAAGCCGGCAATTAGCCCCATAGCTGCAGACTCCACATATCCTTCTACCCCCGTCATCTGCCCGGTAAAGAAGAGTCGCGGATTGCCAACAAATTGTAAAGTCGTTTTTAATGCACGGGGAGAATTGATATAGGTGTTGCGATGCATAACACCATAGCGGACAAATTCTGCCTGTTCCAGCCCGGGAATCATGCGAAAAACTCTTTTTTGTTCCGGCCAGCGCAACCGGGTTTGAAAACCTACTATATTATACAGAGAGGCCACAGCATTATCCTGCCGCAGCTGCACCACGGCATAAGGCTGTTTACCGGTACGGGGATCTCTTAACCCTACCGGTTTCATAGGACCATATAATAAAGTTTCAAAACCCCGGGCTGCCATGACTTCAACTGGCATACAACCTTCAAAATATTTTTCTGCTTCAACGCCTTCATGACCTGCAAACACTTCTGCCGAAATCAGGGCTTCATAAAACTCTTTATATTCCTCTTCCGTCAGCGGGCAGTTTAGATAATCGGCACTACCCTTACCATAACGCGAAGCTTTAAAAACTACCTCCCGGTTAATAGAATCAGCCGTAAGAATCGGTGCTGCGGCATCATAAAAATATAGCGATGACTGCCCGGTTAGCTCACTTATTTTTTGGGCTAAAACTTCAGAAGTCAGCGGGCCGGTAGCCAGGATCACCGGTCCTGCTGTCGTATCAGGGATTTCCGTGACTTCTTGGATACGGAAGGTGATGCGGGGGTGTTTCATGATTGCTTCCGTTACGCCCCGCGCAAAAGCCTCACGATCAACGGCTAAAGCGCCGCCGGCCGGGACAGCATGCTGATCGGCCTGCGCCATAATCAGTGAATGCTGTCGACGCATTTCTTCTTTTAATAAACCCACTGCATTTTCTAAAGAAGCACCGCGAAAGGAATTGCTGCAGACTAATTCGGCCAGCTGTTCAGTATGATGGGCAGGTGTCATCTTCCGGGGACGCATCTCCAGGAGTAATACCTCACAACCACTTTGGGCGGCCTGCCAGGCTGCTTCCGCTCCCGCCAAGCCTCCACCGACAATAGTTACTTTAGCCATGCGTACCCCTCCTAATCTTTTCATTGCTGGTTAATGTCTGTTTTTTCTTTGCCGCCGCACCGCTTATAATGAAGCCGCACTCTTTATTGGCGCACTGCAGCTTTTTACCTTTAAGTACCGTTAGGTAACCACATTGAGGGCATTTTTCTTTTTGTGGTAAATTCCAGCTGGTAAATTCACATTCGGGATAACCACTGCAGCCATAAAACACTCGTCCCCGTTTTGTTTTTCTTTCTACCAACATTTTGCCGCATTCAGGACAGGGAATACCCAGCTCATTGACTATTGCCTTGGCAAAACGGCATTCGGGAAAACCGGGACAGGCTAAAAATTTACCATAACGCCCCATCTTATAAACTAAATTTCGTCCACAGTTAGGACAGGTTTCCTCACTTTCCTCAGGTTTTATTTCAACTTTTTCCATATGCTCTTCCGCTGCCTTGAGACGTTTGGCAAAACTATTGTAAAAAGCGCTGATCACATCAACCCAGTATTCTTTACCTTCTGCAATTTGATCCAGTTTTTCTTCCAATTGAGCAGTAAAATCCACGTCTATAATATCGGGGAAGAATTCCAACAGCTGCTCCAGCACAATACGGCCAAGTTCAGTAGCATAAAAGACCTTCTTTTCACGAATGATGTAACCCCGCGCCTGTAAAGTGCTGATGATGGGGGCATAAGTACTGGGACGCCCCACGCCTTTTTCCTCCAAAGTCTTTACCAGCATCGCTTCACTAAAGCGCGGCGGTGGCTGTGTAAAATGCTGTTCCGGTTTAAACTGCAGCAGTTTTAATTTTTGTCCGGGCACTAATTCGGGCAGCAGGGAGCTCTCTTCCTTTTCTTCATCATCCCGACTTTCAGTATATAGTTTCATAAAACCACCAAATTTTATTTGTGACCCGGTTGCCCTGAATTCATACATACTGATATTTATTTTAGCCGTCACGGTATCATAAACGGCCGGACTCATTTGACTGGCTACAAAACGCTCCCAGATTAGCTTATATAAACGATATTGATCACGGGTTAAAAACTCTTTCACCTGCGCCGGTGTATATCCTACAGAGGTAGGACGAATAGCTTCATGTGCCTCCTGCGCACCCTTTTTGGCCGCATATACCTGTGGTTTTTCAGGCAGATACTGCTTACCAAAAGTATCGCCGATATAAGCGCGCACTGCCGTTAATGCTTCCTGCGAGACCCGGGTAGCATCTGTGCGGATATAGGTAACTAAGCCGACAACACCTGCCTTGCCGATATTTAATCCTTCGTACAGCTGCTGCGCAACAGACATGGTTTTACGCGTTGTAAATCCCAGTTTGCGGGAAGCCTCCTGCTGCAGACTACTGGTCGTAAAAGGCGGTGCCGGTCGTCTTTTCCGTTCTCTTTTCTGTACATCGGTGACAATAAAATCATGACCCTGCAGGTCTGCCAGAATGCGCTCTACTTCTTCCTGCGCTGCAGGGACATGCTTTTTACCCTGCCGACCATAGTAATTGGCAGTGAAGACAGCTTCCTCTGCCTGCAGCAGCGCTGCCAATGTCCAGTACTCTTCCGGCTGGAAGCGGGCAATTTCATCCTCCCTTTCCACGATTAAGCGCAAAGCTACCGATTGCACACGACCGGCAGACAAACCTTTTTTGACTTTTTTCCATAATAACGGTGATATTTTATAACCGACTATCCGGTCTAAAACACGGCGCGCCTGCTGGGCATCCACACGATCCTGGTCAATTAATCGTGGTTTTTTAAAAGCTTCTTTGACTGCCTTCTTAGTAATTTCGTGAAATTCTACCCGACAGGGTGTATTCTGCTGCAGCTCAAGAGCACGTGCTAAATGCCAGCAGATTGCTTCCCCTTCACGATCAGGGTCAGCTGCTAAAAAAACTTTTTTAGCATCTTTACTGGCACTTTTCAACTCTTTTAAAACTTTTCCTTTGCCCCTGATAGTAATATACTTGGGCGAAAAATTGTTTTCTATATCAATACCAAACTGGCTTTTAGGCAAATCAATCACATGACCTAAGGAAGCCATAACTTTGTATCTGGAGCCCAAATACCTTTTAATTGCTTTTGCTTTCGTCGGTGATTCCACAACCACCAAATAATCTGACATATGGCACCCCCAAAGAATCCTCAACTTTTCTATTACTAGATATACTAAACTTACTATCCCTATACACGTAAATAAAAGTTTCCTGATAATTTCTGCACAAATCCTGCCAACTCTAACTCTACCAGCAGTCCTGACAAATCTGCTGCCGTTAAACCGGTTGCCTGCAGCAGCTTGTCAAAATGTGTAGGTTCATACTCCAATGCTGTCAGCACCAGCTTTTGGGCTGCCGTTAATTCTACAGCAGCTGCTGCTTCCGGCAGCCGCTGCCCCAGAAAACCAAGTATATCAGCAGCACTTTCGGCCAATGCCGCTCCTTCTTTAAGCAGACGGTGGCAGCCACGGCTGGTAGGACTATGAATGCTTCCCGGCACGGCAAAAACTTCACGTCCCTGCTCCAAAGCACAGTCAGCAGTAATTAAGGCACCACTTTTTTCTGCTGCCTCCACTACAACAACTGCCAGGGATAAACCGCTGATGATCCGGTTGCGCATGGGAAAGTGGGCCGGTTTAGGCTGTGAACCGGGGGGAAATTCGCTAATAACAACACCGTTTTCTACAATTTTCTCTCTCAAAGCGCGGTTTTCCGGTGGATAGCAAATATCCAGACCGCTGCCCAAAACAGCAGCCGTTGTCCCCTGGACGCGTAAAGCTCCCTGATGAGCGTGACTGTCAATGCCACGGGCCATGCCGCTGACTACAACAATACCGGCAGCGGCCAGTTCAGCGGCGAACTTTTCTGCTGACGCCCGCCCGTATGCCGTAGCTTTCCGCGAACCGACAATGGCAGCACAGGTCTGTGAGAGGCAGCCAATATTACCGCGATAATATAAAAGCGCAGGTGGATCATATATTTCACGCAGCAGAGGAGGATAATTCTCATCTGCCAGGGTAACAACACTAAGACCAAGCTCCTGACAGCGCCGCCATTCTGTTAGGGGATCAATCTGTTCACGCTCCCGTAAAAAAGCGGCGCAGACCTTCAGCGGCAGGCCAAGCTGTTCAAGCTTTTTTGGTTCTACCGTGAAAGCTTCTTGCGCACTGCCGCAGGCAGTTATCAGCTGGCTGATACGACGTGCTCCCAGCACTGAGACACGATTCAGGGCCAACCAAAATGGTAAATCACTCATCACCTTACCCCTTCCGGCACTCTGCCTAAGATTCTACGCAGCCTGATGGATTCCTGCACATTTCCATTTTTATGCACAATAGATTTTGTCCGGTCCTTTGACACAGTTAAGCCGGACATCGTCCGGCTTTAACAAGGCTGCTCAACTTCTGGAGATCCTAAGATGACGAACTTAATGTGGATCTCCCCATATTAAGCTGGAAAAAGGCATCTAATTAGTTAAAACAACAGTACTGTTTATGCCTGGTTTTTCAACATTATAGCATATGCGCACTGCCCGAACAAGTGTTCCGTTTTGCTTAATATTTTCCGTTAATAAATTTACCGGCTGTTTCCACAGAGCTGCAAGCTCTTTTTTTCCTATTTTGCCGGATAAACGCCTTCTTATGCCTGTAGTATTTCTCTAAGTAAGTAAAATTTTGTCGTGGATAGGAAAACACAACTTGACCACACTAAAGATAAAGATACTTAAAGGAAGGTGATAGCGATGGTAGCCAGAAACAGAAAGCGCCTTGTTCCGGAAGCAGAAAAGGCGCTTGATAAATTTAAAATGGAAATTGCCGCTGAATTGGGCTTAGTCGACGGCAGCACCAACTCCTGGGAATCTGCTTTAGAGCAGTACAAACATGAAATCGCCAGTGAATTAGGGATAGATACATATGTCAGACAAAAGGGTTGGCAGCGTGTTCCGTCTGCAGTTTGCGGCGCTGTTGGTGGACGCATCGGCGGCAAAATCGGCGGTAATATGGTCAAAAGAATGATCGAAATGGCAGAAAAAAACTTAGCCGGCAAACATTAAACTACATTTTGGCAATAATAGTCTCTGCCATTTCCATGCCTTTTGCTGAGCCGCCTAAATCGTAGGTTACGGCTCTGCCTTCTGTTAGCACTGCGACCAAAGCATTTTCAATACGTTGGGCAGCAGCCTGCTCACCTAAATGACGCAGCATCATGACAGCTGATAAAATCAGGGCAGTTGGATTTGCTTTGTCTTGCCCGGCATATTTGGGGGCACTGCCATGAACAGGTTCGAAAACAGCCGCCTCCTCACCAATGTTGGCACCGGGAGCTACCCCCAGCCCACCAACCAGACCGGCACACAAATCAGACATAATATCGCCATAAAGATTGGGAGCTACAATCACATCATAGTTTTCCGGCTTTTGTACCAGCTGTAAACACATATTGTCAATAATCCGGTCTTCAAATTCGATCTCCGGGTACTCCTGGGCAATCTCTCTGGCTACAGATAAAAATAATCCATCTGTACATTTCATAATATTTGCCTTATGTACCGCTGTCACTTTACGGCGGTTATTTTTTTGCGCATAGTTAAAAGCAAAACGGCAGATACGCTCGCTGGCTTTACGCGTGATTATTTTTATGCTTTCTGCAGCATCCTCACCAACCATATGTTCTACACCCGCATACAAGCCCTCGGTATTCTCACGCACTATCACCACATCTACCTGCTGATAACGTGTTTTTATACCAGGATATGTACGGGCCGGGCGTATATTGGCATATAAATCAAGCTGCTTACGCAGCGCTACATTTATGCTGCGAAAACCGGTACCAATTGGTGTGGTAACCGGACCTTTCAGGGCAACTTTATTTTTCCGTATTGAAGCTATAACCTCTTCCGGCAGAGGGGTGCCGACAGCGGCCATGGCTTGTTCTCCTACCACATGTTCCTCCCAGTTGATCGGCACACCGGCAGCTGCGATTACTTTTTTGGCTGCTGCTGTAATCTCGGGACCAATCCCGTCTCCCGGCAAAAGCGTAATTGTATACATTTGCTGCTCCTCCTTTTGCTCAAAGCATGTCCATGTTTGCTTCTTATTATAACAGTGACCCGATGTGCTGTAAATGGTGCCTAAACCCGATGACAGGCAGCACGCTGTCCACCCGGAAATTCTTTCATCCCGGGGGGAATACGGCGGCATTTAGAATCTGCAGCCGGACAGCGCGGATGAAAACGGCATCCTGCAGGACGCAGGGTAGGATCAAGCGGTTCGCCATAAATATTAATCGCTGACAATCTCCTCTGAACAGGGTCAGGCTGCAGATAGGAAGCCAAAAGCATTTTGGTATAGTAGTGCCGTGGCCGGGAAAAAACTGCCGCCACCTCACCTTGTTCCACTATTTTACCGGCATACATGACAGCAACCTGTTTACACAACTGTCTGACAACAGCCAAATCATGGGAGATTAATAGGTAGGTAAGCTGATGCTGGGCCTTTAACTCTTGTAAAAGAGCCAGCAGTTGTGTTCCCGCCGTCACATCCAAGGAGGAAACAGGTTCATCTAAGATTAATACTTGCGGCTTTAAAATTAGGGCTCTGGCTAAAGCTACCCGCTGCCTTTGTCCTCCACTTAACTGGTGGGGGTAACGTGAAAACAACGCAGGCTCAAGCCCGACTTTCTGCAGCAGTTCGGCAGCAATTTGCTGACGTTCGGCCGGCTTTCCTATCTGTTGGATATATAAACCTTCAGCAGCTAAGGCTAAAACTTTCATCCTGGGATTAAGAGCAGCTGAACTATCCTGAAAAACCAGCTGAATCTCTTTGTTTGTCCTTCCTGTTATGTCCTGACCGCGAAAAAGAATGCGACCGCGCTGTGGGCACAGCAGCCCGGCAATACATTTTCCTAAAGTACTTTTTCCTGAGCCTGATTCACCTACCAGGCCCAAGGCATCACCCTGCGCCAAAGACAATGATACACCATCAACAGCCGCCACTGATAAATCATTCTCAGGGTAACTGTAAGCAACATTGCTAACGGCTAATTTGCAAACGTTCATGATAATCCTCTATACCTCTAGACCAATGGATAATGGCAGCAGACCTTACGCCCCGGCGTCATAATCTTTAAGCGGGGTTCTTCTGTCAGGCATTTTTGCCGGCGGTACTGACAGCGGTTTGCAAAAACACAACCTTCTTCACCTGCTGCTGCCGCCGCGGTTCCCGGCGGCAGAGTATGCAGCATATTGCGGTCCAGACGGGGCTGGGATGCTAATAACAGCTGCGTATAGGGGTGTAAGGGCTGACGGAATAGTTCGTATACAGAAGCATCCTCCACAATCACACCCCCGCACATCACTAAAACCCGCGCCGCCATTTGTGCGATGACACCTAAATCATGAGAGATAAGAACTAAGGCCGCCCGCTGCTCTTCCACGTAGCTGTATAACAGTTTAAGGATTTGCGCCTGCACCGTTACATCCAGAGCAGTAGTAGGTTCATCAGCAATTAAAACCTTAGGCCGGCAGCAGATAGCCGCTGCCAGCATTACACGCTGCTTAAGACCGCCGCTTAATTGATGCGGGTACTGCCTGACTCTTTTTGCCGCGGGTAAAATGCCCAGGGCTGAAAATATTCTTTCTGCTTCCTGTTTTGCTTTTTTTTCTGAATAGTTGAGGTGATAACAAAGAGCTTCCCATACTGCCCTACCGACAGGATATAAGGGATTTAAGCTGCCCGCCGGATCCTGTAAGACTAAACCGATTTCCCGGCCGCGTATTTTTTGCCACTGTTCGCGTTTGGTAAAATTAAAAGTTTGCTGCAGAAAAATCATCTTGCCCGCAGCTACCGCTTCAGGCGGCAGTAAACCGGTCAGCGCCAGGGCGGTCATACTTTTGCCGCTGCCAGATTCACCAACAATCCCCAGCACTTCCCCTGCGGCTGCGGAAAAGAAACTTCCCCTGACCACCCATGTTATTTTCCCCTGTCCCGGGAAACCAACTTTCAGCTCTCTAATTTCCAGCACTTTTGTTCCTCCAGCTGCTGCCGTCTATACCTAAGGCCTGACGCAATCCCTCAGCGATTAAATGAAATCCCAGGACGGTGAGAAAAATAAACAATCCGGGGAAAAACGCGTACCACCAGGCGTAACGCAAATATAATTGTGCATCCCGCAGCATATTCCCCCAGGTAGGCATCGGCAGCTGTACACCCAGTCCCAGATAACTTAACCCGGCTTCCGTCATTACTGCAGCCGGGACACAGAGCGTAGCTGCAACCAACACCGGACCAACTGCATTAGGTAAAAGATGCTGCCAGATAATCCGCCTGTCCTTAGCGCCTAACAGACGCGCTGCAGCCACAAAATCACTCTGCCGCAGACGCAGCACTTCTCCCCGCACCAAGCGGGCTACATTTGGCCAGCCGGTACAGCCGATAACCAAAATTACCAACCACAGGGCAGGTTCAAAAACTGCTACCAGTGTCAGCACTAAAAGCAGAGTAGGAAATACTAAAACAACATCAGCTGTACGCATAATCACTATCTCTGCGATCCCTCCATAAAAACCTGCCAGTAAACCCAGCAGTGTGCCAATGCCAACTGAAAGCAAAGCAGCCAACAGGCCAACGGTCAAAGAAACTCGACCGCCATAGAGAACACGACTAAAAATATCCCGCCCTAAACGGTCTGTACCAAAAAAGTGCTCTCGGCTGGGAGGCCGCAGCCAGTTATCAACATTTGTGCTGAAAGGATTATGAACCGTAAGCAGAGGCGCCAGGATAGCCAGCAGTACAAGAAGTGTAATTAGAGTTAAACCAAAAAATAAAGGAGAATTGCTTAACTGCCGCATCTTTTAGCCTCCCCTCACCCTTATTCTCGGGTCAATCAGCAGATACAGCACATCAGCCAAAAAATTAGCCAGGGCCACCAACGAAGCTGTGTATAAATTAATCGTCATAATAACCGGATAGTCACGCGCCATCGTCGCTGAAATAATCCAACGTCCAATCCCGGGCCAGCCAAACACATGTTCCGCTACCATGGCACCTGTAAAAAGCCGGGGTAGGGAGAGGGCGGCTATAGTAATTATAGGTATGGCGGCATTAGGTAAAACATGCCGATAAAGTATTTCTTTTTCCGGCAGTCCGCGTGCCCTGGCGGCACGAACATAATCCTGCTCTAAAACTTCTATAACAGCACTGCGTACGTAACGTACATAGTGAGCAAAACTGCCGACAACCATGACAGACAAGGGCAAAACCATATGCCGGAGAATATCTGCCAAGCTGCCGTCACCGGGTGTTCTCATGCCTACTGCCGGCAAAAGAGGTAAGCGATAAGCAAAAATAATTATCAACACAATAGCAAACCAGAAATTGGGCACAGAAATTCCAACCAGAGCAAGGGAACAAACGAAACGATCGATCCAGGAATTTTTTCGTGTAGCTGTATAGATACCTACCACAACAGCCAGCAGCAGCGCCAGGCAGAAAGCAGTAACCGTTAAAAGCAGGGTAGATGGCAGCAGTTCCGCGATCAGCTCCACTATAGGTCTGTTATACAGTAAAGATTCGCCAAAATCACCCCGCAGGACACGGCTCAACCAGCCAATATACTGAGCGAACAGCGGTTTGTCTAACTGCCTTAACTGCAGCCAGCGTTCTACTGCTGTCGGATCGAGACGCAATTCCGGATTAGCCTGGAGAGGGTGACCCGGTGCTGTATGCATGGCTAAAAAAGTAACTACAGAGACACCAAACAGAACAATGATAGTTTGCGCAAGGCGGCGGAATAAAGAGAGAATCATGGTGTTTCCTCCTGAGCGTCCAAAGTCCATTCATGAACATTAAAGAAAATCGCCTCAGGATGGGGTGTAAAATTTTTCAACCTGGCAGTAGCGGCATGGACTGCCTGACGGGCATATAACCAGACTGCCGGAATATCCGCGATAATCAGCTCTTCCGCCTCCCGATACAATTTTGCCCGTTTACTGCGCTCACTGGTAGTAACAGCTTGTGTTAACAGTTGATCTACTTGTTTATTATGATAAGCTAAACTATTACCCGGACTTTGTGAATGCCAGTGGAACGATAAATCGGGATCAGCTTCTACACCACGACCTAAAATAGCTAAATCGTAATCCCCATTATTGAGGGCAGCTAAAAAGGCTTCCCATTCCAAGAGCTTTATCTCTATCTCCAAACCAATGGCGGCAGCTTTTTCTTTGAGCATCAGCGCCACATTTTCACGTACCGTATTACCCACATTATAGATCAGCGTCAGTTTTAAATCAGTGCCGCCGGCTTCAACCAATAAACGGCGCGCAGCTGCCAAATCCACTTTATAGTTGTTGTCTTTTTGCTGATAAGCAAAATGCAGCGGCAGTAAGGGACCATAAAGCGGTTCGCCATAACCTAACAGAATATTGTTCACAATTTCTTCCCTGTCAATGAGCATTGCCAGAACCTGCCTCACTTCCTTCTTGGCCAAGGCTGAATCTTTTTTCTGTGAGTTGATAACTAAATAATCATAAACTAAACGGGGATTGGTATGAACGGTAATGTCCGGGTTTTGCTCCAGTGTCTTAATATCCTCCAGTTTTACTGCTGTCGGAATAAGATCTAATTTGCCGGCCAGCAGTTCAATTAACTGTGCTTCCTGATTAGGGATAAAGCGATAGTAAATATTCTCTATTGCCGGTTTACCTAAGAAGTAATGCGGATTGGCGCGGACATGAAGATACTCAGCACGCTGCCAGTCTACCAACAAATAAGGACCCGCACTAACTGATAGCTCTTGTGAGTAAGGATGTGCCTCCAGCTCGGCAACCGGTACGTCCTCCAGCAGATGTGCAGGTAAAGGAGCAAAGGTAAGCATGGATAAAAAGGGAGCGTAAGGCTCTTTTAGACGTATCTGCAGTGTTTTTTCATCAATAATCTGTACACCTGGCAACTCCCCTTCTGCCAGCGGTGAACGATGCTCCTGCTTGTACCCTTCGGCGCCGAGAATATAGCGCAGAGGTAAAAAGAGCCAACCTGTATAATCAGGATGACAAATCACTTGCAGAGTAAAAGCTACATCTGCCGCTGTGATCGGTCTTCCATCTGACCAATAAGCGTCTTCATGCAGGGTAAAGGTGTAAGTCAGATTATCTTCCCCCACCTGCCAGGAAGTAAAAAGTCGGGGCTGAGGTGTCAAAGTGACCGGGTCTGTAACTAGTAATTGTGGATGCAGTAAACCTGCTGCTTCAGCAGCAGCGCTGTCTCGCAAAAAGAGGGGATTCAAAGTTAAAGGGCTGGTCAGGGCGGCCACATGCAGTGCCTGCTCATCAGCAGCAGTTCCCGACTGACAACCTGTACTAAAAATAGTGAGCAGCAAAATAAAAACCGCTAATATTCGCCGCATGAAATCACCTCCTGGTAAAGCAAAGCTTGTCAACATCTATATGGTCAATATATGTCTCAGCAGCAATAAAAAGAACAGAGACTCATAATTGAGTCTCTGTTCTTTGCGGACACTTGTTTTAAACTATTACTTTGGCAGTTTCCCTGGTCTCCACGACCTCGACTAAAATCTTTTCGATGCGCAAATTGCCTAACTCTAATACTTTAAAAATAAGATTATTATATTCTAAAGTATCATTAACATTGGGTAAACCGTTAAACATCTCAATCAGCCAACCACTGATGGTACTGTATTCAGAATCTAAAGCTTCTTCATCTATATCCAGATAATCGGCAAAATCCCTGATACTAACGTCACCGTTTACTTCGTATAAATTTTCTCCTACTTCTATAAAATCGTTTTCTATTTCGTCAAACTCATCCCAAATCTCTCCTACCAGTTCTTCCAGGATTTCCTCAATGGTAATGCAGCCCATGGTACCGCCATATTCGTCAGTAACAATAGCCATTTGCGATTTACCATTATTTAATAAACTAAAAGCCTCAGGCAGGATCATTGTTTTATGCACAAAGACCGGCTCACTTAAAACTGCTCTCAGCTCTTCCTTATCAACCTGCTTCTTTTCAGCCAAAACCCTCAAAAAGTGGTTTACGTAGAGGATACCGATGATATTATCTATTGAGTCCTCGTAGACAGGAATACGTGAATATGGTGAGTCTAAAACAGTATCGATGATTGTCTCCATATCATCAGTGATATCGATGGTAACCAGATCTGTTCTGGGTGTCAGGATATCTGAAACATGAATATCTGAGATTTCCAAAGCAGATTGTAATAAGTCTGAGGCCTCTTCGTCGATAATCCCTTCATCTTCAACGCTTTCAATAATCATAACAATCTCTTCTTCTGTAAAATGCGGTTCTTCTTCACTTTTTTCCCATAGTTGATCAAATATCTTTACAATATAAAGCACAACTTTCATGACCGGCTGCAGGAGAAACATTAACACCTTCAGCGGATAGGCTGAGAATAAGACGTATTGATCAGAAATTTTTTTTGCTATCGTTTTGGGCGTAATTTCCCCAAAAATTAAAATGATTATTGTCATGAGAAAAGTGGAAATTATAGTTCCCTTTTCTCCAAAAAGGTCAATAATGATCACGGCAGCAATGGCTGAAGCAGCAATGTTGACTAAATTGTTGCAGATAAGGATGGCAGAAAGCGCCTCGTTAAAATTATCAGCTATCTCTAAGGCTAACTTAGCGTGCTTATTACCGGCTTCGCTTTTACTTTTCAGCCTAAGCTTATTGGCTGAGGCAAATGCTATTTCAGATGCTGAGAAAAAAGCTGACAGGATTATGCAAACTAAGATACCTAGAAATGATTCGGTACTCAAGTTACAAAACAACTCCTTCCAGAATATCGTTCTCATCCCAGATTTCGCCGACCAGTTCTTCTAAAATATCCTCCATTGTGGCAATGCCGATTACTTGATCATTATTGTCTTTCACAATCGACATGTGATTTTTTTCATTGCTCATCTTTCTCAGCAAATCATCAATGGGGATATCGATGTTGACGAAACTAGGTGTGAGAAGCAAACTCTGTAGAGTTGTGAACTCTTTTCGAATATAAGTTTTGAGAAATTTTTTAGTTTGCAGTATACCGATAATATTGTCTTTGCTTTCCCTATAAACAGGCAGTCGAGAAAATTTTGTCTCTTTGACAAATTTTAAGATATCCTCTGTTGAGGAGGCAATGTCGACTGCTTCAACTGCTGCCAGCGGCGTATAAATGTCTCCTACTTTTTTTATGCCAAAATCTAAAGCTGAATCTACCAGCTCCTGTTTGTTTTTATCTAAGACCCCTTCCTCATGCACACTTTTCATTATTTCATAAAATTCTTCCTCATTGATATCTGCATTTTCAGCCACATTAAATAATTTGGCAGCAAAATCAGCAATTGCTGTGAAGAAATTACTTATGGGCGTAAAGGTCTTAACCAGGAAAGACAGAGAACCTGCTATGCCTAATGCATAATTCAGATTAGATTTGGCGAAACTCTTAGGGAGCATTTCACTAAACAGAAAAACGATGATAGTTGAAATAACAGTTGCATATTTGACTGAAGCCGTTCCCCAGCTTTGCGCAGCAATCAGCGTCACTAAAGAGGCGAATCCAATATGAGTAATGTTGTTGCCAATTAAAAGCGTCGTGATTGCTTTATCAAAATTTTCATTTACATCCAAAGCCTTAATTGCCCGTTTATCACCCTTACTTGCCAGGTTTTTAACTCTGATTGTATTCAGAGAGGCAAATGCTATTTCAGCAGAAGCGCAGTAAGCTGCACCAAAAAGAAAAATAAGCAACAGAATGGGCTTAGACCACCCACTACTGTCCATCAGACAACCAACCCCTTTATTTCTTTTATTTATCCGTTTTTCTGCTGCTCCCTTAAATTAATTCTATCATATTTTGCGCCTTTTGAGAAATCCACTTTAAGCAGCCCGTTTCAGCAGTATTTTTGTGAGCTGTTGAATTCTATCTTACTATAAATGAACAATATTATCCAGACTTTAGAGCCGCATTTTTACCTTGGCCCGATTATACTCCTGCTTTATATCCGAAAAGACTAATAAAGGTCTGCAGCAAGTTTTATGCCTGCTGCAGACCTTTATTTTATTTTTGACAGCGGGGGCAAAAATGTGTCCCCCGTCCGGCCACAACTATGCGCTCAATTGATGTGCCGCACTGCTGACAAGGCTGTCCGGCCCGCCGGTAAACACGTAAATGTTGCTGAAACTGACCGGAGCCGCCGTTGGCGTCACGATAATCACTCATTGTTGTCCCCCGCCATTTGATGGCTTCCTTTAATACTTCACAAACAGCATGATAAAGAGCTTTTATTTCTGCCTTTGTCAAAGAGGCGGCCGGACGATCAGGACGAACAGCAGCACGATGCAGTGCTTCGTCGGCATAGATATTGCCCAGACCTGCCACAAATTCCTGATTTAAAAGCAGCGCCTTAATACTGCTCTTTCTGTTGGCCAACTTGTCTGCCATGTATTGCACACAAAACTCCTGCTCCAAAGGTTCAGGACCAAGGCAGGCTAACCCTTTTATCTGACACAGTCTTTCCGGGGCAGTCCAGTAGATAGTGCCGAATTTCCGCACATCATGGAAAGCCAGGCAGCTGCCGTCCGTGAAATTAAAGACAATATGGGTATGCTTATCCGGCTCCCATGCTGTGTGAGAAAAAATTAATCTCCCTGTCATGCGCAAATGAATGATAATAACACTTTGATCATCAAGATAAAGCTGCAGGTATTTTCCCCGCCGTCCTGTCTTTATTATCCGGTGTCCGGGCAATTGTGCAGCCAACTCCGCGGCTGTGGGAATTTTAACGGAACCGCTGTAATAGATATCGACACTGGCAAAAACACGACCCGGCAGTACCTGCTCCAGTCCCCGGCGGATAGTTTCTACTTCCGGTAGTTCCGGCATCTTGTCACTCCATTTATCAGATTTTTTGCATATCTGCCCAATTGAATCCCACTTTTACATCAACGGTCAGTGGGACGCTTAACTTGATAGCTCCTTCCATTTCACGTCGAACTATTTTTATCACCTCGGGCAGAATCTCTTCATCCACTTCAAATACTAAATCATCATGTACCTGCAAAATCATCCGCGCTTTCTCCTGCCAAGGCTGCAGCTGCCGCTCAATATTCAGCATGGCTAGTTTAATGATATCTGCAGCTGAACCCTGAATCGGTGTATTGATGGCAGTACGTTCAGCAAAACTGCGTCTGTTAAAGTTGCGGTGATTAATATCCGGTAAATAGCGGCGGCGATTTAAAATAGTAGTTACATAGCCCTTTTCTTTTGCTTCTTCTACAATACGCTCCATGTAACGGTGTACACCGGGCAAACGTTCAAAATATCGCTGGATATAGGCTTTGGCCTCCTGTCGGGTAGTGCCGAGCTGACGAGAAAGACCGTAATCGCTAATCCCGTAAATGATACCAAAATTAACCGCCTTTGCCCGCTCCCGTAAAGCTGGGGTTACTTCTTCGGGTGGAAGATCAAAAACTTCAGAAGCAGTGCGGCGGTGGATATCCTCTTCGGCCAGGAAGGAGCTGATCAGCACCTGGTCACCTGAAATATGCGCCATCACCCGCAATTCAATTTGCGAATAATCAGCGGACAGCAGAACTTTACCCGCTGCTCCCGGCACGAAGGCACGACGAATGCGGCGTCCCTCCTCCAGCCTGACGGGAATGTTCTGCAGATTCGGCTCCGCACTGCTGAGGCGTCCCGTTGCCGTAACAGTTTGCTTAAATGTAGTATGAATACGGCCTGTACGCGGATTTATCAGTTTGGTCATTCCCTCCAAATAAGTCCCTAACAATTTAATGAGGGTGCGGTATTGTAATATTTTTTCCACGATTTCGTGCTGAGGTGCCAGCTCCTCCAAGACCTGGGCCTCAGTAGAATAGCCGGTCTTTGTTTTCTTCAATACAGGCAGACCAAGCTTTTCAAAAAGTATTGTACCTAGCTGTTTAGGGGAATTCAGATTAAATTCTTCGCCTGCCAGGTCAAAAATTTCCTGCCTTAACAAAGCTATCCGCTGACTAAATTCTTGCTGTAAAGCTTTTAATGCCTGCTGATCAACTGCCACTCCCTGCCGCTCCATGCGGGCGAGTACTCGCGCCAGCGGCAGTTCCAGCTGATAATAAAGCTGAGCCAGATTAAATTCCTGCAGTTTTGCCTTTAGCACCGGATATAAAGCAAAAAGCGTACGTGCGGCTGCACACAGATAATTACTCTCGCACTGCGTACCCGTATCTTTTTTGCCGGGAGCCTCAGGTAGTTGACGCTGGAGATAGTTTTGTGCTAATTTTTCCGGAGGGTAGCCGTTTTCCAGCGGGTCCAACAGGTAAGCAGCTAAAGCGGCATCAAAGAGGGGCGCTGTAGGTTCTTTCCCTGTCTGCTGCCGGCAAATATTAATCCAAGTTTTGCTGTCATACGTTATCGTATAAAAGGGACCGTCCAGCAGCGGAGCTAACACGACAGCTAAATTACACTGTGCCGTCAGCGGTAAAAGAACCGTCTCAGCAGCAGTCGCCACAGCCAGGCCGCGCAGCTCATCCTGCCAGCCGGCCTCAACGGGCAGTGGGGTGACGGCAATTACTTCCTCTTGGGATAGTTTTTTTACGAAGTCCTGCCATTCAGTAATTGTTAGCTGAATGTATTTTTCAGTTATCGTTTGTTCGGCAGCCTGACTGCTGCCGGCCGGCAATCTGTCTAATAAGGATTTAAACTCCAGCTGCGTGAAAATCTCACGTAAACGATCCAGCTGTGGCGGCCGGCGTTGATATTTTTCCGGTGTGAAATCCAGCGGTACATCTGTGACAATAGTTGCTAACTGTTTGCTTAAAAAGGCCTGCTTGCGATTCTCCTCCAGACTGGTACGTAGTTTGCCTTTAATCTCTGTAAGATGAGCGTAAACGCCTTCCATGGTCCCAAACTGTGCTAACAGTTTTAAGGCAGTTTTTTCACCGACTCCCGGCACACCGGGAATATTATCAGAGCTGTCGCCTTTCAGTCCCTTATAATCAATAAATTGCTGTGCTGACAGCCCGTATTTGCTTTTTAAAGTCGCTTCAGTGTAGCGTTCTACCTGCGTAATACCGCGGCGAGTAAAAATAACTTCGGCCGGAACATCTACCAGCTGGAAAATATCGGCATCGCCGCTAACAATCACCGGTGCTAATTGATGCTGCCTGCCCAGCACAGCCAGGGTGCCGATTAAATCATCAGCTTCATAGCCTGCCACCTCTAACACCGGTATCTGCAGAGCTGCTAAAATTTCATGGACATAAGCAAACTGTTCAGCCAGCTCCTGAGGAGTTTTCTCCCGCCGGCTTTTATACTCACTATACTGCTCATGACGAAATGTTTTTTTGCTTTTGTCAAAAGCTACAGCCACATAAGCTGGTGTCTCTTCTGCCAAAACTTTAAGCAGCATCGAAGTAAAACCATAAACGGCGTTGGTATATAAACCCTGCTTTGTCTGTAATAGAGGCAGGGCAAAAAATGCACGATAAACCAAGCTGCTACCATCAATAATGAGAAACTTCTTATTACCGGTCACGGCAGCAACTCCCTTCTTTTTTTTCTGGCCAGCAGTAACAAGCAGATAAGGACCGTACTAAGCAGCAGATTTGCCGCAGTCCGCAGGGGGATAATGGTGGGTCTTAATCTGTCAGTTTGATTTTGTCTGCCGGTATCAGCTAACCCTTCCTGTGCTGACTCATCTGCAGTTTTTAGCAGCGAATCTTCATTCTCTGCGGCAGCACGCACATCAACTTCCTGACCATAGCTTTCATATGCTGCGGGACTGCCGCTGCTCCGTGTACCAATGTAATAATTGTCGGAACCAGGCAAGAGGTTACCAATGATTAACAGCACAAAAACGGCTGCCGCAGCAATCATCTGAACTGTACCAGGGGCTAAACGACGGCGTCTTTGTTTTTCCTGCTGTAAAGTTTTCAGCACTGAGCTGCGCAAATTAGGCGGCGGCACAAGCTCTTCAGCCTGCTGCAGCCATTCTACAGCATTTTTCGTCTCAACTGCCAGCCGCCGACAGTGGGCACAGCTCTGGAGATGTTTTTCATAAGCAGCTTTCTGCTCAACCGGTAATAAACCATCCAGATATTCTGCCATACCGGCTTTAACATCTTCACAAGTCATGGCTCAGCCCCCTTTCCTCTTTTGATGTGTCAAGACGCAAATTTGTTCCTCTTTTTGCCGATAAAGTTCACGTAAACGGGCTCGGGCTCTGTTTAAACGTGATTTTAATGTTCCCATTTTTATCTGCAGGACAGCTGCCATTTCCTCATAACTAAACCCCTCCAGATCGCGCATCACCACTACTGCCCGCTGCGCAGGCGGCAGTTTTGTCAGCAGAGCCTGAATTTCCGCCTGCAGTTCACGCGTAACCGTTACAGTCAGGGGATCGGGAGCCTCATCAGGAAACTGTCGCGGCAGCTCACCGTCTTCTGTTTTCAAGGCCTGATCCAAGGAGACAAGCTGCCGGCGTTTTTTGCGTTTACGCTGTTCATCTAAACATGTGTTGACAGCAATACGATACAGCCAGGTAGAAAAGCTGGCTTGTCCTTTAAACATGGGTAGTGCCCGAAAAGCTTTTAAAAATGTTTCTTGTGCCAGGTCAGCCGCATCATCCTTGCTGCCAGACATGCGGTAACAAAGCGCATATACCTTTTTTTCATAGCGCTGCATTAGTTGATCATAGGCGCACAAATCGCCAGACTGACAGCGTTTGATAAGTTTTTTTTCCCAATCCGGCAATTTGCTCACCTGCCTCAAGCTGATCTTGCTCTCCTCACAAATTATAGCACCTGAAGCTGCCCGGGAGCAAGCAGCCCTACTACATATAAACAATAAACCAGAATTACTTAGGTGTAATTCCGGTTTATTATGGCAGCAAAACTAAACTAATTTTGTTTCCGTGCGCAGCATTTTTATCGCCTGCACCACATCCTGTTGGCCAAAAACGGCTGTCCCGGCAACCAGCACTGTGGCCCCCGCGGCCTGGACCAAAGGAGCTGTTGCCTGATTTATACCTCCGTCTACTTGTATTTCTATCGGCCGCTGGCCGATCATTTCCTTAATCGCTTCTATTTTGGGCAGCACAGCCGGGATAAATTTCTGTCCGCCAAAGCCTGGATTAACACTCATCAGCAGAACTAAATCCAAATCATCAAGTACATATTCCAGGACGGAAAGCGGTGTTGCCGGATTTAAAGCTGCACCGGCCTTAATTCCTTGGCTGCGGATCTGCTGCAGTACACGGTGCAGGTGTACACAGGCTTCTACCGAAACTGTCAATAAGTCGGCACCTGCCGCCGCAAAAACTTCAATAAAACGTTCCGGCTGCTCAATCATGAGATGGACGTCAAAAAACAGCTTGCTCTGTGGGCGCAGTGCTTTTACTATCTGCGGTCCCATTGTCAGATTAGGCACAAAGTGACCATCCATCACATCAAAATGCAGCCATTCTGCTCCTGCGGCTTCAACTTTTTTAACTTCTGCGGCCAGACGGGAAAAATCCGCAGCCAGTAATGAAGGGGCGATCTTAACCATTGCTAGTAACTCCTCTCCTGCTGCCGAATTTCTGTGAGAAAAAACAGATAATTCTCGTACCGGCTTTGTGCAATTCTACCTGCGGCTGCAGCCTCCCGTACAGCACATTCCGGCTCTTCTTCATGCATGCAGCTGCTAAAGCGGCATGCAGCTATATACGCTATAAACTCGGGAAAATATAAGGCCAAATTGTCACTGCTTAAACCTGTCAGCTCAAGCTGGCTAAACCCGGGTGTATCGGCAATTAAACCACCATTATCTAAGGACAGTAATTCTACATGACGCGTAGTATGGCGACCACGTTTACTTTTGGCCGAAATGGCGCCTGTTTTTAATGCCAGATCGGGCTGCAGACAATTGAGCAGAGAAGATTTTCCTACACCGGAGGGTCCTGCCAGGACAGATACGTGCTCAATCAGTTCCCGGCGCAGCTGTTCAATCCCCTGATTATATTTTGCACTGGTAAAAAGAACGGTATAACCGGTAATTTGGCTGTATAGCCGGTAGAAATCAGCAAGATCACCATGCATTAAGTCAGCTTTATTCACACAAATAACTGACTTCAAATGCTGCGCTTCCGCTAAGACAAGCAGTCGGTCCAGCAGCTGCAGGGAAAGAGGCGGGTCCTGAGGAGTACAGACAATGATCACCTGATCCACATTTGCTACCGGTGGACGCACTAAAAGTGTCCGACGCGGCTCAATTTCTTCCAACACCCCTTCCTTGTCAGTAAGGCGTGTGAAACGAACTAAATCGCCAACATAAATACCGGTATTTTCTTTTTTAAAGCGGCCGCGGGCGCGGCAGCGATATTCTTCGCCCACAGCGGTTTTCACGTCATAAAAACCGCCCACGGCTCTGATAATCATCCCCCGCAGTATCAGTCACCCTTTCTATCTTAGGGAAAAGTTTTCGTTTCTGTCTGATCACTCCATTTTACTTCCACCGTACCACTGCCAAAACCTACAGTGATAATTGGCTGTCCGTCACTAACATAAGTTTCTGTTCTCGTGCCGGCTTCATCGCGAATAATAACGGTAATTATCTCACCCTCCGGAATATCTGTCGTGCTTATTTCAATGGGATAGTCCTCCAGTACAGGTTCCGGCGGTTCTTTAGGTCCCTTGCTGATATACAGATCGACAAAATCACCGGCCTGCACCATTTCATTCGGTTCCGGAAACTGACTGTAGACAAGCCCGGCACCCACATTTTCATTATAATCCTCGGCAACATGGCGCAGTCTGAGATTAAACAACTCTAACCAAGTAGTTGCTTCTTCCAGGGTGAACCCTCTTAAATCTTTAAGCTTAAAGGGCTGACCTCCTTTACTGACACTTAACGTAACGGTAGATCCTTTGGGAATGCTAATTCCGGCTCCCGGGTCCTGGGCAACTACTGTGTTCACCGGTTCTTCACTATGTACTTCTTTAATTTCCACTTGAAAATTTTCTTCCAAGATTAAGGTTGCTTCCCGGCGCATTTTGCCCACAACATTTTCTACTTTTACCAACTCCGGCCCTGTACTGATAGTTAGATCAATTTCACGACCCTTTTTTACCTTTTTACCGGCAGCCGGGTCCTGGCGGATGACATGTCCGGCCGGTACAGTTTCACTGGGGATTTGATCGGCTAAACGAACTTTTAATCCGGCCTCTTCCAAAAGATTCGTGGCGTTTTGCAGCGTTTCTCCTTCTACAGCCGGCACTTCTACTTCCGGCACATAAAATACCTGCACCAGGCGGATAGCAGCAAAAACAAAGAGTGCCAACAACAGCACAGCGCCGGCGATGACAGCAGTGCGCCTCTTTGAACTTCTTTTTGTCGTTTTATGTTTACTTTGACCAGCGCTGCCGCTGCCCGTAATCGGTGCAGGCTCAATGGTCGAACTTCGTCCTTCCCGACCCTGCAGCCAGGCAGTAAGCTCTGCAGCCATTTCCCGTGCCGAAGAAAAGCGCTCTGCCGGCTCTTTTGCCACTGCCCTGGCTATAATTCTGCTGACAGCATCCGGTATTTCCGGATTCAATTCCTGAGCCCGGGGAAAAGGTTCCTGTAAATGTTTTAAGGCAATGGAAACGGGTGACTCTCCCTGATAAGGAAGCCGTCCTGTCAGCATCTCAAAGAGGACAATACCTAAGGAATACAAATCTGACTTTTCATCTGTCAGTCCACCCCGTGCCTGTTCCGGTGAGAAGTAGTGAACTGAGCCTAAGAGCGAACCATTATTGTAAGTAATGGTGGAAGCGGTAACGGCCTGGGCAATGCCAAAATCTGTGACTTTGACACGGCCATCATCACTGATTAAGATATTATGCGGTTTCACATCACGATGAATAATACCATGTTTATGCGCATGCTCTAAAGCTTGGGCAATGTGTAAAGCATACTCAACCGCCAGGCGGACAGGCAAACGTTCCTCCGCTGTTATCATCTCTTTCAGAGATCTGCCCTGTATATACTCCATAACAATATAATGAATACCGTCTTCATAGCCTACATCATAAATACTAACGATATTGGGATGCGAAAGGCTTGCCGCCGCCTGCGCTTCACGACGAAAACGGCGCACAAAATCCTGATCGCTAACATATTCGGGTCGCAATACTTTAACGGTAACATGCCGGTTAAGGAGGTTATCCATTCCTTTATAAACAAAGGCGGTACCTCCGTCTCCTATCTTTTCCACTATTTGATAACGATTCCCCAGTATCTTCCCAATCATCTCTTCACCTCTAGTCGTTGGCCAGAGCTAAATATCATAGACTAATACAGCCGTAATATTATCTGTACCGCCCCTGTCATTGGCCAGAGCTACCAGCTCCTGCACAATTTCCTGTGGCGCCTTATTTTGTACTGCAATCTGTTTTATCTCATCATTACCAACCAGACCGTGTAACCCATCACTGCAGAGCAGCAGCCGGTCATTTTGTATTAATGTTAACGGCAGCAAGTCAAAAACGGCAGTTTCATCAGTACCGAGAGCTCGCGTTAAGATGTTGCGCTGAGGATGGCCCTCCTGCTCCTCTTCACTAATTTGACCGGTTTTTACCAGCTGCGAAACAAGAGTATGATCGTCTGTCAGAGGAAAGAGCTCCTGCCCACGCAGTAAATACGCACGAGTGTCACCAATATGGGCCAGCCAATTTTGGTCTGCAGCAGCAGCCAACAAGGTCAAAGTTGTGCCCATACCGCTGTAAGCGGTATTACTGAGACCGGCATTTAATACTTCGGCATTGGCCTGCGCCAGCATTTTTTCCAGTAAGGGACGAATTGTTTTACCGGCAGCAGCGGCAGCAAAAAAATCTTGTTGATGTGTCAGGCAAAATCTTTGCACTGCTTCTAAAGCCATACTGCTGGCTACTTCCCCGGCGGCATGCCCTCCCATACCATCTGCTACCGCAAAAACAGCAATAGCTTCGTTAGCAGCAATCAGATAACGATCTTCATTGTTAGACCGCACCTTTCCCCGATGGCTGATTCCTACTGCTTGCATGATTTCACCCCTCGTTCCTCGGCTCCCCGCAGTAATTGTTGCGAAGCTGCCCACAGGCTGCCGCAATATCGGCACCCATTTTACGCCGGACCGTTACACTGATTCCCTTTGCAGCCAGTGCAGCTTTAAAGCTTTGTATTTTCTGCTGCGGACTGGCCTGCCAGGACAGTTCAGCGACAGTATTGTAGGGAATTAAATTGACATGACACAGTCGTCCGGCAAGTAAATGTGCACACTGCTCTGCATGTTCTTGTTCATCATTTAAACCGTCAATTAATATGTATTCATAAGTAATACGTCGACCTGTTTTCTGCGCATACTCATCACAGGCCGGCAGTAATACTTCCAGGGGATACTTTTTATTAATGGGCATTAGCTGATTACGGATCTCATTATTAGGCGCATGCAGAGATACTGCTAAATTTAAGGGCCAGCCGTAAGCAGCCAGCTGCCGTATTCCTGGAACCAGACCGGAAGTTGACAGTGTAACATGGCGTAAACTTAGCCCAAGACGCTGCGGATCCTTCACAGCCTCCAGGAAAGAGATTGTCGCCTCCCAATTGTCTAGCGGTTCACCCGATCCCATAAGTACCATTCCCCTAAGCTGGCTACCCCGGGCACGCAGGTGGCGCCGTACATACAGCACTTGGGCTGCAATTTCACCCATAGTCAGGTTGCGTACAAATCCAGGGAGACCGGAGGCACAAAAGCGGCAGCCCATCCGACAGCCGACTTGTGTGGAAATACATGCACTGTCTCCGATTCTGTAGGGTAAAATAACAGTTTCAACAGTTTGTCCGTCAGGCAGCATAAACAGCAGTTTTTCAGTACCATCTGCCGATTTTTCCCTCGCCGCCACAGATAGTCCGCCTATTACAGCCTGCCTTTCCAACCGTTCCCGCAGGGCAAGGGGTAAATTAGTCATGGCCATAAAAGAAGCAGCATCTTTTGGCCACAGCCATGCCAGCACCTGCCGGGCCCGGTAGGCAGGCTCGCCTAAGCCCGTGATGTACGCTGCCAATTCGGCCGGTGTCAGTGTTAAAAGATCTGTTTTCCGCAACTTAACACGTCCTAAAAAATGCTTATTTCCAAGTTACTGATGAAGCTGTTAATTTATGAATATTCTAGCGCAAGTATATCAAAAGAGCTTTGAAAAAGCAACGTTTCCTCAAACGAGTTCCATGCTGCTGAAGTGCTTAAGCTTAACTTATCTTCTGCAGCTTGGCAATAAAGAAACCATCAACCTGCTGCAGATGTGGATAAAGCTGAATGCCGTAAGCACCGGTCTGCTCCTGCCACCCTACAGGCAGGTAGGGAGTAAGCTCTGCTGCCGTGAAGTCAGAGTGATGACTTAAAAAGTCTCTAATTATCTCTTCTGTTTCTTCAGGTTCATTAGTACAGGTACTATAAACCAGCGTACCGCCAGGTTTTAACACCCGTACGGCAGCAGCCAATATTTCCCGCTGCAAAACTGCCAAAGAGATAATATCCTCCTCCTGGCGGCGCCACTTGATATCAGGTTTGCGGCGGATAACACCTAAACCGGAACAGGGCACATCAAGAAGGATATGGTCAAAGAGGCCAAAATGAGCGGGCTTAATTTCACGTACATCTAAACAGGCCGTCTGAATAATTTTAACCCCCAGCCGACGGGCATTAGCCTCAACTAAAGCTAAACGATGTTCATAAAGATCTAGAGCGATTATTTCACCGCTATTCTCCATTAGCTGCGCCAAATGCGTGGCTTTGCCTCCGGGTGCACTGCAGCCGTCCAGTACTTTTGCCCCTGCCGTGGGCTGCAAAATATGGGAAGTTAACATTGCGCTTTGCCCCTGTATTTGCATAAGACCTTCACGATAAGCCGCCACAGCGGTAAGATTGCCGCCACCCTGGATGATGACCCCGTCAGCTACCACTTCACTGGCAAATGCCCTGATATTTTCTGCTGCCAGCCGCTGCAGCAGTGCATCACGATTTATTCGTAAAGTATTGACACGGGCAGCCAGCGGCGGCACCTGATTATTAGCAGCCAATAGCTTTTCTGTCTCTTCCCGGCCAAAACGCTCCAGCCAGCGTTTTACCAGCCATTCAGGATGGGCATAGCGTAATGTCAGATAGGCAAGCGGATCAAGCTGCGGATCAGGCCACGGCAGTGAACTTTTTTTGCGTAAGAAGCCGCGCAGTACACCGTTGACAAAGGGGGCCAGCGCACGTTTTTTTCCTTTTTTTATCAGTTCCACCGTGGAATGAACAACGGCAGGTGCCGGCAGACGCTCTAAATACAATAACTGATAAAAACCGATCCGTAACGCATGTAAAACAGGTCGGTCCAGTTTAGTAACCGGCCGACCTGTTATTTGATTAATCAACCAATCAAGAGTCAGGCGATAGGTAACAACACCATAGGTTATTTCTGCAGCCAGTCGTTTATCCCGTTCATCAAGGGCATGGGCAGCAAAAACATCTGCCAAAGCCAGATTAGCAAAAGCTTTCTCTTCTTCTATCTTGGTCAGTGCCAGCAAGCTTGCCTCCCTGGCATTAAGAGTTTTCTTAGCTGCCATATTATCTTCTCCGCTCTCTTAACATGAGCAAGCGCAGCAGCTGGGTGATGGAGACGGCAGCGGCTGCCACATAAGTTAGGGCGGCAGCACGTAAAACTTCCCGCGTAGGTCCTAGTTCAGCAGCAGTTACAAATCCTCGGCTGTCCAACAAAGCAATGGCGCGTCTGGAAGCATTAAATTCAACCGGTAAAGTTATGAGCTGAAACAGTACAGCAAAACCAAAAAGCATGATGCCAATTTCCATTAACAAAGCGCCACGGAAAATGAGGCCGAGAAAAAATAAGGGGAAAGCCAGCTGTGACCCAAGACTGGCAACGGGAAAAAGGTTGTTCCGAAATGCCAGCGGTAGGTAACCCTCTGCATGCTGCAGGGCGTGACCGGTTTCATGGGCAGCAATGCCTAAAGCGGCCAGCGAACTGCTTTGATAGACATGGGGAGAAAGGCGTACTACCTGTTGTCGTGGATCATAGTGATCAGTAAGCTGACCTCTTCCCAACTCCACGCCAACATTTGACAAACCTGCTTCATCTAACAAGCGGCGCGCCGCTTGTGCTCCTGTTAAACCGGAACGTGCCTGCAGCCGCGCATTGCGTTGATATGCTGACTGCACCTGTATTTGTGCCCAGAGAGCAAAAAAGAAGGCAGGCAGCACTACCAACCAGGTGTAGTCAGGTAAAAACATAAACATCTAGGTCGCCTCCTTGTATATGGTAATCACTTAGGCCGTGAAAAACCGAAGAGCATTTTCTACTTCAAGCAGATTAACCTGAGTATTAAAGCAAGGTCCGTGCGGCCTCAGATTGGTTACGCCTAAAACAGGCAGCGGAATACAATCCAAGATGCCGCTGGTCAGATCTCTTTCACAGGCAACAGCCACAACAGCCTGGGGACGTAATTTTTTCACGGCATCGCGTGCCAGCGTCCCGCCGGTGGCAATCTGGACATGGCAGCCGTAGCTGTCACAAAGGTTAAGAATGCCGCCAACGGGACAGCGCCCACAGCGGGCACAATTATCTGTAGTGACAGTAATGCGCTTGGTACAATCTGTTATTTGCAGACAGTGCGGCAGCAGTACCAGCAGTCGGTCAGGACTAAGCTTGCCGCGCTTTGCTTTGATTAACTGATTATTTACCTCTACAAAAGATGATTGAATTTTTTCCTGAGCAATCTTACACATCCTGCCTATCCAGATGACAACAGGATAGAGTATAGAAACAGTAAAGTTTATCGGTTTCTGCAGCCAGGCAAAATCATGTTCCGAGAGCAGCGAGAAAATAATCCCCGCAAAACCAACGATGATGACAGCCAGCCCTCCTAGGATAATCAGCACGGCAAAAAAGATGAGATAGCGCACAAACCCCAGATCATGCTGAAAAAAAGACAGCCAGAGATAGCATGAGAGAGCGGCAAACAATACCATGGCACCCGCCAATAACCCCAGATAGAGACGTTTTTTAATCACTACTCCTGCCCCCTTTTATCTTACCGTTACTTAAGAATTGTACCGAGCGGTATATGATGACCACGCAGAAATGCAGCTGCTGACATTGTTTTTTTCCCCGGGGGCTGGAGTTTTGTCACCAGATATGCACCATCACCGGCAGCTACGACAAAACCTTCCTGCTCAATGGCTAAAACGGCACCACAGGGGTTCCCCTGCCGGGACACCGGCCTGCCGGCCCAGATTTTCAGACGCTGACCATTTAACTCAGTATACGCCCCTGGCCAGGGATTCATACCCCTTACCTGATTATGGATGATTTGGCTGCTCTGACACCAATCTATCTTTTCTTCGCGCCTGGTTAAAGGTGGCGCATAAGTTGCCAGCCGTTCGTCCTGCTTAATACGCGGCGCTTTACCATGTTTTATGGCAGCAATTGCTTCCACTATCAAGCCCGCACCCAAGTCTGCCAATTTATCATGTAAAGTTCCTGCTGTCTCCGTCGGGGCAATATCAACTGCCTGCTGGAGAATAATATCTCCTGTATCCATACCTTGATCCATATGCATAATGGTAATGCCGCTTTCTTTTTCACCGTTCATGATGGCACGGTGGATAGGGGCTGCGCCGCGATAATACGGCAAGAGTGATGCATGAATGTTAAGGGCAGCCAGGCGGGGTACTGCTAACAGTGCAGGGGAAAGAATCTTCCCATAAGCACAGGTCACAATAAAATCGGGTTGAAGTGCCGCCACTGTGGCGACAAAATCAGCAGCGCGAATATCTTCCGGCTGCAGCACAGGCAGCTGCAGAGTCTCAGCAGCTATTTTTACAGGAGGAGCCTGAATTCTTTTGCCTCGTCCTGCCCGCCGGTCCGGTTGGGTTACGACTGTCAAAACAGTATAATTCTCCGCCAAGGTTAATAATGAGGGGACGGCAAATTCCGGTGTTCCCATAAAGATAATGGTTGTTTTGGCCATCTTATCACCTCGGTACTCCTATTCTTCCTGTTCAATAAACCGCGTAACCCGATCAACAAACAGTACTCCATCCAAATGATCTATCTCATGCTGACAGGCCCGGGCCAATAAGCCCTCTGCAACAAAACTTATTTTATTGCCTGTTTCATCCAGCGCCTCCACAGTAACTTCTGCCGCCCGTTCTACTTCCCCGGCAATACCGGGGAAACTTAGGCAGCCTTCGATAGCTGTTTCCCTGCCGCTGCGGACAGTAATTTTCGGATTAATTAATTTTAGCAAACCCTTTTCATCCTGTACATCGATCACAACAAGACGCTTGCTAATGCCAATTTGTGGGGCTGCCAGGCCTACACCCTGGGCATCATACATCGTCTCTGCCATATCATCCAATAATTTAGTTATGGTTGGTGTTATTTCACGGACTTCCCGCGCTTTCTTGCGCAGTACCGGATCACTCTGGATACGTATTTGGCGTATTGCCATCTTCATCGTCCTCTCTCTCGTCTTCTTATATATATTATAATAAATTTTGCGGCTCCACGTCCAGCACCAGTCTGACACTGGCGGCCAGGGGGCTGTCCCGAAAAGCTGCCGCCGCTTTTTTCACGACCGGCAGCAGCGCCGATAAAGAGTCACCGCGTACCACGAGCTGCCAGCGGAAGCGGCTGCGGACTTTTTCCAGAGGGCAGGGTGAAGGACCAAGCAGCTCCACCGCACCTGCAAGCAGTGAAGACAGCAATGAACAGCTGTCTACTACCGCTCCCTCCCGTGTACCGCTGACCAGCAAACGGATAAGCACGCCGTAGGGCGGGTAACCCAGTTCTGCCCTGGCTTGGCTTTCTTGAAGATAAAATGTCTGATAATCATGTGTCTGTGCTGCAGTAATGGCATAATGTTCAGGCGTATATGTTTGCACCACCACTCTGCCGCCGGCACTGCCGCGGCCGGCACGACCGGCAACTTGTGTCAGCAGCTGAAAGGTTCGCTCCCCTGCACGGAAATCCGGTAGATTGATGGCTGTATCAGCTGTAATTACACCAACCAAAGTAACATTTGGAAAATCTAAACCTTTGGCAATCATTTGTGTGCCGACCAGAACATCCGCTTTTTGCTGTTTAAAAGCAGTTAATATTCTTTGGTGGTCACCTTTGCGAGTTGTAGTATCGGCATCAAGCCGCAGAACCCGCAATTCAGGGAACTGCTGCCGCAATTCAGCTTCCACTTTTTGCGTACCTGTGCCAAAATGTTTAATGTAGCGGCCACCACAGGCAGGACAGATGTTAGGATAAGCTTCGCTATGCTCACAGTAATGACAGCGCAGTGAAAGTGAAGCAGCATGATACTTCAGCGATACATTGCAGGCCGGGCAGCGCATCACATGGCCGCACTCACGACAGAGAACAAAAGTAGCATAGCCACGACGATTAAGAAACAGCATTGCCTGTTGTCCCGCAGCTTTTGTTTCCTGGAGGGCACTAATTAAAGGGCGGCTAAAGATACTTTTATGTCCGTCTTTTAACTCCTGCCGCATATCCACCACTTCTACGGGCGGCAGAGGCCTTTGGGCAATACGTTCCGGCAGCTGCAGCAGCCGGTAGTTTCCCCGCTCAGCTTGATAGTACGATTCTAAGGAGGGAGTGGCACTGCCCAGAATAACCTTGGCTCCATGATGCTGCCCCCGCCACAAAGCAATGTCCCGCGCATGATAACGGGGGGCCTCCTCCTGCTTATAAGTGCTTTCATGTTCTTCGTCCAGTATGATTAAACCCAGCCTTTTTACCGGGGCAAAAACTGCTGAACGGGCACCGATGATTACCAGGGCTTCACCCCTTGCTATCCGGCACCACTCATCATAACGCTCACCGGCCGCCAAGCGGCTGTGCAGCACTGCTACCCGGTCACCAAAGCGGCTGACAAAACGCTCCGTCATTTGCGGCGTTAAAGCGATCTCCGGCACTAAAACTATACTGGCCAGTCCGGCAGCCAGGCGTTGGGCAATGGCCTGTAAATAAACCTCTGTTTTGCCGCTGCCTGTTACTCCAAACAATAATATCGGCTTTTCTGCTGTAGACTGATTTATCTGAGCCAGGGCATCCCTTTGCGCCTGTGTTAAACGGAAAGCTGCCGGTGCTTCTCTCCTGGTATCGGCTAGAGGATCACGGCGTAACACCTGCTCCCGAATCTCAACCCAGCCCTTTTTCTCCAAGGAACGTACAGTTGCCCCACTGACCCCTGCCTGAGCCAGTCGGGTCAGGGGCAGTGCTCCCTGACGGGCTAATAACTGCAGTGCTATTTGCTGCTTTTTCCCCTTTGCTTTGGCTGTCTGACCTGCGGGCAGCAATACTGCTGTCTTAACCTTTTTAAAGCGCAGCCCTGTTGTAGTGCGGCTGTTTGCCGGGACCATGGCTTCCAGAAACTTAAGACGGGAGCAGAGATAGCGCTGGGCACCCCATGCTGCCAAGTCAATCAACTCTGACGTTAAAACGGGTTCCTCATCCAGTGTCTTTATTACTTCTTTTATTTTACCTATCTCTTCCTCCGGTACCTGCCGGTGCAGACGTACACAATAACCAACCAGCTTACGATTACCAAAAGGCACCAGAACACGACTGCCCACAGCAAGCTTAAGCTGCGGCGGTACACGGTAAGTAAAGGGATGTTCGTCCGGGAGATTATGAATACTGACAATAATATCGGCAAAAAGTTCCACGATAGCCTCCATACATTATGTTAAATTGAATATTTCCACATTAAGTATAACTTCCCTTGTTAACCAGGAAATTGTCTTTAAGCATAAAGAAGCCCTCCTGATTCTGCTTGCAAACACCTGACAGCTGGCAGTATAATGGACAGGGAGGTAAGAAGCATGACAAAAACCTTTTTTGCAGTGGTCCGAGAAAATCGTTCATGGATTATTCTGGGCATCATGTTTTTTATAATCGGCCTTGTTTCTGCCTATTCAGCCTTAGGACAAGAACCGTCTTTTTTAGAATTTTTGGAGGAATCTTTAAGTGCTTTAAGTAAGTTAGGCGAAGAAATCTTTAGCGGTTCACCGCTGATGGGAGCAATATTACTTTTTGGCAACAATTTTATAGCTACGATGCAAATTATTTTTTTAGGCATTTTTCTCGGCCTGCCAACTTTATCTGCAGCCATAGCCAATGGAGCCGTTTTAGGCTTTCTCTCTTATCAGCTGGTACAGGAAGGCATAGCGCCACTGCCCTTTTTCCTGACCGGCGTTTTACCCCATGGTATCTTTGAGCTGCCCGCCTTTTTTCTCTGTGTGGCACTAGGCTTAAAATTAGGCTATCACGTAGTTTTTCCCCTGCCTGAACGCTCACGCCGGGAAACATTTCTGATAATTTTTCGCGAGATTGGCATCTTATTACCTTATATTCTAGGACTGCTGGCCATTGCCGCTGTCATTGAAGTATTTATAACACCGCTTTTATTTGGCTCCTTTATGAAAATGATATAGAATACCTGCTCTATTAATATTAAAAGCCCTGTGTAATCATCAGGGCTTTTATTTTTGCAAATAGTCTAGTTTTCCTCTTCCGCAGCCGTTAATAGTGCATTTATCTCTTCCAGCAGCATGATGGCTACTTCGCGCTTTGGCAGTTTTTCCAGCTGCCGTTCACGTCCGTCCCTAAAGTATAGCGTGACAATGTTTGTATCTGTGCCAAACCCGGCTCCTGGCTGCGTGAGATCATTAGCCACAATTAAATCTAAATTTTTACGTTCGAGTTTGGCCAAGGCATGCTCGCGCAGATTCTCCGTTTCTGCCGCAAAACCGACTAATATCTGCCGCTGCTTCATTCGACCCAGAGCAGCTAAAATATCTGGATTACGTGTCAAACTAATTATAAGTTCGCCTGATTTTTTTATTTTTTGCTCACTTACCGTTCCGGGTCGGTAATCCGCTACGGCTGCAGCACCGACTACCACATCCATATTAGAGAAACAAGCCAGCACTGCCTCATACATCTCCTGCGCCGTGGTCACAGAAACAAAATCCACACCATAGGGCTGCGGGAGAGTGACCGGTCCGGACACAAGGGTTACATCGGCGCCCAGCTCAGCAGCAGCCTGGGCAATGGCATAGCCCATTTTACCACTGGAATGATTCGTCAGAAAACGTACCGGATCAAGTGCCTCTTGTGTAGGTCCGGCAGTTACCAGCAGACGGCGGCCCTGCCAGGCCTCCTTCCGCAGTAAAAGCCTGCACGCCGCAGCAAAAATTTCCTGCGGTGAGGACATACGCCCGCGGCCGGTATCACCACATGCCAATTCACCTTGATCAGGTCCTACAACAGCATAACCAAAATTCTGAAGCCGCTCCAGGTTGGCAAGGTGAAAGGGATTATCATACATTTGTGTATTCATGGCCGGGGCAAGTAAAATAGGGCATTTAGCGGCCATGACCGTTGTTGTTAACAGATTATCTGCGATCCCATTGGCGATTTTACCGATGGTGTTAGCTGTAGCCGGGGCGATCACAATTAAATCAGCTTCCTGTGCCAGGCCAACATGTTCTACGGAGAAACGTTCGCTGCCGATAAACAGTTGATCATAAACCGGACTGCCGGTCAGAGTTTGAAAAGTTAAGGGCGTAACAAAAGCTTTGGCCGCCTCAGTCATTACTACACGCACTTTTGCCCCGGCTTTAATAAAAAGGCGACAAAGCTCAGCCGATTTATAGACGGCGATGCCGCCGGTGATGCCCAGGACAACATTTTTCCCAGATAGCATCATTACTCCCCCCTATTTACCAGCCCGCTCGTAACCTACCTTACCTGCGGCAATTTCCTCCAGAGCAATGGATACTTCTTTAGTTGAATTTGATTTTACGAGTGGGGGATGTTCTTCATTAAGCATGCGCGCCCGCTTGGCCGCAGCAATAACCAAAGTATACTTACTATCAACTTTCGTCATCAACTCATCAATAGACGGATAAATCATTCCTTTACCTCCTCAGCAAGCTGCCAAATTAAATCCTGATTTCGTTTTACACGCAGTTGTTCTGCCTGGATAATACTAAGAATGCGTTCGCTGGCAGAGGCAATTTCATCGTTCACCACAACATAATTATACTTGCTGGCCTGCATAACCTCCTGTGAGGCGGCAGCAAGTCTTTTTGTTAAACTTTCCTCGCTTTCTGTACCGCGGCACGTGATACGCTTGCGCAGTTCAGCACCGGAAGGCGGCAGTAAAAAGATAAACACCCCATCCGGATAAGCCCGCATTACTTTTTGCGCACCCTGGGGATCGATTTCTAAAATTACATTTTTCCCTGCAGCCAGCTTTTTCTCAACAGCCTGCCGCGGGGTGCCGTAATAATGATCATAAACACATGCATATTCTAAAAAATCTTGATTGGCAATTGCTTCCTTAAATTCCTCTACCGTAACAAAACAATAATTAACTCCGTCTTCTTCTCCCTTCCGTGGTGGACGGGTTGTTTTAGAAACAGACAGTTCTAGCTCCGGGTTTTTTTCCAGTAAACACTTGCAGATCGTACCCTTTCCTGTACCTGACGGTCCAGATAAGACTATTAACAAACCTGGTCTAGACACGCGATTTTCCTCCGGCTGTAATGTTATTCTTCTTCCTCGGCAGCAGGTGTCTCTTTGGCATGTAACCTATGTTTGACTGTCTCAGGCTGAACAGCAGAAAGCACAACATGACCGCTATCGGTGATGATAACAGCTCGTGTCCGGCGTCCATAAGTAGCATCAATCAGCATCCCCCGGTCCCTGGCTTCTGCAATGACTCGCTTAATAGGTGCTGACTCCGGGCTTACAATGGCAATAATACGATTGGCAGAAACAATGTTGCCAAAACCGATATTTATCAGCTTTATCTGCACGTTAGTACCTCCTTTTATCTGGTAACACCCGCTCTAATCACTTTTACTGCTTATACTCTGGTACTAGTATAACGGATTTCCGGTAAAAAATGCAAGAGCGAAATATATGCCCCGATTACTCACTCATTCTATATTTTGCACCTGCTCACGTATTTTTTCAATTTCTGTTTTTAGTTCAACCACCAGTCTAGCTGCTTCGTAATCGTTTGCTTTGGAGCCGATGGTGTTAGCTTCACGATTTAATTCCTGCGTTAAAAAATCCAGTTTACGTCCCACAGTACCTGTTTCCTGTAAGGCAGCCTGAAAAGCTGACAGATGACTGCTTAGGCGTACCAGCTCTTCCGTCACATTACAGCGATCAGCAAAAATAGCCGCTTCTGTCAAGATACGAGCCGGATCAAAATCAGCCTGTCCCAGCACCTCACTTAATCGTTCCTCAAGTTTTGCCCGGTGTTCTGCGACAATGAGGGGGGCTCTCTTTTCAATGCTTTTCGTTATCTCTGTCAATCTTGCCAAGCGCAGCATGAAATCTTCGTACAAACGGGCACCCTCAGCCTGTCTCTGCTTAATTAAGTTATCAATGGCCTGATCTACAACAAGTGATAATTTTTCCCAGACAACCTCCAAATCAACCTGATTATTTTCTACCCGCAAAACATCAGGGAAGCTGGTTATTAGCTGCAGGTCTGCCTGCTGCTCCAATGCACAGAGCTCCCTGATCTCTTCCAAAGCACGTTGATACGCCTGTACCAGCGGCTTGTCTACAGACACATTGACCGCCGTATCACTTTCATCATGCCAGGAGATATAGATTTCCACTCTGCCCCGCCCTAACTTCTGCTGTACTCGTCGCCGAATGCGCTCCTCTAAAGTTTGAATTTCTCTCGGCATGCGAATAGATATATCAAGATAACGATGGTTTACTGAACGGATTTCTACTTTAATACGTATAATATCGTCTGCGTCGTTCTCAGCTTGGCCATAACCGGTCATACTCGCGATCATCTGTGTCCCTTCTCTCTGTCTTTTTATAGGCAGACTATAAACCCTATTGTATCAGAAAATTGGTATTTGGCAAATATCGTCATGTTTAGCATCACTTTTTCATTATGACCATCCGTGGTGTCAAACTGCCCTTCAAGACGGCATAAAGACCGTTGATGAGGACAGGGAGAAAACAAGCTCCCAGAACTACCAGCCACTGTTCCTTCTGCAGTGGACAGGTAGCAAAAATAGTCATCAGTACAGGATGATAAAGTACAGCCAACAATAAACCGATGGATGACAGCACGGCTACCACAAGCCACGGATTGGAATATAAGGGAATTTGCAGCAAACTTCTCTCCTCACTGCGGCAGTCAAATACATACACCATTTGCGTAATAATCAAAGTGACAAAGGCCATGGTCCTGGCTTCAGCCACTTCACAACCCTGCTGCAGAGCCCAGGAAAAAATAATGAGAGTTGTCAGTCCGATCACAACACCCCTGCCTACTATTTTCTGCCATAATCCGCGGGCAAAAATGCTTTCCTGCGGTGAACGCGGCGGTCGATTCATGATTCCAGGATCAGCCGGGTCAACACCTAAGGCCATGGCCGGCAGCCCATCAGTAACCAAATTAATCCACAAAATTTGGATTGCCCGCAGCGGTACCGGTAGGCCCAGCAGCATTGCCACCAGCATCGTTAAAATTTCTCCCGTATTGCAGGCTAAGAGGAAACGTATAAATTTACGGATATTATCATAAATCCCTCGCCCCTCCTCTATGGCATTAACAATGGTGGTAAAATTATCGTCTGTTAAGACTAAGGCCGCGGCTTCCTTAGTCACATCTGTACCGCTGCTGCCCATGGCAATGCCGATATCAGCTTCTTTCACAGCCGGAGCGTCATTTACGCCGTCGCCTGTCATGGCCACAATATGACCACGCCGTTTGAGTGCCCTGACAATCCGCAGTTTATGTTCCGGAGCAACACGGGCATAAACATAGGTGTTGGCAGCTGCCTTTTCTAATTCTTTATCACTTAACTCATCCAACTCCCGGCCTGTAAGCACCTGCCCCCGCGGCGGCAGCATATTAAGTTTACGCGCAATGGCAACAGCTGTAGTTTTATGATCGCCGGTTATCATTATCGTTTTAATGCCGGCGGCTGAACACTTCTGAATGGCGCTGTGCGCCTCGGGCCGCGGCGGGTCAATCATCCCCAGCAAACCAAGAAAAATCAGCTCTTTTTCTAAGTCAGCCGTTATTTCTGTTGTCTTACCAAGGGGGCGGTATGCTACTGCCAGGTTACGCAGTGCCAAAGCCGCCATTCTTTCATTTTGCTGTAAAATCTCTTGATGTAAGCTGCCGGTTAACTCAACTACGCGCCCCTGGTAGAACATGTGACTGCATTTCTCCACAATTACTTCCGGTGCACCTTTGATATACAGGATCTCTCCTTCTGCCCCACTGTACAGCACAGACATCCGTTTACGTGTGCCGTCAAAAGCTACTTCCCCCAGACGCTGCCGATTGCGTTCCAAGTCTTCACGCCACAAACCGGCACGTGCCCCGGCGACCAGCAGTGCACCCTCCGTTGGGTCCCCTTGTATCTCCCATTCTGCCGCCCTACCCCGCCACAGCGGCTGTATTTCCATTTTCCCCCGCAATAGCTGCGCATTATTGCACAGAACTGCGGCAGTTAAAGTTAACATCAAAGCAGTATCTTGACCTGGGTTAATCTGCCGCTTCCCGCGGATAAACTTCCCCTGCGGGCTGTAACCTGTACCTTCTATGTAATAATGCTGGCCGCCGGTCCAGATTTCCTGCACATTCATTTTGTTTTGTGTCAATGTCCCTGTTTTATCGGAACAGATAACGGTGGCACAACCTAATGTTTCAACTGCCGGCAAACGTCTGACAATGGCATTTTTACGCACCATCCGCTGCACCCCAATGGCTAGGGCTATTGTCACCACAGCCGGTAAACCTTCAGGAATTGCCGCTACCGCCAAAGAAATACCGGCCATAAACATATTGTAGGCAGGCAGTCCCTGAGCTACGCCCATCATCACAACCAGCGCACATATTAACAAGCAGCCTATTACCAGGTAGCGTCCTAACTGCTCTAATCTTTTTTGCAGAGGAGTATCTTCATTTTCGGCATCCTGAATTAAATGGGCCACGCGGCCCATTTCCGTAGCCATGCCTGTGGCCACTACCACTCCACTGGCATAACCGCCGACAGCCATGGTACCCATAAAAACCATGTTAACTCTTTCGCCCAGAACCGTTTTTTCTTCAGGCAGAGTCTCTGCGATTTTTGCTGCCGGCTCTGATTCACCGGTAAGCGATGCTTCATTAACCAGTAACTGCCGCACCTCACATAAACGGATATCAGCCGGAATCCGATCACCGGCTTCAATAAGAACAATGTCACCCGGCACCAGTTCTTCCGCGGGAATTTCATGGCGTACGCCATCCCGCAAGGTTTTTGCGGTGGGAGCAGTTAATTCTCGCAGCGCCTCCAGAGATTGTTCCGCTTTATACTCCTGAATAAAGCCTAAAACAGCGTTCAGCAGCACTACGCCGATAATTACGACCGCATCTGAATATTCACCTAACAGTGCCGACAAAAGCGTGGCACCCAAGAGGACCAAGACCATGAAATCGCTAAATTGCATTAAAAATAAGACCAAGGGAGAAGTTTTCTTTTTTTCTGCCAAGACATTATGACCTTTTTCTTTAAGCCTCCGGGCTGCTTCGCCGCTGGACAGGCCTGTATGTGGATTAACCTGAAAGTGTTCTGCAGCCGCAGCAGCCGGCAGCTGACTCCAAGGCATTTTTTCCATCTCATCACCCCACACCTTACAATTTGTCCTACCGCCATATATATGGGCAAAGCCGCTAAAAAAGCACCGACAGGGACAAGATTTATTCTTAATGTTGCCTTTGTCCCTGCCTGACTGCTATACTAAATGTGTTAACAAGGAGGAAAAAAAATGGCCTATGACGGATTGACAATGGCTTGTGTGCGGCAGGAACTACAGCAGATATTAAGCGGTGCCAGAGTGGAGAAAATTTATCAACCCGGCAGCCAGGAGATTATTTTACATCTGCGCACTCCGGCAGCAGTCTATATGCTGCTTTGCTCTGCAGATCCGCGGCTGGCACGGGTTCATCTCACTACAGAAAAACCTGAAAATCCAGCAGTTCCGGCTGCCTTTTGTATGCTGCTGCGCAAACATCTGACAGGTGCCCGGCTGTTAGATATTGAGCAGGATCAGCTGGAACGCGTTCTCACATTTGTCTTTCGCTCGTATGATGAGTTTGGCAGTCAGGCCAAAAAAAGTCTAATCTGCGAGGTAATGGGCAAACATTCCAACATCATCCTAACAATGCCCGATGAACAGGGCACAGCTCAAATTCTTGGCAGTATTAAAACTGTAGATGCAGCCATGAGCCGCTTCCGGCTTGTTATGCCCGGGGAACCTTACCTTCCACCACCGGCGCAAAACAAACTTGACCTTTTCAGTTTTACAGAAGAAGAATTGGCTGCAGCCTTACTGCAGGCAGATAATAAAACTGCTGAGCAAACCTTGGTGCAGGCCGTTGCAGGCATTGGCAGAGAGTTAGCCCGGGAGATAATTCGGTCCGCTGCCGGCACTGAAGCTGTACAGCCCATCGCCATGGTACGCTCCCTGACGGTAGAGCTGCGCAAGCTGGCGGCAGCTTTTAAGGAGGGCAAACTTAAGCCCTGTGTCAGCAGGAAAGCCGGTCAAATGCCCAGTTATTCCCTGCTGCCTCCTCCGGCATCACCGCAAACTGAATTAACCTTCTTCACTACCGTAAATGAGGCGCTTGATGCCTACTATGCGGCACTGGTTGCGGAGCAGCAAACTAAAACCGTCCGGCAGCGGCTGCTGCAGGTAATCAATAATCACATCTCACGCACTAAGAAAAAACTTCGTCTGCAGCAAAAGGAACTGCAGGAGATGGACGCTGCCGAGAGATACCGCATCTGGGGTGAAATGCTGACGGCCAACCTGCATCTGCTGCGCAATGGTATGCAGGAAGCCAGGGTAACTAACTACTATGCAGAAAACAATGAAGAGCTGATTATACCTTTAAACCCGGCACTCTCCCCCCAAGCTAATGCCCAACGCTATTTTAAAAAATACCGCAAATTACGCGACGGTAAGAAATATCTGCTTCAGCGGCTCAAAACAACGCAAAGTGAACTTACCTATCTCGACACCTTATTAGTCGCAGCACAAACTGCCGATTTAAGCGCTCTCTTTGAGATTGAAGAAGAAATGGCAAAGGCGGGACTAATCCGCAGTAAAACACGCCAAAAACGTTCTGCAGCACCGCCTTCACAGCCTTTACATTTTCTCTCTCCCGACGGGATTGATGTTTTTATTGGAAAAAATAATCGCCAAAATGATTTTCTTACCCTGCGTTTTGCGGCACCAACAGATTTTTGGCTGCATGTTAAAGATGTGCCGGGCTCACATGTAATTATCCGTCATGCAGATCCGCCCGCCAGCACACTTTTATTTGCGGCCGGATTAGCTGTCCGCTACAGTAAAGCAGCTGATTCAGCCAATGTTCCGGTTGACTATACGCAGGTAAAACATGTGAGAAAACCTCGCGGTGCCAAACCGGGCATGGTTATCTATGATCATCATCATACTATCTATGTCACACCAGACACGGAGAGATGATAAATGAAAAAGCGTACCTCACTTCAGGTACGCTTTTTAGTACAACTAATAAGCTATTCATCTTTGACACAGCAGGTTGGTCGTTCTAACGGATTAATACGATAGCGAACAGCAGCATCTAAAATTATTGTTCCCTCTTTTTCGTCCAGACGCACCATGCCAACCACCCCATCATGCTCACCACTCCACGCAAGATATTCTTCCACAAAGTTCTGTGCTCCCAGCTGACTAAATGGTTCTGCGTGCTCCTGGAGCACGTCCAGATACACTTCCCGGGGAATCTCCAGGATACGATGAACAACCTGAAAGATTTCACCGGCAGCTTCTTTCTCTAAAACCTGTGCAAAAAGCCGGCTCTTCCGTTCCATTGATATCACCTCACTAGCAGTTCTTACCCTGATCTACACCTTTATTTTTTGATTAAACTAACAAAAGTATCATTATTTAAAGCAGCGGCTGATGGGCCGGTTGAAGATGATGGATGCTGACAAAAAATTGTCCGTAAACCGACTCTTCATCTTTTTCAATGCTGTCAATGCGAATTTCCTGCAGCTTTAATTCGCTTTTTAACTGCTCCACAAACTGGTATGTGGGTTGGCGCCGCTGGTGTGAAATCAGGATCTCACCACCGGCCTTAAGATTTTTATGACAAATAGCCAACAGGTAAGGATTTAGCTGTGGATCATAACAAATATCTGAGCAGATTAAGCAATCAAAACGCTGCTGCAGTGAAAACGAGCGCCAGTCACCCAGCCATCCTTCTGCCTTCACGCCATTGAGGGCAGCGTTATGCAGGGAAAGATCGACCGCATCTTGATTGTAATCGGAAAACATTACCTGACCGCCACAAAGGCCGCAAACAGTACCGGGTAAGCCCAGTCCGCTGCCTAATTCCAATACTGTTTTGCCGGTTAAGTTTAGATTATTATAGATATAGCGTGCTAAGGTACGGGCAGAAGGCCAGACTACTGCCCAGCAGGGAACGGCGTCTGCATCAGCTAAATCTGTAATCAGGGCTTCCACATCATCAACCACATCAAGATATACTATTTTATCGCCTAGTTTAATTTCAGTTCTGACTAATTCGATATCCATTTCTCACCATTCCTTAATCATTGTCTGGAGGTGTCACTATGTTTCGTTGGCGTCGCAAAAAAAATACACGAGAAGCATGGCGCAAAGGAGAAAAGCTGAGACGCGCCGGCAAAACAGAGGCGGCTGAAGAGCTGCTTCTGCAGGCTGCACAGTCTGCCTCAGCCTTAGATAAACATTACGCCTACCTAAAATTAATACAGCTTTACCAGGATATGATGGCTGCAGGTGACAAGTGCCGGCAGGATTTAGTTGAGATCTGTCTTAAAGATATCGAGCTGTTTCCGGATTTTTATGAAGCTTGGCTGATGGAATACTCTCATCGTATGCCTACACCTAATTTCCCCTCATTTTCACTCTTAGCAGATATCTATGAAAGTGAAGGGAAAATTAAAGAAGCAATTGCTCTTTGTGAATTAGCCATTGGTTATAATCTTCAGGAAACCAAGGGCGAAAATTATCCGGATAGGCTGGAAAGGCTTTATCGCAAACTTGAAGACAAATAAGCCCCAATAAATTATCGGTATAATTTACCCTTAAGTAGAGCAATTTAGGTGAAAAGGAGGTAATACAAATGATGACCACTTTTCACTGGATTCACATTATTGTAGGTGCCTGGTTAGCCTTTGTTAATCTTATGCCCATCTTACCCTCCGGGCTGCTGATGCTGAACAATGCCATTATTGGCGCCGTCGTGGCTCTGTATAACGCCTATTTCTTATTTGCTAAAAACAATACAGATGTTAAACAGGATAATTAAGGCAGGCTTGAAGAGTGCGCAACAAACATTATGTTCTGTTTGCTGAGGAGTGATAATATGGGCGAATTAAAAAACGACTCCCGGGAAAATGAATTAGCGGCTGCTGCCGTAAAATACGGTGCGTGGCTGTTGGGTTTGGTTATTGTCCTTTACTTTATCTCCCGCAACGTTTTCCCCTTTATACAGAGTCTCTTCTAATTAAGAAGCCGGGAAATCATCCCCCGGTGCGTATGCTCACATAAAGGGTATTCACTGCAGAGCACATTAATCCTGCTGTAGTTTGCCGAAAAATATGATTATAGTAGAAGACTGAGCAAAAACAAGCATATATTCCGGAAAATAATGAAACAGCCACTAATGGCTGTTAACGAAAAAATGAACGTCTGATTATTTCTACTGAGTTAATGACGCAGCCTTCTTCTTCCAGCTGCTGCAGCAGCTTATCTAGCTGGGCTTTGTTCATTTCCTTGTAGATACCGGCCTGCTGTCCCTGTTGTGTATGGTATACAACCATATATTCATAGCGGTCCACTCCCATCAGTCTCCCTGTCTGATAATGCAAATTTATTGTCTTCGCTACTATGGTACTACAGAAACAGGAAAACTATATTAACAAATTACTATTAGTTAGCGCAGTACGTAAAATCGCTTAAACAAAAGCCGCAGCAGCGGCTTTAAAACTACATTCTGGTATAAATAAAAAAGGCAATAAAAAAACCAAGGATAGCAGCAAGATTAATCTTGATTAAAATGCCGAAGGTAAGCGATACGGCTGCAAGATCTATGGTGACGGGAGCAAAACCTATGGTCTTGCCATAATTAAGAACAGGTATAATATCGCTCAATACTTCCCCTATTAATGAACCAAAAATACTACCGAAAATAAGTAAGATAAGTAACAGCCCGGTGTTTTTTACTGCCCTGGCCACGTTTTTCCCCTCCTGTCGGATTTTTACTCAGTCAAAGCTTTTGTAAGGATTTCGACGTAATACGACCTAATTCCTGTATCAGCAGACAAACAAAACTAATTCCAGCCAGACATTAAGATCGTTTCCCTAAACAAAAAGGCAGCGGTTTCATACTGACCGCTGCCTTGCTTTTCAGGCTATTTCAGGCTGTTTGTCGCCCCTTGGCTTTTCATGATCTTTTTTAACCCTGCCGTCGTTTTCACTGTGCCGTCAGGCATTACCCATAAAGCTTCTAACCCTTTAATACTGTCAGCTAAGGCCAAACTTTCCTCGAAAGGCATTAAAAATAAAGCCGTGCTCAGATAATCTGCCAAACCGGAATCCTCCACTATGACTGACACAGCACGATAGTACTCACCCGGCATTAGTGTTTGTGGGTCAATAATATGGTGGTATGCTTTCCCGTCGACGTAATAATAACGCTGGTAATCTCCGCTGCTGACAACCGAGGTATCACTGACAAATACTGTTTCCAGAACTCCTTCATTGGATACAATTGATTCATCCGGATTTTGAATACCGATACTCCATTTCGCCCGTACTCCATCATAAGGAACGCCAATAACTCTAATATTTCCGCCTGCACTAATAATGCCTGATTTTAAACCGGCCGCCATAATTTCCTCTGCCACAATTTCCGTGGCAAAACCCTTGGCTATACCCCCCACATCTAATCTCATTTCCGGATCTGCCAGGTAAACTGTCATCTCTTTTTCATCAACAATAACTTGATTGATATCAGTATGCTGAGCAGCTGCCTCCAGCATCTCCAGAGGCGGCAGGGCGGCCTTCTCCGGCATGTCTAACCCTTCTGTGCGATAATCATGCCAAATCTTTAAGACTGACCCCATGGCAATATTCATCTTGCCGCCTGTACGCTGATACCACTCTTTGGAGAAAAGAATCAAATCAATAATTTCCTGATCCACTTTAACCGGCTGCTTTCCGGCCTGATCATTAATAGTTTTGATATTATTTATTCCTTCATAAGTGTTATAAATATCATAGAGCTTATGCAGTTCCTGAAAACGGTTGTGAATCTGCTCAAAGTACTGATTAAATTCTTCTTCACTTTTAGTATAAGCCACTACTTGCGTCCAGGTATCAAAGCTATCAAAAAAACTGTCAGAATACTTAACATAGCCTGCATAGGGGTTAGGCCGGCAGCCCGCCAGCATTAACAGTAAGGATATGATGAGAATATATGCAGTAATTCTTTTCGTCATTTTGCATCACCTGTCCTATTATAGCAAAAAAGCAGCAGAATTAGTATTTTTTTTGGCGTAAAATTAATCACTCCCCCGGCTGAGACGGGGGAGTGATCAGTAATAAATTATGTTTTTACTAGTCTAGCGTGCAGTATCAAAAGCTTCTTTAACTACAGCCAGGTAGTCTTCTACAGTAATGGTAACTAAAGAGGTTAATTCAGGTACGTCAGGCACATGCTTATGGCTGGCGTCACGCTCTTTAACTTTGAGACCGGTAATTTCGCTAATGGTTTTACCAACCATCCATTTTTCCAGCTCAGCCATTTGCTCGTACCATTCTTTGCCAATGGTAGAAGCAGCTTTCATGCCATAACCGTCTTTTAATTCTTTTTTCGTTTTAAGCTCAGCATCTCTGTTGGTTACTTTACCTTCAGCATCGAAGTTCACTCTCATTTGTGCGTTGTCGATGATGGTGCCCACAACTTTACCGTCTGCATCAAATGCAGTAGCGGCAATGGTGGTGTCAACTTGCGCCAACGGGAGAACTTCAGCTTTGTCGCCTTCGGCAGGAGCATAGTCTTTAGATTTAGCAATGGATGCTTTGTTACCTAAACCTAATTTTACAGCGCCCTCAACATCGATGGCGTTGGCAAAAGCTTTTTCCACAGCTTCCAGGTAAGCTTCCACAGTAATGGTTACAGAAGAAGTTAATTCAGGCACATCAGGCACATGTTTGTGGCTGGCGTCACGCTCTTTGGTTTTAAGACCCTTGATTTCAGCAAGAGTTTTGCCAACCATCCACTGCTCCAGAGCTTCTATTTGCTCGTACCATTCTTTATCAATGGTAGAAGCTGCTTTCATACCGTACCCGTCTTTTAATTCTTTTTTCGATTTTAATTCCGCATCTCTGTTGGTTACTTTAAGATCGGCATCAAAGTTAACTTTGGTTTGCTGTGTATCAATAATCACATCAACAACTTTGCCGTCGGCGTCGATAGCTACAGCAGCCATGGTTGTATCAACCTGACCTACGGGCAGTACTTCGGCTTTGTCCCCTTCTGCCGGTGCATAGTCTTTCGACTTGTCGATGGAATTAACTACACCCAAGCCGAGCTTGACCGCTCCCTCAGCAACAACGTTGCCGGGATCCTGATCTTCGCCGTTAGGATCTTTTTCACCGCCACATCCTACCAGCATTAGTGCTACCAAAGAGAGCACTAAAACAAGTGATAATACTTTTTTCATCCTCATTTCTACCCCTCCGTTTGTGAAAGTATGGACTTGTTCCTGATACATAATAACATAATCTTATATCCTTGGCAATACAAAAAGTTATCATTTTCACTATCCCTTTATTCCCTACGGTTTATAGGTCTTAGTGCTTTAATGTATTCAAATGAGCTCCATATTTCTTGCTTTTTCGAGCCTTTGCAGGCTGTTCAAACCGTATTCAATAAAAGTGAACGCATATTTGCAATTAAAAAAAATTATATAAAGAATATTTTCTGTAATCTTACTCTTGATAATATTTTAACATCTAATATAAACATTGCAAGCATGTCTTTTACATAAAAGCATTGGGAGTCCGATTTTTACATCAAAGATGTAATTTATTCTACTCTTGATCAAGTCATAGTAGAATCATGTTTTCGTCAGGCAATTCAAAAGTACGGTGTGCCCGAGTCCGTTTACTTTGATAACGGCAGCCAGTACAGGAACAAGTGGATGAATCGTGCCTGCGCTAAAATGGGCATTCGGCTGCCTATTCGGTTCAAACCCCTAACTTTGGACATTATGCAGCAATAACTTCAGGTTTCAAATCGTTTCTCATGATTGCTTTGTGGTATTCTCTGGGAGGCTTGTATCTCAGACTCCCATGACGACGGCGCTCGTTGTAGTAACGCATGTACT
>LSQX01008538.1_pt2 | contig 115099 bp, 85 predicted proteins | sample 654561 | NCBI WGS metagenome assembly LSQX01 (sample SAMN04489861, study PRJNA283612) | anaerobic digester metagenome | isolation source: 4 biogas reactors fed with cattle manure at either 37C or 55C with and... | place: Denmark: Kongens Lyngby | collected 2014
TAACTTCGTGGAAGAAAAAAAAGAAGAAAGGAGTCGTTAATCCATGGGCCACATACAGGAACAACATTATGTGGCTGATTTGATCTGTTATGATCAGGCCACGTGGAACTGAAAGCCTTGGACAGGCAAATAGAACGATCAGTCAACCTGATCCTGCGAATCTGGATAATGAAGACAAGATCAAGCCAAAATACCAATGAATTCAACTGTGTGGATTTGATGATAGCCTTAATTTGGATAGCAGTGTCCGGGCAAAATAAAAAACCGGACAGACACTTGTGAAGCATCTGCCCGGTCGGAATTTACCTGTTGGGAAAGCAGTTCAAGGGCTTTTCAGCGCGCTCCAACTGCCTGAGACGGGGTGACGGGACTCAGGACATGGCTGCGACCTCTTCCCGATCCAAAAAGTCCTCAACGTATTCATGAGTTTCAGGTGTACTGAAGCGGCCAACTTCGGTGACTGTCACATCACCGAGGTCGAGTTCCTCCTGAATATAGCGCAGCACATCACGCGGATGGGTGTTGCCACAGGTGAACACGTCCATGGCAATCAATCCCAAATCAGCATAGGTGTGTGCTGAGCAGTGGCTCTCATCGAGTACTACAACACAGGTGAATCCCGGGGGGGAATCAGCGCCGAATTTGTAGCGTATCTGAGAGACAACAGTTGCGCCCGCCCGTTCGGCTGCCCGTGCCATCACGTTCAGCACCCGCTTGTCATCAAGACAAAGCTCGCGGGCCACATTACGACAGTCCATTAATAGATGTCTACCCTTGTGCAACTCATAAATCCTCCTAATGTTGAGGTTTCAGCTGAAGGCGGGAATCATGCCCGCAAAGCGGCACAAACACAACTCCTGCCAGATTGACAATAGATTTATATTTCCAAAACACGCACAGGAAAGTTGCGGTATGTTACATGAATTAAAAAGAAAAATCAAATCGGGGAAAGATAAGGGTATCGCAAGAAAATAAGTGGGAAGTAAACTGGAAGAATTGACCCCCAGCAGGGTCATATGCACTTACGAGCCAGAAGAGAATGTGTCCGTGTTAAAAGCACAAGTCTGCAGAAAAAAATGGTCGGGGCGATTGGATTTGAACCAACGATCTCTTGACCCCCAGTCAAGCGCCTTATCCGGGCTAGGCCACGCCCCGACGTGCGTCGTAACGCATGAGATAATCTTACCAAAAAGGAGAAGGAAAAAGCAAGTTGAAAATCTTTAAAAAAATTCGAAGAAAGCCCGAAGGTTCATAACGCTATTCCAGGTTTTCAAATCGCTCCAGTAAAGACTGATTTTTAGCCAGATTCTTTTTGATGGCCTCCACTTCTTCAGGCTTGTTCCGCGCCTCGGCACGGGCAAGCAGTTGCTCCAGTTGCTTTTTCATTTCCAGGAGTTGCAATTTGAAGGAAGCTTTCAGTTCTTTTATATCAGGGAGGCGGCTCTTTAAAACAACACGGGTACCCATGAGAATACCCGCCTCCAGAAAGTGATCTTCTTCCACTTCACCTATGGTGTCTGTTCCGGAATCAAAGACCTGAAGCTCACTGTGGTTTTTCAGGAAGTCGAGGAGGTCATCAGCCGTAAAACTGTATTGATAATTACTCGATTCCAGACAATGGGCATAGAGATGGCTCACGGGAACGAGGGGATTGACAGCCTGGCGCAGAAAATCCAGGCAAAATTCTTCCAGGGCTTCCAGTGACATGGCTTCTCCAAAAGGATCTTTAAAGATGCGGCTTATTCTGAATCGGGTTCTTCCAGAAGATTGACTTCTTTAAAAGTCCAGTCTTGTCGGTTGATACGGATCGTTTTGATTTCATGAGGCTCAAAGCAGAGGCAAAAAGCTTTGTCGAAATAGGGGAGATGAAGGCGGGTTTGAGCCTGTTCTCCCGCTGTTTCAAAACCCCGGACAATAATGTCTTCGCCATCTTCACTGCACTTGATCACTGTGAGCAGAACATTGGGGGATTCCGTGCCCAAAAGACCGGCCCGTTTCCGGAATTTGCCCATATGCCGCGCTTCCTGATGGATGAATACGGGAGAGTTCAATTCCCAGGCACGCTTGACCACGTGTGTATCACGCCAGCCGCCTGTATGGGGTATGAAGCCGAAATGCATGCTGTGCCAGCCCTGATCAATGACAGGCCACATTTCATCGATATTGTAACGATGCGGATCGTGGTGAGCATAGGCCGGACTTCTCAACAGGGTGACACGCATGGTATCCTTCAGAATATCAGAGCTGTATTTACAGTCATTTAAAACAGCAAAGCCATAGGGTCGGCCGTCGATCTCACCGCTCAGATCGAACCATTGGCCTCCCGGCTCTTCCATACCCGTGGCCGGTCTTTCCTGATAGCCATAGGGACTGTCCCAAACAGCCTGACCGTTTTCTATGGATGTTTCAAAGCCATATTTCAATGCCTGGTGCTGTTGCTGCCAGTTCACTCGCATGGTTACGGAAATATGAGCGATTGCACGGTAGAGGGTATATTCCACAATGGCTATTGAACGATCGAAATGAGATATGCAGCGCATGGTGACCTGCACATCGCCCTCTTCAACAATTTCCAGTTTTGCACGGTCGAAACGGCCCGCCTCCACACGGAATCCATCGAGCGTATGCCCCCAGGTATCTCCGGGGTCACTCATAACGCTCAAAATGCCGCCCCGTTTCAAAACTTCGACATGATGCAACTTGTCAAAGAGCCGTGAGATCTCACCAGTTTTTGGACAAAACTCCATGCGCCACCAGTGATTTTCCAGCACATTCTTTTCACAATTCAAAGAAAGGTTATGTTTGTATTTCTTCCTGTTGCTTCTGGCATGAAAAACGGTGTAGCCCATGGCTGGAACTTCGGCCACAAAGCTGTGACGGGTATGCCCGATTCTCTCCCCGCGTATGGTCTGGACAGGCACTGCTTCCCCCTGTCCATCGACGATGTGAATATCATCGCTCTGATTATGTCTGTCAGTCGTGAGATTGGTGCGGATGGAAGGGGGCACCACAACAGGAGACATTACAGGCCAGGGGAGAGGATTGATGACCAGGATGGGGTTGCCCTCAGCCGAAGTATCCACATCACGGGCTATGGATTGTACAGACTGATTTAAAATCACGTCGGCTCTGTGGCGGGCTGCACCCAACTGGTCACGGCTGTCTTCATAGGCACTTTGCAGGCTCGTTCCGCCCAGCGTATCATGGAACTGGTTGAATAGCAGGTCTTTCCAGCATTTTTCAAAGGCATCATGAGGATAATCCAGTGATTCCAGCAGCCAGGCGGCCGTGGCGAAACGCTCAGCCGTCATCAATGAGTGCTCAACCTTTCTGTTCAGCCTTTTGATTTCTTCATGGACACTGTAACAGCCCCGGGCATGATACTGAAGTTCTTCATTCATGGAGGGCAGAGCATCAGCGGGTATCTCTTTTGCCACAGTGTCGAAGAAATTTTCCAAAGTGGAAAAAGTCAGGGCCACATCAGGATTCTCCGCTTTCTCCTGCCAATCGAGAATACACTGAACAGTTTCTCTGGTGGGGCCGCCGCCATGGTTGCCCACGCCATAAAAACATAAGGCATGGCGTTGTTGCGGATGCAGGTAAGGGCTCTTTGGCAGCAAATCGGCCCGAAGCCGGATATCCTGTACGAGACCATCGTAGCAGAAGGGGAGTTGCGCTGTGAGCAGGGTGGAGCCGTCTTTGCCCTTCCACAGAAAGAGAGTGCCCTGAGGATATTCTTTTTCTCCCATCTCAGGCTGGGGTCGCATATAACAGTAAAATTCCATGCCGAGTTTTTTGAGAATCTGAGGCAGACTCCCGGCATGCCCGAAGCTGTCAGGGTTGAATCCGACCCGTACACGCTTTCCAAATTCTTTTTCAAAGAAGCGTTGTGAATAGAGACCCTGTCGCACGAAAGATTCGCCACAGGGGATATTGCAGTCGGGCTCCACCCAGAATCCGCCTGTAATTTCCCAACGTCCTTCAGCAACACGTTTCTTGATCTGCGCGAAGAGGGAGGGATCGCTTTCTTTAACCCACTGGTAAAAGCAGGCACTGCTGGCTGTGAAAATGAAGTCGGGTGTTTCATTCATCCGGTCAAGAGCGCTGGCGAAGGTGGAACGAACCTCAGCGTAACCTTCTGTCCATCGCCAGAGCCATACGGGATCAATATGTCCGTGACCGATCATATGGAGTTCAAATTTTGAGGCTGAATCTTTTTTTTCCATGGTCGCACCTCCAGATTATTACTCTGATGATTGAATTTTCACTGCAAATCATTATTGCGCAACTGCAACATGAACTTCAATTCATTTTTGCGGGTTTTTGGCTTTTTGAAGCTTTTTCCCTTGCACCGGAGCCTTCTTCCTTTGTTTATGATGCGGATTTGGTCTTGATGGCTCTCCTTGTATAAAATAGACATGTATATGCCTTCCCGATACCAATCCGGCCGGAGCAGGACTTTCACCTTGTTTGAAATTCACAAATCCGCAAAACACTATAAGGAGTTCCCCGAATGTCTGCAAAAGATTTAAAAGCCATGTACCGTACACGTACGGAAGGAAGTTTTCCTGATGCCCTGGAGCTTCTCGGCCGCCACTATGAGAAAGTGGAAGATCTCCGCTATGGCACGAATCCCCATCAACCGGCCGCTTTTTACCGTCCCGCAGGAGAGAATAATCTGGTTCTGGGCGCTTATAAGATGCTGAAGACCGGGAAGAGCGGTCTTTCGCAGACCAATCTGGAAGACATGCATCATGCTCTGGGCATGCTCAAATATATGGATCGGCCCGCCTGTGCCGTAATGAAACATTGCAACCCTTCCGGTGTGGCCATTGAATGGGACGGCATCAGGCTCGCTGAAATTTACGAACGGGCCCGCGATGCCGATGCCCAGGCCGCCTTCGGCAGTGTGGTGGCATTCAATGTGGAAGTGGACGAAGATACGGCTGCGGAAATCATGGGAACCATTGTGGAAGGTGTTGTCGCTCCTTCCTTTTCAGAGGGTGCCCTCAGTTGTTTTCACGATCATGCCCGTTTCAAACGGAACAGAGACATTCGTATTGTGCAGACTCCCGCTCCCGATCAGCTGCCCCGTTATCTTGATGATGCCATCAATTCCTGGGAAGTGAAAATCTTTGATGATGGTTCCCTCGTCGTGGCACAGCCCTATCTTTCGCGGATGAAAACCGTTGCCGATTTTGTTGCAGCCTATAATGAACATCCGAAAAAAGGGCGTATCGATATTGCACGGGCGGCGACGGATAGAGAACTGAATGATCTCCTCTTTGCCTGGTATGTCAATCTTCATGTGCGCTCCAATGGCGTGGTTATTGTCCGCAATGGGCAGACACTGGCTGTGGGAACAGGCGAACAGGACCGTGTCGGCGCTGTGCAGCAGGCTATTTTCAAGGCCCAGTCCAAATACAAAGGAGATAACACTCTTGAAGGTGCCGTCATGGCTTCCGATGGATTCTTCCCCTTCCGCGATGCTGTGGATGCCGCCACCAGTGCAGGCGTTTCGGCACTGGCACAGCCCGGCGGCAGTGTGAATGACTATGATGCCATTGTGGCCTGTAATGAAAGCAATACAGCCATGGTCTTCACGCTTGAACGCTGTTTTTCACACCACTGATTCCTTTAAAGACAACAAACCATCAATGCTGAGGCGTGCCTCTGTCATAGAGAAAGGATCCGGAATGCGAACTTTTTTCCCGGGAACAGCCGGATTGATCATTTTGCTGCTGTTGGCCAGCGCTCAGATCTCAGCCTTGCAACTGGGAGATGAAGCCCCTGCGCTGAGTATTGATCAATGGATTCAGGGCTCAGCTGTTGATCTTAAAGTCAATGATGATACTCTGTATATCATTGAATTCTGGGCCACCTGGTGCCCGCCCTGCCGTATGAGTATCCCGGAGCTGAACAGCCTCCAGGAAAAGTATGCTTCGAAAAAAGTGACCATTGTGGGTATTACCCAGGAAGAGGTCAACACTGTTGAAGACTTTCTGAAAGAGCAGCCCATGCACTACACCCTGGCCCGGGACAAAGAGTCTCTGACCTGGAAAGCCTATGCGGAATCCTCCGGAGTGAATGGTATTCCCTATGCTTTTATCGTGAAAAATGGTCGCCTCTGGTGGTTGGGCAGCCCTTTTGATGATATGGAGGCTGTCATAAAAAGAATCCTCAGCGACGGTTATTCTCTGGAAGATGCCCGTAACGAAGTGCAGCATGCCCAAATTCGTGAAGAAATGGCGCAGCTCCTGGAACTGTGGATGCAGGAGTATCTTGTCTATGCCAATTTCGGCAGAGACAAAGACAGTGCCGATGCGCTGGGTCAGCGTATTCTTGCCCGGGGTCAGGATTTTCCGGAGATGCTGGGTATTCTCGCCTGGCATATTGCTGTCAATGACTCTCTCCGGTACAGAAATCTGGACTATGCTCAACTGCTTTCGGAAAAAGCCTGTGCTCTCACCGACAATAAAGATCCGGATCTCCTCGACACACAGAGCCATGTGCTCTTTGCCAGGGGTAAAAAAGAAGAAGCCCTTGCCCTGCTGAAAAAAGCACTGCTGCTCTCTGATAACGAAGAGATCACGGAGATGCTGCAGGAAAGTCTGCACATGATGCAGGAGCATGACTGATTTTTTTTCTGTGATCTCACAGGCTGTGACCGGAATTCAGGAACAGATATCCGCATAAAAGGAGACTCTCCAGATGGCTGTTATCGTTTTTTTCTGCTGCACCTTGCTGCAAAGTGCGGAGGCACTGGAAACACGGGTTGAAAGTGTCACAAAACAGTTCGAAATGCTGCAAGCTTTTGTTCTTCCCGCTGATCTGGAAGAGGAAAGCCTCAGTCGACGGGAAGCACTGCAGGAGATGTTGACTGCGGATATCGATACGCCGGAAAAGGTCAATGAATTTTACAAGCATCTGGAGGAATACCGCCAGTGGTTGTGGAAACATGCTTCGGATCGGCCCCAAGCACCTGAAATACGCTTTTCTGAAAGCAAAGACTTCTGGTCCGTTACGAATGATACGCTCACGCTGACGGTGGACAGAAACAATCTGTCCATGAGTGTTAAAACTCCGGCCCGGCGCTGGAATTTTGCCCCGTCCATTGAAAGTGATCTGGAACTCCAATCCAAGACACTCGCTCTGGCTTCGGCTCGCAGCAAAAAAGCGGAGGCCTTCAACACCGGTTATGGTACGGGCATGCTGCTTGTGCTCTCCGACTTCGAAAAAGAGCCCGCCCTGGAAATCAGACTGACCTGGCTGCTCACGGGCTCGGAAATTATCATGGATATTGCCATGACAGAGCCTGAGGATGCCTTCAAAGTACTCAACTGGCCCACCCCGATCCTCCTGAAGGCGAAGGCCACCACCTTTTCAGTAATACCCCGTATGCAGGGAATGCTTCTGCCCGGCAACTGGGAGCAGACCATCAGTCATGAAGAACTTGTCCATTCACGTACTTTTTATATGCCCTGGTGGGGACATATAGAAAAGGGGGCTGGCGTTCAGATCATTCTTGAAAGTACCGATGATGCGGGAGGAGTATATGATCATCAATCCGGTGGCCCCACGACAGTCTGGGCCAGGTGGAATGCCTCTCTGGGCCGCTTTAATTACATGCGCAGCCTGCGTCTGGTCTTCGACGATAAAGCGGACTATGTGTCCATGGCAAAGAGATACCGCCGTTTTGCCCGGGAGCGGGGGCGACTGACGCTTTTGTCTGAAAAGCTTCAACGGACACCCAACTTGAGCCAGGTCATCGGCAAGCCCGTTATCCATCTTGGTGCTCTGTACCATTATGTTACAGAGGCTTCTCTGGCCAATAAAGAGACGCCGGAAAAGAATCATCAACTTCAGACTTTTGATACCCTTCGTGAACAGCTTGAAGCCTTGCATGAAAAAGGGGTTCATGCCGCTTATGTGCATCTCGATGGCTGGGGCTATTATGGCTATGACAATGCCCATCCGGACCCTTTGCCGGTGGGCACCCTTCAGGGAGGCTGGGAAGGACTCAAAGCCCTGGCTGATTCCTGTGCATCCATGAATTATCTCTTTGCCGTTCACGACCAGTACCGTGATTTTTATTACAGTGCCGCTTCCTTTGATGACCGATTGGCCGCATTGAAAATGGATGGCAGCAGAGAAGAGTGGAGTGTCTGGTGTGGAGGGCCGCAAACCATTCTCAGTGCCCGTTTCGCTCCTGAATATGTGCGCAGAAACCATGATCTTTTCAAAGAAAAGGGCATTCTGGTCAAAGGCGCCTATCTCGATGTGTTTTCCGTTGTTCCCCTGGAAGAAAGTGCTCAGCCCTCCCAACCCATGACCCGGAGCGAATGTGCCCGTTACAGGCTGGAGTGCTTTGATCTGCTGCGTGCCCGGGGATATGTGGTGAGCTCTGAAGAGCCTGTGGAATACACTGTGAATGCTCTGGATCTCGTTCATCATGCGCCCTATGCAACCTATCCTCATATCGGTGGAGGAGAAGCCTGCGCTATTCCCATTCCTCTTTTCAATCTGGTTTATCATGATGCCCTGCTCGTACCGTGGGAATTCGGAGAGAATGGCGGATGGGGTGTGCCTCAGGGGGATGCGGCCTGGCTGCACTGTCTGCTTCATGCCGGTTTGCCCTATTTGCACCCGCTGGCCTCGGAAGAATTGATTGCCCGTATTCTGGAAGCGGCGGCCTGGTCGGAAACATGTGCCTTTTCCGAGATGACCCATCATGAATTTCTGGATGGTGATTGGCGGAAACAACGTGCTGTATATGCCAATGGCGCATCTGTCACCGTTGATTTTGATAGCAAAGAGTATGAACTGGTCTATCCCGAAGACAAGAGTCCGGCATGTGCTGAATAGCCGTCAAATGGGTCGTGGTGTATACTTATAAGCCCAATCTGTCGTTATAGATACGTTCTCCTTCTGGCAAAAGTGTAAGGTAAATTATATGTCCGTCAAGAAACGTTCATCATCCTCTGTATCGGTTGTACAGATTATTCTTATGGTCGCGCTGGTGCTGGCCGCTCTCATTGGTCTGGCTTTCATGTTGGTTCCACGCAAACCCACAGCACCACCTGTGTCCAGAATCAGCTATGAAGCCCGACCTGAAGAACAGAAGCGCGATTACTCGCCTTCGCCCGCTTTCGAAGAGGAAATTTCTGAAGTCCTTGCACCTGCCGCCCAGATAACTGTTCCCGAAGTTGTCATAGATAAGGAAGAAGCACCCGTTGAAGAGCTTCCCTTTACGCTGATGGGAACCATAATGGATCAGAAAACCAACAAGCCCATTGCCGGGGCGCGTATCGTTGTTCAACGCAAGCAGTCGCCTGAAGATAATGTTCTATGGGCTTCACTCGATGAAAGAGAGCGAAAAGCCATGCGCAGCGCGCTCAATACGCAGCATCCCGCCCGGTCAAGCCGCTCTGGAGAGTTCAAGATCGCACTGGAGCATGCCGGTCAATATGAGGTGGAAGCAGTCGCTGTGGGTTATGTCAAGGCCACGCAGTTGTCGCCTGTCATCAGTGAGAACAGCAGCGAAGTGAGAGTCAATCTTGCCCTTTCTTCCGGCGCGACCATTTCAGGACGGGTAACCGTTGCTGATTCAGGAGAAGGGGTTCCCGGCGTCACTGTACAGGCCGAGAGATCGGAGGGCAACCATGCCATCACCGATGGACAGGGCTACTATGAGATGCGAGGTTTGCAACCCGGTCTGGTAGGTTTGGCTGTGGACCTTCGCGGCACCTCCTATATGAGTGGTAAAAATCTTCCCTATCAGAAAGTGGAAATCCGGAATCCTGATGAGGAAGTGAAGAATATTGACTTCACTGTTGAGGCGGCCGGTGTGATCTGGGGTTATGTCATGTCCCCTGATCAACAGCCTGTGAGTGGTGCCAATGTCGTTCTTGCCACAGCCCAGAGCATGCTTTCTCAGGCACTGAGCCAGATCTCCAGAAAAACACCGCCCATCATGGATTCAAGCGGTGAGGACGGCTATTATGAACTCACGGGCATACCCTTCAACGAAGAATGGCATGTCCATGCGAGTACTGATGATTATGCCCCGCAAATGAGCGACCCTGTTATTCTCAGTCCCTCTCACCGTAATGTGCGTGTAGATGTTTTCATGTTTGCAGGAAGCAACGTGTACGGCATGATCGTCGACAACCAGGGACATGCCATCCCCGGTGCACAGGTGACCTGCATGCCAGCCTATTCCAGCTTTTTCAGCAATCTGAAAGCGCCTCAGGCTTTCAGGCACACAATGAGTGATGAATCCGGACGTTTTATCATCAATGAGCTGCCGGGAGGGGAATATCAGATCTTTGCTCAGAAGAAAGCCTACAAAGTCACTCCCTTGGGTTTCCCCATTCATCCTGACGGTTACAGCGATCTGAGTAATGTGGTATTGAGATTGAGCAGTGCCGAAGAAGGAGAGCACAATGTCTTCGGAACGGTTGTTGATGATCGTGGCCAGACTCTCGATGGTGTGAACCTCCAACTTTCCGGCGTAACCCTGGGCGGTCTGGAAGGTACGCAACGTTCCGAAACAAGTGCCGGCAGTGGGAAGTTTCATTTTACAGGTATCAGTGCGGGTCAATATACCATCATAGCCAGTATGGACGGCTATACCCCCACGACAGTTCGCCGGGTACGCTTGAATGAAGAGACCAAAATACTGATGAAACAATCAGCACTTGTTCGCGGCCGGGTACTGCTGAAAGAAAATAATGAAGCGCCTGAAAGTTATCAGGTGGGAGCCTATCCCATTTCAGAAAGCAGCGGCTCCGTCAGTCTCATGGGCATGTTGCGTGATGCGGCCACGGAAGAAGAATTTTATGCGCCCGACGGCAGTTTCTCTCTGTCCATTCATGCGGGAACCTACCGTCTGGAAGCCTCAACACCCGGATACACTCCGGCCAGAGAAGAGATTACTCTGGAAGCGGGTCAGGTTCTGGACAATGTGCTGCTTCTGCTGGATGAAAAAGGCGGACGTATTGCGGGAACAGTCTTTGCCAAAGACAATGCCAGTGTGACCGGTGCTGAAGTGACTTTGCTGGAAGCCTCATCCCCTGCTGAAGCGCTCATGATGCTTGCAAGCGGCAATGTACCGGACAACCGGAGATATCAGGTGGGGGAAGAAGGCGCTTTCTTCTTTGAAAGTCTTCCACCCGGTGAATATGTCGCCATTGCACAGCATCCCAATTATCCCAATGCCCAGAGCGAACTCATCATTATGGACGAGGGCGGTCGTGAAGAAAATGTGCGTATACGTTTCACAGCCGGCGGTGCTCTCGAAGGCTATGTCTACAACGAAGGTGTGGCCGTCCCCAATGCCGTGGTCATGGTCGTCGGCAACGGTATTACCGGCCATGCCAATGCCGATGAAAATGGCTATTATTACATAGGCGATTTGTCAGCCGGCTTGTATCAGGCCATGGTGACCGACATCAGTTCCGGCGATCTGTCCACCATTTATGACGCCAGAGGCGTCCAGGTCATGGTGGAAGACGGACAGGCCACTCGCTACGACTTCGGCACGCAGGAAGGGGCACGCATTGAAGGGCTGTGCATGCCCGGACCTTCGAATATGCTCGGTGGTCGGGCTGTCCTGCAGCGACCCGGTTACCCGCAGGTGCCTCTGGGCGAGACGGTTGATGTGACCGAATTGCTGGGCCAGAGTGTGGGCATCAATCCGGGTGGTCAGTTCGTCATGGAAGATGTCATGCCCGGTGAATGGCAGTTGGATATTTATTACTTCGAACTTGGTATAATCAATCCTCTGGAAGTGCGGTATGTACACTCGGAATTCATTGAGGTCGAGCAGGGCGAAGTGATTCCTCTGACCTTGGAAATCATGTTTTGATGATTCAACCGTGATTGGTTCTCAAGATCAACGGTATATGAAAGTAAAGATTTGACAGCGATAACAGAGCTAAGGGATGTGCGTGTTGCCTATGGCGATATGATCGCCCTGGACGGGATTTCCGTCACTTTCGGTGAAGGCGCCACAGGCCTGCTGGGTCCCAATGGTGCCGGCAAGAGCACACTCATCAAAACACTGCTCGGCTTCAACAGAATGAGCAGCGGTTCCTTGACAATATTGGGTTATTCCATGCCTCGGCAGGCCCTGGAAGTGCGCCGCCATCTGGGCTATATGCCTGAAAAGGAAATTTCCAGTCCCAAAATCAGCGCTGTTTCCTTTCTCACCTATTGCGGACGTATCTACGGGATGAGCCGTGTCGATTCTCTGGAGCGCGCCCACGAGGTGCTCAATCGCGTAAAACTCGGAGACAGCCGGTACAGGAACATGGAAAGTTATTCCACCGGCATGCTGCAGCGGGTGAAACTGGCCCAGGCTATCCTTCATGACCCCAAACTGTTGCTTCTGGATGAACCCACCAACGGGCTGGATCCCGATGGCCGTGTGGAGATTCTGGATCTCATCAAAGAGATCGGGAAACGACCGGGCATCTCCGTCCTCTTGTCTTCCCATCTGCTCCCCGATGTGCAGCATGTCTGTGAGGATGTTGTCATGATTGATCAGGGCAAAGTGGTGCGCTCCGGCCAGATCCGATCTTTGACTACTGCTCAGGACAATGTTTATGAGTTGCGTTTTCGGGACAATACGAATGGCTGTGTTGCCGCACTCACCGATGCAGGCTGCCAATGCAGGCGACTCTTTCCCTCTGATATCTGGTTGACCCGCTGTCCTGAGAGCATCAGGCGTGAAGACCTCTTTCAAATTGTGAGAAACTGCAACAGTCAGGTCAGACACTTCCAGGCCGCCCGCTACAGTCTGGAAGATATCTTTCTTGAAGCCGTGGGAAGGGAATAAGCATGCCCGTATTTGCTTCAGGTTACCGCAGTTTCGAAGGAAAACCCAATAATCGTTTGCGTTGGCTCATTGTCGTGGAACAAGAGTTTAAAATCCTTGCAAAACTCAGGACTTTCAAACTTCTTTATCTTCTCGCCTATATCCACGTGATCGTGAGAATGCTGCAAATCGTGGCCTTTGACGTGATTGCCCAAGATCCCAACAGCCCCTTGCAGATGCTCTTCGCCAATCTGGAAGTGGCTGAGATCAAAGCGGTCACCTTCTTCAGCTTTCTTTATCTGCAGACACCGCTGGTCTTTATTCTTCTCTTGTATGCCGGTTCGGGGATGATCTGCAATGATTTGCGTAATAATCTGATGGAAGTCTATTTTTCCAAACCACTGACCTGGAGAGATTACGCCCTGGGCAAAATCATGGCTCTTTATCTGCTCGGTCTCTCCATCACAGCCCTTCCGGGTATCCTGCTGGTTCTGTTGCATAACCTGCTTCTCCCGGGAATGCATACCCTGACACTGAGCTGGTGGTGGCCCCTGGCTATTCTCGCTTATTCTTCGGTGATGATTCTGCCGACGGCATTGTCCATATTGGCGGCTTCGTCCCTCATGCCTTCTCAGAACTATGCGGCCATCACCATCTTTATGGCCCTGATCGCCAATACCAGTCTGGCGGGCTTGCTGGCCGGGATGCTGCGTGTTCGAAATCTCCTGGCTCTTTCCATGCCCATGTCCATCAGACGGGTGGGAGAGTCTCTCTTCGGAGAGCACAGGATTCTCTTCAGCCTTCATTGGCAATGGTGCCTGTATTATGCGGTGGCGCTTTGCTTTGTTGCCGCGTTGATTATTCTGATTAAAATACGCCGACAGGAGATCATGGCATGAGACCTCTCATTGAAGCCAAAGCCTTGTCCAAGTGGTTCGGCGAAGTAGTTGCAATCAACAATCTGGAACTGTCATTGGATTCGCCCATTACGGGACTTCTGGGGCCCAATGGTGCCGGGAAAAGCACCTTCATCAAACTGGCTCTGGGACTTTACGCGCCCAGCAAGGGAGAGATCAGGGTATTGGGCGAGGCACCCAGAAACAATCACCGGATCATGCGCCGGATCAGCTACTGTCCCGAGACTGATAATTTCTTCGAAAATTCCACAGGCTTCGAATTTATTTACTGGCTCAACCGTTATTGGGGCATGGAGCACAAACAGGCTGTCAAGTCTGCTGATGCGGCCTGCGATATCACCCGTATGACGGAGAGAATGCACGATCCCATTGAGAGTTACAGCAAGGGTATGCGACAGCGCATAAAGATCGCTCAGGCTCTCTCAGGATGCCCTGAACTCCTCTTTCTGGATGAGCCCATGAACGGGCTGGATCCCAAAGGCCGGGAGGAAATGTACCAGCTCATTCAGATGCTGGCGGACAATGGCATGTCTGTTGTCATTTCCAGCCATATTCTTTATGAAATAGAGCGGATCACGGACACGGTAGTACTGATCTACAGAGGTTCCTTGCTGGCCCAGGGCCGGGTTCGCGATATCCGCGATCTCATCGATCAACATCCGCAGGCTATACGTGTACGTTCTCCAAAAGCCAGAGAAATAGCCCAACGCTTTGTCGGAGAAGAACATATCAGTTCTGTAGAAGTGGAAGACGACACATTCCTCCTGCGAACTCATGATCCCAACAGAACTTACGAAAGTCTGAATCTCATGGCCTGTGAACCCGGAGATCTTATTGAAGGAATTCAGTGTTCCGATGATAATCTGCAGGCTGTTTTTGATTATTTAACCCGTTAGAAAGCATATTATTTGTCCATGAGTACTTCTTCCGCAGAAACAGATCTTTCCAGCTCCGGGAAGCCGGCGAACAGGGGCACCCTGTTTTTGCCTTCAGAGCGGCCTGACCATGGTGGCTATATAAAAGCCCTGTATGCCTCTTGCAGGCATGCACTGACCACCCTGGCGCGTCGTCGGCGTCTTGCTCTGGCGGCTCTCATCGCCTTTTTACCCGTACTGGCTCCTTTGGCTCTCGCTTTCTTTTCGCCCTCAGAATATGCGGAGTCTGGAAATCAGGTCTTTGTCCGGCTGGCGGAAGATATCCATGTGGATGTTTTCACGCCTCTGCTGGCCCTCTTCTTTGCTGGAATGCTCATTGCCGAAGATATAGAAATGCGTACCATGACCTATATTCTGACGCGGCCCATGCCCCGTTCCGCCTGGGTTCTGGGACGATTCCTGGCCTATATGATTGTAGCTACCCTTATCCTGCTGGTTTCCGCTTTGCTTACCTTTGCAGCCTCCAGTCTCCATGCGAAACTTTCTCTGGTGAGTCAGGCCGATTTGAAACTTTTTGCCCATTATTGTGGTGTCATGATTCTGGGGCTTCTGGCCTATGGATCCTTTTCCGTCTTTCTGGGTGCCTTTACAAAACGGCCCATTATTTACGGTGTCATACTCTTTTACGGGTGGCAGCATCTCGCTACACTGGTTCCGGGACTCGTTGACTTCTTCACCATAAAAAAATATACGACAGCTCTCCTTCCACTCATGGCAACGCAGCGCCACAACCCTGTAATAGAAACGGTTCTTGGAAATATACAGCGGGAAGTTTTTTATGTGGGCATGCCCAAAGCTTTCGCAGCCCTCATCATCATTACTGTCGTATCTCTGCTTCTTACCGTTTATGCCACCTACAAACGTGAATACGCATCAGACAGAGCCGCCGGAGGTTGAAAAGACTGCAGGAAAGGAGGAAGGGTCTATGTTTCAAAAACAGGGGTTTTCCGGAGCCTCCCCCGAAGATTCCGCTCTGGCTCTCGCACGTATCGATGGAGCTCTATCCGACTTCCAATATCATTTGCAGCATTTTGAGAATGATCTGAAAGGGCTGGAAGAATTAAAGAAAGAGCTCTTCAAGGATGCCGCTCCCTGGCGAGATCTTTTGGCCCATAAACTGCTCCCTCATCTGTTGAACCGATCCTGTCTGCTCGTGGTTATGGCCGGTGGAACAAGCAGCGGGAAATCCACCCTTTTCAATCTCCTCCTTCAAGAGAATGTCAGTCTCGTAAAAAGCACCTCCGCAGTAACCAAAGTTCCCGTACTGGCTGTGAATCCCGACCGTTTGGAAGCAGCGGAGAGTAATTATCTTTTGCCCGATTTTAAAAGCCAGCCCAATTCTCTCAACGCTCAGACAGAAGGGGAGCGCTGTCCGCCGGGAACGGTTTTTACAGCGGCTTCAGAACGGTTGCCGCGATCACTGGCGCTTCTGGACACACCTGATTATGATTCCGTGGAAAAAGTCAATTGGGAGACAGCGGAAAAAGTGCGGGCCGCCGGGGATGTGGTTCTGGCTGTCATCACTCCCATAAAATACAAAGATGACGAGACAATAGAGTTTTTTAAAACAGCCCGTGCCTCCGGGAGAATTGTTATCCCGCTCATGAACAAAGTGGAAAGCGACCAGGACCCGGAAATTACCCGCCAGCAGCTCAGGCAGTTTATCAACGCTGCGGAACTGAGCGACCCACCCTGTTTTCTTGTACCCAAAGACTATGCTCTGGAAGAAATTCCTGAATATACTATTAGGGATGTGGATGGAAAACTGTCTTTACTGGATTATCTTTCCCGATTGGATATCGCCCAAACAAAGATGAAGGTATACAGACATTCTCTGGAGAAGTTTCTTGCAACATCAAAAAACTTTCTGGATGAATCAGACCTTATAAAAGAAAGTATCACTGCATTTCTGGAGCAAAGCCGGTCAGCTGCTCAGGAAAAAGCCAGCCGCCTCACTCCGGCGCTTGTTCCGTCTTTTGTCGGCCGATTCCGTCTTCAGGCTCAGGAAAACAGAAATTCTCTTTTTGTCAAACTCGCCGCTCTGCGGGATTTCTTCAGTATGCCCCTCAACCATATGAAATCGCTTGTTTTCAGAGATGAGGTTTCATTCAGATCCCACCGGCAGCTGATGAAAGCCGAAGAAGAAGCATTGGAGAAATGCAGCGGTGACATCAGAAAGCAGATGCTTCTCCTTTCAGAAAAATACCGGCAATGGCTGCGTCGTGAATGTCAGAAACAGACTCTTTTCAAACTCTTTCATTCCAGGGCAGACCAGCTTACGCCTGAAATGCCGGCGGCCAGCCTCTCGGATGAACTCTTTGCTTCCTCTTTGTTTTCTCAGGGCGCCATGGAAGAGCAGCTCAAAGATATCTCAGAGGAACATTCGAAAGTCGGCATGATTCTTTGGCTCATCGACCGTACTTTCATAGTCACTTTCTGGCTCGTGCCCATTGGTATCATCGTCTTTGGTATATTAAAGGCATTGTATTTCCTTTTGCCCATGCTTGTTGTCGATTGGCTGCTGCTTTTTCTTCGACGCTTTTGTGAAAAGTTTCTTCAAGGTGAAATGAAAGAGCGTCTGGAGGACTCTTTCAAGAGTGAAAAAGAAGTCTTTGCCGATGAACTCTATCATCATATAGCAGAGCCCCTTCTGGGTATTGTGGAAAAGGCCGCCGCCCAATTTGAAACCGGAAATTATGAAAAACTTCGGAGCTGTCACCAGGAGTGTCAAAAGAACTTACAGAACTTTTGAATCAATTGGAAGATCTTCTTCAGGATACGGAGAACTGGCGCCCTCTCGCTTCTCTTCAGGTAGAACTTCGAAGCAATATAGAGGATATGCGTCTGCGCCTGCAGCGTATTCATGAACCGCTTGTCGTTGCCATTACCGGTGGGACCGGCGTCGGCAAATCAACTCTCTTCAATGCCCTGGCGGGAGAAGAGATTGCCGAAGTGTCTCCGCTGCGGCCCCATACAGGTAAGCCCACTGTACTCCATCCGGAAGATCTGACGATAAGCATAAAGGGACTCTCCGAGGCGAATTATGTGGCCCGTGCTTTTTTCAAAAACATTGTGCTTATCGATACCCCTGATTGGGACAGTGCGAAGGAAGAACACTGGGCTGCAGCGCAGGAGGTACTGGGGCGCTGTGACCTTATTCTGCTTTGTGCTGAGAGTGAAAAATACAAAGTACAGAAGACCTGGGACATTCTCGAACCCTTGAAAAAGCAACGGGGTATCGTCTGTGTTCAGACACGGGTTGATCGCTCTGATCCGGCCATCTGGGAAGACTGGAAAGCCTTTATGATCAGCCAGGGCTTTGAGATTCACAGGTATTTCGAGGTCAACGCTTTGAATGCCTGGAAGCGAATCATGAGCATTCCCGATAAAACAGAGGGGCCGGAATTCCAGTTTGAAGACTTGAAGTCTTTTCTCCAGGAATCCCTTTCAGAAAAGCGCAATGAGATCATAAAAAGATCCAATGTCGAGGAAATGCTGCTTCAGAGTACAGACAGGCTTTATGCTTGTCTCGCCGTCAAGAATACGCTGCTGAAGAAAAAACAGAAACAGCTCAGCACATTGAAAGAGCGTTTCAAAGCTGATTTCATGAATGTTCTGGAGAGCAGTTACCTGTCTTCCCGGGAAAGTCTGGAAAAAGTACTCCATGAAAAAACGGCCGAAAAAATTTCCGGGCTGACCGCTTTGCTTTTTAAAACTATGCTCGCTCTGAAATCCATCTTCAACTATTTTCTCGTGCATAACCGTGAAAATCCTGTCAAGTGGAGATTGATCAAAGCTTCTGAGTCTGAGCAGGAAGAGAAGACACACGCAGTTTCAGGAGAGAAGCTTCCTCAGGAGATGCAACAGTTTCTTGACCATTATCAGACACAGCTGAGCAACATTCTGGAGGAGGCGGAATATCCGGAAGCCCGGGTGGAGAAACTGATTGTTCTGGATCCGGATACTCTCAAAGATCTGCACAAATCAGCCGGGAAGATGGAAGAAGAAAAAATCAATCACTATGGAGGCAAACTCTCGTCCATCGGGTGCAGACTTCTCTTTGACTTCATGCCCTGGGCGACTATTCTTTTATTGGTCGGTTTTCTGGTGAAATATACACTGCGCTGGGAGTTGTTGCCTGTCAGCGCCTTTGTTTATTTTGCAGTCATATTCTGTGTGTCACTGTGGGTGGAATACAATATTCTGAAAAAAAGTATTCAATGGTGCAGTCGCAGAATAAGAAAGACCGTTGTGGATGAGATAGCCAGGCTTGTTGAGGAGAAAGAGCACTTTCTTTCGGAGCATCAGGCATTGCTTGCAGCAGCAGAAAGCACCATCACGAAGGTAAAGTCGCTGCAAGAAAAAGCTCAGGTGCTTATCGGAAACTCGGGCGAATCATAAGATTCCGCAAGTTGGCGCAAGGGCACGAAATTTTCCTGAACGGCTTTATGGAGATCCTCCGCCAATTCTTTGCGATCCGTTCCAGTCAATGGCTTCTCGCCGAAATGGATCGTTGCCGTTGCCCCTGAATATTGTACAAAACGGAAAAGATGGGCATAGAAACTCTCAGGACGCCACCAGCCGACAATGGCTCCTTCCACGGGAGATCCTTCCGGAGTACGATAAGAAATACTGGCATAGTGAACGGGCATGGCCAGCGTCACGGCGGGTTGGAGGAGGGGAGATTTGAAGGGTTCCACATCAAGCCCGCAGCTGACACGACTTTCCGGGAAGATGACGAGTCCATCTCCTTCTTTCAAAGTTTTTTCAATGAGCCCGTTGACACGCATGGCGTCCCGTCGGTTGGCGCGGTCTATGAACAGTATATGCAAAGATTTGGCGATGAATCCGATTACCGGCCAGTGTTCCACGTCTTCACGGGATACAAAAATACAACCCGTCTCGTGGGCCAGAACCAGCATATCGAAGTAGGTGATATGGTTGGCTACGAGAAGAAAGGGAGGTTTCGGCGTTGCTCCGATCGTTTCCACGCGCATTCTGATGATGGCCGCAAAAGCATGGGCCCAGTGCCGCAAAATCCACCGTTTATTTCGTCTGTCCAGAGATTTGAATGGAAAGAGAAAGGCCCAGCACGAGAAGCGGGCGAGAGAAAATAAAAGGGAAACCAGGATCAGAATGAAACACCGTATGAGTGCTCCCAGACGTCTCATGATCTTTTATTTCCTTTGAAAGCTTTCAGACTCAATGCCACGGGACAGTGGTCTGAGCCGGTAACATCGTTACAGATTCTGATGTCTTTGACCTGTTTCATGAAAGAGCTGTTCACACAGTGATAATCCAGACGCCAACCCACGTTGTTGGCCCGGGCACGACCTCTGTAAGACCACCAGGTGTACATGACCTCCTCGGGGTACAAACTCCGGAAAACGTCCACATAGCCTCGGGAAAGAAAGGCTGTCATGGCTTCCCGCTCTTCAATATAGTATCCGGCGCTGTTTTCATTCTGTTTGGGACGGGCCAGATCGATGGCTTCATGGGCGATATTGTAGTCACCGCAGAGAATGACATTTTTTCCCGCTGCAACAAGTTCATCCATCTTGTCGCCTATGGCCTGGCAAAAGTCGAGCTTGTAAGGAAGGCGTTTCCGTTCATCCTGACTGTTGGGCCAATAGGTGTTGATAACCGTGAAGTTTTTAAAGTGGACGAGCTGCACCCGACCTTCTGAATCAAATTCTTCCAGACCCAGGCCCGTGACCGATTCCGGTTTTATCCTGGTGAAAGTTGCTGTGCCGCTGTAGCCGCGTTTCTCTGCAGGATTCCAGAAGAGATGATATTCTTCAGGGAAAACAGCAGTCTTCGGCAGTTCCTCGGGAAGAAGACGGGTTTCCTGAAGACAGACAATATCAGCATCGGTTGCTGCGAACCAGTCCATAAAGCCATTTTTGATTGCCGCACGCAAACCATTCACATTCCAAGTATAGATATTCATAAAAGTTCCTCACGATCCGTATGATAGCCTATCCTAACAAAAAAGTGCTTTGCCAGTCACGGTGAAAGAGTCTGGACTTACTCCTCCTCAGCCGGTGCGGGGGAGATCATGGCCGCTGCATTGACGGAAGCATCAAAGACTTCTGCAGATACAATTTCCAGTTCCAGAGCCGCTTCGCGAAGGGTCATGTTATTCAAATGGGCATGTCGTGCTATTTTTGCAGCATTGTCATAGCCCACCACGGGATTCAAGGCTGTGACAAGCATGAGAGAATTTTCAAGATGTTCCTGTATTCTCACTTCATCGGCTTCGATACCGTCCACACAATTGCTGCGGAAGGAATCCGAACCATCGGCCAGCAGATGGATGGACTGGAGCACATTGTGGATGATAACGGGCTTGAAGACATTCAGCTCAAAATGCCCGGAAGCACCTGCAATATTCACGGTCACGTCATTGCCCAATACCTGGGCGGCAATCATTGTCAGAGCTTCGCATTGCGTGGGATTCACTTTTCCGGGCATGATGGACGAGCCGGGCTCGTTCTCGGGCAAGTGCAGTTCTCCAATGCCGCAGCGGGGACCACTGGCCAGCAAACGGATATCATTGGCTATTTTCATGAGAGAAGTGGCCAAGGTTTTCAAGGCGCCATGGGTCATGACCAGCGCATCATGGGCCGCCAGAGCCTCAAATTTATTGGGAGCAGTGCTGAAAGGGATCTGAAGCATTTCTGAGAGTACGGCCGCTATCTTCTCTCCGAAATCGGCCCGACTGTTCAAACCTGTGCCCACGGCTGTACCCCCTGCGGCCAGTTCATGAAGTAAGGGCTGAGTGCTTTTGATCCTGTTGATGCTGTTTTCAATTTGAACGGCATAAGCGGAAAATTCCTGACCCAGACTCAAAGGAGTGGCATCCATCAGATGGGTACGCCCGATCTTGATGATTTGTGAAAAGGCATTCGCCTTGGCCGAGAGAGAGAGATGCAGTTTTTCAAGGGCTGGGAGGAGGCGCTGATCTATCAGCAGTGCCGCGGCAACGCTCATGGCTGTGGGGAATGCGTCATTGGAAGATTGGCTCTTATTCACGTCATCATTGGGATGGACCGCTTTCTTTTCGCCGGGCTTGCCGCCGAGAAGTTCACTGGCACGATTGGCGATCACTTCGTTCACGTTCATATTGCTTTGCGTGCCGCTTCCTGTCTGCCACAGTGAAAGGGGAAACTGGTCCTCAAGTTTTCCTTCCCACACTTCCGCAGCGGCATTCATGATCGCCTGAGCTTTCGAGGCATCAAGCAAGCCACAGTCCTGATGTACCTGTGCTGCCGCTGCTTTTACACGGGCCAGAGCGTGAATAATTTCAGCGGGCATCCGTTCTTTTCCGATTTTAAAATTCTTGCTGGATCGGACAGTCTGGCTTCCATAATAGGCATGAGCCGGTACTTTCACCTCTCCGAGAGAATCTGTTTCAATACGATAATCCATGAATATTTCCTTCTTTGTATTGGAAATGGGTATACGGAGGATACAGTTTGGTATCTATGGTATCACAAGAAGAAGGGCGGCCGGCACAGGTCCGGAGCTGACAGGGAGCCTTCAGCTCAGAGGGCGATCAGCAAAGGAATATCTTCTTCCAGGGGCATCTCAAAAAGTGTGTCATCATCAGCCGGAACATAAGCCGGAGGCTCGTAGTAGGAAGGAGCTGTCCCCCTTACATAGGCTTCTTTGTACTTACCGCCCCGGGTTCCGCTTTTCCTGTTGATATCAAAGAAGTCTATGCCCTCAGGTATATCAAAAGACTCCACTTCAAGACCTTCATGGGCCTGGAGCATGAAATCAACCCAGATGGGAGTGGCGACCCGGCCGCCCGTATAATCAGCACCGCGACCCATGGAACGATTGTCTCTGTAGCCCACCCAGACAACGGCCGTATATTCAGGGGTAAAGCCGCAGAACCAGGCGTCCCGGCTGTCGTTGGTAGTTCCTGTCTTGCCGCCACAGGGACGGTTCAGCACATGGGCACGCCAGGCTGTGGGATAATAGCCATAGTCCGCAGCGGGTTTGCAGACACCTTCCAGCATGGACAGGCTGACATAAGCCACCTTGGGGTCCATGGCCTGTTCAGCCCGGGTAAAGTCCCGGTAGTTGTAACGCTGCATGCCGTCACGGTCAAAAATCTCTGTCACCAGAACAGGGTCATAGCGCATGCCGCCATTGGCGAAGACGGAGTAGGCCACGGCATGATTGAGAGGCGAGACACCTCCGGAACCGAGACCCACAGTCAGATTGTGCACATCAGTCGCAATACCGCAGCGTTCCAGATAGGAATGAATCAGAGGGAGGCCCACGCGTTCCACGAGTTTTACAGAGACAATATTGATGGAACGTTCCAGGGCATAACGCAGCGCAACAGGTCCGCTGAAGGTGCCGCCGAAATTTTTCGGAGCCCAGATCTTTCCATTGGGAGCACGCCGTACGAAAGGATCATCCACCACGACAGTGGAGGGGGTCATGCCAGAAGCAACAGCGGCCGCCCAGATAAAGGGTTTGATACTGGATCCCGGGGGGCGGTTCGCCTGTGTGACCGTATTGAATTTTTCCCGGGTAAAATCACGGCCGCCTACCATTGCCCGAACCTGCCCTCTGTAAGGAGCCCGATTGTCCAGACATACGAGAGCACCGGATACAGTGGCGTATTTTTCATCTTCCGGCGTGAGATTTCTGTTGACTTTCTTGTCAAACTCATCGAGCGCATTTAAAAGGGTCTCTTCAGCAATCTGTTGCAGACGCATATCGACAGTCGTATAGATTTCAAAACCGTCTTCAAAGACTTCCTGCTTTCCATAACGCTGCAAAACAAAATTGCGGATCTCTTCCACAAAATAAGGGGCCCGGTAATTTCCCTGGATAGAATAGTCGATGGATTCTTTATTCAGAGAGGGTTGCACCAGAGATGCCATGAGGTTCTCTTCCAGGGCTGCATCATATTCGTCCTGGGTGATAAAGGCATTATCGAACATTTGCTTCAGAACAACATTGCGGCGCAAAAGAGCGTTTTCCGGGCTTTTGAAAGGGGAGTTGCGATTGGGAGAACGGATGAGCCCGGCGAGGGTGGCTGATTCGGCTATGCTGAGAAAAGAACAGCTCTTGCCGAAATATTGCATGGAAGCCGCTTCAATACCATGAGCGCTGCCACCGAGAAAAATCTGGTTCAGATAGAGTTCAAGGATTTCATCTTTGGTGAAATTACGTTCTATCTGCAAGGCTGTGAGTGCCTCACGAAGTTTCCGCTGGTAGGTGCGTTCCTGACCTACCTTCAGGTCTTCCACATTGCGCACCACCTGCTGGGTTATGGTACTGCCGCCCCTCGGACTGGTTCCTCTTTGGAGTCCATAGATAACACTGGAGATGATCGCATCGGGCCGTACCCCTTTGTGTTCGAAAAAGATGGAGTCCTCTGTGGCGATAACGGCTTTCTGGGTATGCAGCGGGATGTCGGAAAGGCGTACGAGTGATCGTTCCTCTATGGAAAATTCACCGATGATCTGACCGTCATAACTGTAGACTTTTGTGCCTACTTTCGGTCGGAAATTGGCAAGTGCTTCAGAAACATCGTGCCGTGTATCGCCTATGAGCCAGGCAAAGAATCCGAGGCCTGCTCCCCAAAAGGCCGCAACACAAAGCAAAAGAAGCACGAAGATGCCCATGCATCCGCGTTTTTTTCGGGTATTTTCTGAAGAGTCTTCGTTCATGAAGCAAAGTTTATCACGCTTTCACGAAGAAGGGCAAGTAAAGGCTGACTGTTATTCGCAAAGGGAAGAGCTGAAAAAGGCTTGAAAAGGGTCATTGCTCAGAAAAGAAAAGATCCCTGATTGTTGATGTCAACGATATAACAGGCTCCTCTCGGAGGAAAATCAGTCCACGTCAAATCCGGCTGCAAGAAGTCCAACCATACGGGCCATTGATTTTATGATGGGGCCTTTGGTGGGATAGCGGATAAACTCCACGTGTCCATCCATGTACAAGACATTGCATCCACCGGGTACATGATTGAAAACGCTGATTCCCGGTCCATCACCGAAGAGATCGGACATGACAGGAACAACGCTTTGGGCCTTGGCTGAGGCCGCCGGATTGTTGATGTCTGTAATAAGAAAACGTTCAATTCCTTCGCGGAGCCTGTATATGGTGTCAGAGTTGGAATTGCCGTGAGGGGCTTCAACCTGGCAGTCCTGATCTATGGCGTATTTGGTGGGGCTTTCAAATGAGGGCTCATAAGGATTCAGAAGTGCCTGGACAACTTTTGGCAAGAGAGCTTCAAAAAGTACGGAGAATTGTATGGGTACTTCCGATACATTTGTTTCCGCCAGGATTGCGGGATCAATATCCGGGAAAGCCATTGGAAGGAGGTTTGCCAGGGCTGGAGCACAATCAATGAGCGGGGCCTGATACTCGGGCTGATCTTCAAGATGATCAAAAACCCAACCGAGATAGGCATAACTTTGCTGCATCATGAATGCGCGGTCAACGATCCAGCATTCGCCTTTTTTGTAACTTCTGTTGGTGCGGTTGCTGTGCCAGGTGGTGGAAGTGGGATAGTAGCAGCAGAACAGGTCGTCCGGATCACCGTCGGAGTCGGAAGGGCAGAGAATAATATGGGGATCGGTCAGATATTCCGGATAAATCACTGCAGGCTCCGGACCGAAGGCGATATAAGGCCAGGAGGCTATGGGCGGAAATTTTTCACCGGGTGCTTCGCCGGCATACATCTTATAAATGATTCCCCATTGTTTGAGGTTATTCTGGCAACTGGATCTTCGGGCTGCTTCCCTTGCCCGGGCCAGAGCCGGCAGGAGAATGGCTGCCAGAATTCCGATAATGGCGATGACAACGAGCAATTCAATCAATGTAAATCCACGCCTGTACATAATGTAATCCTCCTATAATGTTGAGACGATCTCATCTATTTTCATTATACACAATACCGGCTGATTTGAACAGGGTTTTATAAATACAAATGGAAGAAAATTATGTAAGCATGCTATTGAAGGGGATTGCACGGCATTCTTTGCAGGACAAAGACAATTCTTTCAGGGGCATGCTCATCCTTTTGCGAAGAGGAACAGACTGACGGACATCTTATTTGCACAGGGGAAGCTTGAAAAAATAAGTGGATAGCCAGGCTGCGACACCGAAGAAGAGAGCACCCAGACAATTGGCGGCAATGTCCCGGAGATCAAAAAATCTGTAGGGAAGCAGGTATTGAACAGATTCAAGAAGAGCCCCATAGGCTGAAGCCAGAAGAACAGCCGCTGTAAAGGCTGGGAAAGGCTTGCAAGCCTTTGGCTTTGTGTGGAGAGCGTGAAAAAAAAAGACGGAGAGGATTCCATAGAGAAACCCGTGGATGATGTGATCCAGAGAAAAAAAGACTGCTGCTCCGGCTTGAGGAACAGGAAGTGTTGCGGCCAGCAGGAGCAGCAGTAAATAAAATATCAAAGCCAGACGGAAGAGGAGCCTGTAGTGATTTGTAAAGCGATCAATCAAAAGAGACTCCTCATTCAAGAAATCAGCTTATATCAAATCCGGCTGCAAGCAGTCCGAGCAAACGGGCCATGGATTGGACAATGGGGCCTTTGGTGGGATAGCGGATAAATTCCACATGGCCATCCATATACAGCACATTGCTGCCCCCGGGAACATGGTTGAAAACGCTGATGCCCGGTCCGTCACCGATGAGGTCGGCCATGACGGGAACAGTGCTTTGTGCTTTGGCGGAGGCGGCTGGATTGTTGATGTCTGTAATGAGGAAACGTTCAATGCCTTCGCGCAGTCGGTATACGGTGTCATTGTTCCCATTTCCGTGGGGAGCATCTACAACATAATCCTGATCAATGGCGGACTTGGTGGAACTTTCCAATGAGGGATCATAAGGGTTCAAAATAGCCGGTACGAGCTTCGGCAGAAGTGATTCAAAAAGCCTGGCCAATTGGATGGGTACATCAGAGCTGTTTGTCTGTTCTATGAGTGCAGGGTCAATCTGGGGAAATGCTGTGGGCAGCAGGGAAGAGAATACAGGGGCGCAATTGCTCAGGTGATCAAGATATTGGGGCTCCTCTTCCAGATGATCAAAGACCCAACCGAGATAGGCATAGCTTTCCTGCATCATATATGCACGGTCCACAATCCAGCTTTCACCTTTGTGGTAGATCTTGTGGGTACGATTGCTCTGCCAGGTGGCATCACCGGGTTCGTCACAGCAGAAGAGCATGCCGGGGTAGCCTTTGGAGTCTGACGGACAAATGACAATGGAGGGATCCGTCAGGTATTCAGGATAAATCGTCACGGGCTCTGGTCCGAAAGCGACAAAGGGCCAGGAGGCGATGGGCGGAAATTTTTCACCGGGTGCCTCTCCGGCATACATTTTATAAATGATTCCCCATTGTTTGAGGTTATTCTGGCAACTGGATCTCCGCGCCGCTTCCGGGCACGGGCCAGGGCTGGCAATAGAATAGCCGCCAGAATTCCAATGATTGCAATGACAACGAGCAACTCAATCAGTGTAAATCCACGCCTGTTCATAAATACATTCCTTTATTATGTTAAAAAAAACAATCCTGTTTTAATTATACACGATTTAGAAGATTTTGAACAGTGTTCAAGAAAATAGTTGCAGTTGATGAGAAGGGGAGATAAGAGGCTCATATAAAATAGAATCAGACGGATCGGGCAAGAAGGCTGTATTTATCTTCCCTGTCCTCCAGAGAGATGATCTGGAAGCCTGCTTGTTCCAGGAGCAATTGCATTTCTTTTTCGTCTGGAAGTGCATGATCTGAAACGGTTTCTGATGCATGACGGTGAAAGCTGTTGATTCTGTCTCTGCTGCAGAGATGATTGATCCAGAGTTCACCGGCGTCCGTCAGGATTCTTCTGAACTCCCTGAGGGTAGCGCTTTTGTCCAAAAAGTGGGGAAAAACATTGAGGCATATGACCTTGTCATAGCGGCCTGTTTCACTTCCCGTATGCAATACGGAGACACATTGAAAACGGACATGATCGGGCAGCATTCTTTTTTTGGCGAAGGCGATCATTTCAGGAGAGAGATCGCAGCCGAGAATTTCGCCTTCGGGACCAACAGCATTCTCCAGAAGTACAGTCAGCCTTCCGGCACCGCAACCGGCTTCCAGAAGTCGCTGGCCCGGTTGGATATTCCAATCTTCCAGAAGCTGCTTCACTTTTTCATATTCTTCCGGATCAAATTCCTCCATCTCTCCTTTACGGATGCATTGGTCAAAGAAGGATGCCAGGTCAGCGTCTGTTTGTAAGTTCATGGGATCACTTTCAAGTTGGATCAAGTTAATGGGAGGTGTATTTGCGAAAACGCCAATTTATTATAAGTGCCAGGCTGTACAAAGCGGTTGAAACAAGTACGATACAGGCTCCAGTAGACAAATCCAGAACATAAGAGATCCACAGACCTCCCAGAGTGCTGGCCATACCACTGAGAACAGCCCAGCGGCGGACGCTTTTCATGGATTTGCCCAGAACGAAGGCCGTCGCGGCCGGATTGGTCAGAAGACTGTAGATCAACAGGCCACCGACAATTTGCAGATTGACCGTAATGATCAGTGCTGTAATAAACATAAAAACCAGGAGCAGCCGTTTTTCATTCAGCCCACTGACCCGAGAAACAGAGCGGCTGAAAAGCATACTGTCCATGGAGGGACTGCAGAGATATAAAAACAGCACGAGAATCAATGCCAGGACAGCCATGAGGATCAGGGAGGGCAGCCGGACAAAAAGGATGCTGCCCCACATCATGGACAGGACAGGTGACATTTCACCCTGATTGAAGCCCATGGCCAGGAAGGCTAGTCCCATGGTGAAAGAAAGCATGATGCTTGTTATGGTTCCCAGATCAGCCTGTGCGGCGCTGGTGGCAAGCCAGGCCAGTGTTGTGCCCGCCACAAGAGCGAAGCATAAAGCCGGAGCCAGAGGAGACCAGCCCAGAACAAGCCCGGTTACAGCGCCGGCCAGTGCGGCATGGGCAATACCGATACCCAGAAAAGGCATGCGGAATCCCACAACATACACGCCCAGCAGCCCTACGGAAGAGCCACTGATCAATGCCGCTCCATGCCATAAAAGTAACATCTATGCTGGTTCTCCCCGGGACACACAATAGTGGCGGTTGCCGTGGCGGACGATTTCCATGGGACACTCATAGAGTTCAGACATATAAGCGCTTGTAAGTCCTTCTTCTTTGGGACCATCAAAGATGAGTTTGCCTTTTCGCAGAAGAATGAGCCTGTTGCAACAGGCGGGCAGATGATGAACCACGTGGGTAGTCATCAGCATAGTGATCCTGTGTTTTATCGCCAGCTCCTCAATGAGCAGTACAAGTCTGTCCTGCCAGTCAGGATCAAGCCCTGAAGTGGGTTCGTCCAACAAGAGCAGACGGGGTGCCTGTACGATGGCTCTGGCAATTTGTGATTTTTGCTGTTCCCCACCGGAAAGCTCTCGATAAGGCTGATCAGCCAATGACTCGATATCAAATTCTTTGAGCAGTTCGTCGATCTTTTCCTGATCCTCTCGCTTTCTTCGCCCGATAATGCCACGGTATCCCAAACGGCCCATGGCCAGAATGTCACGGACCGTGAAAGGCGACATGGCGTTGTAGTCATTCCGTTGCAGCACTGTGCCGATATGGGTTCGCAATTGGCAACGTCTGTTTTCCGACAGTTTCCAGGGATCCGATCCGAAAAGGCTGAGATAACCTGAAGTGGGACGGAGCGTGCAATTCAAAAGGTTGAGGAGTGTACTCTTTCCGGCTCCGTTGGGCCCGAGAATGCCAATACAATCTCCATCGGCCAGGGTCAATGAAAGGGGCCCCAGCAATATTTTGTTTCTGCTTTGATACAGGAGTGAATGTGCTTCAACAGAATAATTCATTACTTCTCTGAGTTCTTCATAAGCTGTTTCAGATTGTAGAGAGCCAGAGAGTCAAAGCTGTTCTGCTCTCCGTCCATGGCTGGAAAATTACTGAAAATGATCAGGGGAACGCCAATCTCTTCAGCCAGCAAAGAGGCGTATCGGGTTCCTTCCTGAAGATTGCCGATGACAAAGCGCACATTTTCTTTTTTGGCTGTTTTAACCAGACCGCGGATCCGTCGGGGAGAGGCTGAATCCCCTCCGGAAAATACATCCACGACTTCAAAGCCCAGCCACTTGGCAAATGCACGCTGGTGACTCGATGCAATTACACTTTTTCGCGAGAAATCGCTTTTTCCTAATTCATGCTCGATTTTGTCGGAAAGATTTTTCATGCGTAATTCGATGGCGGCCAGTCGCTCCTCGAAAAGCCTCGTCTTTTCAGGAAAATGCTCGCACAATGCTTCATGAATAGACTTGCACGCATCAACATACTGAGCGGGTACACTCATTCCTGAGGGCGATACAATGGAAATGGTCTGAAGCCTTTCGCCGCTGTTTGCAGCGAGAGTTTCCCGTATGGATTCCTGAAAATCGAAGTAAAAAAGCAGATCACATTCTTGAAGCGCGGTAAAAGTACTCGGTTGAATATCAAAATGACCGGGACAGGTACCGGGAGGACTGATACGCAACACTTCCGTATCTTCGCCCAGAAAATCATGTAAACAGACTTCAAGCCAGGAAGTGGTGGTGGCCAGACGATAGGAGCTGACATGGACTTTGTTTTGTGCGAAGGCCGGAAATATCAACAAAGATAAAGTCAGAAGAATGGCAATTCTTTTCACGGTCAAAAAACCTTTCAAAAAGTCCCGGAGAAGGGTTTCAGTACAAACCGAAATGACTGCCTTCAAGAAGCATTCCTTCGTCGTCTGTAATGGGGAATGCTACAGGGTAACGGACAAACGCAGCATGACCGTCCATATAGAGAACATTGCAGCCGCCGGGTATATGATTGAAAACGGTACCTCCAGCAGTGGCATCACTGTCGCCAGGGCTGCCATAGGTATCCCACATGACCGGGATGGCGCTCTGGCCGCTGCTAAAAATACCTGCATTGTTGATGTCCGTAATAAGAAACCGTTCTATCCCTTCACGAAGACGCATGACTTTGTCGCTGTGGGCTGTTCCAATGGCAACCTCTGCATCCACCATGGGAGGCCAATCTGCTGAATCCAATGCGAGATCTTTGGTGAAGTCTTTGAACCGGACAGGAGCATTGATCTGAAGGATGGACACCTGTTCAATAAAGGGTTGCGCGCACATGGCTCCCCAGATGCCGTAATACTCTTCGACTGCAGTGGCTACATAGCCTTTATACAAATAGGAACGACCCAACTGGGCGGAAAGAAAATACTGTTCTGACATCCGGTCTCCTGAAATACGGGCTTCTTCCACCCAGCTCTCGAAGTTGCCGGAAGAAGGCAGGCGAGGAGCCACATAAGTACCCGAGGCATTGACGCCAGCATCAGAAGGGCATTTTGCAACAGAGAGGTCGGACAGATATTCAGGATAAACGCTGAAGGCGGACGGTGCGCTGAAAAGTGTCATTCCATTCAAATATGCATTGCCGAAAGGGGCGCAAGGCGGGAAAGCTTCGCCCGCACTTTCATTGGCATACATCTTGAAAACCAGACCGAACTGCTTCAGGTTATTCTGGCATGAGCTGCGTCGAGCGGCTTCACGGGCCCGGGCCAGAGCAGGCAGAAGTATGGCGGCAAGAATGCCTATAATCGCTATGACAACCAGAAGCTCTATAAGCGTAAAACCACGGTGTTTATGGGAGGTCATGAGAGCCTTTCAGAACATAAAGGTAGGGGGCGGGAGTATTACAAATCTTACAAAGATATTACCATTTCACTTGGCATCTTTGCAAACCGTCACGTGCGACCGATTCCAAGTAAATACCGGGTCTTCTTGATTTTTCAGGGAAATTAACGATATTATGGCACGAAACGTTGGCATGTCTGTATGCTAGTGTATAATTGGAGTTAAACGGTGTCTTCCTTGGAACGAATCTCGATTACCTTGCCAGGTGAATTGGCACAGGCCTTTTCTGATCAATGCGACAAAAAAGGTTATACCAACCGCTCTGAAGCCATCAGAGATCTTATCAGAGATTCCTTGGTGCAGGAAGAATGGTGTACGCCTGGCGCTCATGTGGCCGCCACTCTCACTTTGGTGTATGATCACCACACGCGTCTTCTCGGCAAAAAGTTAACGGATGTGCAGCATGAACATGAAGAATTGATCGTTTCCACCCTTCATGTGCATCTCGATCATCACAATTGTCTTGAAGTGATTGTTCTTCGAGGCGAAGCAGGCAAGGTTCAACGGCTGGCCGAAAAACTCCGTACTTTCAGAGGGGTGAAATATTCGCAAATCTGTCTTGCCACGGATGGAGCCGCTTTGCGGTAAAGACTGCAGGTGGCCTTTTTGATTGCAGGCGTCTCAGTGTTGTTTACTCAGTCATGTTGAATACAATGGTGCGTATTTTTGCGCGAAAATGGTTGATGCATGGTCGGATCAGGTTTAATGTTGATAGCTGGAGTACTGGTGTTGGCGAGTGTTCTCGCCAGCCAGGTTTCCGATCGTTATGGCGTGCCTGCTCTTGTTGTTTTTCTGGTCGTCGGCATGCTTGCCGGATCAGAAGGGCCCGGAAAGCTTGTCTTTGATGATGCGTCTCTGGCCAATGCCTGTGGAACGCTGGCCTTGGCATTCATTCTTTTTTCCGGAGGGCTGGATACGCACTGGAATATTATCAGACCTGTGCTCTGGCGGGGTATTTTTCTTGCCACGGGAGGAGTGATCATCACGGCTGCTCTTGTCGGCTTGTTTTGCTGGGTCGCCCTGGGCATGTCTCTTATGACGGGGCTCCTTTTGGGATCCATTGTTTCCTCTACCGATGCGGCGGCTGTATTTGCGATCATGCGCCGCAGCGGTGTCACCCTCAAAGGCTATCTGAAACCCCTGTTGGAATTTGAGTCCGGCAGCAATGATCCCATGGCTCTTTTGCTGACCATGACTTTTACAACTATTGTTACGGCCAGTAATCTCAACTGGGGCGGACTGGCTCTCACCTTTACCATCAATATTTTCGGAGGAATTCTTGTAGGGCTTACAGCAGGTTGGCTGGCAAGACATCTCTTCAATCATCTCCATCTGGGATATGAAGGTCTCTATCCTGTATTGAGTATCGGTATCGTACTGATCACCTTCGGCCTTTCTGATTTTCTCAAGAGCAATGGCTTTGTCGCTGTTTACGTGTGCGGTATTCTTCTCAACAGTTCTGATTTCAGATATCGCCTTATTGTGGGAAAATTTCATGATGGACTGGCCTGGTTGATGCAGATCATGCTCTTTATTGTGCTGGGACTTCTGGTCAATCCTTCCGAGCTTGTAAACGTGGCTGTTCCCGCTTTGTTGGCTGCTGTCTTCCTCATGCTCGTAGCCAGGCCTGTGGCTGTCTTTCTTGGTTTGTGGCGCAGTGACTTCACCTGGCCTGAACAGTTGTTGACAGCCTGGACGGGACTTCGCGGAGCTGTTCCCATTGTTCTGGCCACTTTCCCCTTGGCGGCCGGCTTTGAAGGTTCGGCCATGATTTTCAATATCGTCTTCTTTATCGTTCTGACCTCCGTACTTATTCAGGGAATCATGCTGATGCCTGTGGCCCGTTTTTTAAAAGTGGACGATCCCCTGCAGGCAAGGCCCAAGTATTCTCTTGAAATTCAACGCCGGGGTCAGATGCAGGGCGAGACCCGGGAAATAGAGGTTCTGCCCAATATGGCATCTGTAGGCAAAACTATCGGTGAACTGGATATTCCCGCCGATGTATTGATTCTCCTTATAGGCCGCGGGGAAGATTTCATTGTTCCCAAAGGGCAGACTGAGATTGAGCCTTATGATATCCTGCTGATGCTGGGAGAACCGGGCGCTCTTAAAGATGCCGGAGAAGCCATTTTATTGCCCCGTCCGAAAAGCTATCCTCCCACAGATCTTGATGACAAGCTGGGAATGCTTCCTGAAAACACAAGGGAACAATATCTCTCCAGGCAAGTCGTTGTTGTTGGCTATGGCCGAGTGGGATCTCGTATATGCAAATTTTTAAAAGAGCGGAACATTCCTTTTGTCGTTGTTGATCAGAACAGGGAGATCGTTGAGGCCTTGCGAGAGGAAGGGGCCATAGCAGTTTGTGGCGATGCTTCCACAGCCATGACAATTGCTCAGGCACATGTGAGAAATGCTTCTGTATTGATGATTGCGACACCAGACACGATGAAGGTACGGCGTATGGTTGAGTTGGCGAAAGAGCTTAACCCGGAAATAGAGATAGTGATTCGTACAGGCTGTGAGATGGAAGCCAATCTGATGAAACGCGAAGCCCTGGGCAAAGTGTTTTACGGAGAAGAAGAACTGGCTAAAAGCATGGTGTCGTCAGTGCTGATCCATCTGAACGAGCCCGTCTGAGTAAAGGCTGTTGCTTATTGCATGAAGGCCTGCTTTTTCACCATCTCATCTTCGAGATCTGAAAGAAGCTGTGCAATGTCAGGTGCCTCAGGCGATCCAGATTCCTCAGCCAGTGCAAGTCCTTTTTGAAGGGTATCTCTGGATGCTTCGAGAAAACCACTTTCACGATATGCGAACGCCAGACCCAACAAATGTTCCAGATTCAAGCTTTCCAGAGTTGCAAGATATTCCCAAAATCCTGCAGCAGCCTGGTACTCTTTTCTGCTGGAAAGAAGTTCAGCCTGACTTGCCGCATGCTGGGTGACCAGCAGGGTATAACGGGGCTCACAGATCAATACAGATTTCAACAATTCCAATGCTTCTTCCGGCCGCTGTGTCCGGACCAGACAGCGCACCAGAGAAAGGCGTGCATCGGGATTGTCCGGGTGTTGTTTATGCACCTCCATGAAAACAGCCAGAGCGGAGTCATACAAAGAGGCCTTTTCATAATGCAAGGCCAGGCGCATGCCCGAAAACAAATCTTCCGGATGGGCATCAAATACTTTTTTCCACAAGTCCAGAGCCCTTTCCGGATTTTGATATTCTGAAATGAGGGTATCCACTCTGTCGGCTGTAATGGGCAAATAGGGATGAAGTGATAAAGCGCGCCCATAGGCGTCAATAGCTTCCTCTGTCAGCCCTCTTTCTTCATAAAGTTCGCCTTGTCGCATAGCAGGCAAAGGATTTGACAAGGTCCAGTCTTCCGCTGTTTTACAGGCTTCCATAACAAGCTCTGTTTTACCTTCTCCCTGAAGCCTGTCAGCATAGTTCAACAAATCTCTGCTGGCTGTCTCTTTCAAATCAGGACAGCTGAGAAGGATTCCTTGCCATTGCCTCACCAGAGACTGCAAGGAATCAGCCGGCAATAATGGCGTTGGAAAAGATTCGAAGGCTGGAGAGGGCAGGTGTTCCTCTTCTATTTTCCAAACCCCCGCACTTTCAAATGACAAAGCTTGAAGGCTCCTTTTTTTCTTCCAGGCTTTGACAGCCGACTCCCAGGGGCCTTGTTTATGGCTCTGAAGACAGGTTCTGTTCTCAGGCACGGTGAGAAAAGGAAGAAGTGGAACAGAGCTGTCCGGAGTCACTTCATTGAAGCCTCGGAAAGCAGGTAAAAATTCTTCGGGAAAGGAAATTCTCAGAAATTTTCCTCTGCGCCACCAGTGTTGTTCAGACAGGGGAGTCATTTCATTGTTTACTTGCTCGGCAATTGCCGGATAAGTGCGAAGGAGCTGGGGCAACATATCCATGCTGTAAGTCGAGTCTGTTTCAATGATGGGAAAATAGAACGCTATTCGTCCATTATGGTTGTCAGTACATCCCTCCAGAATCTGATGATGCGTGAAATCATATAATAAGCTGCGCCTGTCGTAATGGATTGTCAAGGGAATATCCCGACCGAAGCTGTCGAAGATGAGCGATCCGTAGGTCCAGGCAACTTCTCCTGAAAGCAGAGAAGCTCTCCTGTCCAGTCTTTCCAAAGGATGAGCAGGCACAACAAAAATCCGTCCGTCCTCATGAGAAAGCTTGAGAGATACCGGACTTTTCGGAGAATCAGCAATGCTCTGTGCCAGTCCTTTCACTTTTATATGCTGATAGACACGAAGACCAGCCATGGGAAAGAAATACAGAGATAAGATGCAGACAAGTGTAATGAGGATCCGTTTGCCATAGACTCTGATTTTTGTTTTTGAAAAGTGTTTTGCTCTGCTTTTGAAGAGTTGTCTGATAATTCTGATGGAGTATTCCAGCAGAAATGCGAGAGCCATAACCGGTATAAAAACCAGATAAAAAGCATGTCTGTATTCGTACTGCAAACTGGGGTATCCCGCAAACCACAGGAAAAAGACAGCTGCAACGAAAGCAGTGCGAAGATTGACGGCTGCCAGTCCGAAAAAAGCGACAATAAAGTAAGCCACTCCCCAGCGGCTGATATGCAGCGTAAAGTAATGTTGAGCTGTTATGAGCCACTTCAGCCAGCCTCCATGTATTTCAGATCTGTCAGGCATAAACTGCATATGGGCATGATCGAGATGGAAGAGGACCGCTGTAGCCCGCCAGGCTCGCAGAAGAAAATCTGCAGGGAAATACTCCAATAATCTGAACAAAAAAATGCGTCCGATTTTTGAGTAGGTGACTCCGTTATAAAACAGAAAGGGATCTACAAAAGGAAAGGTATTCCGTTCACCTGAAAAATATTCATACTCAGCACTGCTTACATTGATCATGGACTCGGAATTATCCAGTCTTTGTCCCAGAACAGCAGTTAAAGCCAAAGTGGGAGCATCGCCCGTCAACGAATCGGGCATCAAGGAATAAGGCTGATGAGAGGGAAGCAGATTGTTTTCAATGCTTTTCAGCATTCCGATACCAACTACATGAACCGAGAGGCGGTGATTGCCTTCCAGTGCGGAAGTGCGGGTGATGGGCTGGGTAAGAAGTGAAAAGGAGGCAAGAAGAAGGAAAGTGCCCAGAATACGCCATGGTATGACCCTCGATGAAGAAATCTGCGCGAGGAATGCAGTTGTAAATATGGCTGCAGGCAGAGCAATAACCGTATCAGGACGAACACCGTAGCCGATTCCCAAGCCTGTACCCAGGAGCAGGGAGATCAGGATCATCCGTGCAGGGGAATGAGAACGGATCGCAAGCCAGGCACAGACAGTTATGGCGCTTATAATAAAAGGTGCCTTGCCCATATCACGGGCGGAAATATCAAGATACAGGAAAGCGGGTCCTGTGAAGATGACCAGAACCGTCCAAAAGGCAACAATGCGGGAGAGACCCAAACGAAAAAGACCATATACCGATAAGGCACAAAGCAGACGCATGGCAACAGTGAGATAAAACAGAACCTGTGCATTAACACCAAAGATCCGCCAAAGCCAGCCGAGAATATAACAAAAATAAAGATGGTCCATCCCTATAGGATTGGAGAGAGGACGTTTGGGAAAATCTTCCGGAAGATTTTCAAGATCAAAAGTGGATGTTTTTCTGTGTATGAAATCGCTCAGACCCGGTATTTCATCAATGTCTGTGGTGCAAAGTCCGTGACCTCCTGCAAAATAAACCGCTGGAGACAACATGGTAAAGGTTGTTTGATAAGGTGTATCCATGAGGAAATCTTTTGTTCTGGCATAGCCCAAAAGAACGCACAAGAGCACACTCAGCAAAAGAATTATGCAGAGCAACTCTGAAAGACAGGATTTGAATCTGGCTGATGAAGATTTACCGGAACACACAAAACCACACCTTTGTGAAGGAATCTATAAGAGGGAAATGGTCGATGCCTTATGTAATCAAGATGGTACTTCATTGGCTATGAGAAAGTCACCTCGCCGGAAGAAGTGATTGGAAAGGAAGAAGATCATGAGATGACCAAAGAATTGTGCAGGTCTCATCGTTGCGAATTATACTCATAAAAACTTATAATGCAATGAGACAGCACAAAGGAGGCTTGCAATGAAAGATGATAAAGAAGGACTGCTTACAGGCGAAGGGCTTGTCAAACAAGATCTGATCACCATGGACGAGTTGAATGCGGCCCGTGCAAAAGAGGCGGAAACCGGTACACCGTGGTTGAAGGTGCTTCTGCAACAGCGAAAGATCGGCTTTGATACTCTTGAAAAAGTGCTGCGCTATGAATTTCATACAAAGACAGCACGATCAGCGGGTTTTTCTCTGGGAGATGCCTTGCTCGAAACCGGATTGCTTACACAGGAACAGCTTGCTGAGGCACTGGAAGAGCAAAAGACCAGCGGTCGTCTTTTGGGTAAAATTCTTCTGGAAAAGCAGATGGTTAACCATGAAGGAATTGCCCGGGCTCTCGCACGGCAATACGGAATGGAATACACAAGCCTGGAAGATACCTTCAGTGAGGTTGAAGCACTCAATGCCGTCCCTGAAAATATAGCCATTCGAAATTCCATGGTACCCATTGCCTGTGAAGGTGATAAGCTTGTGGTTCTGATCAACAGTCCGCAAGCCCGCGAAAGATTGAAGGATCTTGCAACGCTTCTTGGAAAAGACATCCATGCTCTGCTCACTTCCTGCGAAGATATGGAAGCTGAAATTGCAGCGCGATATCAGGCCCTGAAAGAAGGAAATATTGAGGAGATCACAACGGATCCACTGCCGGGCTGGTCTGATATGGAGATGCCTGTTCTGACGGCGGAAGAGGAAGTCCATGAGTCGGGAGTGGACATGGGCTTGCATGAGACTGCGACCGGGGAAAGAATCAGTACAGCAAATCGTTTTGAAAAAATAGCGAGCGCTGCGGCTGGAGCCACTGTAGTTCAGATGGTATCCACCATCATAGAAGGGGCTGTCAATTCAGGAGCTACAGATATTCATATTGATCCCCATGATCCTGAGTCAAGAGTCCGTTACAGAATTGACGGCGTTCTTCACGATGTGATGAGTGTTCCTCAGCATCAGCATCCGGCAATCGTATCCAGAATCAAAATCATTTCCGATCTGGATATCACCGAAACCAGGCACCCTCAGGATGGGCATATCAGCATTGAATTGGGAGATAAGGAATATGACGTGCGTGTGGCAACTTTGCCCACCTATCTGGGAGAACGGGTTGTCCTTCGCATGCTCGACCAATCCACCGTGTTGTCAGGACTCCGTGATCTGGGACTCAATACGATGGACGAGGAAAAAATGCGTCGTATCATTGCTCAGCCCTATGGGATGATCCTTGTTACGGGCCCTACTGGCAGCGGCAAAACCACAACGCTTTATGCAGCCCTTAACCAGAAGGATGTCATGACGGAAAGTATCGTGACTCTGGAAGATCCCGTGGAATATCAACTGTCGGGAATCAACCAGGTTCAGATAGATCCTGATATCAATCTGACCTTTGCCAGCACACTGCGGGCTGCACTTCGGCAGGATATTGATGTGCTTCTCGTAGGGGAGATCAGAGATCCGGAAACAGCGCAAATTGCTGTTCGTGCGGCCATGACAGGGCATCTTGTATTCAGTACCCTTCATACCAATGATGCCATAGAAGCCATCAGTACCCTGCGTAATATGGGAGTGCCACCCTTTTTGATTGCTGCAGCACTTACAGCCGTAATCGGACAGCGTCTGGTTCGCAAGATGTGCTTGCAATGTCGCAATGAATTTCAACCGGAAGCGGGTTTATTGAAATCTCTGGGACTGCCCGATACCGTAGGGACCCTGTATCGCAGTCGTGGCTGCCAGGCCTGTCATTTTACGGGTCATTCCGGTCGCACTGGTGTCTTTGAAGTTTTGGAAATAACGCCCGAACTTCGAGAAGAGATCAACAATGAAGCTTCTGTTGAGAAAATAACCAGAATGGCCGGTTATGATTCCCTTGCCGCACACTGCCGCCAAAAGGTTCTTGAAGGACTTGTGAACCCGGAAGAATATCTGCGCGTTATTAGAATATAATCATGGCTTACACTCTGTTGTCTCTGGACTGAATCCCACTATTGAAAGAACATTCATGTCTGTATCTAAAAATATGAAAACAGCAGTTTTCCTGATACTTTCTCTCCTGATGCTCCCTGTTGCCCAGGCTTCATCGGAGCGCATTGCACCTACAGCCCGGACGCTGTATCCTTATTGGCAAATGGTGCTTGAGGTTGCCAAACAAATTGAAAACCGACCACCCCGACCATTGGGTATCAATCAGGGCCTCTTCAAGCCGGGGCCGGAGTACTCTTTTGAATCTTTCAGGCATTTGAGAAGTATTGACCTGCTTCGTGCAGCCCGTGAAGGCATAGATTTCGCCCGTTTGGAATCTGCTCGTGGTACAGAGGAATCCAAGATAGAGCAGATGGTTCTGGAAAATATTACTATGGCCCTGGAATATTTGCCACTACTGATCAAAGACCAGAAAGACATTTGGGAGATTTTGAACGTCATCCAGAATCAGAAGGAGGATAGAATTTTTCGGCGATTTCTTCTGGAGCAGATTTTAGGAAGTGCTTCTCCCAGCACCTTGCTTTCTTTGACCTTGCCTGAACTGCTTTTCTCCCTGGAAAGGCATCGCTCCAGAGGGGTGAGTGCTCAGGACAATCCTGTGGCCGCCGCTGAGATCAAGGATGCTGATGAAATGTTCCATGAAACCATGCTCCGCCTGTCCTCTCATCCCAGTGAATGGCCGGAAATACAGGCTTTGGCCATCAGATCTTATTATGATTTCATGGAAAAGGACTATTTGAAAAGTTTCGAGGCCCTGGATGAAATCCAGGAGGCCCGGACTTTGCAGACAGAGGTAGACATCTATGCCGTAAAAAAAGGAGAATTTGCCCTGTCAAGAGAATCCCGTGATGTGCTTCGTCGCCATTCAAAACGTCTGGAGACACTGGCCAATGCCATTGCAGGACACATATCTGAAGACAGTGTGCGCGACGAGAATGTCCAAGATGTTACGGAAGAGGTGCTCGCAGCTTTAGAGGGCAAGTATGTGGGTTTGGATGAAGAGAAACTGGCTTTGTACCAGGAAGGCATTATCCCTGAGCCCTATCGCATGCCTATCCCTCCATCTGGAGATGCGGACATGGAAGGGATGTTGGATGCCTTTCTTCCCATGGAAGGCAAACCCCTTTCTTTTGATGCTCTTTGAGGATCATTCGCCGGCGAAGCGTTCTTTTAAAAGACCGTAGATCCCGCCAAAAGCACCATTGCTCATAATGAGTACAAGGTCACCATTCTGCAAAACAGGGAGCAGCCTGTCAAGCAGCGCAGGAACATCTTCATCGTAATACGCTTCTTTGCCATAGTTGACAAGTGAATGGATGAGACCATAGCGATCAAGACGTTCTGCTTCAGGGATCCTTTCGCTTCTATGAACAGGACCCAGAAAGACAAGATCAGCCAGTTGCAGCGATTGAAATAATTCCTTCTGAAAACGCCTGGTCACCATGGTATTGGATCGGGGTTCAATCAAAGCCACAATACGCCTGTCGGGCCAACGGCTCTGTGCCGCTTCCAGAGATCCTCTAATCGCTGTAGGATGATGGGCAAAGTCATCGACAAAGATTATATCGTCATGCTGCAAAAACACTTCCATACGGCGTCGAACACCGGGAAAAGCCGCAATGGCCTGTGCGATGGCCTTCTGAGGCATGCCAAGAGTAACCGCAATAGCCAGCGCAGCCAGAATATTCTGGTGATTATGCTTTCCGGCGAGAGACAGAGGAACGCGGCCCCATGTTTTTCCCTTATAAGAAACTTCCAGTTGAAAGCCATCTGGAAGTTTGACATAAGTGGCGAACCAATCAGCTCCGTAGCTGAAGCCATAGCTTTCCACAGGTGAAAAGGCATGTGATGCCAGCGTGCGGGCGTGATTATCCGCACAAAGCAATACCAGACCTTCCTGAGGAATTTGCCGGAACATGCGTTGAAAGGCTGTCTCAATTTCTTCCAGATCCCGGTATATATCCCCATGATCAAATTCCAGAGAAGTGACAAGAGCGATGTCAGGAAGATAATGAAGGAATTTGGCCCGCTTGTCAAAGAAAGCGGTGTCATATTCGTCCCCTTCTATGACAAAAGGAGCGCTCGGGCTACCCAAATACGATGAATGTTCAAAGCCCAGAGCTTCCCCGCCTATAAGATAGCCCAATCCTGGAAAGCGCTGTTTCAATATATGAGCTGTCAAAGCTGTCGTTGTGGTTTTTCCATGGGTACCCGAAAGGACAATAGATTGACGTTGTAACAAAACATGTCTCTTCAGCCATTCAGCCAAACTTGCATAAGGGATTTTTCTGGAGAGGATATGCTCAACTTCGGGGTTTCCACGACTCAGGGCATTGCCGATGATTACCAGATCGGGATTCCAAGCCAGATTCGCTGCATCGTATCCTGTATACACCGGCACTCCCAGGGAGGCAACCATATGTGAGGCCGGGGGGTAGAGGACGCCATCACTGCCTCGGACTTCATGGCCCGCCTCAATGGCGAGACGTGCTCCAGCCAACATGGCTGTTCCGCCTATTCCAGAAAAATGTATTCGTTGAGCCATAGGATCCTCGCAAATCAATAAAGATTGAAAATGGCGTCTCCCCCCAGAATAGCTTCCACTTCTGCGGTATAGAGTGGTTCCAAAGTGATCGCCTGTTGAAAATAATTGTTGGCCTGTGCGATTTCGCCTAAAGCAAGAAAGCATTGTGCAGACCGTAAAGCAGCCATGGCTGCTGTAGGACGCAGGCTTTCCACTTCAGACAAGGCGACCATGGGAAGGTATGTTGCCAGCGCATCATCAAAGGAAGAAAGTTGCATCAGACACCGGCCCAGGGCGATACGGGCATCAATCTCATCATCTATGATCAAGCCGGCCCGTTCGGGATCAGCCTGCCTTTCTTTATTGCGCAGACTGAGAAAAATTTCATAATGACGTTTGGCGGCCACATCGTTATGCAAAAGATCGCTGTAAGTCACTGCAAGATTGTAATGTACTCTGGCGCTATTCGGATTTTGACGAAGGGTGGCCAGAAAGAGGCGTTCGTTGCTGCTCCAGTCCAGATTGCGTTGAACAGTCAGGTTTCCCAGATATACACAAAAAAGAAAGAGAACAGCCCAGGCTATGGGCCAGATACGTCGTGAGCACACCAGAGAACTGAGGATTTCCGCCAGACACCACCAGAACCCCGCCATGGGAACATACATCCAATGTTCAGCCAAAGGCGCATTAAGAGGAAAAATGCCGGAAATGGGCAGCCAGCAGAGGAGGAACCAGACAGCACCCAGGGCGACCCGTGTTTTTTTTCTGACCAGAGCAAATACGACAATAGCCAGCAACAGACAAAGAAAGACCGTACCCGCCAATGCATCCCAGAAGCTTGCATGAACCAGCGTCCGTTCCATATGCAAGGAGAAAGGGGCAAAAAGCAACTTCAGATAGATTCCGAGAGATTGTACAGTCTCATACAGTCGTTGGGAGAAAGGGGAAACCGTGCCTGCAGCTGCTGTAGCAAAATTAAGAACGGTGGAACGCAGAACAATATAAAGAAGCAGAACAAGAATAGCGGAGAAGAGCGGGTAATACGGGGCAAAAGGCTGTGTTCTTTCCTTTTCTTCCTCAACCTTCTCCTGGCGAACAAGATAGAAGAGGAAAGGCGCCAGCAGAACAGGATAAATAAGAGACGATTCTTTGCTTAAAAGAGCTCCGACAAAACAAAAAACAGAATAAAAAAGATAGCGTTTTTTATATGTATTTTTCTGATACAGTACTACACACCAGAGTGCGGCAAAAACACCTGTAGCCGACATCATATCAGCCCGACCACTGATATATGCCACTGCTTCGGTGTGAAGCGGATGAAGAACAAAGATGAGAGGAACAGCCAGAAATACGAAGACGGGCACTCCAAGAGCATAGAGGAGGCCAAGAAGGCTGAGAGCGGCCGCAATATGCCAGGCCATATTGCTGAGATGAAAAACAAAGGGGGACACGGCCATAGCCGAAGAGGTCAAGCCTTCTTCGGGAGCCGGTCCCCCTGCAAGCTGGTAGTCAATGAGGAAGGTTGTGGAAACCAGAGGTCGATAAAAATTACCCTGACCACGCCCGAAAGCGTGTTGATCTTCCAGAAAAAGACGGGGAAGCTGATAAGGATCCTGAACATGCTTGTGGAGAAGTACGGAAGAAACATCATCCCATACCCATTCACCCGGCAGGGTGTTCACATAAGCCAGACACCCGGCCAGAACAACGAGCAGCACTGCTATGGAAACAGCCTTGGATCTGTTCAGCTTAAAAGGCAAAATTATTTTCCTTTGTAAAAATCTTCACAGGATTTGAAAGGACGGGCGCATTATTCAACTTTTCGATCCGGCCCGATTCGACTTCTTTCCTTGGGACCTATACACAGCCAGGAATAGTTGACCGGCAGGTATTCCACTTCAATGGATTGCTTGTTGCCAACAATGCGGACAAGACGCATGACCGTTTTGTCGTCACGCTCATGGAATTCTTCCCCTTCGCGAATGCGATAGGCTGAAGTTTCGCCTGTGATGGGATCAAAAAGATCAATGAAGACATAAAGTTCTTCATCCAGTTCAATAAAACCCGTTACAGTCAGTATAGGCCGCCGCACCATTTCGTCCGCATAAACCCGCAGTTTATCATAACGGCTGTTGTCAGGCTGCAGAGCCTTGTAGATGCGGCAAAGTCCTGAGATTTTACGCCACCGCTCTTCCTCACGGGCCAGCTTCAGGCTTGCGTCCACGTCAGCAATAACAAGCTGGAGCCCCTGCCGTCCGTTTTCACTGGCAATGAGCTGTGCCCGGCGACTCTGAAGTTGATTCAGAGTATCGGGTAACATATAGTCTTCCGGGGCGGACACGCCTGTCATCAGATAGCTGCTCAGCAATGTTCTGACCTGCTGGCGATATTCTTCCGGAGACGGTTCAGGAGGTGGCAGATCTTCTTCCGGGGGCGGCGGAGGCGGCGGTTCAGGCGCACAAGCCACTACAAAACAAGCCAGAATACACAATAATGCCGATGGTAAAAGGAAATGTTTCATGAGAGACCCTCACAGTTGATGTTGGGAAAAGTGTATCATATTATAGTTGTATATACAACTTGAAGTTCAGATTTGAGAATCAGAGTCGGGGATAAATCTGTGTGAATAAATGCAGCATTTCAGAGAGATTGAATTGGCCCGGAGCACTGGGTTGGCCGATAAAAGTATAGCTCAGTAAAGAGCCCAGAGCAGGAAAAAAAAGCCGGCTTGCGACTCCCTCTCTACCCATGCCCAGCACGATGAGATTCTCCTGCGGATGTCTCAGAAGAAAGCGGGTGAGCTCCTGCAGATCTTCCGGAGAATTGCAACAGGCGGCAATTTTGATAAGATCTGTGCCCAGATCCTTCCCTTTCTGAAGCAATTTGTCCAGGCTTTGGGAATCAGGTGTTTTCTTGAAATCATGGAAAGAGCCGATCAGTGTTTTTCCCTGATCTTTGCAGAGCGCAACAAGTTCTTTGCAGCTCTTTTCAGCACTGAGTTCAATATCAACACCTTCTGTTTCAGGCAGACTGTCCACGTACAAAGCAAGGCGAGCCTCTTCACTCTTGTCCCATTGGCCGCCTTCTTCCACAGCGCGTACCGTGAGTAAACGTGGAAAGCTCGCATAAGCACGCAACAGGCTGAGAATATGATCCGGCTCCTGGTTTTTGCAGAGGTCTGCACGCAGTTCCACACAAAGGGGATAAGGTGACGAATATGCCTTCAAACTCTCGGGACTGTCGCAATCAGTGACAGCAACCGCCAGATAGGGAGGGGCGGAGCGATGTGTTTTCAATGCACTTAAAAGAGCCATCAGCTGTTTTCCTTGGGAAGAGGCTGCTGTTTAAAATCCAGTTTTTCCAGAGGCCGTTCCAGACGCATTTGCCATTCTTTTTCCAGACGTTCACGTTTGCGCCAGCGTCGATGAAACCAGAGCCATTGTTCGGGATGGGCACGAATAATGGCTTCCAGGGCATCCTGACAACGTTGTGTATTCTCAAGAAGATCTTCCAGGAAATTTCCACTGTCCTGCATGATGACCTTCGGATAAAAGCGCAAGCTATACTTTCCCTCAGCATTTCGGGCCATGGAGCCGGGAACGACCGGCACTCCGGCTTTCATGGCTATCAATGCCGGGCCAATGGATCCCCACGCTGGAGAGCCGAAGAAGTGCACGGGAACGGCGCCGTCACGAGGACCTTGATCCGCCAGCATGGAGGGATGTACCCCTTTTTCAATCATTGACAGCATCTCCTGAATGGCGCCATCTTTTGTAATGGTGATTGTTCCGCCGGAGATACGAAGTCTGTCAACCAGTTTGTCCAGGAAAGGATTGTTCAGCGGGCGAATAATGACAGCTGTTTTCAGACCCAGAAGGCTTGCTGTGGGAGGCATCCATTCCCAATTACTGTGATGAGCCGCAAGAAAAACAGCTTTATCGCTCTCCTGTGCATGTTCCAGACCTTCAACGGAAATCTGATCTTTAAGTTTACCGGCGACCACCAGGGGAATTCGGGAGAATTCAGCGGCTACGATGCCCAGGTTTCGGACGGCTCCTCGAAGTATTTTCTTTTTCGCCTGAAAAGACAGGCTGTCTCCGTAGGCAATGTCCAGATTGGAAAAGCCTATTCGTTTCAAGCGGGGAATAAGCATATAAGCCAGATCACCCAAAAAACAGCCGAGCCGCCGTACCACGAAAAGAGGGAGCATGCGGGTCAGCTTGAAGAAGAGCAAACAAAAGAAATAAGAAAGCCCAGCAAAGGGAGAACGTGCTTTTGCCATTTCTCATGCTTCCAAAATCAGCTTATGGCCTGTTTCTGGAACAAAGCTGCGGGCGCCATTGGAGCTGTTCTGCTCCATCCAGGCCAATGCATCGCTGTCTCCGTGAACATAGACAACATTCTGGGGGTTGAGCCGCTCCACCATGTCAAGCAGATATTGTCTGGAAGCATGAGCACTGAATCGGAATTGCTGTATATCTTCCAACACAATTTCCACTGGAGGGGCGCCCAGCTCAAACTGAAGGGCATCTCCTCGTGATGAATGAAGCAGATGATATCCCAGAGTGTCCGGATCCAGATAGCCCACAAAAAAGATACCATGGTGAGAATGGGATGCCATGCTTTGTGCCAACATGGCGGAAGGGGTGTTTTCGGTCATCATTCCTGAGGTGGCGATGATGATTGAAGGACGGAGAAGGAGTTTTTCAACAAAACTCTTTTCCCATACATTCTTCAATGACTCCGTTCGATCCAGAGGCTGGAGCTCGCAATCGGGATGCAGATAATCTGCATATCGGTCGTAGATCTGATATATTGCACGGCCCAGACCCACACTGTAGACAGGCACCTGAGGCAGGCGCTCTTTTTCCTGGAGATGACAGATAACGTTGATCATTTCCTGGGTTCGTCCCAGAGCAAAGCTGGGGATCAACACGGTACCGCCGCGATCAATAACCTCACGGATGGATTCAGCCAGGCGTTCCGTTTCTTCCGCATAGGAGCCCAGACCTCCATCCTCCGTAGCGCCCAGCGTCGATTCTATAATCAGAGTATCCACCCGCTCTTGCTCATCCAGTTGTTCCCGGGCACCCATCAAAAATTGACGGCGATGGGAAATGTCGCCTGTATAGAGAACATTATGACCTGGAAACTTCAGAAAGATACTGGCTCCGCCCAGAACATGGCCGGCGTTGATGAATTGCAACTCAATGGGCGTTCCGTTACCGATCTCAAAAGGCTGATTGTAAGGGAGTCCATCCAAAAAACGTGTGGCGTAGGCCACATCACTGTGATCGTACAAAGGATAGTCGTAGATCTGCCGTTCCCGGGCGAGAATATCCATGACCGCTACACTGCTTCTCAACATGCGGTCGGCAATGGCTCGGGTGGGGATGGTGCTGAAAGAGCGGGTGCCGGGGAAGTTTTTACATAAATAAGGCAAAGCCCCGCAATGATCCATATGAGCATGGGACAGCAGGCAGATATCAGGGGCACCGTCAAGCAGTTTGAAATCCGGGAGACATTCCAAGCCTTCTTTTTTGGGATGCGTTCCACAATCCAGAAGAATGCGCGTGCCGTTACAATTCAGCTCAAAGCAGTTCGCGCCTACTTCGCCACCGCCGCCAAGTACAGAAAAATTGATTATGCCATATGAATTCATCGTATGATATTGTACCCCCTGTGATATTGGGGAGTCAAAGAGGTGCCCGGATGTTTTTTTGACATAACTTTTCATTTGTGGCACACTTAGTCCGATGAAAATGTTTTCAGTACAACCGTAAAGGAGAATAAAATGGCTGGTGCGACAAGTGATGATAAAGGAAAAGGGCGGGCTCTTGATATAGCGGTGTCCCAATTGGAGAAACAGTTTGGCCGTGGAACCCTGGTCCGTCTTGGTGATGATACCTTCAGAGAAGGCGTTCGCGTAATTTCCTCCGGCAGTCTTTCACTGGATATCGCCACCGGTGTAGGCGGCTTTCCCCGTGGACGCGTTGTAGAAGTCTTCGGTCCTGAATCTTCGGGAAAAACGACTCTTGCTCTTCATGCTGTGGCCAGTGCACAACGGGCGGGGGGTATTGCCTGTTATATTGACGCCGAGCATGCTCTGGATCCTTCATTTGCTCAAAAGATCGGTGTGGACATCAATAATCTTCTTGTCTCGCAACCGGATACGGCTGAACAGGCCCTGGAAATTTGTGAAAGTCTGGTTCGCAGCAATGCTGTTGATATTATCGTGGTGGACTCTGTAGCGGCTCTGGTACCCAAAGCGGAAGTGGAAGGGGATATGGGCGACTCACATATGGGTCTGCAGGCCCGTCTCATGTCTCAGGCACTGCGTAAACTTACCGCCATCATCAGCCGTTCCAAAACGCTTCTCATCTTCATCAATCAGATCCGTGAAAAAATCGGCGTCATGTTCGGAAGCCCGGAAACAACCACTGGTGGCCGGGCCTTGAAATTTTATTCCAGCATGCGTCTGGATATCCGACGGATTGCCGGTTTGAAGGATCGTGAAGAAAACGTGGGTAACCGTGTCCGGGTCAAAGTTGTTAAAAACAAAGTGAGTGCTCCTTTCCGTCAAGCTGAATTTGACATTTTGTTTAACGAGGGTATCAGTCGTGAAGGGGATATTCTTGATTTGGCTTTGGAAGAAAAGCTCATTCAGAGGAGCGGTGCCTGGTTTTCCCATGATGGGGACAACCTCGGACAGGGCCGGGAAAATACACGGCAATATCTGCGAGATCATCCCGAATTGACAGAAAGCCTGGTAGCACAAATCCTCAAGAACAAAGGGCTTCCCTGGGTAGACTTGGCACCAGACGAGGCCGATGCGGAGTAGTTACTGTTTCCGGTGGATTCTTCTCAACGTCATAACGCTCTCTCTTTTTTAACGGGAGCGGCTTTTCTGCTTGCCTTTTTTGTGGCCGCTGGCGGGTTGTTCCTTAAATACCATCTGGACAATGCCCGTGAGTTTTCACTGGACACCTTGAAAGCCCATACCGGTATAGACTTCAATGTGGAGAGCGTGAAGACGGAGGGGCTTCGGAGTCTGGCTCTCGAAGGAGTGAGCTTGAGCCTTCCTTTGAGTGAATCAGACAAACTCTTCGCCCATATAGAACGCATTCATTTTGCATTGTCCATCCCCGCCATGATTCAAGGGCATATTTCCGTGGGTGATGCTGTGTTGGAAGGAGCTCTGGTCACGCTTAAGCAGGCTGAGGAAAGGAAAAGTTCAAAAATAACAGAGGCTAAGCTTTTCAATCTCGCCGATATTCTTGAGAAACTTCCTTTTCAAAAACTCGTTGGAAATGAGTGCGCATTTGAAGTCATGCAGGGAGACCGTAACCTGGTTTCTTTTGAGGATATTTCCTTTTCTCTGGTGAACGATTCAGCCAAAGAAGCACTGCTGTTGACTTTGGCCACTGCTCTGGTTACCCCTGAGGAGAAAGGCAGTATCAGAGCGAAGGGCCAGGTTCAACTGCCTGGTCTGGTTAATGGCGAGATCAGTTTTGATGGGATCAACTCTCTTCTTGCCCGTCATTTTGTTGATCTGCCCGATGGAGTTGAAGGGGCCTTATCGGGAAGCGTTCATCTTTCAGGCGATACCGATCAGGCTCTGCTCTTTGATACGAAAATAGACTTGAAACAGATTGCCCTTCCTCAACTTCCCCTTACACTGGACCCACTGGAAGGGCAATTTCACAGCATAGTGCAGTGGCTCATAGCAGCGAAAGAGATTCAGCTGCTCAGAAGCCAGCTTGAGAGCAATCTTCTTTGTCTCGATCTCAATGGTCGCATAGACCTGGCCTCCGACGAACCTGAACTGGCCATTAATGCCCGGGCACAACAATTGCCATATTCGGCTGTTTTGGCTGAATATCTGCCCAGGACTCTCAACCGGATCGGCAAGCCGGAAATTGAATTGGGAGGCGAAGCTGAACTTCAGATCACCCTTTCCGGTCCTCTCCGGGCGCCGCTGCTTTTTGCCGAAGCATTTATCCCTGAAATTCGGGCATCCCTCAGTCCATCCAACAAGCAATATCCAGAATGTGCCATTGAGATTGAACAAGTCCGTGCTTCCTGGGACTCGGAAAGTAAAGAACCTTCCGTCTTTGCTCTCGTCACCGGTGGAAACATCAAAGCGGCTGCTTTCGGATTTGAAGTTGAACGCTTGTCCGGTGCTCTGAGTCTGAAAGAGCAGAAAATTCGTTTGCATCCTTTTACAGCCCGTCTGTCTGAAAAAAATCTGTCAGGAAGTGCTGTCTATGATTTGGCAAGCCAGACAAGCGAATTTGATGTAGACGGGGAATTGACTGCTCTTGAAAACACCATTCTCAAGGATGCTGTCAAAAACCTCAAACTTGCAGGAGATATTGCTTTCCATGCAACAGGTACTCTCGACTCCCTTGGCTGTCTGAAAATAAAAGCATCAGCCGATGTTACCCGGGGCAAGGTTGCTTTTGAATGGTGGCTTGATAAGCCGGTAGGCGTTGGAGCTACCATAAAAACACTGGAAGCGCTGGTGCAGCCCGGTAAAAGTATGGAAGTGACGGGCGAAGCCTTTGTTGAAGATACCCGTATTCTTGCAGATCTCAAGTATAAACCGGGCACGGACAGACAATGGGAGAATGTGCACACCCGTATCGATCTTCCTCATCTGGAGGTGAACAGTGCGGGAAAATGTATCAACATTCCTTATACAGCTCTGGGCGGTACCTGTAAAGAAGGATTTTATGAATCGAATCATGCAGGCCCTCTTCCGGGAGACAGTATTGCCAAGCTGGGCGGTCATTTTGATCATGTGTCCTTTTATCCGGATGGAGGAATACATCCACTGGAATGCTGGGATGCCAGAGTGGATGTATTGATAACCACCATCAAGAACCAGCCACGTACCACAGAGATGACCATTCACGCCGGCGAAGCCCATGTGCCGCCTTTTTCAGAAAACTGGCTGTTGCCCATGGGCGCTACTGAAGAAGATGAGCTCGATAAAGAAGATAAGGGGCCCAATTACTGGACCTATAACCTGTCAGCTGATTCCATATCATTGCCTCCCTGGAAAGGAGAGTCTTTTTCCGGGAAATTGCATGACAATCCCAATGAGACCTATTTTTCCTTTTTCAAGGGTAAAATGGGGGACGGACAGCTCGAAGGCAGTTATCATCACGAAAAGCTGGATAATGTGATGACCCTGAAGGGCAGTTGGGAAGATATTCCCTCCATCTACCTGATCCGCCATTTGGAATTGCCCGAAATTCTGGAAGGAAACTGTACGGGCTCCGTCAATTACACTGTCGATCGCGATGATCCGGGCACTACACTGGAGACACAAGGTAATTTTTTCATTACCAATGGCCATTTCATAGAGCATAAACTTTACGAAGTATTCAGCCCCAGTTTTGCACAACATTTCGGAGCGCTTCCGCCGACGGCATTACGATTCAAAAAGCTTTCTTCCGATCTCAAAATTGTGGGGGATCAGATATTCACGGACAATGTCGTCATTGAATCGGAAGGGATGACCATTACAGGAGATGGCATCTGGGTGATGGAAGGGGATATGAACTATCGTGTTGATCTGGCTGTGTCACCCGACCTGGCTGAACAGATTCCCATCATGCGTGACAGTTTCAATATTCAGGGATTCCGTTTGACCCAACGCAATATTGAACTGGGCTTTCAACTTTCCGGGCCCACCTTCAACCCTACGAGCGAATTGGCCGGTCTTCCGCCTGTCGGGGTTACTTTTGTGAGCGGTGCGGCCGATCTCACCGGCGAAGCCATGAAACTGCTTGATACACCCCGTCAACTCTTCCTGTCCATCTTCAGATCGGGAGGCGGCATTCTCGGAGCCACACGCACGCAATCACAACAGCAATAAAACACCTCCGGCATGCCACTACTCTCAGATAAGCAATACGACGAGGAGCAGTACTTCCACAAACAAATGAGCACAGAAGGGGAGAAACAGATTCTTTCTTCTCACGGTCCAGCCTGTCAGAAAAAGAGAGAAAACGGTCATCCCCAAAGCTTCAATCAATGGTTTTTGCAGATGAAACAAGCCTTCAACCACAGGAAGGAGGAGCCACAGATAGCGAGGTCGTATCTGTAACAGTGCCCTGAGAAACACGTATCGGCATAAAAACTCCCAACCGGGCAGCCAGGATGTTTCCCAGATGAGAAAACGCACAGCCCGCTGAAATTTTGCGGAAGCACCAACCCATTCCTTTTGCCCATAATAGTGTCGCAGGGAAGGTGTCAGAAGAAGGGCGGCCAGCACTATAAATCCCGTAAGAAAAAGAAAGGCCGTAAAATACCAGTCTTTCCTTTGAAATTTCCCGGGCATGATCCAATCTTTATCCAATTTCTGATAAGAAAAAAGAAAGGGAAGAAGAAACCAGAAAACAAACTTGAAGAGATCAAAATGGTCTGCGGGAGCCAGAATAGAGACCTGATCAGACAAAGGGGGAATATGACGCAGAACATCAGCCAGAGACCAGGAAAACCAGGACCAGTCAAAAGGAAACATGAGCTGACTGGAAGCCAGAAAATCGATCACCAAGATGAGCAAAACATAGAAGACTGTCAACAGAGGAACAAACAGGAACTGTTTCGCAGAAGAATTGTATCCTGTATTTTCGTTGTCATCAACTTTCATGGAGCCTCGGTGTTTTCTCCGGCCAGGGACACAGATCATAGAGTGGGCATTCCAGACATTTGGGGGAACGTGCCTGACAATAGGCACGACCATGATGCACCATATATTGAGAAAACATGGTCCACTGTTCCTCGGGCCACAGTTTCTGCAGATCCATCTCTATCTTTGTCGGATCTGTATTACGGGTAAAACCCAGACGGTTGGACACACGTTTGCAGTGGGTATCCACAACAACGGCCGGTTGATGAAAGCATTCGCCCAGGACAGCATTGGCGATTTTTCGACCCACACCGGGGAGGCGAAGAAGATCCTCCATATTCTCCGGCACCTTACTGTCATACTCTTCACGTAACATGGTACAGCTTTGTCTGATGGAACGGGCTTTCTGATTATAAAACCCGCAGGCATGAATCGCTTTTTCCAGTGTTCCGGGCGGTGCATCGGCAAAGTCATCAACAGTCTTGTACTTTTTGAATAATTCTTCACATACGATGTTGACACGGGCATCGGTACACTGCGCAGCGAGGATGGTCATGATGAGCAGTTCCAGAGGAGAGCGAAAGTCGAGCGTACACGCTGCGTCGGGGTAGGTCTTTTCCAGAAGTGCATAGATGGCTGCAACACGTTTTTTTTCTTTGGCGGAGATTACGGTTTTTTTTGCCATTGCAGAAACTCCTTTTCAGAACGGCTGTTCAAAATCTGACAGGATGACAGGCCGCCTTTACGCGCCATGGCAACACCAAAGCGGACATTTTGCAGCCCCGCTATACGGTGTGCATCGGGGGAGATGATAAACTGCACTCCTTTCTCAGCGGCCAGCCGGATGTATCGCCAATCCAGATCCAGTCGCCTCGGGCTGGCGTTGATTTCCAAGGCCACCTGATTGGCGACAGCCGCATCCAGGATTTTTTCAAGATCAAAGTCATAGGCCGGGCGTAAAAGGAGTTGCCGGCCGCTGGGATGCCCCAAGGCCGCTGTATAAGGATGTTCAATGGCTCGAATCAATCGATCTGTCGCTTCTTTCTCCGTCATGTCCAGTCCATTATGAACGGAAGCGATAACCCAGTCAAAAGTTTTGAGTATGTCATCCCCGTAATCGAGCGATCCATCACGCAGAATATCGGCTTCAATCCCTTTCAGCACACGGATGCCATTCAACTTTACATTGAGTCTGTCTATTTCCTGATGCTGTTCAATGATCGTCTCTTCTGATAAGCCATTGGCCACAACGGAAGAACGGCTGTGATCGGTGATGAGCATATATTCATAACCCAGTTCACTGCTGGCGAGGGCCATTTCTTCCACTGAATGAGCGCCGTCACTCCAGGTGGAATGACAGTGAACCAGTCCGCGAATATCACTGCTTTCCACCAGATCCAGAGGCCGGTCCGATGAAATCAGCTGAATCTTTTCCCGTACTTCCGGTGGATAGGCGGGCTGGGATAAAGCCTCGTAAAAAGCCTCTTCTGTCTCGAAGTTCAGAGTCTTGCCCGCAGAATCTGTCAGGACATGGCCTTCCCAGCTGATACCATTGTCTTTACACAGAGTCTTCAATTGGGCAAGATGTTCCGCACAGCCTGTAGATGCAAGCATAAGCGGGATCCAGTGACTTGCCTCATCAACAAAGCTGAGATGAAAAGGGATCCCTTCGGGCGTTTGGAAAACAGGGAAAGCCTTTTCATTCTTCTCAACAGGCTGCAACTCGTATTTCTCTTTGAGAGCATCAAGAACAGTATCCGCTTCGGAACTCAAGACGATAAAATGCAGTTCTTCCACTATCACCGAGTAACGACGGAGATCGCCTGTAACAGCGCACTTTTGAAGCTGAGGGAGGGTCTTCAGAAAAGTCAAAATCTCTTCGGCGGCTCTTTCAGCCCGGGGCAGCAGGAATTTTCCCTCCTGTGCTTCAGCAAAGGAAATACCCGCCAGGAGCTTTTCAATCTTTTTCTTGCCAAAACCGCGCAGCTTGGCCAGTTCACCATTCAAAGAATTCTCTTTCAACGATTCCAGGGTGGCAATTCCCAATGTTTCATAAAAGAGACGGATGCTTTTGGTGCCCAGATCCGGTATGCGCAAGAGCCCATAGAGACTCCGGGGAAACTGGCTTCTCAGTTCTTCCAACTGTTGAAGCTTACCCGTTGTCACATATTCTTCAATGCTCTTTGCCAGTCCTGCGCCGATGCCTGGCAATGTTTGGAGCTTCTTTTCACGAAGCAGTGTTGTTACAGGCCTGCCACAACGTTTTATGGTCGTGCCGGCCCTGGAATGAGCACGGATGGCAAAGGCATTTTCTCCGGCCATTTCCATCCAAAAGGCGGTTTCATACAATATTCGGGAAATCTGGATATTATCCAATCGGCAACTCCTGTCAGACAGACCGGTGCCGTTTCATGATAGGGGCGAATATTTGTCTGCTTTTCCGGTTAAGGAAGAGAGGGACAAGAGCCCTTCAGCCGCGCTCTTCCTCCGGTGTTTCCGTGATTTTCACGGAAATATTTTCCGGCCGCTTTTTCCATAAGGTTGTTTTCAACAATAAAAAGAGCAGGCCGCCCAAAACGAACATGGCCAGACCGACAGTTTGCGATACGGTCAGCATGCCCAGGACAGAGCGTGTGCTTTCTCCACGGAATCCTTCTGTTATCAGACGCAGAAGACCGTAAAGGGTGACATAGGACAGGGAAACGACTCCCGTGTGTCTGTGTTTTTTGTAGATGATCAGTAATAGTGCAAACAAAATAAAGAGCCCTAATGTTTCATAGAGCTGAACCGGATGGATGGGCAGGGAAAAGGCGGCATCTCCTTCAATCAACTTTTGCCGGACCTGGGCTCTGAAGGGCCCATAGCTGGCGCGGGGAAAAGACACGCCCCAGGGAAGCCAATCACTGCATAAGCGGCCCCAGCAACAGCCATTGAGAAAACATCCTATACGACCCAAGCCGTGAGCAAAGGCCAGGAAGGGGGTAACCATATCAGCCGCCGGAAAGAAAGGGGTCCGGGCATATTTCAGATAAGCGATTCCGGCGACAATACCTCCCATGAGCCCACCGAAAAAGACCAGACCGCCGGTGAAAATAAACTGAAGATAGCGAAGGTCTTCCCAGCCGCCGTATTGTATGACCCAGTAAATTTTCGCTCCCAGAATACCGCCGATAAATATCCAGATGCCACCGGCCGGCGTCGCTGGATAGGGCTCTTTCCGGCGGATATTCAGCCAGTTGGGACCCAGAGCGCCTACCAGAAAAGCAAGTGTCATCATGACTGTATAAGAATGGAAGCGAAGTTCGCCCCAGCTCAGCAGTGTGGGATACATGAAATACCTCTATTGCCTCTGAAAGCAGTTGATTGACATGAGGGGATACATAAAAACTGAGTATAGCAAAAAGACAGAAGAGATAGAAAGAGCAAGCGGAAATCTGCTTGAAAATCAATCAGGAGTCAGAACTGACCCTCCTGTGCTGCAGCCAGAAAGGCATTGATGTTTTCTGTCGGAACGCCGGGAGCCATTCCGCCGCCACAGGACAGAATAAGATGATGGGGGGACTCCAGTCCCTGAATAAGTTCTGTTACGGCCAGTTTCACGTCAGCCGGGCTTCCCTGAGCGAGGGTCTCCAGTGGAGCGATATTGCCGAGCAAGGTCACTTTACCGCCAGTGAGTGCTTGCATTTCGGCAATACTGTGCAAGTGGGAAAAATTAAAGAGATTGACTCCCAGTGCAGGCAGATAAGGTGCGCAAATGAGTCCTTCCGCATCATTATGAAAAAAACGAACTGAGGCGGGGAATGCGGAAAAGAGTTCGCCCAGATAGGCATGGGCAAATTCTTCATAGTCGGGGGCACCAAGAAAACCAACAATGTCATCGAGAATGAAAATACCATCGATGGAATCAATTTTTTCTTTCTGAAGTCGGAGCCAGTCCAGCAGAAAATCGGTGATAATACGCAGAAGAGCATGCACCTTTTCCGGATACATGCGCAGAGCCATGAGAAACTCTGAAATTCCCAAAAGAAAAGATGCAATATTCAGGGGACCCCGGGCTACGGCAAAGCGGATGGCCTGGCCTTCTTCTTCTATTTTGGGGCGCCAACTACAAAGACGATGCAGCAGCAAAGGTGCCAGACCATCAACAGCCGGATCAGGCTTCTCCGTTATTTCATTCAAAGCATCCTGAAGAGGGTGGGCGAAAGGAAGATCATTTTCATAAAAAGTGCAGCGCGTCCCTAACGAGGCTGGCTCGGAACACATGCCATATTCCGCCCAGAATCCGGGCAGAAACAGTATCTCAGGGAAAGTGTTGCAGGCATGAAGATTAGCCTGAAACCAGCAATGAGGATCAGCGTAATAATCCAGAATGGATACGCCATGCCAGGCGGGAAGCCAGGGACTGTCGATAATAAATCCCACAGGCAGGGGCGAAACAAGCTGCCCTTCAAGTACAGCCAGCAATGTCTCCCATTGGCGTTGATTCATTTTCTTCTTTCCTCTTTGTCAGGCATCTTCTTATTGAAAAGTGCGGATAGACACTTCTTTTCCACCCTGCTCGGCTGACAAATAAGCGGAATAAATGGTGGAAATGGTGTTGGCTCCCAATATGCTGTCGCTCTCAACGGCACCGCCATGGGCTGCGGCATGATAAAAAGCCTCTATTTCCTGGGGATATCCTGTAAACCAGTCTTCATCGGGGGGCATATCCGTCCAGCCCTGTTTCTGTTCAATTTTCTCAACCGTATAAATATCAGAGAAGTTTTCATGACAGGGGTTGTACACACGCATGGCTGTATTGGGATTGATCAGACAACGGGTGCGATGATTGTTTGCCGAGACTTCCAGCCAGTTATGAATGCCTCCCAGGATGATGTCAGAAGCAAAAACAGTGGCCAGGGTACCGTCTTCAAAAGTGACATGCATCATGGAGAAATCATCAATATCGTAATAATCACTTCTGATGAATCCGGCATCCTGAAAGTTTTCCATACGGGTCAGGGCCGCTGTACGTGCGGTGACGGTGGCGGGAAGAATGGCTTTGCCTGTTCTGGCCCGTCCCTCAACGGACTTCAGATACAGAGCGGCCGTGAGAGGATGACATCCCTTCCCGATCATGACCCCGCCTCCTGAAAACTTCCATTGCGCATAGGTGGGGTTATGAGATCCTGAATGGGCTTCTTCGCCGTGAATCCATAAAATCTGGGCATTTGTTTTTTCAATGATTTCTTTTTCACGCTGAATTGACGGCGCATACACCCAGTTCTCCGCGTAAAAGATGCGGCCGGTGCTCTGGCTTTCAGCCTCCAGCATGCGCTCAACACTGGCGAGACCGTGCGTCAATGCATCAATTTTAGGAAAACGGTCACCATGGAAATCGGCGGAACCATCGCCCAGATAACCGGTCAGAGGTTTTTCAACAATGACTGATTTCCCACGCTTCAGCGCCGCAACAGCCACTTCCTCATGTCCGGCAACGAGCACACAGCAATGAACGAGATCCACCTCATTCAGCAGGGCATCAAGGGTAGAAAAATGCTGAATACCCCGTTGGGAGGCAAAAGCAGCGGCCTGATCCTGGTCCAGGGCATAAACTCCTCTGACTTCAGGGTTAACTCCATAGACTCTCTTGATTCCTTCATAATGGAAGTTGGCTGAAAATCCGGCGCCCACAATACCGGAACGTACTGTCTTTTTGGCGTGCATAGTGTTCCTTTTTTGAATAGGGGTAGTGAGTTGATCTGCAATGACGGTTCTTATGCGACTCTTTTTCGCTTATCACTGTAGCCTATAGACAGGTAAAAGTTCAACGTAAAAGAAAGCGGGCATTGCATCAACAGACTGTTTGGCTGTAAAATAAGATTGAGATCAGAATCCCCTCACGAGCGTCGTCGGATGCTTTTATCTCAATTCACCGCACGGCCATTTCCTTTTTTGCGCCTGAATATGGCAAAGAAAGCGCCTTCTCATGGCATCACCCAAAGTAAACATGAACGGGACCATCACCATTCGTGGTGCCCGCGAACATAACCTGAAAAATCTTTCCCTGAAAATCCCTCGCAACCAGTTGGTTGTCATTACGGGACTCAGTGGCTCAGGCAAATCCAGTCTGGCCTTCGATACCATCTATGCCGAAGGGCAGCGGCGCTATGTGGAAAGCCTTTCCGCTTATGCCCGTCAGTTCCTGGAACTTCAGGACAAGCCCGACGTGGATTATATTGAAGGTCTCAGTCCCGCTATTTCCATTGAACAGAAGACCACCCATCGCAATCCCCGCTCAACCGTGGGTACTGTCACCGAGGTTTATGATTACCTGCGCCTTCTTTTCGCCCGTGTGGGAACCCCTCATTGTTATCAATGCGGCAAAGCCATTGTTTCCCAAACGCCGCAAAGTATTGTTGATTCTGTTCTGGCACTTCCTGAGAATTGCCGCATACAAATCATGGCGCCTCTGGTCCGCCAGCGAAAAGGCCATTACCAGCGAATTTTTGCAGAGATCAAGCAATTGGGTTTTGTGCGTGTCCGTGTTGATGGCGAGTTTTACCATATTGATGATGACATCCAGCTGGAGCGTTACGTCAAACACGATATTGATGTTGTGGTTGATCGCCTCGTTGTGAAAGAGGAAGCCCGAAAACGACTCACTGACTCTGTGGAAACAGCCTTGAAACTGGGCAAAGGGCTCATCAGAATCTGGCATCAGTCACAGGGCGAAGACGCCAAAGAGTTTTTACAAAGCGAACATCTCGCCTGTATAGATTGCGGTGTGGTCATGGAGGAACTGGAGCCCCGTCTCTTTTCTTTCAACAATCCTCATGGTGCCTGTTCCCGTTGTACCGGATTGGGTGATGTACAGGAGGTCGCCGCGGAACTTGTCGTGCCTGATGAAAAACTTTCCATCAACGAAGGCGCTGTCCGTCCCTGGAGCCGGAGGCGTGTTCTCGACGGAATGTATCGCCGTGCGCTGCGTTCCTTATGTGATCACTACAAGGTCTCGCCCGATACGCCCTGGAAGAAACTGCCCGACCGCTTTAAAAAGATCGTACTTTACGGATCAGGCAAAGAAAAAGTTGATTTTTCCTATTCCAGCAATGTGCGCAGCTATAAAACCAGCAAAGTCTTTGAAGGTGTCATTCCCAATCTCGCCCGCCGTTATGTGGAAACAGAATCCAATAAAGCCAGGGACATGATAGGGGAATACATGGCTTCCCGACCTTGTCCGGACTGCGGAGGCAGCCGCTTGAAACCGGAGGTGATGGCTGTCACCATTGGTCAGCTCTCCATCACAGCCGTGACCGCTTTGTCCATTCAGAAAGCACTGGAATTCTTCAATGCCCTGGAGCTTACTGAAACGCAGCAGGCCATTGCTGAACGCATCATCAAAGAAATCCGCGAACGCCTCGGCTTTCTGAACAGTGTGGGCCTCAGCTATCTCACTCTGGACAGACATGCAGGATCCTTGTCCGGTGGTGAGTCGCAGCGTATCCGTCTGGCCACGCAGATCGGCAGCGGGCTCGTGGGAGTATTGTATATTCTCGATGAACCCAGTATAGGCCTTCACCAGCGAGATAATGCCAAACTTCTGGCGACTCTGGAGCGTCTTCGTAATCTGGGAAATACGGTGATCGTCGTGGAACACGACGAGGATACCATTCGGGCCGCTGATTATGTTTTGGATCTCGGTCCGGGCGCCGGGGTTCATGGTGGAAAAGTGGTTGCCGCAGGGCCTCCTGCAAAAATCATGAAAACAAAACGGTCCATTACAGGCCGATATCTGTCTGGGGATTTGGAAATCGCCGTGCCGGAAAAAAGAAGAAAAGGCAACGGAGCATCTCTGAAACTGACCAAAGCTTCCCATAACAACCTGAAAAATGTGACTGTGGAATTTCCTCTGGGCATGCTCGTCGGTGTATCCGGTGTTTCCGGCTCAGGAAAATCAAGTCTTGTCAATGAAACTCTTTATCCTGCTGTCGCCCGTCAGATTTACTCTGATTTCCGCAAATCACCCGGAAAGCATGGGGGAGTCAAAGGACTCCAATACGTGGATAAAATCATCGATATAGATCAATCACCCATCGGGCGTACGCCACGCTCCAATCCGGCCACCTATACAGGACTTTTCGGACCGATCCGGGATCTTTTCAGTAAAACTCCCGAATCACGGGCTCGCGGGTACCAGCCGGGCCGTTTCAGCTTCAATGTGAAAGGGGGCCGCTGCGAAGTCTGCGAAGGCCACGGCGTACTCACCATTGAGATGCACTTCCTGCCAGATGTCTATGTCCCCTGTGATACCTGTCACGGCGCGCGCTATAACCGTGATACGCTGGAAATACGGTACAAAGGCAAAAATATTGCCGATATTCTCAATATGACTGTGGAAGAGGCCTGTGATTTCTTCAAGAATATTCCGGCTGTTTTCGGTAAGCTGAGTACCCTTCAAAGCGTCGGTCTCGATTACATCAAACTGGGTCAATCAGCCACAACCCTTTCCGGTGGGGAAGCGCAGCGGGTGAAACTGGCAACGGAACTGGCCAAAAGACATACAGGAAAAACGCTGTATATTCTCGACGAGCCCACTACCGGACTCCATGCGGCTGACGTGGATAAACTGCTGGAAGTATTGCATCAGCTTGTCGATTATGGGAATACGGTCATCATTATTGAGCACAATCTGGACGTTCTGAAAACAGCCGACTGGCTCATAGATCTGGGGCCGGAGGGAGGAGACGGTGGCGGAACCGTCATCGGTACCGGAACGCCCGAAGCCCTGTGCAAGATAAAAAAATCCTATACAGGACAATTCCTGAAAGCGAAACTGTCCCGATAAACACTATCAGTCTTTGTTGAAAAAGGCCGGACTCTTTTCCTCCTTGAAGTCGGGAGCATAAAGCTTCATCTCATAAAAGCAACAGCTGTTGTCGAAAGAACCGATGCCGACATGACCCCAGGTGAAGCGCTTGTCTTCGCCTTCCAGAACTGGTGTGGTCATATCATTGAAGTATACGGCTATACGTCCTTCAGAGAGACTGCGCTCGAGGCGAATGCGGTTGCGTACCTTTGTGCCCCAGGAAATACCGGGGCTGTTATAAGAAGCAAACTTGACCCGCGGCTCCTTATCAACAACAAAAATATTATGGGAGTGGGGATCTGCAGCCGCCGCCACATGGGCATAATAAAAAGAATCAGCTTCTGTAAAACCAAATATGAAACAGGCGTCCCTGTGGTTTCCGCCTCGAAGATCCGAAGACTCAACATCCATTTCAAGAATAAAATCCTGAACCTGAATATCATTGAGCAAGGCAAAAGAGAAAGGTGAACGCACAGGAGGCTTATAATTTCCCACTCCTTTGAAAAGATTGAGACAGGAAGTGTCCAACCGCTGGTCCAATCGCCAGGTGGAAGAATCAGTAAACTGAAAGTTTTCCAGAGTCTCTGCTGTTGAAAAGTCGTTTTCAAAAATCAGTGTGTATCCTTCGGGAAGTTTTTCTCCGAAGGGAGGAAGGGCATGCTGCTCATCAGCTTCTTGAGAGCAGGAAGCTGTGGCTGTCAAAGAGAAGGCGAGAAGGATGGTAAAAAATAATTCTTTTCTCATGAATGATGCTGCTCCGATTCTGGTTCCGGTTGCGTTTATTTTCTGATGTCCATACTCAAAGTATGCTGTTTTCAGAAAAAAGAATCAAGGCCTTCTTCAACGATCGTGAGTAAAGGGTATATTAAAAACTCGGGTGTCCGCCTCCGTTCAGGAGTCCCGTGGTTTTCTCTTGTCAAGAAATAATGATACACTAGCATTCTACTATGCAAGGAAAGAGCCGTGTCTTCATCTTCACAACTACATACATCCCCGCCGGTCATAGGGATTACTCTGGGTGACAGCAATGGTATCGGCCCTGAAATTCTCATCAAAGCCTTGCATGAGAAAGTCCACGAATACCCCTTCTTGCCTGTTGTCTACGGTGATGCGGCTTTGCTCAATAGAGTTGCGGAAAAGTTGGGGGCTGCAGTGAGTTTTGAAGCTGTACCCGACTATCCGGCCACATCTCTTGGAGAAGGTTCTGTTCCTGTTCTGGAGTGCGGTGCAAAGGTTGTTGCCTATCGTCCCGGAACAGAGGATCCTGACGCCGGAGCCAATGCCGCATTGTGGATTGAAGAGGGAAGCCGTGCGGCCCTGACCGGAAAAGTCAATGCTCTGGTCACCTGTCCCGTCAATAAAGACGTGATGATGCAGGGGGGCTGTCCCTATGCCGGTCATACCCCCATGCTCGCAGCTCTGACGAATACGCCTGTATGTTACATGAGCCTTTTTGCGGATCATATGCGCATCGTTCACATTACAGCCCATCTGTCCATGCGCGATGCAGTGGATGCAGTTAAAACGGAGCGCATTCTGGATGCCATTGAAATCAGTCATCTTACTCTGAAACAAATGGGATTTCAGACTCCCCGCATTGCCGTAGCCGGTCTGAACCCCCATGCGGGAGAGATGGGCGCCTTCGGTCATGAAGAAGCCGAAGAAATTGCACCGGCTGTGGCCAGAGCCCGGGCACAGTCCATTTGCTGTGAAGGTCCTTTTTCTCCGGACACGGTATTCGCCAAAATGGCTGAAGGCGAGTTTGATCTGGTAGTCGCCATGTACCATGATCAGGGGCATATCCCTTTCAAACTTGTGGCCATGGATGAAGGCGTTCACGTGACGTTGGGGCTTCCTTTTGTACGCTGTTCTCCTGACCATGGTACGGCTTATGATATTGCGGGAAGGGGAGAGGCGCGACACGACAGCATGTATGCCGCTTTACAGCTGGCCGCCCGGTGGGCGCAATTTTCCACAACAACGCAAGAGGTTGCGAAGTGATATGCCTGTTTCTTTTTTATATAGATTGATCAGTCTGAGCCTCATTATGAGCACCGCCATTGCCGCACAGGGAAGCGCACGCCTTTTCAGTGTTCATCCCCGCAGTTTCCAGGTAGGTTCCCATCCCTGTGCCATTGCACTGGCTGATTTGAACGGCGATGGTATCCCTGATATTGTCACTGCTGACCGTGGAGAACTCCATGATTCACGGGAAGAACGTCCAGCCAATGACGAATTATCCGTCTTGCTCTCCGACACGCCTTTCAATTACATCAGGCGCCACCCTTCTCTGAAGACGGGCTTTGCCCCTTATGCCCTCGCCCTGGCCAATGTGGATTCCCTCAAATGGCCCGACATTATTTCCGTGAATTTTCATACAGGCCGCAATAAAATCGTCTCCGTCTTCCTCAACTTCAAAGATGAAGGCATTTTCAAGCCTGTGGAATTCAAGGCTCCCGACAACATCGCTCCTTATGAGCGTCACCACGACGGGGCTGGCGAGCCTTTGTATACGACTCCAGGCCTCACTTCACTGGTCGTTGCTGATTTCAATCATGATGGACTTCGTGACCTGGCGGCCACAGGCTGGAGCAATGACACCATCATGATCATGACCGGTCATGCCGATGATGTGTTCAATGATCCTGTTTTTTTTCCTTTGGCCGGAGCGCCCCGTGCCATCTGCTGTGCTCACCTGGATGAGGACGATCATTATGATCTGATTGTGGCTCTTTACGCCACCTCTGAAATAGCTTTGTTGCAAGGCAATGGCAAAGGGGACTTTATCGAAAAGAACCGATTCAATTCCCGGGGAAAACTTCCGGTTACCGTGAATTACAAAGATGTGAATGGTGACGGCAAAGGCGATATAATTGTCGGGCATGCGGAAGCGGGGGACAACCTTGTTATCTTCTATGGTGATCGCCCCTACAATTTTTCCGTGGCCCAGGATATTCCCTTGGGAAAAACGAGAGATATTCTGGAATACGGTATTAAGGATGCCGTTGCAGCCGACTTCAACGACAATGGCGCTGTGGATATTGCCGTTGCCTGTCACGCCCTGCCCGGTGTAGTGGTGCTCGTCAACGAATCGGACAGCACTGCAATCCCGCAGAAATTCAGACAGGAAGAGTACAGCTTCAAAGAAGGAATTCCTCTTTCTCTGGCCGCCGCTGATCTGGACGGGAGTGGCTACCCTGATCTGGCCGTTTCCATGGGAACCAGCAATACGGTGGGTTTTCTCAAAAACAACAAACAATAATATTTCTTCATACTGAATAGAATTTAAAAATAAAGTTACCATCTCCATCATGCCCAGACTGACCACAAAACTCTTTTTCGCACTCCTGTATCTGGGGATACTTCTCTTTGTGTCAGGCCGAATCATGCATCAGATGGGCAAGTTCACGGGCTATGTGGTGTTGAAACCCGGCCAGGCGGAAAAATGGGCGCTTCGTGAATCAACAAAAGAAGGGATCATGGCCACGGCCCTGAGAAATATGCCTCTGGATATTGTTGGCCTGAACCATACCTCAACAGCCAGTCAATTCTTTGATCGACAAAAACAATATGATGCTGTGCAGTTGCCTTTTTCCTTGTCTTTGGAGTTTCCTCAAAATCCTGTACAGGTAAAAGAAAAACATCGTCTGCACATCAGTCGGGGCGAGGAAAAAAGTGTCAGAACTGTTCAGCCCGGGCTGCATCTCGAAAGTCTCGGTGCCAGTATCGATGTCCTGACTGTAAACCCTTGGAGCGGTCTTGTGAGAGAAGAGCGGGGGAAACCCGGTCTGGTCATGACTGTTGGAGACAGACAAAATGAATCTTCCCACAAGTTGTTTTTTGAAGAAGGATTTTGTTTGCGCCCCAGGGATGGTTTTTCCATCCAATGGCATTGGGTGGCTGATGAAGAGGAGGCCCGGCTGGCTGTTGAACACTTTGATTCCGGAAAAAAAAGATGGGGGATTCGTGAAGCCGGGCGTATCCACTGGTTCGAAAGCCTCACACCCGGTGACGGGCTTATCGCTTCGGACGGTAAAGAATATACCCTCATTGATCTTCAGGAATCGGATAATTCTGCTGTGATCGGCATAGCCGTGGAGATTAAAGACAAAAACCGCAGCCAAAGATCTGTTATAACCGCTTCAGAGCAGGATTCAGATCAGGAAATATTCTTTGAACCGGGAATGGAGGAGAATCATCTTCTTTGCCTTTCCTGGCGCGAGGGTTCAGCTCTTTGTGCTTTCTTTGACCACGGAAGCCTCATGCGCACTGAGATTCTGGAGGAAGAAAAATCCCTGGAACTTACGCTTTCCGATGAGACGGATATTCTTTGTACCTTGTCACAGGTCATCGAAAAAAGCATTCCAGTGCCCACTGAAGAGTCACCTTTAAAGGAGCTTGTTCTGCAAGTCGACGAAGAAAAAATTGCATTGAGAAGCGGTGAGAGCCGGCCTCTGAAAGATTTGCGGTTGACTTACAGTTATTCAAAAACCATTCCTCCGGCCAGACATCGTTTGCAGGCTGTTTTTCAGGATGAGGAGAAAGCGCGTTCTTTTATTCTTGGTGGTACCAGAAAGGTACGTATAGAATCCTGGAAACTCTCATTGAATTCCGACCCCTCTGACGGAACGCTGCTTCCTGTGGTGATTCGTGTGGAGCGCATGCTGGGCACCCCTTCGCAATTGGCCGGATTGAGCATTTGTTTTCTTGGAATTATCGGACTGACTATTTTCCGATTTGCTGACTGGCGTCAGGACAGAAAAGACGATCATCCCTATACGGAGAATAAACTGGACTAGAATACCCGCATTCATGAAATAATTCCAGTTGCTCCGTTGTTTTTTGTTATGAAGAGTAAGATAAAATATACTTCTGGAGGTTATGATGGCTCTCTTGAAAATTGTCGTATATCCCGACCCTGTATTGACCCGAATAGCTGCCCCGGTCACAGAGTTTACACCGGAGCTGGAAAAACTTGCCGAAGATATGGTTGAAACCATGTTTTATAACGAAGGGGTGGGACTTGCAGCGCCGCAAGTGGGAAAAAGCCTTCAACTGATCACACTGTGTGATTACGAAAGTGACCCAATTTGTCTTGTGAATCCGGAAATTCTTGAGATGGAAGGCCACGAATACGGTGAAGAGGGCTGTCTGAGTTTGCCAGCCCTTTATGCACAGGTGCCTCGGGCCAAATCCATCCGGGTGCAAGCTCAGGATCTGGATGGTGAGCCCGTGGAGTTTGTGGCCACTGACTATATTGCCCGCATTATTCAACATGAATGCGACCATCTTCAGGGAAAAGTCTTTCCGGACAGGCTGGATATCATCTCCAGATCTTCTGTCATGGCCGAGTGGGAGGAGCTGGTGCAATCGGGTAAAGCAGTTCCCAAGACCAGATCAGAATAAGAAGGGGTAGCAGTCATGTTCATGGAATCTGCTCCCGTTGAGCGCCTCTTGGAATCATTGCGTCGTCTTCCCGGTGTAGGTCGAAAAACGGCTGAGCGCTACGCCCTGCAACTGCTGACCCTTCCTCTGGAAATTTCCGATGAGTTCAGTCAGGCCGTTCTTGCCGCTCGAAAAGCCATTGACTGGTGTCCCACCTGCAAAAATCTTACGGATATCATGCCCTGTGCTGTCTGTCGGGACGAAAAACGTGACCGGACCACGATTTGTGTTGTGGAACGGCCTACTGCTGTTCTGGCATTGGAAAAGGGGGGAGGATACAAAGGCTTGTATCATGTGCTCCATGGAGTCCTCAATCCACTCGAAGGCATCGGGCCTGAAGCATTGCAGATTGATGCTCTGGTGGATCGTGTCAGGAACCAGGGCATTAAAGAGATCATTATCGCCACGAATACCACAGCGGAGGGAGAAGTGACAGCCCTTTATCTTGCCCGACGCATGGCCGAGTTTGATATTACCACGACACGCATAGCCCACGGAGTTCCCATGGGTGGTGGTTTGGAATATGCCGATGAAGTCACCCTGGCCCGTGCTCTGGAAGGCCGACTGCCCTTGTAAAGTTCCTGGCACTCATAGTCTTGTTGCGGTGAATCCCATGATGAAAAATATAATTTGGACCTGCATCTCATTATTACTTTCCCTCACTGCTCTGGCACAGGAAGACATTTCCATCTCCCGCAGAAATGCCATTGTCAGGGCCATTGAAAAGGTGGGTGCTTCCGTGGTGACCATCAATGTGGTCGGTTATGAACGCACCCAGGTGGCTGATCCTTTTTTCAATAATTTCATGGGTCTCTTTGATTTTGCACCCGGCATGACCCGTACACGCAAAAAAGCGGTGGAGAGTATCGGTACAGGCTTTGTCTTCGATAATCATGGCCATATTCTGACCAATTATCATATTCTTCAAAATGCCGATCTGATTTCGTCTGTAACCCTGGCCGATGGAAGGCGCCTGGATGTGGAACTGGTGGGAACGGATGAGCGTACTGATATTGCCGTGCTCCGTGCCCGTACTGATACTCCTCTTCCTTATGCCCTCCTGGGGGATTCAGAAGATTTGCATATAGGCGAATGGGTTATTGCCATCGGAAATCCCTTCGGTTCCATGATCACAGATCCTCAACCCAGTGTCAGCGTGGGAGTGGTGTCGGCCAAGCAAAGGCGTGTCAAGCGTGAAGTGGGAGGGGGAGACCGTCTCTATCAGGATATGATTCAGACCGATGCGGCCATCAATCCCGGTAACAGCGGCGGTCCATTGGTCAATGCGGTCGGCGAGGTGATCGGTATCAATACCATGCTTTTTTCACAAAGCGGCGGCTATCAGGGCATCGGTTTTGCCATTCCCGGCAACAGAGCCAAAAAAGTTGCTCGGGAAATCATCGAATTCGGCCGACGTCGTAATCCCTGGTTCGGTTTTCATGGGAAAGCCGTGGAAGAAATGAATCCCTATACCCTTCGCGAACTGAAAATTCAGAGTCAACGGGGAGTAGTTGTCACGGAGATTGTCAAGATCGCTCCGGTCTATATGGCCGGCTTGCAATTGGGCGATGTCATTGAAGAAGTCAATGGCCGTGCCGTGGAATATCCTCAGGATATAGACTTTATCAATTGGGATCTCTTTATCGGAGATCCTGTGCGCCTGACCGTGAATCGTCAGGGTACGCAAAAGGAAATATATTTTTCTGTCACTGAAATTCATACAGAATAAGGGCTGATCGAGACTGATTTGTTTGTATTTCCCGCCCTTTAACTGTTACTATGTCCCCATTCGAACACTTCTGTCTGAAGTGTTTTGTCAAGCATTATTGCCGGGCTGTATACCTGAGGAGATTCTTACATGCGAAAGGCTGTATTTTTTGCAGCATGTCTGCTCTTAGTGACCACACAAGCCGCTTTTGCTCAATGGTCCTGGACGCCGCAGACCGGGCGTTTCATCAATCTTAAACGGATGCCGCGGGAAACGGCTGAACTGCAGATTGAATATGCGCGAAGTCTGATGGTGGCCGGTAATTACCGTAAAGCCCTGCGAGAATGCGACAAATTCGTCGAATATTACGGAAACGATCCTCTGGCTGCAGACAACCTCTTTCTCCGTGGTGAAATTCTCATGGCGCAGCGGCAATGGTGGAATGCGGCCAAAAGCTTCCAGCAACTGCTGGCCAATTATCCCGGCTCAGACAAATACGATGAAGCCATAAAAAAACAGTATGAGCTGGGTGATCGGTTTTATGCCCGGGGTGAGGCGCTTTCCAAGAAAAAATTCCGTTTGTTCAAAAAGAAACCTTATAAGCGGGCCGCCGATATTTATGCCATGGTTGTGGAGAATCAGCCTTTTGCCGCTGAAGCAGCTGAGGCTCAGTACAAAATCGGGTTATGTCATTTTGCAAGAAAACAATATCTCGACGCCGCTTTTGAATATAAGCGTGTTGTAGAAGATTATCCCACTACCGAATGGGTCAATGACGCCTCTTACGGTCTGGCAATGTGTTATTACAAGAACTCATACAGCCCCGCCTATGATCAGACACCCAGTGAATTAACTGTTGAAGCCATTGATGAATTCCACGCGAATTTTCCCGGCGATTCAAAACATGATGAACTGGGAGAGATGCGCCTGGAAATGCGAAACTCCATTGCTCAGCAGTATTTGAATAATGCCCGCTTTTACGAAAAACGCCGTGAATTCCCGGCCGCCAAACTGTATTATGAAAAGATCCGGCTGGACTTTGCTGATACAGATGCCCTGGAGCCCGCTAATGAATGGCTTGAGAAAAACGCCGGTATCAACCATGTGGGCGATAAATACTCTGAGGGCATACGATCCTCCCTATGAGTCTCTTCACACCCAGGAAGATTGAATTGAGTGCAGTGCTGACTTTTCTGGCACTGACGGCTTTTCTCGTGTCTACTGGCTGTGGCTATACGACTCAGAGTTCTCTTGACCCTGTCTATCAGTCCATCAGCGTATCGCCTTTTTACGATAAAACCCCTGAATATGGATTGCAGGCGCCTCTGACCAATGCCGTCATCCGCAAATTCGTCGCTGATTCAAGATTGCGCGTGAAAAAGCCCGATGAAGCTGATTTGCTGCTGGAGGGAGTGATTGTCGATTTTCAACGGAAAGGCCTGATCTACGACAGAAAAGATGAATCCACTCAGGCCTTGCTCGTGGTCATTGCCTCAATCAGACTCACCGACCGGAAATCCGGAGAAGTGCTCTGGCAGGAACCCGTTGTTTCCGGAGAAACCACCTTTTATACCCGGGCCGCCGGATTGACATCGGGACGGCTCCGGGGCAATGCGGAAAGTTTCATGGATCCAGTGCGTTCTTTTGCCTCAGAAGAGGAAAACAGGGCCGCTGCTGAGGCATTGGAGCAACTGGCTTCTGAAATCGTTTACAGGGTACTGGAGCCCTGGTAAATGCTTATTCACGTCAGTGCCTTATTCAAAACCCTCGATAAAAAGAAGCCGCCACAGCTGATTCTCTTTATTCCGGGCTCGGCTCCCTACGGAAAAGCCGCCTATGAACCCTGGCTCGCTGAAGAGGCTGTGAAGAAACTGCTGCAGCTTTATGTGCCTGAAGAATCCCGGGATCTGACGCTCACTTCCTTTTATGCCGGTGAAGCCTCTCCGGGAGAAGTGGCGGCCGAAGTTCAAACCCTGCCTTTTCTCGTGGATAGAAAAGTAGTGCTGGTCCGTCAGGCCGAAAACTTTTTTGCCATGTCAAGCGACAAAAAGAGCCCTCTAATTCCACTCTTGAACTGTCTTGAAGACCTTCCTGACACGACCCTGCTCATTCTTGTTTCTTCGGATGGAAACAAGACGAAGCGTTTGCGTAAACTCTGTGAGGCCCACGGGATTGCCGTTGAGTGTCCGCAAATGGACGACCGGCAATACAGCAGCTGGATCCGGGATCAGTTGAAGCAAAAAGGGTATTCCATCACACCGGGCGCATTGTCGCTCATGATGGAACGGGTAGGCGATACCATGAGTGATATGGTCAATGCCATCAACCTCACCTGTTCTTTTGCTCAGGACACGAAACAACTCACCGAAGAACATGTCAATGCAGCCTGTGCCGACGTGGCTGAAACAAGTATCTGGGCACTTACAGACGCCATAGCCGCATCAGATACAGCCGCCGCTCTGGAAGCTTTTCATGATTTACTGTCCTTCAACAAATCTCATGAGGAGATTCTGGGTACCATCAATTGGCTCCTGGAATGCGCATACAGAGCCCATCCAGAAACCAAAGCATCACCCAACAAGCCTTTCGTTGAGAAGAAAGTACGTCCTCTGGCCGGTAAGTGGGATCTCATGAAAATGCAGGATGCCTTGCGTCTTTGTACCAAAACCAATTTTTACTTCCGGGATTCAGGGACGGACAAGACGCTCCTGCTGGAAACCATGATTATCAAACTGGCGGCATCCAGACCGCGCCAGGTCCGTCCGAAAAGAAACTGATTCCTTTTTCTTTTCTTGCGTGTACTTGCAGCTCTCCGTACTTCCTTTTCTTTTCATTCTTGCATCCAGCCACCTCTGTTGAATTTGATTGAATGGGCTGATTCGGGTAAAATTCATTTCACCTGCAGAGTTTTCCATTGATAAAATACAGCACGGTAATTCAGGCTATCAGTTGTCCCGGTTCCTGATTTCCGGGATCTTATGCTATTCAGGAAGTATTGATATTTATGAAATGTCCTCCCTTGCGTTTCTTCGGTATTGTGACAATCTGTCTGCATCTTTGCAGTTTCGCCGTCGCAGATACCGTGGTGATCACAGCTGAAGTCAATGATGACATTAAAGCGCTTTCCTTTCCGGTTTTCTACAGTGAAAATAACACGGCTTATATCAATCTGGAACAGTGCTTTCAGCAGCTGGATGGCATCATCATCGCCATGACAGATCAGATTGAAACCACTTTGGACGGATATACGGCCACGCTCATTGCCAATCATCCGGAAGTGGCTCTTCAGGATAAAAGTTTTTCTCTGTCACATCCCTGCCTTCTTCTCAATAACGCTGTGTCCATAGCCGTACAGGATCTTGAAATGTTTTTTCAGCAGGGCTATGGAATGAGCGTTAAGGCCGAGTATGAGAGCTCCAGAGAGGAGCATGATTATCTTGATCTGGAAGGGGATGAAACTCTTCTTTTGGAAACAGTCGATGATATCTCTCTTCCTGAAGATCCGGCCATTTCTGAAGAAGAAGCACAGGACAGTGAGGAAGCCAACGAAAGGGAGCGCGGTGAAGAGGAAGTTCCTGAACAAGTTGAAGAGAGCAAAGCCTTTGATTTTACTCATTTGAAGGACAGATCAGGCTCTATTGTTCTCGATCCGGCCCATGGAGGGAACCAGGGCGGCATCAGTCTTCAAGATTCTATTCTGGAAAAAGAGTTGCTCCTTCAATTGGCTCTCCATATTCAAGCTGTCTTGGAAGAAAACACGCAAATCAAAGTAATTCTTACCCGATCGGAAGATATTGCAATGTCTCTGAGTAAAAGGAAATCCACTGCAGAAAAAACGGATGCCTCTCTTTTCATTTCTCTGGAAAGTGGCTTTTCCTATTCTCCCCATAAATCAGGCATGACCCTGTGGAGCGATTTGGCTCCTCCGGGCAGTGCTGATAAAAGTGCCACGGAGAATGACCAGAGCCGTGAAACACAAAGAAATGCTCAGGCTGACAGGGCCTGGCAATATGCCCGGAATATTCAACAGAGCCTGAGTCTGGAATCGCGTTTCGGACAGATTGTCCTGCGTCAGGCCCCGTTGATCCTGCAGCGTGAAATCAATCAGCCTGTTCTGCTCATTGAAACGGGCTATTTAAGCAATCCGGCAACGATCCAAATGATGGAGAATGAAAATGAAGTTGAGAGACTGGCTTTTTCACTCGCCTGGGCCATTGCTGAAAGCCTTCAGTAAGAGATTCCCCGGCTGAAGCTTCGTACTCAGAACAAAGAGACTGGAAAACATAAGATGCATTCTGAACGAAAAAATATTTTCAAACAACTCGGATTGATTCTGTGGGCCTTTGCCACATTGGTCCTTTGTTTTCTCGTCTTTTTCCTTGCAAGGCATATGCTTTCTCAAGGGCAGAACCCCATGAATCTCCTCAATGAGGAGCAAGAAGAATTCCAACAACAGGAATTCAGTGATGAAGGGATTGCCACGGAAGGCCCTCGGGATATTGTCCTGTACTTTGCTCCAGAGGCCGGGTTGGTTCTACAGGAGGAAGGTGTGGAAATTGACACGGCCATGACAACTGCGGAAAACTGCAAGATTGCCCTCCACAGATTGATTGCCGGTCCACAGACTCCTTCTCTCATTCCCATCATGCCTCCCGATACGCGCATCAGAGCCGTATATCTGCGCGATGATGAAGAACTGATTATCGATATTTCTTCTGAAATTCTCTTCTCTGAAAAGGTACCCCGGAGTCTGGAGATGGAAAGTCTCATGTTCTACGGGATTACCAACAGTATGTCCTTACCGCAACTTCAGGGACAGGATGGGAAAAGGGTTTCCCGTGTGCGCTTTCTATTTGATGGTCTCGCCCCTCAGGAAAACTTTCCTTTGAACTTTGATTTGACTGCTCCCCTATACCCCGATCCCAGGTGGATCGCTGAACAAAGCTGATGACCCATTCTCCAGTAAATAATCATGATGCTCCTATCGGTATTTTTGATTCCGGCGTGGGAGGACTCACTGTCTGTCGCCAGATTGCCCGACAACTGCCTCGGGAACATTTTGTTTATCTGGGAGATACGGCCCGGGTACCCTATGGTTCCAAATCTCAGTCCACCATTCTGTGTTATGCCCGGGCCTGTGCGCGATTGCTTCTTGAACATGATATCAAAGCGCTGGTCATTGCCTGCAATACAGCCACGGCCTATGCCCTGGAGGCTCTGCAGGAAGAACTGTCCATACCCGTCATCGGCGTCGTTGAGCCCGGCGCTCTGGCGGCTGTGAAACATACACAGCGTGGTAAAGTCGGAGTCATAGGGACACGAGCTCTCATCACCAGCCGGGCCTATGAACAGATTCTTGCCAGCCTCGCCCCGGATCTGTCAGTATTCACGCAGGCTTGCCCCCTTTTCGTGCCTTTTGCTGAAGAAGGCTGGACAGAAGGGAAGGCCATTCACGCTGTGGCGCATCAGTATCTGGAAGGCCTGACGAAAAAGAATATTGATACCCTCGTTCTGGGCTGTACCCATTACCCGCTCTTGCGCCAGGTGATTCAGGAAGTAATGGGCCCCGAGGTAGTGCTGGTTGACAGTGCAGAGGAAACAGCTAAAGCCGTTGCGGCTGTTTTGGAGGTAAAGCAGATCCAGAATTCTTCTTCTGCAGAGGGAAAAACTCTTTTTCTGGTAACGGACTCTCCCGAGACTTTTGCTTACACCGGGGAAAAGTTTTGGGGTGCAGCCTTGAAATCGATACAATGGACTGATATCTGTCTCTGAGTTTAAACAGTGAAACAAGGATTCTAATTTATGAAGAAAGGGTTGAGCTTCGGAGTGATTCGGCAATTGCCGCCTCTTTATCGCGCCTTCCTTTCTTCTTTTTTATCGGCTGTTTTACTTTCACTGTGTACCATAGTGGTCTTTGCCGCTTTTTCGGTGGTGACCCCTTTTAATGTTAAAGCAAATGATGAAGAGGACCTCAGCCTTTTTACGGAAAATCTTGTCTCAGAACTTGTCTCTGAAAATGTGGAAAAGGCCGATTTAAAGGAAAAAGCAAGCGACCCTGAGCAGCCTGAAGCTCTTATATCTTTTTCTGATCTTGAAGGGGAGAGTTTTATTGCCAGTTATGAACTTTCCCTGCCTGAAAGAGAGCTGCTCGTTGCCACGCTCGATACCCTTCTCGAAGAAGAAGACTGCATGAAAGTCAATTCTCTGATCAGGAGTCTACTGGCCGGCCGGGAAGAGAATAAGAGTACCTCCTCCGTCGAATCTGTTCATCGTGGTCAGAATTCTTCTTTCCCGGTGACACGTCATTCCGTTTTTCTCAACAGTCCTCAGTCACTTCCCGCTTTGCGGAAAACCCTGGAGAGCCATCTGGGAAGTTCATGTGTCATAGAAGAAAGCCGCTTGTCCAAAACAAGACAACTCATCCAGATTTATCAATATGATGTGCTCTGCGCTGAAGTGCTCTGCATAGAAAATTACGATCCTATTCCGGAGAAGGAAGGGGAAGAGCCTGTTGAGGATATTGCTCCGGAGCCCGAGGCGATTGAGGAAGAAACTGTCTCGCCCGAACCGGTGGAAGTCGACATCCTCCCGAAAGATCCGGAACTGACAGAAGTACAGCAAGTGCCTGAAGAGGAAAGCATCGAACTGGAAGATCCTGAAGAGTCTGCGGAAGATCTCATAATCACGATGCCGGATCCGGAAGAGAAAATGATTGAGGGTGAAGGCGAAGCAGTGGGAGAGCAGATCGAAGAAGCAGCGGTATCGTTGCCGGAAGAAAGCGCTGTCATCCCTGTGTCAGAAGAAACAGAAGTACCCCGGCCGGAGCCAAGCTTTCCCGAAACTGATGGACCCGAAGCGAAACTGGCCATTATTATTGATGATGGCGGTTATTTTAAAGAAGAGACGGATCGTATTCTCGCATTGCATTTCCCTCTTACTCTGGCTATTCTTCCCGATACGCCCATAGGTGATTATGTCGCTTCAGAAGGGCTTGCCCGTGGCTTTGAAACTATTTTGCATATGCCCATGCAAAGCAGTAATGGCCGGAAGAATCATTTTCCAGGGGAATTGAATGTTTCCATGACCAGAGAAGAGATTCAGGATCGAACACGGGAATGCCTGGCTCTTTATCCCGGAATTGTGGGCGTAAATAATCACACAGGCGGCCTTTTCACAAGTTGTTGCGAGCCCATGAGGCATTTTATGGACGTTGTCCGTGAAGAAGGCATATATTTTGTGGACAGCGTTACAATAGCGAAAAGCTGTGCCTTTACCGTTGCCATCGAAATGCATGTTCCCTGTGCCAAAAGGGACATTTTTTTAGACCATGACAATCAACTCTCTGAGGTGCGCCGTCATTTTCATCTGGCTGTGGACCATGCAAAACAGCACGGAAGTTGTATTGCCATTGGTCATTTCCGGAAAAACACTGTGGCCGTTCTTGAACAGGAATTGCCTTTATTGAAAAACAAAGGGGTACGCATCGTACCTGTATCGGAGTTGATCTGGTGAGCCTGATTCTGGGGATTGAAAGTTCATGTGATGAAACGGCCACGGCTGTGGTGCGCGACGGTACCGAGGTGTTGTCCAATGTTGTGGTTTCGCAAATTGATGTCCATCGCAGCTTCGGGGGCGTGGTCCCCGAAATAGCTTCGCGGATGCATACGGAAGTCATTTATCAACTGGCTGAAAAGGCATTGACAGATGCGGGACTCAGTTTGAAAAGCGATCAGGCGCCTGTCACAGCCGTAGCAGCCACCTTTGGTCCCGGTCTCATGGGATCTCTGCTCGTGGGTCTGGGTTTCGGGCGGGCTCTGGCTGCGGCCTGGAAAATCCCCTTTGTCCCTGTACATCATATTGAAGGGCATTTATTCAGCTCCTTTCTCAGTGAGAAAAAACCCGAATTCCCTTTTCTGGCCCTGATAGTCAGTGGCGGCCATACGCAGATTGTCCAATGCCATGCGCCCCATGAATACACCATTCTCGCCACGACCCGGGATGATGCCGTAGGTGAATGCTTCGATAAAGTGGCGCGCCTCCTCGGGCTGCCTTATCCCGGTGGACCGTCAATTCAAAAGAAAGCCAAAGATGGGGATCCAACGGCCTATCAATTTCCCCGAGGTCTCGCTACCAAAGACACCTTGGACTTCAGTTTCAGCGGTTTGAAGACAGCTGTGCTCTATAAGCTCCGTAAAGAACCTGAGGCTTCCATAGCCGATGTGGCGGCCTCTTTTCAGTACACAGCCATAGACAGTCTGATCCTTAAATTGCATCAGGCCATTGAACAGACAGGCTTGCAGCGTCTGGTTATTGCCGGCGGTGTGGCGGCCAATGAACTTCTCAGGGAAAGAGCCGCTTCGCTGGATGTGGATTTGTATCTCCCGCCCTTTGCCTATTGTCTCGATAATGCAGCCATGATCGCCGCTGCAGCCCATTCACGTCTCCGGCTGGGCAAGAACCAGCCTCAGGACACAGCCGCCGTCTCCACCCTGAGCCTGCAGGAATTGTCAGCCTGAGACAGATCAACGGCTCAGAAGTCTGTTGTATGCCTCCAGGATAGCGGTACCATAAGTCTGGAGTGAGAAGTGTTTGCGCCCATGCTTTTCCGCTTCCTCACTGTAACGCTTTCGGCGACTTTCGTCCCGGATCATCAGCTCCAGCGCTTCATACAAGGCCTGGGGAGTGCCATCTGTAACAAGCCCGCGCTGATCATGGCCCACCAGTTCAGGAAGCATGCCCCGGTCTGAAGATACGAGGGGAACAGCCATGGCCATAAGTTCCCGCACAGCCCTGCAGGTGCCATCGCTGCCCGGTGTCAGATAAATGCCCGCATCCATGGCCGCAAGTGCGCCTGTGTAGTTCTCTTCTTCCAGATAACCGGTGAAGATGACCTCTTTCTCAATCTGGAGACGACGGACAGGCTCAAAAGCCACACGTTCCTGGTGGGTTCCCCGACCGACAATCACGAGACGGGCCTGAGGATATTCTTGCAGCAGTTTATGAAAAGCCTGGAAAAGATCTTCATAGTGGCGATGAGTCTGCATGCGCGCCACGATACCGAAGATGAAATGCTCAGTGCCCAGGCCCCATTGGAGGCGCATATCCGGGAGGGAGGGATCATGTTTGAAGCGGGCCGTGTCCACTACGCCGGGAATCACCACAGCCTTTTGAGAAGGGAATCCGAAATTCTGTTCATCAGCCTCTCTGGCCATATGAGATGGGGAAAGGAGCAGATCAGTTTTCTGGAGCAGGCGTTTATAACGTCTTTTTTTTGGAAAGCCCACCCCCTCATAACTGCTGCGCACAAGAGGCAATCCTTTTTTCCGGGCAACCCTGGATGCAATAAGATGGTCGTTATCAAGATGACAATGAATCAGATCATAGGAAGTGGAGGAGAGGTGCCGTGCGAGCGTCCATTTGTCCCGGGTGTTTTTCCAGGGATGCCTGTGTTTGGACAGATACATGAAATCCAGACAGGAAATTTCGTAGCTGTCGGCCATGAATCTGACCTTGTTGAATCCTGATCCTGCTTTGGGCGAACAGGCGAAGGTGATATCAACCCCCAGTTCTTTTAAAGTGCGACAGGCGTTGACCACCGGTTCAGCTGGGCCTGTCCATTTGCTGTTGCTGAATAAATGAAGCACTTTAAGAGGGGGGAGAGGCAAGGTCAGGCGCCTCCCACGACTTGTTCAGCCTCTTCCAGATGAACACTCACCAGCTGAGAAACACCCGCCTCCTGTTGGGTCACGCCGAAGAGAGCGTCTGCATGGGCCATGGTCTGCTTGTTATGAGTGATCATGATGAACTGACTCTCTTCACTGAATTCGTCCACCATATTCAGGAAGCGGAGTACATTCACATCGTCCAGAGGCGCGTCCACTTCGTCCAGAACACAAAAGGGACTGGGCTTGGCTGCAAAGATACTGAAAAGCAGGGCAATGGCTGTGAGAGCCTGTTCACCGCCCGACAGGAGGGAGATGGTTTGCGGCTTTTTGCCGGGAGGGCGCGCTTCGATTTCCACGCCGCATTCCAGAGGCTGACTGTCATCCAGAAGGAAGAGTCTCGCCTGACCTCCATTGAAAAGCCGCCGGAAATAATGCTGGAAATTGTCGGAAACATGTTTGAAGGTTTCCAGAAACATGGATTCCGTAGTGCTGTCAATGCGCCTGACGACACTTAAAAGAGCCTCCCGGGCCCGTGTCAGGTCTTCATTCTGAGCTTTGAGAAAAGCCTCTCTTTTCTCCAGAACTTCATACTCTTCAATAGCCGCCAGATTCACATTGCCGAGACGTTGTAAAGTGCTGCGGTATTCCTGAATACGTGATTCCCGTTCAGCTTCATCCAGCTCATCAGCGCCCACATCCTCTTCCGTCAGGGAAGAGAGGACGAGATTGTATTCTGTGGCGATACGTTCTGTAAAGGATCTGATCCGTTCTTCTTTTTGAGAACATTCCAGTTCAAATCGATGGACTTTCTTCTGCTGGCTGTTTTCCTTTTCCCGATTTTCCTTCAACTGATGGGTCAGTTTGTCCACCGATTGCTGCAGATACTGAAGTTCCCGTTGTTGCTGCAACACCACCTCATGAGCATCGTCCTTATTTTCTGACAGGACTTTGGACTGAGTGACAGTTTCCTGGATTTTCTTTTCAAAGGCAACAACACGCTTGTTCTGTTCTTCAATTTGCAGTTGTTGGTTCCGGGCTCTTTCAAGCATTTCAGCTCCGCCGCGGCTGGCCCTGTCATAATCGCGCTGCAATTCTTCGTAAGACTTGACGGCTTCAGCCAGACCCACACGGAGATCGGAAATGGCCGCGTTCAGGGAAGCGACCTGTTCTTTCTGTTCCAGTACGGTATGCTGGGATTGCTCAAAAGTTCCGCGAAGAGCCTCGTCATCGCCCGTCATGCTTTCAATGCGTTTCCGGGCCGATTCCAGACGCTGCTTCAATGCGTCTTCCTGGCCGGTGAGTGTGTTTTTCTGTTGCTGAAGTGAATCAAGCATGGCTTTCAGATTGGCTTCTTCAGTGGCATGCCGGGCCAGGGCAACCTCATGGTCACTGGCCGCTTTTCGGGCGTTGCTCTCTTCTTCTTCCAGCACTTTGATGGTGGCCTGCGTATCAGCCATGGTCTTGCCCAGCGCCTGACCCCGGTCTTCCAGTTTTTTAACCTCTTTCCGGGCTTGCGCTGTCGATTTCTCCAGATCTTCAATCTCAGCACTTCGGCCCAGAAGACCGTGACTGTCATGTTTTGTACGACCCCCGGTCACGGCACCGGCTGGAGTGACCACCTCACCTTCCAGGGTTACCAGACGGGGATGATGCTTTTCTCTTCTGGAAATGGCGATGGCGTCATCAATGCTTTCTACCATCAAGGTGTTGTAAAGCAGATATTGGATGGCCGGAAGAATTTCGGCATCACATTCCACGAAATTGATGAGTGTTCCGACAACGCCTGGTGTATTCAACAGGGGCATATTGTCATCAGTACGGCTCGGGCGGATCGTGTCCAGAGGCAGGAAGGTAACGCGACCGGCCCGATGCTCTTTCAGAAAGTTGATGGCCGACTTGGCATCTTCCGCCAGCCGGACGATGACGTTGTTGATATTCCCGCCCAGAGCGGCTTCCAGAGCGAATCTGTATTGTTTATCTGTAGAGACCAGATCGCCCACAGGGCCGATGATCCCGCCCATGCCCGCAAAGTCTTTTTGTTTGGCCATCATCACGGCCCGGACTCCCACGGCGAAGCCTTCATAACTGTCACGCAGTTCCACGAGCGACTTCAAGCGGCCTTCTTCGCTGCTGATTTTTTCGCGAAGGCTCTGCCATTCCGTATTGAGCCGGGCTGTTTCCTGACTGAGTTCACGATAGCGCTTCTGGCTCTCCTGTCTTTTTGATACTACAGCGCTGAGCGCTTCCTGCAGTTCTTTGGCCTTGGCTGTAAAAGTGTTCAAAGTTGCCAGAGAATGCTCATGCCGTGATTTCTGTTCGCTGAGAGAGGAAAGGATCCCGCTCCGTTGTGTATTGATATTGTCCAGACTCGTCCCGACAGTTTCGATCTCTGTCTGTGTACGGTTGCGGGTATTGATGGCTTCCAGGCGGCGCTCCCGAAGGGCCTCAATCATGGATTCTGTTTCATTGAGGGCTGCGGAGGCGTCTTCCAGATCTTTTTCACGGAGAGAGAGCCTTTGCTGCAGCTCTTCAATTCCTTTTTTACCCTGCTGCAATTCTTCAGAAACGGAGCCCGAACGACTCTTCAGATCGGTGGATTCGCGGGTGAGTCTCTCAGCTTCTTCCCGGGCTTCTGTGGCACGGAGGCTGGCAAATTCTATTTCTTTTTTATAGAGAGCGATCTGGTTTTCAAGACGCTCCATCTCCGTATCCAGAGCATGTTCTTTTTCACGGCTTTCACTGAGGGAACGACCCACTTCAATATGTTTCAGATTGACTGTTTCCAGTTCAGCTTCCTGCCTGCTGGTCTTTGTTGCCAATTCCTGATAAAGATCAACCGCTTCCCGCAACTGCTCCTGGAGATCGGCAACCTGCCCGCTCAGTTCATTATATTGCAGCCAGGAATTTCTGATTTCAAGAAGCCGCAGCGCTTCGGTCAGTTCTCTGTGGCGGATGGCCGCATTCACCTGACGTTTGAGCGAACGCATCTGCCGTTCCACTTCACCGATGATATCAGCCAGGCGCAACATGTTCTGCTCCGCTGAATCCAACTTGCGCATGGCAACGCGTTTTCTGGTCTTATACTTGATAATACCGGCCGCTTCTTCCAGAAGATAGCGCCTGTCTTCAGGTTTGGAACTCAAGACCAGATCAATTTTTCCCTGGCCGATGAGAGAATAGGCATTGGTACCTATACCCGTATCCATGAACAGTTCCTGGATATCCCGGAGCCTGCAGGGAGCTTTGTTCAGCAGATATTCACTGTCGCCATTTCTGTAAACACGCCGTGTGACCTCCACCTCAGAAAATTCGATGGGCAGGCGACCCTGAGCGTTATCAAAGATCAGGGACACCTCGGCCATCCCTGTGGCGGGACGTCCCACGGATCCATTGAAAATCACATCCTGCATGTGGGAACCCCGAAGGGTCTTGGCACTTTGTTCACCCAACCCCCAACGCAAGGCATCAAGAATATTGCTTTTGCCGCAGCCATTGGGGCCCACTATGGCCGTCGTTCCCAGATCCAGAGCCACAGTGGTGGGGTCGGCAAAAGATTTAAAACCATGCATGAAAATTTGTTTGAAATACATGATGACCAGCCAGTCTTTTATGATTTCCGATGAATGATGCGTCTCCACCCATCAGAGTGAATAATCAAGTCAGTGTCAGAGCGTTTCGATTCGGCGTATTCTTTCAATGGACTTTGCGAGCCCTGTTTTATCGTCCACCTGCACCACAACAGCATTGAACTGTACAGGGCCGTCGGCAACATCCCATTTGGCTGGAATGCCTGTAACCGTCTTCTGCAGGACCAGTTCTGTTTTCACGCCCAGAATGCTGTCATGGGGGCCGCACATACCCACATCCGAAATGAAAGCGGTGCCTTTGGGCAAGAGCCGTTCATCGGAAGTCTGCACATGGGTATGGGTGCCCAGCACAGCCGAACAACGCCCATCGAGATACCAGGCCAGCGCGGCCTTTTCTGAGGTGGCTTCCGCATGAATATCAACAACAATGGCCCCCGGAAAATCATTCAGCTTTTCAAGTTCACGATCTGCAGCCGCAAAAGGACAGTCCGCCGGCTCCATGAAAACACGGCCGATGAGATTGATAAGAGCGCAGGAACGACCGTCAGGAAAGCTATAAACAACAGTGCCTTTACCGGGTGAGTTGGGAGGAAAATTAGCGGGACGGGCTACTGTATCCAGTTTGTCTATATCTTTCACCATCTCCGGTTTGCGCCAGGCATGATTGCCCAGTGCAAAAAGATGAACGCCAAAGGCTTCCAGCTTGCCAATCAATCCCGGAGTGGCTCCTATACCATGGGCAATATTTTCCCCATTGGCCATAACCACATCAATCCCGTAAGCCTCCACAAGCTCGGGAACCAGGCGCCCGACGATTTCACGACCGGGCCGTCCCACAATATCACCGATGTATAAACACTTCATGCTTTCAAGCTTTCCGGGCTTCTTTGGATTACAAAATAAATACAGCCCCCAGAAGAAGTAACTTCAGTCCTTTTTACGACAAGAAAGGTACCGGCGAATCTCCGATACCGGGATCACAGTATCCCACCGAATCTGCTTCGAAAAAGGGCAATCCGGCCTGACCCGTACAGGCCGGCAACTGACATTCTTCAAGAGCGATCAGTGGAAGGAAGATTCAATGGTCTCCGCTGATTTCATACGCCGTTGACGTTCTTCCTCAGGCATTCCACTGCACAGACCCACTTCGCTTTCCCGCAGAAGAGCCTTCTTTTCAGAGACGGACAGAGGAATAGCGGCTTCCTGTTTGATTTCCATAATGAGTGCGGAAAACTCCGTGAAAAGAGCACCTGTATCCCATCGGGCTTTATCAAGCGTTGCGATGGCTTCCAGATAGCGGCCTTCCTCACGCAGTTCCAGCGCATCCATCATCAGCTTTCGGCCTTCGCCGTAAGGATCGTCCAGAGCGTTCCAGGTATCTCGCGCTTTTTCCCAGAGAGCGGCCGCCTGACTGCGCATCTGCTCCGCTTCTCCCGGGTTGGCTGTGCTTTTGGCATTCTTCAGCAGGAGCCGCGCTTCCGTTTCAAAAAGAAGCCCTTCATTGCGCATGATAAAGCGAGGAGCCACTTCCACAGCGGTCATACTGCCCGGATAGCGGTCCACATAGTCTTTCCAGCCCTCCAGAGCGTCGCCATACTGTCCGTTCAGCTCCTGGCATATGAAGAGCTGTCTGGGTACCCAGCGATCGTGGGGGAGCCTTATGGCTTCCGCGAGATATTTGACCGCATTGGGATAGTCTTCAAGTTTTTGCTTGTAAATCCCGAAGCCGAGATCAAAATACAGTTTGTAATTTCGGGGATTGCGGCGGATCCCTTCACGGAGAAAATCTATTCCGTGGTAATAGAAACGCTCTTTTTCGCCCAGACACTGTTCATGGCGGGCATTCCATTCCCGCTGCGGCCAGGGAGTATCGGGCAGCTGTGCCGTGGCATTGTATGAGAGATGCCAGGCTCCGACAAGGTAGGCTTCAATAAACTGCGGGTCCAGAGCGACGCAGGTGCGCATGAGCGTCTGCATGCGGTAGACATTTCCCTGATGCCAGTATCGGTCCACTTCGAGCCATACGAGGTTGGCGGCGACTTTTCTGAATCCGAAGAAAAGGTTGAAGACATTGACTCCACCGGCCTGTGCTTCGGCATATTCAATGTCCGTGGCGAACTGCAGCTTCTGCCCCTTGGCCAGGGTGAGGAAAGCGATGCGCTCTTCCTTTGCCAGAGAGGATTCCGCAAAAGACCAGATGCGCTTATCATCTTCGTAGTTCTGGGCGATACTGCCGAGGAGGCTCAATCCGGCCTCACGGGGGGAATTGTCAAAGGGTGCATAATTTTCCGCCAGAGCGGTACAGCGTTCAAAAAGCAGAGCATCTTCAGACTGGTCATCATCGTCCTGGAATAGGCGTTCATTGACGGCTGCAGCCAGGATCCAGCGATAGAAAGCCTCAGATTCCCGAAGATGACGTATTTTATGATTCAGCACTGTTCCTGCTGTCAGAGAGAGGATGAGCACCAGAATCATCAAAGCCGTTTGATTTTTTTTGATGAAGTCCAGCATCACACCTCCTTGCGCCGGAAAACAAGATAGGCACAAGCAAAGCCGGCCACAGCATAAACAAGGCTGTAGAGAACCAGCCAGGGAATCATCACATCTGTCGGCGGGTCATTGGGCTGGCCGTTGACAATCTGCATTTTGATACTGAAATTCTGAAGATTGGGAAGAATGGAATAGAGTGCCGTGGCGATTTTACCTATGGCTTCATCGAGAAACTGACCGGTCTGACCGGCCCGGTGTTCCACGTCTTTCAGATATTCAGTCAGGTTTGCCGTAATGTAAATAAACAGTCCCTGCAGCGTGGGCACGAGAGGGGAGGTGGCCGCACAGGAAACGGCAAAGGTGAATGCGGAGATGATCAGAAACTCAAAATAGGTGAGGAAAATACTCCAGAGAAGAAGGGTGGGCATGATCCCCTGGCGTATGTAAAGAGCCATGAAAAAGAGTCCGCCCATCAACAGGAGATTGACAATAATAATCAGCTGAATCCCCAGAAACTTCCCCAGCAGATACTGGACACGGCTCACAGGCTTGGACAAGACCGTATAAATCACCTTGGTCTCCACTTCCGCCGGGATGACGGATGCGGAAATATAGACCGTGATGAGGGCGCCGAAAATAGCAATGGCCGTCACACAGATATCTTTGATCAGTTTCAGATCAATATCCGTTTCAGCCGTGGGATCAACGAAAGAAGTGATGAAGCTGGATCCGAAAATGACCAGCAGACTCAGGATAAGAAAGCCGATGAGCAGTTTTCTCCGGATGCCTTCTCTGTAGGTATATACGGCGACGCACCAGGGGCCGCCAAAAGCAGAAGATAAATAATTCATTGCGCCACCTCCCGGGATTCTGAGGCCGATCCCACAATTCGAACAAACAACTCTTCCAAGGTCTCACGCCGGGGTGAAATGCTCAGCAAATTCAGTTTACGGGCCTGGCATAATTCAATGGCGTCATAGGTGGACAACTTTTGAGGCAACCGCAGGAGAGCACGGATGCCTGTACGATCTTCCACAACAATTCCTTTCTCTTCCAGAGAAGCGGCAATCTCATCGGTCATGTGTTCCACAGTCATGGAAAGTTCACGTTGTGTCAGCAATTCATCCATGGTACCCAGTGTTTGCATGACCCCTTCGAAAAGAATGGCCACACGGTCACTGATCAGTTCCACTTCGAGCAGTTCATGACTGGAGATCAGAAGCGTGATTCCCCGTTTGCGCAATTCCACAAGAAGATCACGGATATCTTTGCGGGCAATGGGGTCCAGGCCTGTGGTCGGCTCGTCAAGAATGAGAATTTTGGGATCGCTGATGAGAGCCTGGGCAAGACCGATACGTTGACGCATCCCTTTGGAATAGCCCCGCAAAAAACGTTTCCGGGCATGCTGCATCCCTACCAGTTCAAGCGTCTCGTCAACTCTTTTGTTGAGTTCAGCACCCCGGAGCCCGTAGAGGCGGCCATAATAGGACAGAATTTCTTCGCCACGAAGGAAATCCGGGTAATAGGCTCCTTCGGGAAGATAGCCTATGTTTCTTTTGATCTTCGCCGACTCAATGGCCTCACTGCCCAGGATTTCAATTTTTCCGGAGGTGGGAAACAACAAGCCCAGAAGCATTTTGATGGTTGTTGTTTTTCCCGAACCATTGGGGCCGAGATATCCGAAGATTTCGCCCTCCCGGATTTCCAGATTAAGATCTTTGAGAGCGTGAACATCCTGACTGCGCAGTGAGCCCTCATAGATCTTGTTTAATGCTGTGGTACGAATGACAGTTGTCACTTGATTTCAGCCTTTCCTTGTAGGTATTTACTCGAAATCATTTGTCAGGGCCTCTTGCCCTTTGTCAGCCTGTGGGAACAGGGATCTTTCTGATATGAAAACATGACCATGTTAACAAAAAAGAGGGATTGTATCCAAGCCAAGGCGCAATAAGAGCCTCAAAAAGGCTTTATGAAATTTGGCTGAGAATTTCCTCCAGTTCTTCCAGATCAGGCACTTCACCGTCCCAGGACCGGTATTCATGCCCTTCATGAACAATGACAAATTTAAAAGGTTCATTGTCTATGAGCGTGAAATAGAGCAGGGCCCTGTCGCCCAGAGAGTACGTGGGGAAAAGAGGGCCTGTCATGGCGATGAAATTCTCGAGATCGCCCGGTACATCTTCATAGCACAATGCGATCATGGACGGCAGATTGCTGAGCTCCCAAAGCACATTCAATTCCGGAACCTTGGAAATACATTCAGGGCAGGAAGTGCTCATGACGGGAACAAGCCAGGTGCCTTCGCCCAGATCATAAAAACCCGTGTCTGCAAAGATCTCAAATTGGGCATAGATCCCCACTGTAGATTCAGAGGAAGAAGAGAGCAGGGAAAAATCCGCTTTGCGCCAGGAGACACCCATGAAGACCAGACCCACCACAACACAGCTCATAGCTTTGAGAAAAGACTTTTTGTCCACCGTGATCGTGATATCGCGAAAGCCTGTGATTGTTTTCCAGGCATAGGTGCAGGAAGCAATAATCAGCAGGTTCTTGACAAGACTCACCGGAGGAGACATGGCTACTACGGGAAAACAACCGCAGTCTTTCAGATCGTGGAAGATCCAGGCATAGAGGATGAGTCCCGAAAAAACGAGAAGCATGGCCTGCACGGCCCCATAGAGCAGTCCGCGGAAGCGCAGTCCCACGAGAAGAGCAACGCCCAGAGCCACCTCCACAAATACAGTGAAAAAGGAGGCCGACAGGAGAAGCCGCGGCGACTCAAGCACCTTATAAGCAGCCATTTGAACGGCGAACTTGTCGATATCCCAGGCTTTGGGCAGTGCTCCGATAACGAAGTACAGCCCTGTCACGGCTTCCAGAAAACGGGCAATCAAATAGTGTTTGTTTTTCATGTGAATATTTCAAAGTCAATGGTCACAAAGCTGTCGGAGTCTGAAGTGAAAAGCAGGACTATTGAACTGTTTTCCCGTTGAAAGTAACCTGCAATGATTCATGGCTTTTGTGGGGCGCAAACTGCAGATCAACTCCCTCGGGAGCTGTAGCCTGAATGTTCAGAGTGTTGCCCTCTCTTTTCCAGGAAACTTCAACCGCATCTTTTTCGTAACAGGCCGTTGCACCGGAGGCCCAGTCCAGTCCACTGATGTCCGGACTGATGGTAAAGGCTTTTCCGGCTATGTCTGTGGGAACAATTCCCAGTACAATTCTATTCAGGAAATGGACGGGAGCGGAGGACCAGGCATGCGTATGGCTGCGCGTCGGGAAATCGCCTGTATAATTCAAAGCGCCGGTAAAGGTTTCCCAAACCGTCGTCGCTTCCAGATCAAGCATGGGCTGGTAGGCTTCATAAATGCGCTGAATGACCTCTTCGCCTTTCCCTTCTTTTTCCAGAGCACTGAAGAGATACAGGATGGCGAAGGGGGATCCGATGGGAGTCATCCTTTCTGGCGGATTGGCAAGATGATCCAACAGTTGCGGGCGCATGTGCTCTTCAGCAATATCATAAAGCAGGGAGAGAAAAGCCGTGTGCTGCGAGCTTTTGGGACTGATCGTGCCGTTGTCATGGATGCTGTCGGGATAGGTGCCTGTATCTTCCTGCCAGAGAGCATTCAAGGCCTCAGTCAGGCTGACACGCTTCTGCTTCAGCCAGTCCACATCCTCCGGCTGATCCAGAAGGGCGGCTACTTGGGCCGTGGCATCCAGAGCACCGATCATGAACATGCTGTTATGCAGCACCGTATTGTGTCCGTAATCGATACCCGACCAGTCAAAAAGATTCCAGAAGGGGACACTGAAGAGGCCCCGCTCATCAGAGTATTCAGCGGCATTGCGCAAATTTTTCATGGCATAGGGGTAGACCCATTGCATGAATTCTTTGTCACCCGTGAATTCATAATAATCCCAGATCATGATATTCCAGAGAAAACTCCATACGGGAATGATGGTTTCCCAGGTAGTCGGCAATTGGGCCAGAACCATGGGATGTTCATCCAGCGAATGGGCCGCGAGCTTGATGCAGCGTTTGGCGATGTCAGCACTGCCGAAGGCCGTATAAGCGAAAAGAGCCTCGTTTCTGGAGTCGCCCACCCAAAGAGTCTGTTCATAAAGCGGACAATCGGTGAAGACGTCTTCCATGCAGAGTTTCAGGGTGAAGGCGGAAATTTCCCAGATTCTGTTGAGTCGCTCATCGCTGCAGGCGAAGCGTCCTTCTTCCTTTACAGGATAGGTGGATTCAATGAGTTTGAAGTCTTTGATAACCACATCTTTTGTCTGATTGCGCAAGGTGAGAAAAAGGAAACGCTGGGATCGCCGGTTGAAGCTCAGGAAGTTGTTTTCACCTTCAGCACAAATATAGCGCATGCCGTTGCGGTACCGTTCCGTGTGCTGGACGGCTCCATTGGGCGCGATATATTCCACACCGAAGAGATCAATAATAAGCCCTTCTTCAGCTTCTATGTCAAAGTTATAATAACCCACATTCTGAGTGCCGAAATCCAGGACCAGTTCCACATCCCCTTCTGCAGAAGGAGAAACGACAAGAGCTGAGTTTTCAGTGCTTATGCCTTCAGGATTTTTAACCAGTGATTCTGCAGAGCCTGCAACTTTACGGTTCTGGAAGAGGAAAAAGGGAGAGGGCGTATATTCATCTTCGGCGATGGTTCTTGTTTTTTTGTCCTTCACAAAGTCAGCGAAAGAATCCATATCCGGCTTGGCGGCTCTCATCTTTTTGATATAGTCGGAAACAGCTTTTTCCGCTTCCGCTTTCTTTTCAACAGGCAGGAGAGCCCATTCATAATCAGCAAAACGATATTTGATATTCTCATCAGGATAAATATAGCACCAGACACCTGCTTCATCGTCATTGAGAGGATGGCTCAGACGAAACTCACCGTTGCATTGGATACGCAGTTCGGAATCATGGCGCCAATGGCCCCAGGGCACTGCAAGAACATGAAAGAGCAAATATTTTCCGGGCTCTGCATGGTAAGCTTTATCTCCAATGGAAATACCGTTTAAATAAACCAGATTCCCATCAGGATAGGCCACAATATCGCATGCTTCGTCTATTTCCACAACTGTGGCATAGGCGCCTGTTACAGCCACCTGGTTATTGGAATGAACAATGTCTCCGAAGAGCCAGTTTGTCGTGGGAAAGATAAAACTGGTGATCCGGAGGTCTTCCACAACAAAACTGTCTTTCAAGGCTGTTACCGGCTGCGGGATGGTGCTGAGAAAAGGACAATCCCGGGCTTCCAGATTTTTCCAGGGTCCCTTATCTGCGGGATACAGTACAGTGGCCTGTGTAAAAGCGCCGGCCTGGATACGGGCATCATAAATTTCAAAGGGACCCATCTGCACCGATTGTTTGGGCGTATTCTGCAACCACATGGCCGCATCACGCACCTCCCAACTGTCATCAGTACCCACGGAAAGAGAGGCGCCCGCTGTGGTGATCATATCCAGCTGAGCGAGCAAACCCGCCTGAACGGGAATCTGGTGGAAAGTGCCTATGCCGTAAAATTTGGCGATGACGGAGATGGTGTTTTTCCCTTCTTTAAGCCAGGGCATGACATCAACCACGTCATATTGGTAGTGATCGGGCCAGGAACGGCTGGGGCCATCAACGACCCACTGTCCGTTGATGAAGAGTCTGTAGGTGGTGTCCGCCGTAATGCGCAGACGCGCCTCTTTCAGTGCCGGAAGATCAACTTCTTTACGGGCTTCAATGGTGTCGTTATAGGATACGTAATTTTCCCGCTGGTTCCAGATCCAGGAGGCTGTCCATCCATCAGCACTTTGATTGTCAGCATATAGAGGAGTCATAAAAGTACCAGTCAACACAAAGGTAGTAATGAGACACAGGGAACGAAACACAACAATTCTCCTTGAATGGGTCAGGGCTGTATTGTGGAGAGAGGATGCACAGCCCACTGAATATGATGATACCTTATTTCATGGAGGGGCGTCTAACTCGTGATCCCTGAATCCTGAAGGGCAAGCGTCAGCGCCTCTTTAAAAGCCCGTAACGCTGAAATCAGACTGCCCCCGGCATCAGCCAGAAAATCCTGAAGAATGAGCGTGTGCGCCGCTTCTGCGCCCTCTATCCGGCATACCCACACGATATCGGGGGCGGACATGGCAACAGTTTGCATGGTATCCACAAAAGAACCCAGGGGCGCGCGATCCCAATGATCATATTGAAAACGTGCTGTAACGGACAGACCGCCCAGAGGGGATTTATCGAGGAAAAAATCGCCGCCCGCCTGTTCCGCCGATGCCTGAAAAAGACTCAGACCCAGGCCCGTCTTTTTACCTTTTTTTGTCGTATAAAAGGGATCCAAGGCCTGTGCCGGAGTAACAGGAAGACCCGGACCATCGTCTTCCACAGACAGGGTCAGCATATTGTCTTTTCTGATGGCCGATATGCGGATGATCGTGGCGTTGGCACGCATCGAATTTTCTATCACATCCAGAAGATGAAGCGATAATTCACGCAAGGCTGCAACTCCGTCCTTTTTGAGCATTGAGGGCAAGCTGCACTTCTTCGAAAGAGAGGGATTCTATCTCCAGAATACAGCGGCCATCACCAATATTGTCTTTGTAATGGGCATCAGAGGAAGAGATCAAGGTCATGCCCGGCGATTCATAATTCTTGGCTTTACCCTGCTTGAAACCCGCTGCACTGATTTCCAGAGCATCAAAAACCGGGGTCTCAGGGATGAAGCCCAGCTGGCTTTCCACGGAGAAGGAGGGACGGTCCACATGGGCGGCTATGACCAGTCCGCCATGTTCTCGAATGAGGAGTGCCGTTTCGTCCAGAGAATATGCTGAGGCGAAAGAAAGCAGCTCATTCGCCTGACCGATCACTTCGCCCCGGGCATTCATGATGCGCTGTTCCCCATAAAGATCTGATTGTCTGGGTACACGGGGCAGAGTCACCGCCAGTTGACGTGATACAGCGAGAGCAGCCTCAGCACAGGGGAATAGAGCCACCACATGGGCTTCCTCCGCCGTGGTGATCTCCATACCGGGCAGAACAAGAAAAAGATCGCCTGCTGTATGTTCCGCCGCTTCCTGGACAGCCTTCACATTTTCGGCACTGTTATGATCGCAAATAGCAATGATTTCGAGATCCCGGGCGATGGAGTTGTAAACAATGGCTTCCGGCGTCATTTCGTTGGAAGCGCAGGGAGAGAGAGCCGTGTGGATGTGCAGATCAGCAGCCACAGACCTCATGCATCAAGTCCCCTGACACCGGCTTCATACAACTGACCGGCAATTTCAAAAGCGGGCTGTGTCGAAGTGAAAAGATGTATTCCTTCTTCAGCGGCTTTAGTGCAGGTCTCTTCATCCGGTTTGCGGCCCAGAGCGAAGATTATCGCCTGTTGTGTTGCCAGCGAAGCCACAGCGATGACATTGGCATGAACCTGAACAGTGATGAGCACACCGCCGGCCGGGGCATTGCCGATGACATCGCTCAACAGATCGGAGGCATAGGCTTTATGAACCTCCGCCGTTGAGTCTACGGGCAATTGAGGGGTGAGTGAGGTGAAGGCTGAATGTTCAGCGATATCTTTAAGCAGCATTATAAAAACTCCTCCGGCAGGGATTCCTGTCCCGGGGTCTGAGTGAAAACAAGAAAAGGACATTCATAATCTGTGGTCCGTCCCAGAACAATATCTTCCGCATGGGTCAGGCAGCTCGGTGACCCGCAGGCACCGCAGTTGTTTCCGGGAAATGTTTTGACTATTTCGTTGATTTTACCGAGCTTCGCCATGGCTGTTTTCATGTCGCTGTCCAGTCGCGCACCGGCACGGGGAGTCAGAGGCTGAACACGGTAGAGGGGGATCAGATCACGCTGGGCACCTTCCAGCTCATCATAGTAACGGGATCGTTTTTCTGCAATGGCTGCCGGTGTTGTCCAGACGGGCGAACCATAACAGCCGCCTACACATGCATAAAGCACCACAAGCCCGCAATCCTGCAGTTCGCCATGTTCAACCTGATCCAGAAAATGACAGACCTGGTTGATACCCGTCACAACCAGACAATCCTTATCCGCTTTGAAAGAAGCTGTCTGGACAGGACGGGATTGCTCTTCTTTTTTGATACGTTTCATGAGCAGTGATTGAAAAAATGTGGGATGCACAGAATGGACTTTGTTCAGCGCGTGGATGCCCTGAGCCTGAGAGAATTCCGCAGGACAGGAAGGGACGATCACCAGATCATGGTCAATGGTCTTTTCGCGCAGAGAAAGCAAAGGCGTCATGAGCGGCAGCATGTGGGGCAGAAGAGAGGGATATCGCAGTTGAATCAATCGGGAGATGGACGGGCACAGGGGCGCTATTTTAAAGCCTTTTCCGCCGCAGCGTTCCTGATAAAAACGAAGGTAGCCATTCATCCAATAAGTAGGCGTATGGCTGAAGAGGATTTTATCTCCTGTTATGGGATAGAGCGTTTCCTGAAGCGTTTCCGGCGTCGAAAGCAGGGGAAACTGACCACGCAATGCCTCAGGCAGACAGAAGATCTGATTCTCTTTCCTTTCAGGGAGAACCCTGTCAGCCTTGAAATCAAATACGTCTGTCGGACACACGCGCATGCAGGCGGTGCAGTCCACACAGAGATGGGTCAGGATTTCCGGGCCTTTACGATGGACACGCATGGCCTGGGTGGGACATACATGGACACATTTCAGGCAATGAATACATTTGGAGGGATCTGTAGTCAGCGAGGTGCCCATGAGGCTGTCGGCACCATGAGCGGCCAGACTGATGGCAAAGCGTATGACCGTACCTGTGCCCGGCTGGGAGGACATGGAAAAGCGGTCCGTATTGCGCTGTATATTGGGAAGGCCCATGCCGGCGCCGAAACCCATCTCACGGGCACTGTCCGGAGCCGTGGAGTAACCCGCTGTCATGGCCTGTTGTATATCGCTGATCCCGGGGCCTTCATCTTCCACAGTCACTTCGAGCACATCCCGGGCGATGGCCGCACGCAGTTTTCCCCCGTTGGTATGAATGGCAACATTCATTTCCGCCTCATAGACAGCCACCATCGCTTTTCTGATGATGACGGAATCCACACCGATCTGAACCAGAGACTCTTTGATCTTTCGTGAAGCCTGTCCAGCAGTAGAATAATTCTCTTTTTCTATGACAGCTTCGATCAATTTCATGGCACTGAGCCGCCTCCGCCCTGAAAGAGTTCATAAATGATCCCGCAGGTCTCGTACATGCCGAAGGGCGACACAATGAGCGGGGTGTTGGTCTCCTTCGCCACCTCCAGCAAAGCTTCACAGGGCGGAGCGCCGTTGAGCAGACAGATGGCCGAGGCATCCATCAATTCCACAAGACGGATCATGCCCTGATTGGCCAGGTGCGTGATAATGAGCATTCTCTCGGAAACAGCGCCGAGCAGATCACTCATCCGGTCGCCGGCAAAGACCTGTTCAATGAGGCATTCCTCCAGATTCGTATCCACAAAAACACGGGCACCCAAGGCTTCCACCAGCGTGGTGAGTGCCATATTGATTTTCTTCTGAGACATTCACATCAGCCTTTGATATTTTTTGCATGCAATTCCCGGATCTTCGCCAGCAATATATTGGCTTCCACCGGCTTGGCTAAAAAAGCATCGATTTGCATGGCCTGCAATTCTTCTTCATTTTTAGGGATGAAATCATAACCATGACGGGTTGATGCCGCTGACATGATGATAACAGGGAGGTCTTCATATCCGGGCAGAGCCTTGACATTTTTAGCCAGCTGAAAGCCCGAATCAAGATTGCCCATCATCAGATCAGAGAGAATGATATCCGGTTTATTGACTTTTACAGCATTAAGGGCAATGGCCGGGTCGTTAAAACAGTCAACCGCGAAGCCATCAGCCTCAAGAACAATACGGCACCATTCCAAAACATCATCGTCATCATCAACAACAACAATGTACATGGGGTAAATCCTTTTCAAACAAAGTTCATCCTTATTTATATACTATGAAGGCGGGTTCAAGCAACTTATGAAGAGCCTGAGACGGAGGTAGAAGATCAATATCTGAACACAGCGCAGCACAGCTGCAAACAAATGATCTTTTTTTCTTTAACCAGGTCAATCACGGAACACACGGAAAAAATACATCTTAACCGAAGAGATGACACTGACACGTCGTTCCTTAGAACCACAGATTAACACTGACAAATTAAAGACCTTGGGTCGCGCAACCTGGGAACGCCAATTTCCACATTGGCACGGATCGCGGTAAGGACAGCGACTTTTTGTAGAACCCGGGTGCGACGCAAGGACTTGAGGCCAGTAGCATGCTCCTTGTCATGTCCCAAAGCATGTTGCCGCAAAATGAGTCACTATCGTCTTCAAGTGATTATACGCTGTGTGCCAACAGGGACGTTGGCGCTCCCACGATATGCACATCTTCAGCCGGAAAGTTTTCCAAGTAATGAAATTGTTTGAGGCTTTGTGGAGAAAGACAAACATCATGCCGCAACCGAGTCAATATATTCCTGAGGTCAATACACGCTGTTTGCCAATGTGGAAATTGGCGTTCCCAGGGAGTGCATCCCAAAGTCTTTGGAAGAGGAATTAACCACAGAGACACAGAGGACACAGATATTTTGAAGACAATACCCAAGACGAGGTCATTCCTTCGAAAGGAGGAATCTTGACGCGAAGCTACAGTCTTCTTTTATATAAATACCGGGCTTACGCGAAACACACAGTACGTACCCTGTTGGTAGGGGCGAAAAATCTTTCGCCCGAAACCTCCCCGGCTAAAGTTCCGACACCCACATTGCGCCGTCATGACGGTTTTTACCACAGAAGCACAGAGACAGAGAGGCAGAAAGAGAAAAAGAGAAGAGAGATCATACGCCGCAAAATAGGCTATGTGGTTTTCCAGGTCAATACACGCTGTCTGCCAATGTGGAAATTGGCGTTCCCAGGGAGTGCATCCCCAAGTCTTAGGAAGAGGAATTAACCACAGCCGCAACCAAATTGTCTTCCCACCACAATGGGCACAGAGAGCACAGAGAAAGAGGAGAGGAAGTTGAACCGCGAAAGACGCGAAAGGACGCGAAAAAGAAATAGAAAGAAAAGCCTGTGCCCTTCTTCCTTACTTTCACACAAATGACGCGGCTCGGTGCTTTGTCTCGGATGACCAAAATATCAGTGTATATCTGTGTCCATCTGTTGTTCTGAAAATCTTGGTGGTGCGATCAGTGTCTGTGCTTGAAAAGGTCTGTGGTCTGAACACGTCCACTCTGTCCACTTGCCCCGGTAGTATTCAAGGCATTGAAGGACAAAGCAAGTCAATCAGTTCGCTTCCTGAGCGTTTGCGGGGAGGGAGACGGTTTTACCGGCTTGCAAGGCGAGCATTTTCTGGCCGTCAGAGAGAGTAAGACGTTTTTTGGAGGGGTTGTATTCGCTTGCGACCCAGTCGCCCAGGACCACTTCACCCAGAAGGAGAGTAAGATCTTCTTCAGAGCCATCGGGCATTCTCAAGGTGGCGCGAAAACGGGGCTCTTTGCCATCAGCATGAACAACCCCGTTCAAATAGAGTTGGGGTTCCTGGTGGCGAGTATCGGCAAAGTCATAATATTCATCATCGAAATCTTCAAAGTTCGCCTGATCCGGATCCTCTTCCGGGAGCAGGTTCTCTTCAATGGTCAATTCTGAATATCCTCGGGAATGGGGCGCAACAACATCAGGTGGGGAATAGCTTTCATCATCAATGAGGACGGGATTACTTTCCGAAAGGAGCGGGAATGTATCGTTGGAAGAGAGCCAATTGGGCAATTGCAGGAAAAAGAGTGCTGCAAGAAGCGTCACGAGAAGGAAGGTGAGGAAACGGAAAAACAAAGACTCGCGGGAGGGGGAAGCGATATTGCCGATGAATTCGGAGGCGTTTCCGCCGATCATGAGGGAGACACCTGAGAGAAAGAGCACATGCGACAGGGCATCGAAGTCGGGGCTGCCCATGGGCGCCAGATAGGCATTGTTCTGCAGATAGAAATAGCCCCCCACAAGTACGGCCAGTTCCAAAGCCCAGAAGAGGAGGAGGGGGAAGGTCTTCCGGGCTGCATCATAGAGCCAGCTGAGACAGCTGTGTCCCAGAAGCAGCAAAGAAGGGAAAACAGCCAGTGTGAAGGGGATATCCTTCTCGGAAGGAAGGAGCAGGAAAAAATAGCCGAGCAATGCGAAGGCGGCGAGACTCAGGGCCAATATCTGTACAAAAGGAAAGGTGGAAGGCTCTTCGTGAACTTCGGCTTCCTCCCGTTCCAGTTCCAGTGTGTCCAGGCTGTTTGCGTCATGATAGGCGGTAAGTTTGTCTTTCAGAGCCAGTTGTCTTTTAGATTCGGCCTGCAGGTCCAGCACATTGCCTCTGACCTTCCGCCATTCCGCTTTACTCTGATCCTGGACGGAGAGGATTTTGATCTGGCTGTTGATGAGTGCCTGAAAATCATTATCGCAATCGTCAATGAGCTGTTGCAGCCTGGTTCGGATAAAGTGTATTTCACAGAGCACGAGACTGAGTCTGGCCGTGGCTTCTGAATTGAGCACACTATCGTCCGGGAGAATATGTTTTTCTGAATCCACCTCTTTCTTGCAGCTGTATTTTTTATCAAAGGCTTTTTCAAGCTGCTTGCAATAATAATCGCTCAAGGGGAGAGACGGCGTTTCAAAGTCAGCGAAATTATGGGTAGTGATGAAACGGTCTTTTTCAAATTCGTCCAGAGACAGGGACTCCGCTGGATACAAGAGGGAGTCAGGGGCATAGGTTGACCATTGTGTCAGCGAATAGATGTGTCTTGCGAGTACTTCCCGTTGTGTCCTCAGGCTGTCCACCTGCTGATGGAAATAGGACTGGGAAATTTCACTTTCTGCAAGAGATTCGAGAAAACCGCCTATCTCTTCTTCCACTTCCTCCAGATGTGCCTGAGCGTCATAAAGTTCCTGAGCGATACCTTCCTGAATAGTTTCAAGAACTTCTTCCAAATCTTTTTCTATCTTGTTGTAAAGTTCCTTCTTATCTCCGGAATCATCGCTGTTCCGGGCACTGTCCAGGGCATTTTTGAAGCCGGCCCAGCGCTGTAAAGGGATATAAGGATCCAGCGGGACTTCCGTGTCCAGACGTATTTGTCTGTCAATGGTACCGGGTGTGACATTCGTATCCTGAAAGAAGAGCTCTTCGTCGGAAGGCTCCCCTTTGGCTTCAGCGCGGGAAGGAGAAGTCAGCACCACACCGACAGAGGACATTTGCAACAGATTGTGTTTTTGAACAGGAGGAAGTGGGGGGGTGGTTTGGAGATCATCGCGCGTGTAGACGCCGGGTTTACGAAGGAGTTCACGTCTGTCTTTCAGATAGATTATTTTTGTGCCTTCTTCAATTTCATGAGCCTCAGGAATAAAGAGTTTCTGTTTGCAGGTGATGCAATTGGCCGGGGAGCCATACATGTTCGGGGAGACTTGCATCTTTTGTCCACAGAGGCATACGATTCGAAGATTTTCTTTATTTTGTTTATTCATGGCACATTTGTCATTATTGATTCGCTTACTATCTGTAACAACTTTGAGTCAAACTTTATTTTATAGTTTAAAGGATGTGACCACTGAAAAGAAAAAACCTTGTAATCAACGTAAAGAAGCGTGATTACAAGGGATATGCATGTTGTCCTGCATTATTGTGCGGGAAGGGGCGAGAGACTGTCATCAGTATTTTCCAGAGCCTGGGGTTGTTTTTTCTGTTCAGTAACAGATTCTTTTTCTATTCTGAAGACGGTTTCACCCGGCCGGGTCAACTGACGTTCTGTGCGTATGACCGCCTCAATTTCAGTGGGATCATTTTCCAGGTTCTTCACTTGATCTCTTGCTGCGGCCACTTGTTTTTCAAGCGACAGGATCTCTTCCTTCATGCGTTCTATTTCGAGTTCAGTCTTCTGTATTTTCTCATAACGGGTACCCAGCTGTTTTTGTTGCGTAAGGCCATAGGTTACAAGACACACCAGAACTAAACCGATTGACCATATAATGATTTCTTTTACCATGGCATGAGTATCCGGGGGAGAGGATCCGGAGATCCTCTCCCTTTCTTTTTCTGAACAAAATGTTATTGGTTGAAAGCGGCCTTTCCAGGATAATAGGCCTCATCACCAAGTTCTTCTTCAATACGCAGCAGCTGATTGTATTTGGCTGTGCGATCGCTGCGTGAGGCCGAGCCGGTTTTGATCTGACCGGCATTGATGGCCACGGCGATATCAGCGATGGTGGAATCTTCCGTTTCACCGCTTCTGTGGGACATGACGGTTGTATATCCGGCGCGGTGCGCCATCTGGCAGGCATCCAGCGTTTCGCTGAGCGTACCGATCTGGTTCACTTTCACCAGGATACTGTTGGCAACGCCTTCTTTGATACCCCGGCTCAGATATTCCACGTTGGTGACGAAGAGATCGTCGCCCACCAGCTGTGTTTTATCGCCAATGGAATCAGTGAGCGCTTTCCAGCCACCCCAGTCATTCTCATGGAGGCCGTCTTCTATGGAGATGATGGGATATTTATTTACCCAATCAGCCCAGTAGGCAACCATTTCTTCGGAGCTGAGACTGACATTTTCAGCACCCAACACATATTTGCCATCTTTATAAAATTCGCTGGCGGCGGGGTCCAGGGCGATGAAGATGTCTTCACCTGCTGTATATCCGGCCAGTTTGATGGCTTTCAAAATGACTTCAATGGCTTCCACATTGGAATTGAGGGAAGGAGCAAAGCCGCCTTCGTCACCTACAGCCGTATTCAGACCGGCATCCTTCAGCACACTCTTCAATGCGTGGAAGACTTCGGTGCCCATGCGAAGGGCTTCTCTGAAACAGCAGGCACCGGCGGGCATGACCATGAATTCCTGAACGTCAACATTGTTGTCAGCGTGTTCGCCACCGTTGAGAATATTCATCATGGGCACAGGCAGCGTATAGGCGTTGACACCGCCGATGTAGTTATAGAGGGGAATTTCCAGTGCGGCGGCGGAGGCGCGTGCCACGGCCAGAGAAATACCGAGCAAGGCATTGGCGCCCATTTTACCTTTATTTTTGGTGCCGTCAAAGGCGATCAAGGTGGAATCAATACCACGCTGGTCCAGAGCATCCATACCGATGAGTTCCGGGCCCAGTTCTTCGTTCACATTGTTGACAGCTTTAAGGACGCCCTTACCGAGATAACGGGCTTTATCGCCATCGCGAAGTTCCACAGCTTCGTTTTCGCCGGTGGAGGCACCGGAAGGAACAGCGGCCCGTCCTGTAAATCCGGACTGCAAAAGCACTTCCACTTCCACAGTGGGATTGCCACGGGAATCAAGAATTTCCCGACCTGTTACACCCATGATCCTGGTCATTGTAGATCTCTTTCTATGTTGTAATATTGGTTCGAGCTCACAGACAACAGAGTGGGGGAGGACCTGAGGCCGTCCCGCTGCACTCCCGGAACTGCAAGCCTTCAACTTGCTCAGCAACTTGACAGAGCAAATTACTGAATGGACTCTTTTAAAATTCTGATATCGCTGCGCTGTCTGAGCCGACTCATCCAGCGACGGTATTCTTTATCTGCATATTCTTTGCGCAAAAGAGGCTCGATCTTCATTCTGGCCTCTTCATAAGGGGTCGTCCCTTCGGTTTGAATTTCTTCAACCCGTAAAAAATGGAAGCCGAAATCAGTTTCGAGAATATCGCTCAAGTCACCGGCGGGCAAAGAGAGCACAGTGCTGTTCAGGGGCTCCACCAGATCACCTGGCAACACCCATCCGATGATACCACCATCGGAGGCTTCAGGGCCATCAGACTTTTCTTTCGCCAGATCAGCAAAGTCAGCGCCGTCTTGCACTTCCATACGCAGGGTGTCCAGCTTCTCTTTCACCGCTTCCCGTTCAGAATCTTCGCCGGGTGCTTTCATGAAAAAGCGCCGGACATAATATCGGCTTTCGAAGCGAAAGTCCCTTTTATGGTCATGAAAATATTGAGATAAATCGGATTCGGTAATGAGGGCCTCTTTTTCAAACTGATGGTGCTTGCTCATCCGAATGGAATAGGCCATCATCTGACGGCGGATTCTGTCGCGAAGAATGCTGGAGGTCAAGCCGGTAGCCTTCAAAGCGGACTGGAACTCTTCATTGGAGGCATATTGCTTCTTTGCTTCCCCTATGCGTTCTTCCACTTTGTCATCAGGTATGGCAACACCGAGAGTCTCGGCTTCGTTGAAGAGAATGCGCAGCTCAATTTCCCGTTCCAAAGCTTCTTTGTACAGGGGATTGATCTGTTCCATCAGTTGTGTCTCATCAATATTCAGCTGAGAGGGATCGCCGAGTTCGGAGAACATTTCCTGCATGACATCACTGTAAAGGATGACATCCCGTCCGACGGTAGCGACGACACCGTCAACAAAACTGATGGCGTGGGAGCTTCCTGCAAGGAGGAGAGCAGTGACAGAGAGCACCCTGATCCAATATGCGGACAATCGATGTCGTCGGCTTGGAACAGCTGATTTGAAGCACTGCGCCTTAATTATTCTCTTCATCAGCAAAGACCTCATCATCGAAGACAGAATCAACGGAAAGGTGTTCTTCTATATCCTCATAGGGGAACTTGGGCGTCGAATTCTGATAATGACGGCTGCCCGTACCGGCCGGAATCAGGTGGCCGATGATCACATTTTCTTTCAACCCTTCCAGCAAGTCGCTTTTGCCGTGAACAGCCGCTTCTGTCAGGACCATGGTCGTTTTCTGGAAGGAGGCTGCGGCTATGAAGCTGTCTGTTGTAAGGGCTGCTTTGGAGATGCCCTGAAGGATGGCCGAGGCTTCAGCCTGACGACCGCCACGCATGGTGGTTTCCCGGTTGATCTGCTCGTGCAGAGCAGTATCAACTTCTTCGTGGGCCAGGAAGGGTGTGTCGCCCGGGTCCGCTTTGATGCGGACTTTTCGAAGCATCTGGCGAATGATGATTTCAATGTGTTTGTCGTCTGTACGGACACCCTGAAGCCGGTAGACCTGCTGCACTTCATTGAGCAGATAGTTCCGAACGGATTCTGCACCCAACACATCGAGCATGTCTTCAAGAATGATGGAACCGTCTGTAATACGTGAACCGGCACCAATTCCGTCCCCGGTATGGTAGTTCACATGTTTTCCGGGGGGGATGGAGTATTCACGTTCTTTACCGACAGGCGGAATCACTTTGAGCTTGCGGATTCCGGAAGTGGTCGTGCTCAATTCCACGGTGCCTTCGATATGGCTGATAATGGCCGGTTGCGAAGGCTGACGGGCTTCAAAGAGCTCTTCAACACGGGGGAGACCGCCGGTAATATCTTTGGTCTTGGAGAACTGTCGGGATGTTTTACCCAGTAGATCACCTGCAAGAACCTGGTCGTTGGTTCGTACAAGAACCTGAGCACCACTGCCGACAGTGACGAAAGCCAGTACATCACCTTTTTCATCCACAATATTGATCTGCGGGTGAAGATCGTGTTTGTGTTCAGTCACAATCAATTCTTCGTGGCCCGTATCGGCATTCAGTTCAAGACGTGTGGTAACCCCTTCGACCATGCCCAGCAGTTCAATCCTGCCGGACTTTTCAGCGACAATAGGATCGTTGTAGGGGTCACGGCTGTAAATAACCTGTCCCTGAGTGATGGCATCGCCTTCATCAACAGCCATGTGACAGCCGGGGGATACGTGGACACGTTCCACTGTTTTACCGTCTTCGGAGCGGATGAGGATTTCACCACCACGATTGACAACCACGGTATGCCCCTCACGGTTCACCGCAGTACGGATATTTCTGAATTCGATGGTGCCGGCCGCTTTGGAACGCTGGTCAGGGCTTTCCACTTTACGGTTGGCCGCACCACCGATATGGAAGGTACGCATGGTCAACTGGGTGCCGGGTTCGCCAATACTTTGAGCGGCGATAATTCCCACTGCTTCTCCCAGCTCAACCTTCTTTCCCGTAGCCAGATTGCGCCCGTAACAGAGGGCACAGACACCTTTTTTCGCCTGGCAGGAAAGGACGGAACGGACCGTAACGCCGGGAAGTTCCGCTTCTTCAATTTTCTTTGCGGCTTCTTCGGTTATCTCTTCATTGGCACGAATGAGTGGCTCTGTCTCTCCAGAGAGATACAAATCGTCAAGAATATAGCGGCCCACAATACGTTCGCTCAAGGGGCTGATGATTTCGGCTTCTTCGACCAGGGCCTCGCGCCAGACACCGTTCATGGTACCGCAGTCTTCCATTTCAACCGTCACATCCTGTGCAACGTCGACGAGTCGCCGTGTGAGATAGCCGGCATTGGCCGTTTTCAAAGCCGTATCAGCAAGACCCTTGCGCGCACCGTGAGAGGAAATGAAATATTCCACAACACTCAAGCCTTCCCGGAAATTGGACATGATCGGCGTCTCGATGATTTCTCCGGAAGGTTTGGCCAGAAGACCACGCATCCCGGCAAGCTGCCTGATCTGCGACTTGCTTCCACGCGCTTTGGACTGGAACATGAGGTTGAGACCGGTGAAGCCCTGCTGGTTTTCAGCAAGAGCCTGCACCATCGTATCACCTACCTCGTTATTCGTCGTGGTCCATTGGTCAACAATTTTATTGCGCCGCTCTTTGGGGGAGATAAGACCACCCTGGTGCATTTGATTGATCTTCTGAACAGTCTCTTCCGCTTGGCGCAGAAGTTCATATTTCTTGTCGGGAATCACCATGTCATCAATGGAAATGGAGAGACCGGAAAGGGTGGCATATTTGAAGCCTGTCTGTTTCAGGCGATCCAGTAAAGCAACGGTTCTTTTGTGACCATGGCGCTGATACACTTTGGCGATGACCTGACCGATTGTCGTCTGGTCCTGCTGTCTGTTCACATCTTCAATAGTCACTTCAGTGCCGAGAGCTTCAGCAAAGAGTACACGGCCCACGGTTGTATCAATAATTTCACCATTGAAATGGAGCTTGATGCCTGCATGGATATCTGCGACATGCGCATCGTAGGCCTGCAACACTTCCCGGGAGCTGGAATAAACCTGACCCGGGGCGAGAATTTCACCTTTCTTGCCTGACCACGAGGGATTCCATTCTCCCTTGGCGCCTTTGCGAAGCTTGGTCATCCAGGCGACACCGAGGACGATATCCTGACTGGGAGTCACAATGGGCAGTCCATTGGACGGAGAGAAGATGTTGGAAGAAGACATCATAAGCAGATGCGCTTCCAATTGCGCCGGCGGAAAAAGAGGCACGTGAATGGCCATCTGGTCACCGTCAAAGTCCGCATTGAAGGCACGGCAGACGAGGGGATGGAGCCGTATGGCATTCCCTTCAATCAGCACGGGCTGAAAAGCCTGAATACCGAGACGGTGCAGCGTGGGGGCACGGTTCAAAAGAACAGGATGATCCTTGATAACCGTTTCCAGAATATCCCAGACTTCATCCTTGCCCTGGTTGATAATGCGTTTGGCTGCTTTGATCGTATGGGACAGCCCCCGTTCTTTGAGCTGATGAATGATAAAAGGCTCAAAAAGTGTCAAGGCCATGCGCTTGGGCAAGCCGCATTCATGGAGCTTCAGTTCGGGACCGACAACAATCACGGAACGACCGGAGTAGTCAACACGTTTGCCCAGCAGGTTCTGACGGAAGCGTCCCTGTTTTCCTTTGAGCGTGTCACTGAGAGATTTCAGGGGTCTGTTGCCATTTTTACCCATGACAGGGCGACCGTGGCGGCCATTATCCAACAGTGCGTCCACAGCTTCCTGAAGCATGCGCTTTTCATTACGGAGCACCACTTCCGGTGCACGCATTTCCAGCATCCGTTTCAGACGGACATTGCGGTTGACTACACGGCGATACATGTCGTTGAGGTCACTTGTTGCGTAAAGACCACCATCAAGCAGCACGAGAGGGCGCAGATCGGGCGGCAATACGGGAATCACATCCAGCACCATCCAGGCGGGATCATTACCGGATTTTCGGAGAGCCTCCACAATTTTCAGCCGTTTATTGGCTTTTTTACGGGCCTGCTGTGATGTGGCTGTATTGAACTGAACCTGCAGTTCTGAGCTCAATACATCCAGATCCAGATCAGCGAGAAGAGCCTTGATCGCTTCGGCACCCATGAGCGCTGTAAAACGATCGGGGCCGTATTTCTCCCGTTCTTCCTTGTATTCGTCATCAGTGAGCAGTTCCATCTTGGGGAGCATGCTGTCACCGGGATCAACGACGACATATTGCTCGAAATAAATGATTCTTTCCAATTGACGCACAGAAATGTCGAGAAGGTTGCCCAGAACACTGGGGGTATTCTTCACGAACCAGATATGCGTGACAGGGGAAGCCAGTTTGATGCAGCCCATGCGTTCACGCCGGACTTTGGACTCTGTAATTTCCACGCCACAGCGATCACAGGTGATTCCGCGGTGCTTCACTTTTTTGTACTTGCCGCAACCACATTCCCAGTCTTTGGCCGGACCGAAAATACGTTCGCAGAAGAGCCCGTCTTTTTCCGGCTTATGCGTACGGTAATTGACCGTTTCGGCTTTTTTAACTTCTCCTTTGGACCATTTCAAGATCTCTTGCGGAGATGCCAGCCGTATTTGAATTGCGTCAAAGTGTTCCCCGGTAGTGGGTACATATTTAGCCACTTGCTAGTCCTCCGTTGTATAATCTTCTTGATCCGAAAGGGATTCGGATTTAACCTGTTTCACAACATCCAAACACAAGGCCTGCATTTCACGAACCAGTACATTGAAAGATTCGGGCGTGCTGGGCTCAATCTCATGCTCACCTTTGACAATGGCCTCATAGGCCTTCGTACGACCTTGAATATCGTCCGATTTGATGGTAAGCAGTTCCTGCAAGGTGTAAGCGGCGCCATAGGCCTGAAGAGCCCAGACCTCCATTTCACCGAAACGCTGTCCACCGGACTGGGCTTTACCGCCCAGAGGCTGCTGGGTAACCAGCGAGTAGGGCCCGATGGCACGAGCGTGAATCTTGTCATCCACAAGATGGTTGAGCTTCATCATATAAATCTGGCCCACCGTCGTATCATGGTGGAAGTGCTCGCCAGTACGTCCATCACGGAGGCGGATTTTTCCGTTGGTGGGCAGCTCAGCTGTTTTCAGATACTCCTGAATGGTGGTTTCCGTTGCGCCATTGAAGACCGGAGTCGCCGCTTTCATGCCCAGAGCGGCCATGGCCCATCCCAGCTGTGTTTCCAGCAGCTGTCCCACATTCATTCGTGAAGGAACGCCCAGCGGGTTCAGAAGAATTTGCATGGGGGTTCCATCGGGCAGGAAAGGCATATCGGCTGCTGGCAGGATCTTGGCTACAACGCCTTTATTGCCATGCCGTCCAGCCATTTTGTCGCCTACGGACATGCGCCGCTTGGTGGCCACATAGACTTTTACAGTCTTGTTCACCCCGGCTGTCATCTCATCACCTTTGCGCAGGCGTTCAATTTGCGCATCGCGAACAGCCACGAGCTTGGCCTCTTCCATGGCGGCCAGATTGACGAGACGGGAAAATTCTTTTTGAACTTTCTTGTCCTCCACCTTCAAACGAGCCAGAAGAGCATAGTCATAGGTGGTGATATATCTGGGACGAATCTTTTTGCCCTTCTCGAAAACCATTTCATCAGAGAGGGGGTCATAGACATCTTCGAGAATTTGCAGACCGACCATTTTCTTGCTGACCAGAGCTTCAAAAGTGCTCTTGATCTCATCAATCCGCTGATTGAATTCCTGAAGCAGCCGCGTTTCTTCTTTTTTAAGCGCCTTTTTGGCCTGAGCATCAGCCCCTTTATCCCGGCGGCTGCAAATCTTCACATCAACAACCACCCCCTGGGTGCCGGGCTTGACATACAGGGAGGCGTCGCGCACGTCTTCGGCTTTGTCACCGAAAATAGCACGAAGCAGTTTTTCTTCCGGTGCCAGCTCCGTTTCACCCTTGGGAGTCACTTTGCCGACCAGGATGTCGCCGGGGCCCACTTTGGCACCGATTCGGACAATGCCGTCATCATCGAGATGACGCAGCACATCATCACTGACATTGGGAATATCCCGGGTAATTTCTTCAGGACCGAGTTTGGTGTCTCGCGCCTGCATTTCATGCATTTCAATGTGGATGGAAGTGAAAACGTCCTGTTTAAGAAGATCTTCACTCAGGATGATGGCGTCTTCAAAGTTGTATCCTTCCCAGGACATGAAGCCTACGAGCACGTTGCGGCCCAGAGCCAGTTCGCCATGATCCACGGCTGGACCGTCAGCAATGATCAGGCCGGGAAAAACCTTGTCGCCTTTTTTTACGATAGGACGCTGGTTGATGCAGGTGCTTTGGTTGGAGCGGGCGTATTTTTTAAGGTTATGCACTTCTTCTACGGAATGGAAGGGGTTGGTGACCTTCTTTTCCTTGGTGCGAATACGAATTGTTTCACTGTCCGCATACTCAACAACACCTTCACGCTCAGCGCGAACGACAGTTCCGGAGTTGCAAGCGGTGACATGTTCAAGACCTGTCCCGACAAGAGGTGCTTCACTGCGCAGAAGCGGGACGGCCTGACGTTGCATGTTGGAACCCATGAGAGCACGGTTGGCGTCGTCGTGTTCCAGAAAAGGAATAAGCGCAGCGGCAACACTGACCATCTGCTTGGGCGAAATATCCATATAATCCACTTCACCCGGAGCAACTCGTGGGAAATCGTCCTGCCGCCGGCAGAGGATCAGATCCTCCGTGAAATTCCCTTTTTCATCCAGGGGAGCGTTGGCTTGTGCGATGGTGTAGTTTTCTTCGTCAAAGGCGGAAAGTTTTTCAACCTGATCGGAATGAACACAGCCATTGTCCACTTTTCTGTACAGGGTTTCGAGATAACCGTAATCATTGATATGCGCATAGGTGGCCAGAGAAGCCATGAGCCCGATATTGGGTCCTTCCGGCGTTTCAATGGGGCAGATGCGCCCATAGTGGGTGGGATGCACGTCACGGACCTCGAAGCCGGCTCGTTCACGGGTAAGGCCACCGGGTCCCAAAGCACTCAAACGCCGTTTATGGGTCAGTTCGGCCAGAGGATTGATCTGATCCATGAAATGAGAAAGTTGACTTCTTCCGAAAAATTCTTTGATGGCACTGTTGATCGGTTTGGGATTGACCAGATTCTGAGGAGTATGGTTTTCCTCGTGCTGGTAATTCATGCGATCACGGGCGGTGCGTTCCATGCGCGTCAACCCTTTACGCATCTCGTTATACAACAATTCGCCAATGGAACGGACACGACGGTTACCCAAATGGTCGATATCATCAAGCAAGCCCTCACCACTGCGAAGGCGGGAGAGGTAATGCATTGTTTTGACCACATCATCAACGGTCAGCGTTTTTGTTTCCGGATCAACCTGAAGCCCCAGTTTCCTGTTGATTTTATACCGCCCCACGGAAGCCAGATCATAGCGAGCCGGATCCAGAAATGTCCGCTGAAAGTGGGCACGGCATTGGGCGGGTGTTGTGGGGTCATCCGGTCTGGAATGGGAATAAAAATGGTGCAAAGCCTCATCTTCAGTAGTCGTCATATCCTGCTGAAGAGTCAGAAGAATAGCCGGATCAGTAATGAGGTCTTTTTCAGAAATCACGGGGAATTCTTTTACGGAAGAAGCGACAATGCGCTCAATCTTCGCTGAAGTGAGTTCTTCACCTGCATCGGCCAGCACTTCGCCTGTTTCCAGATCGATTACATCGGCACCCAGGAACCGTCTTTCAAGATTCTCCAGAGCGATTTTTTTTCTGTTTATTCTGGCTTGTCCCCGAGCAAAACGAACGATTTCCATTTGATAGAAAATCTTCAGAATTTCCTCATGATCGAGAATTCCAAAACATTTCAGAAAGGTCGTGGCTAAAAGTTTGCCTTTACGATTGACTGTCACCCAGAGATTGTCGGCAACATCATATTCAATTTCCAGCCATTCGCCCCTGTTGGGAATAATCCTGGCGGAAAGCAATTCTTTGCCATTGGTGTGTATTCTTTTTTCAAAAGAAACGCCGGGAGATTTATGCAGCTGGCTGACAATGACACGTTCGGCACCATTGATAATAAAGGTTCCTGTCCGGGTCATCACCGGCAATTCACCCAGAAAAACTTCCTGTTCCACCATCATTTTTTCACGGCGTTCATTGGAGGTGCCAATTTCTTCAAAATGAACCAGCCGCAGGATCGCTTTCAGGGAAGCGGCATAAGTCAGGGCGCGGTCCAGACATTCCTGAACACTGTATTTTGGAGGGGTCAGTGAATAACTGACAAATTCGAGCCGGATCATTCCATTGGGAGAGACAATGGGAAAAACATCGAGAAAGACTTCCTGGAGGCCTAGAATCTTGCGTTCCTCCGGAAGGGTTTCCCATTGCAGAAATTCATTGAAGGGTTTCGTTTGAATTTCAATCAAATCCGGCAATTGGTGGTTATCGTCAATTTTGCCAAGGAAAGTACGTTCCGCGTGAGGGGCAACAGCCATTTACAGCACTCCTTGCTAAGGGGTTGATCAAAAGGCGCTTCGGAAATCGGGAAGGGACAGGAAATATTCATGACACACTTCACCCGGACAGAATTACAGACTATTGTAACAAAAATCGTGCCCAAATTCAAAATCGGCCTGAACAACTCCATTATGAGGGTCTGTTACATACCTGTTGTGAACATGAAATCTTTTGTTCATTGGGAACTGGCTCTGTTATACTTAAAGCGTTTGCAGATTCTCCCGCCCGGAAATCTGATTATCCGAAATTCACAACAGAAACAAATGGAGTCTTTCAATGACTATTGCACCACATGGGGGTGAACTGAAAAACTGTCTTATTGGCGAAGAACAGCGCCCCGCTTTTCTTGAAAAAGCTGCTGAATTGACCGTAATTGATATAGATGCCTATACCGCCTTCGATATAGACGGTATCGCCAGGGGAATATTCAGTCCTCTTACCGGATTCCTGGGTGAAGAGGATACCACCCTGGTACTGGACTCCATGATACTGAAATCCGGGCTTCCCTGGACTATTCCCATCCTTTTTCCTGTGGATAATGTCTTGGCCGCCTCCATTGAGCCAGGTCAGGAAGTTGCTCTCCGTGATGATCACGGGGCGGTTATCGCCATTTTAACCGTCTCTGAAAAATTTACGCTCGACAAGAAATATCTGGCTGAAAAAGTCTATGGGACCACGGAAGAAGCTCATCCCGGCGTTGCCTATACTTATTCAACGGGGGGTACCTATCTTGCCGGCACTCTTGAAGTTGCTTCGGCTCGTCCTGTGGAGCATCAGGAATACAATCTCAGCCCGAAGGAAACCCGTGCAGCCTTCGAAAGCCGGGGTTGGAAACGTATTGTAGCCTTTCAAACCCGCAACCCCATTCATCGCGCTCATGAATATCTCACCAAATGCGCCTTGGAAATATGTGATGGACTCTTGATCCATCCGCTCATGGGTACCACCAAGAGTGATGATATTCCCGGCGATGTGCGTATGAAGTGTTATGAAGTGCTTCTGGAAAAATATTATCCGAAGGATCATGTCATGCTTTCCATCATGCCCGTAAATATGCGCTATGCCGGGCCTCGGGAAGCGGTAATGCACGCTTTGATCCGAAAAAACTACGGTTGTACACATTTTATTGTGGGACGAGACCATGCCGGTGTGGGCAATTATTACGGCAGTTATGACGCTCACCACATCTTCGATGACATCGATCCTGTTGCTCTCGGAATTACACCCTTGTTTTTCGAACACGCCTTTTTCTCACGCAGAACCAACGATATGGCGACTCAAAAAACTTGTCCGGGCACAAAGGAAGAACATATCTTTCTCAGTGGTACGAAAGTTCGCGAGATGCTCTCCCGCGGGGAAGCTCCCCCAGTGGAATTCACACGACCTGAGGTTGCTCAAATTCTGATTGATTGGGCGACACATTCATAAACAATCAAACTTCAAGGTGCTTTTCTGTCATCCGGACGATGATAAAAAGCCTGTTTACAGCAGGATTCTCTCATGAGAGTTGGTATCTATATGCCTGTATCAGAGAAGGATCGTTCTGATCCTCCTCTTTATTACGATGGTGTGGAAAAGGAATATTTCCGTCGTGCATTTTCCGCCGTCCTCGGGCGCAATACCTACGAAGATGTAGAACTTTTCTGGTTTGATGAAGGGGACAACCCCTCTCCCTGCCAAGCGATTCAGACTGTATCTCTTCATAAACACAGATCTTCTCTTTCACTCTTACGCAGTGCCGACAGCCGACTGGAACAGAGCATAAAAGAGACAGCACTGGATGTTCTGCTCACCCGCATCGATGTGCCAGCCTTGCGCCTGTCAATTCCCAGAGTTCTTTTTGCAGCCGATATGCTCTTTCACGGGGAATCACCGCCCGGCAGTAAGACACCACCACCACCTTTGAATAAAAAGATCAAACAAAGTTGCACCCAGGCACGGGCCATTCTCTGTCCCAGCACCTATGTCCATCGCAGCTGTTCCTCCAGACTTGAAATGGGATTGGAAAAAGCCATCGTAGCCCGTGCCGGAGTGGATGAAATTTTTTCACAGGAACAAGCTTCCATGATTGAAGAGCCTTATGCACTTTTCATATTGAATCGCTACACTTTTCCAGCTGTACCAACTTTTCTGGAAGCTGTCAAACAAAACGCATCACTGTTCCCGCCCAATCTGGTTGTGCTGGGACCATTGCATCCTCAGGAACCGGAGTCCTGGGAACTTCCCGTTATGAGAATTAAAGATTTTCCTGATGCCATGATCGCCGGACTCATGCAACATGCAGAAGTATGTATTTATCCCGCTCATGGTGATGGCAGCGGTATGCCCGTTCTGCAGGCTTTGAACGCGGGAGCCATATTGATCACTACAAAATCAGGAGCTCTCTTTGAACTTGCCGGAGCCGCACCTTTCTATTGTGAAGCCGGAAACCATATTTCTCTGCTCCAAAGTTTGCGCCGCGCCAAAGATGAAAACAAAAACGAGCGCCGCAAAAGAAAGCAGAGTGCCCGGAGTCTTGTTATGGACTGTACCTGGGAAAGGTGTGGAACCAAAATACTTTCCACCATCAAACGCAGCCTATTGTCGTAACTCCAATCATCAACAAGCCTGATTTCTCAGTGCCATGACAGAAATATTCAGGATGAGTTTGCCCTTAGCCCCTTATATCATCGAAAATGCTCCCCTGGCTCCCCACTGTTTTTATCGTATTGGCGGCCCGGCCCGGTGGGGACTTTTTCCACGCAGCTTGGAAGAAATGGAAGAAGCTTACAAATGGATTAAGGGCAAAAATATCCCGTTCATGGTTCTCGGCGGGGGGACCAATGTATTGATTTCTGACAGTGGCTATGATGGTGCTGTGTTGTTTACAGGCGGGCTGGATTATATCAGACAAAGAGGCAAAGAGCGTTTTGACGTGGGGGCGGGAACTCTTCTGGCTGAAATGGTTTCTAAAGTGCTGCTGCCCAACAATTACACGGGTACGGGCGCTCTGACAGGTATTCCAGGCTCTGTGGGCGGTGCGCTCTTCATGAATGCCGGTACTGTGAACGGAAGTATCTGCCAAATGGCGGAATCTGTGCGCCTTCTCTCTGAGACCGGCTTGACAGAGTGGGAGATCACTGAAAAGGATTACAGTTATCGTGGTCAACGCTATTGTCCGACTGGGACGGTTATTCTGGAAGGACGCTTTCATTTCACGGTTGACGAAAACGATCAGCGGACGGTCTATGAACATTATCTGGACCGCCGCCGCAATACCCAGCCTCAAGGCCGGTGCTGTGGCAGTGTGTTCAAGAACCCTGAAGGCGATCATGCGGGGCGACTCATTGAGGAATGCGGTCTGAAGGGAACCCGCCTGGGAGGAGCTGTCATCAGCGAAAAACACGCCAATTTCATTGTCAACGAAGCCGATGCTTCCTTTGACGATGTCTATGGCCTTATTTCCCTGGCCAAAGCACGGGTTAAAGAGCGCTTCGGCATGGAGCTGACAGAAGAGGTCAGGATAATCAAGGACTGAATTTGCGCAGGATATCTCCGGGCGTATCATTCACGGACAGGACCACATTTCCTTTGGCGGCGGCCGGGTCGGCCATTTCACCGACAGTAGAATAAAAACGGTTGCTTTCTTCTCTGGATTTGAAAGAGGTGCTGGCCCATTCGCTGGAATGGCCCAGACCGGCCAGTGCCTGAAGAACCGAATGACCGTGAAGAAAATACATCCCAGCCTCAAAGTCCTGAAAATAAGGACGAAGCTCCGCAGAATCAAAGCCGTCCACCAGCACCTGACCATGGGCATTCATTTCCGTGCCGACAATAATGGGGAGATGATGGTCTCGGGCCTGTTGAATAAACTCAGCGAGTTTTCTGACTTTCAGGGCGCGTGTCTGGGGATCTTTAATATTCCAGTTGCGGTCCGGGATGATATTGACAGCGCTGACGCCGGAATCCATCATGACCTCCAAAAGATCTTCCATGCGTTCTTCGCCGGAGGAAGTGCCATCCAGAAAGGCCAGAACGGGAATGGCTCCATTGTCCAGAATAAAACGATTGACTTCTTTCAATACGGGGAAATCCTCGCCCTGGCAGGGAATGTATCCCACACCACCCTGTTTCATCGTTTTGCTGCGAAGGATCGCTTGAAAGACTGGGGGAGAGGCTATGGAAGCGGCTGTTTCTTCGACTGAAAGATCCAGTTTCCTTGCCCACCAGTCATGTAAATCCGCTGCGTCCGGGAAGACGTCCAGCGATTTCAGATAATAGGCGGCACAGACATGGCGTTCTGTCGCATTTCCGGCCGGAGTAAGGGAAAGGACATCCTTTTCATAATCCAGAGCAATTTCCTGCAGAAGGGTGTTGACCTTATTCACAACAGCGCGGGTACGGGCCTGGGCTTTATCTTTGAAGGAACTGAGCAGGCCTGGATCTTTGACTCTGGAGGAAGTAAATCCCAAGCCAATATGGTAAGCAACGCCGGGTTCACCGGGCGAATTGATTTCGTACTGTGCAAATTCGGGAACAAATACCCGGGTCTCCATACCGACCCCCGCTTTCATTCCGAGAAAACGGCTGGCCTCCAGAAACTCATCAGCACCATCCAGCACATCAAAATCCACCATGGCCATGGCGCGCAGTCCGAGCTTGCGCCCTTGCCAGGCCAGATGAGAAGGCGAAAAGCCATAGCCATTGAAAGAATAAAAGGAATGGCAATGGAGATTGAAATGATCGGTGAAAGGAGGGAGGAGCCCGGAACTGGCCTGCGCTTTTTCAAAAACTTCAGCCAGAGCCTTTTTCCTTTCTTCAAGATGAAAAGAATCCAGGCGGAGATCAGCGTCGTGGTGCATGGTATGTGGCACTCCTTTTGTGACTGAGAATAAGTTTTGCTCATTCAGCAAAAATAAAAAGGGGTGGCAACTCAGTCTCTGCGATAAGTTATTGACTTTCCCGGGCCAGACGTTGTTCCTTAATCTTCATCAGGCGGCTGGTCGTGGAACGTTCCATTTCATCGAGTTTGTTTTTGATGAACTTGATGGTTTCAAGCAGTCGGGGAATCACAGTGTGTTCCAGAGCATTGACACGACGTCGGGTTTTTTCGATCTCCTGAGCAAGTCGCCGGACCGTTTCTTCAAGCTCAGCCATGATCAGAAGTTTTTCCATAAAGGCTTTCAATCCGGAAATGGCCTTGTCCAGCTCAGGGGATGTGTGAACCAGTGAATAGCCGCCGAGACTCTTCCCGAAGTTGAATTCCAGATGGGGAATGAGCACGCTCATGACACGCCTGGGCTCGGAAACAATGTCGAGCTCCTGTCTGGTGACTTCGAGAGCATCTTCAATGATGAGCCGCGAAGAGGTGGCCTCGGCCAGAACAAATAACTTGAGGACTACGGGCAACTCTGCATCAACTTCCAGACGGCATTCTTTATAGCGACGGGCATAGTCGCCGAAATCTTTCATCAGACCGTCAAGCTTGTCTTTTAAAAGCTTATGTCCACGCTGTGCCACGTTCAGCCGATTTCTCAGCCGAAGCATTTCCATACGTGTGGGATTGACTGCAAGCCGCATGCTTATATTTCCTTACTGGAGCAGTGAGTTCGTTCACTTGTTCTCGGGATGATACTTCTCGATATATTTGTCATTGACGCGTTTCAGTTCTGATTTGGGAAGAATAGCCAGAAGTTCCCAGCCCAGTGCCAGAGATTCATCAATGCTCCGGTTCTCATCCTCGCCTTGACGGATAAAACGGTTTTCGAAAGCATCAGCGAATTTCACATAGAGCAGGTCTATATCGCTGAGAGCGGATTCACCAAGCACCACGGCCAGTTCTTTTGAGTTCTTCCCTCGGGCATAAGCGGAATAGAGCTGGTTCATCACATCAGCGTGATCTTCACGTGTTTTACCGTCACCGATACCTTTGTCTTTCAGACGGGAAAGGGAGGGCAGCACGTCTACAGGCGGATAAATGCCCTGTGCGTGCAGAGGACGGCTCATGATAATCTGACCTTCTGTAATATATCCGGTAAGGTCAGGAATGGGATGGGTCTTGTCGTCTTCAGGCATGG